>Ga0208277_1001758_pt1 | contig 12508 bp, 10 predicted proteins | sample ETNtaG_5_FD_185782 | JGI IMG/M metagenome (GOLD analysis project Ga0208277, IMG submission 185782) | Marine microbial and viral communities from oxygen minimum zone, Eastern Pacific Ocean - ETNP201406SV205 (SPAdes) (version 2) | ecosystem: Environmental > Aquatic > Marine > Oceanic ...
TACGGTATAGTGGATGAAGTACTAACTCAAAGGGAGTTAGTAGACAAAAAATAACAGCAGGGTAATTATATGGCTAATAAAGAATCGTCATCAGAACCTTTAAAGTGTAGTTTTTGCGGAAAATCCCAGAAGCAAGTAATCAAATTAATCGCCGGTCCAGGTGTTTATATATGTGATGAATGTATTGAATTATGTGTAGAGATTATTGAAGAAGAAAAAGTTGAAAGCATAGATTCATCTCCTGAAGATTACTTACCACTACCAAAAGAAATAAATCAGTCTCTCAATGAATATGTAATCGGTCAATCTGAATCTAAAAAAACACTTGCTGTTGCAGTTTATAACCATTACAAAAGAATTTATAAAGGCGACACAATTGATGATGACCTAGAGATACAGAAATCAAATGTATTAATTTTAGGACCAACAGGAAGTGGAAAAACTTTATTAGCTCAAACATTAGCAAAAATATTACAAGTTCCTTTTGCTATAGCAGATGCTACAACATTGACAGAAGCTGGATATGTAGGTGAAGATGTAGAGAATATTTTATTATCTCTTATACAAGCAGCAGATTTTGATATCAACAAAGCAGAAAAAGGAATAATCTATATTGATGAAATTGACAAAATCACAAGAAAATCTGACAACCCTTCAATAACTAGAGATGTTTCAGGTGAAGGTGTTCAACAAGCATTACTTAAAATACTAGAAGGAACGGTTGCTCAAGTACCTCCACAGGGAGGAAGAAAGCATCCTCAACAAGAATATTTACAGATAGATACTAACAATATTTTATTTATCGTAGGAGGCGCTTTTGATGGCCTTGATGAGATAATAAATCGTAGACTTGGTGAAAATTCAGTTGGTTTTAATACCAATTTAAAAAATAATGATAAATTAAATTCATATGAAATATTTCAGAATGTAGAGCCAAGAGATTTAATTAAATATGGTTTAATTCCTGAATTTATAGGAAGATTACCAGTTGTAACGAGTGTTGATGAGCTAGATCAAGATGCTTTGATAGAGATATTAACTGAACCAAAGAATGCAATTACAAAACAATTTCAGAAAATATTCGCATTAGATGATATTGAATTGAAATTTACTGATGATTCTTTAGTAGCAATGTCTGAACTTGCACTTAAAAGAAAGACAGGAGCTCGAGGTCTTAGGTCTATTTTAGAGAAATTACTACTTGATGAAATGTACGAATCTCCATCAAGAAAAGATATTGAGCAGATAATTATTGATAAAGAAAATGTTACTGATGATATTCAGCCAAAGATGGTTTTAAAAGAGAAAAAAGAATCTAAAGATTCAAAACCAGCATAAATCTATGCAAGACGAAACCTACGAGCCATTAGCTATTGAGAAAAAATGGCAAGAGAACTGGGATTTAGGTAATAAATTTGCACCAGTAAGTTCTGATAAAAAATTTTCAATCGTTATTCCACCACCTAATGTAACCGGATCGTTACATATGGGACATGCATTGGAGCATTCAATTATTGATGTAATTACTCGTATAAAAAGGCTTCAAGGATACGAAACTTTATGGGTGCCAGGAACAGATCATGCAGGAATCATTACTCAGTTATTAGTTGAAAATGAATTATCTGAAAATGGGATAGATAAAGAAGACATTGGAAGAGAAAACTTTATATCAAAAGTTTGGGAATGGAAAGAAAAATCTGGCGAGAACATTTCAAGTCAAATGAGAAAACTTGGGATGAGCTGTGACTGGTCTCGTGAAAGATTCACTATGGATGAAGGTCTTTCTACAGCTGTAAGAGAAGTATTTATAAAACTTTATGAAGATGGATTAATTTATAAAGGCACACGAATGGTGAATTGGGACACAGAACTTATGTCTGCAGTCTCTGATCTTGAAGTGACCTTAAATCCAGAAAAAGGAAAATTATGGAGTATTAAATATAAAACAGGAGATTCTTTTTTAACTATTTCCACGACACGACCGGAGACTCTTTTAGGGGATACAGCAGTTGCTGTAAATCCTGATGATGAAAGATATAAAAATCTAATTGGTAAAACAGCTGTTGTACCTTTAGTAAATCGTGAAGTGCCAATAATTGCAGATGAATATGTTGATCCAGAATTTGGATCAGGATGTGTAAAGATAACACCTTCGCATGATTTCAATGATTATGAGATTGGAGAAAAACATAACTTAGAGTTTATTCAATGTATAAACCTTGATGGAACAGTAAGTGATGAAGATTTCATTCCTGAAAATTTAAGAGGGAAGGATAGATTTGAAGCTAGAAAGTTAATAATAAGTGACTTACAGAAAATAGAACAGCTAGAAAAAGAAGAAGATTATGACATTCAATTACCAAAAGGAGATAGGTCAAAAAGTATTTTAGAGCCAATGATTACAGAACAATGGTTTGTAAAAACTGAAACATTAGCAAAGGAAGCAATAAAAGCTGTAGAGACAGAAGAGATTAAATTTGTACCAAAAAACTGGGAAAAAACTTATTTTGAGTGGATGTACAATATTCAAGATTGGTGTATTTCAAGGCAAATTTGGTGGGGCCACAGAATACCAGCTTGGTACGATGAAGAGAATAATATTTACGTAGGGAACTCAGAAGAGGAAATAAGGGAGAAGAATAATCTTTCTAAAGAAACTAAATTAAGACAAGATGAAGATGTATTAGATACATGGTTTTCCTCTGCCTTATGGCCTTTTTCAACTTTAGGATGGCCTGAGGAGTCTGAAGATTTAAATTCTTATTACCCAACATCATTACTAGTAGTAGGTTTTGACATAATTTTCTTTTGGGTAGCTCGAATGATTATGATGGGCATTAATTTCCAAAAAGCAATTCCATTTGATGACATACTTGTGCACGGGTTAGTAAGAGACTCCAAAGGAAGGAAAATGTCCAAAAGCCTTGGAAACACTGTCGATCCTTTAGAGTTGTCTGACAAACATGGAGCAGATGCATTAAGATTCTCTTTAGTTGAAAAGGCTTCTCCCGGTCAGGATGTACCATTTGACGAAGAATGGACTGTAGCAGCAAAAAAATTTGGTAATAAGATCTGGAATGCTTCCAAATTTGTCCACATATATACAGACGGTAAAGACTCTAACGACTTAAGCACAATAGAGTGCGAAGAAAATAAATGGATAATAACAAAGTTCGATAGTGTTCTTGATGAATTTAATTCTTTGTTTGAGAAATATAAAATTTCAGATGCTTATAAGTTACTTTATAACTTTCTTTGGTCTGATTTGTTTGATTGGTATTTTGAGTTTTCGAAAAATTTAATTGAAAACGAAAATCATAAATCAGAAACCATGGAGGTTCTTAATTCTGTATTTCTTAAATCAATAAAGATTCTTAACCCAGCAATGCCTCATATAACTGAAGAAGTATGGGAAACATTTAATGAGGAAGTATTAATTAGTAATAAATGGCCCGAAAAATATAATACAACTCAAGAAAATACTGGAAGTGTTGAAGATTTAAAAAATTTGATTTCTAAAATACGAAACTTTAAAGCCACTTATAAAGTAAAAAATAATACTGTTTTAAAAATATATTCAGACAGAGAGACAGAAGAATGGTTTAAATATCAACTCGAATCTTTAGCAAAAGTCGAAATACAACAAGATACCTTTAGCTCGGAGGAAGGTCAGGCTGTTTTACATTTTAATTCAGGAAATTATGACTTCGTTATTTCTGCTGAAGAATATATTGATGTAGAAGTTGAAATTACAAAGTTAAATAAGAAGATTAAAGATATAGAAAAATCTATAGAGATTTCAAATAAAAGACTTGAAAATGAAAAATTTATGAAGAATGCAAAACCAGAACTTATTGATGAAGAAAAATTAAATAAGGAAGTTCTAGAAGCTGAGCTTAATGTTATACAAGAAACTCTTAAAGAATTAGGTAATTGATAGATTTCGAACAATTCTTAAATGATCGAATTAATAATAATAAAAATCTAGAAAACCTTGCCTCCTTCTTTACTGAAGATGAACTTTCATACCTTTCAGATAAATCTATATCAATAGTTGGTACAAATGCTAAAACATCAACAGCTAATTACATTTATCAAGCATTGTCAGAATTAGGTATAAAAACACTTTTATTTACTTCTCCACATTTGATTTCTTATGATGAGAGGATTCAGTCAAACCAACAAGAAATAAACCATTCTCATTATGTTGAACAGATAAATGAATTTGAAGAGAAGAAAAGTATAAATTTAGGATATTTTGAGACTTTGTTTTTAATTGCTTGTAGAACTTTTATTGATCAAAAATTAGATATGTTTATAGTAGAGGCGGGGATAGGGGGACGTTTAGATACGACCTCTATGATAGATTATAAAAATGTAATCTTAACGAATATTGGTTATGACCATCAAGAATTATTGGGTGAAACACTTGAAGATATTCTCTATGAAAAAATAAAAATTTCAAACAAAATAGATAATTTAGTTTGTGGGGATATTTCAAGTAAACATAAAGAACTTATTTCTAAAGAATTAAAAGATACTTCGATTTCCTATATAGATCAAAACAATAATTTTAAATCAAATGAAGAAGACTTTAGATTAAAGAATATTGATTTAGCTATATTTTCAATAAATAAAATATTAGGAAAAGAGATTAAACCAGAGATTATTTCAAAGATTAAAGAGTATCAAGTAGAAGGAAGATTTGAAATAATAAATAATAATCCACCAAAAATTTTGGATGGAGCTCATAATATTTCAGGATTTAAGACTCTTTTTCAAAATCTTGATCACCTGTATAAAGATATTCATTTTCAGTGTTATCTAGGCTTAAAAGAAGGTAAAGAGTATAAAAAAATACTAGATTTTTTATTAGAAAAACAAAATATCTCTATAAACATAATCGAAGAGAATAGTTTTTACAATCAAATGAGTAGTAGCAATTTAACTAGTTACTTAGAAGAAAGAAAAATTAATTTTGAGTTATCAACGATAGAGAAATTTCATCTATCTAAAGAGCATTGTATTTTGATAGGGAGTTTATATTTAATTGGAGAGTACAAAAAGGAATTTAAATGAAAACATTTTTTATGGTTAAACCAGACGGTGTAAAAAGAAATCTTATTGGAGAAGTTATCTCTAGAGTTGAAAAAGAAGGATTTCAGATTACAAAAATTAAGATGATGGATATTTCAGAAGAATTAGCTAAAGAACACTATGGAGAACATGCTGATAAGCCTTTTTTCAATGATCTTGTAAGTTTTATAACTAGCGGGCCTGTTGTAGCAATGGAGGTTCAAGGTGAGGATGTTGTTTCAGAGATAAGAAGGATAATGGGGGCAACAAACCCTTCAGATGCAGATCCAGGGACAATAAGAGCTGATTTAGCTACAAAACTTGAAGAAAATGTTGTGCATGGATCAGATTCACCAGAGAGTGCTGAAAGAGAATTATCACTTTTTTTTAAGAATTAAATTTTTATTTTCTTTGGCCCTGCAGTCTATTAATCTGAATATACATGGCAGGAATTAATCTTAGAAGAACTTTATTTGGCGGCAATGATATTGCAATTGATTTAGGCACAGCAAATACTTTAATTTATGTAAAAGGAGCCGGCGTTGTTGTTGACGAGCCAACTCTTCTTGCAATCCAAAAAACTGATGGGTCTATATTCACTTATGGTGAAGAGGCAAAAAAATTAGTTGGAAGAGTTCCTGATTCTATTGAGTTAGTCAAACCATTAAGAGATGGTGTTATTTCAGAAATTGAATATGCAGAGGAGTTAGTAAAAACATTACTGTCTAAAGCTATTGGAAGATCTTACTCTAGACCAAGAATAATTATTTGTGTACCCAATGGTGTAACTAGCGTCGAGCAGAGATCGATTGAGACTGCTGCCCACGCAACAGGAGCCTCAGAAGTTTTTACTATTGAAGAACCAATGGCTGCTGCGATTGGAGCTAATTTACAAATTTTCGAACCATTTGGAAATATGGTAATTGACATTGGTGGTGGTACTACTGAAATTGCAGTTATCTCGATGGGAGATGTTGTAAATGCAAACTCAGTAAGAGTTGGTGGCGAAGACATGACAGATAAACTAATTGAGTGGCTTAGAAGTGAACACGCAATGTTAGTTGATGAAGGAATAGCAGAATCATTAAAACATGCAGTAGGGTCTGCTTATCAATATGACAAAGAACCTCAAGTAACAGTTACAGGAAGAGACATAGTTAAAGGTGTTCCTAAACAGGTATTACTTGAAGCATCAGATGTGAGAGTTGCTCTTGCCCCAGTAGTTAATGAAATTATTGAAGCTGTTAGAATTTCATTATCACAAACACCCCCAGCTTTAGTTTCAGATATTGATAAATATGGAGCATGGCTAACAGGGGGAGGGTCAATGTTGAAACAACTTGATAGAAAAATTGCAGAAGAATTAGGAATACCAATTAATATGACAGAGGACCCTTTAAGCACAGTAGTTGTGGGGTCTGGAATATGCTTAGAAAGATTTGAAGACTATAAGACTGTCTTAAAATCTTCTGACAAGCCAAGTTAATAAATGAACCAAGAACCACAAAAAAGAAGAAATTATATAATTTATATATTGTTTATTTTTTTTTCAGGGGCAGTTTTTTTAGCAGATTTATTTTCAGATAAGAAATTTTCTAATATCATATCAGATAATACTGACTTTTTATTCCCAGTTAGTGAAGAAGCAGTGGGTTTATTTGATAGCTTAGAGTTAAATTTTTTAAAAAATAAGAATGACCTAATTAATGAAAATGCAAGATTAAAGAATGAGGTTATTGAACTTAGGAAACTCAAGTTAGTTAATGAGAATTTACTAGAAGAGATAGAAGCAAATGATGAATTAATAAAAAATGTTGCTCTTGAAAATATTGTTTATTATAAATCAACTATATTAATTAAAAATACTGAAGATGAATATCTTATATCTGGTGGTAGAAATATTAATCTAGAGAAGAATGACCTTGTATTAAATGAAGAAGGTTTCGTTGTAGGTTATGTTGTAAAAGTATTTGATGATCATTCTCTAATTCATACAATTATTAATAACGATTTTTCTATTCCAGGAATTGATAAATATGGTAATCAATATTTGATCACTTCAAATAGAGATGAGTTATTAATCAATTCAATTTACATTGAAGAGATCAACTTAAATATTGACTATATTTCCACAGATGTAGTTTTTGAACATTTAGCAAAATTTCCAATTGTTAGATTATCAAATATAGAAGTTCTTAATGCTAATAATAAAATTTCAGCAGTTATTGGTATAGAATATAATTTTAGTTTTGACTCAAATATTTATATCGTAAAAGAAAAATGAAAATTTTAAGAAATTTAAGTTTTGCTTTGCTTTTTATAGTTGTACTGATTTTAGAATTATTAATAGGCATAATTGGAGAATTTCCAGAAATAAGGATATTACCCTTTTTTATTCTCTTGTTTTATATTTCATTAAATAGGTTTTCTAATTCTTATATTTTAGCTTTTTTCTTATCTGGAATTTACTACGATCTTTTTTACACATCTAATTATTTTGGTTCTGCAAGCGCAAAATTTATTTCACTTGGTATTTTTGTAAATTTTATAAGTAATAAAATAAATAATGACTTATTTAGTGAATTTCTTCTATTTTTTGGTGCAGTTTTAATTTATAAGTTTGAAACCATTATTTATTCATTCAATATTAATGAAATAACGAATATTTTTTTAATTAGTGTCATCAATTACTTTTTATTTAAATTAATCAACATTACTCTTAAAAGGGATGTTTTTACGAAATCGATATAATTACTTAGCTTTATTCTTTTTTTCTTATTTTCTATTTATTATTTATACTATTTATTCGTTGCAAATTTTAAATATAAATGAGTCTATAAAAAAAATAGATGAACAAACCCTGGATGTATTTTACTTGTCTGCTCCTAGGGGAGAAATTTATGATACCAATAGTGAGAAATTAGCTACGTCATCACTTGAACCACATTTATTTTTAAATTTAAGAAAAATTAATGATGACAATATTGAACAATATAAACAATACTTAAAATATAATTTCCAAGAATTAAAAAATAGCGATTTTGAAGAAATTTTTAACAGTAAGGAGATCCTATTCTTAATAAGGAATATTGATGGATTAGATTATTTAGAACGACAATCATTACTTGAGTTGGATGCTTTTGAAATATTTGATTATCCAATAAGAAAATATAATTATGAGAATGTTGCATCACATATAATTGGTTATATTGGTAGGCCTACTCAAGAGGAATTTGAAGAATATCCAGAAAGTCTTAAAAACGGTATAGTCGGGAAGAGTGGTATTGAGAAATATTACGAACAAAAACTATCTGGTAAAGCTGGTGTACTCACGTTCAAAGGCTCAGAAATAATAGATTTTATTGCCCCAGAAGCAGGAGAAGACCTTTTTTTGACAATAGATATTCAGACACAGACAATAGCAACTGAATCTTTATTGGAAGGAATAAAATTAGCAAATGAAAATTTTGATTCGGAGAATATTATTCAAAAAGGCTCAGTTGTCGTTATTGATATAGATTCTGGAGAAATAGTATCGATGGTGTCTCTTCCAGACTTTGATCCGAATAAGTTTGTTAAGGGGATTTCTTCATTTGATTTCAATCAGTTAAACAGAATTGATGCATTTAATAATTTTGCAATACAAGGTTTATATCCTCCCGGATCTGTTTTTAAGGTAGTGGCTTATTGGCTTGCTGAAAATGAGGGTTTATTTCCTGAAGGTATAGGGTCAAGAAACAATAGTTTGAAATGTGAAGGAAGCTTATCGTTTAGTTTTATTGACGGATCGCAACAAGTTTATAATGACTGGAAAGAAGATGGCCATGGGAATGTTAATTTAAGCTCCGCTATACAAGAGTCTTGCAATGTTTATTTTTGGGATATTGCATTAAAAATTTGGAGAACTTATGAAGGTGGATCCAGTGAATCAATTTTACAAGAATATGCTAGAGATTTAGGTTTTGGAAAAATAACAGGAATTGACCTACCTTTTGAAAAGTCGGGAGTTGTTCCAGACAGACAACTTTTTGAAGAATGGACAATAACTAAACCTGAACTAGTCAGGCCAGAAGGTTGGCTAGGAGGGGATTTAATGAACTTGATAGTCGGTCAAGGCGCTATTACTACCACACCTATACAAGTAGCGAATGCATACAAAACTTTATTAACTGGTTTTTCTTCTCCTCCATATCTTGATAAAAATATGCAACAAATTCAAAAAGTAAAAAATTTCGACATAGATGAAGAGTTCGTAGAATTTTTACTTAATGATTTAAATTTAGTTACAAATAAAAATGGTACAGCATATTTTGCTTTTGAAGTTTTAGGCAAAAAGGCAAACGATATTGGTGGAAAAACTGGAACAGCACAAAACCCAGGAAATAGAAACAATACCTCCTGGTTTGCAGGTATAGACTCAGTTTCCAACCCAAAGTATGTTGTTGTTACTGTTGTTGACGAAGGAGGCTCTGGTAGCGCAGTAGCTGCACCAATTTCAAGAAGGGTTATCCAGCATTTAATTGGTGAAGAGTTAACTCCTGTAAAGTTTGGAGAAATAACGGAATGAGAGATAGGAAAATAACATTACTTGGTCCAGAAGGTACAAATATATCAATATTTTTATTATTCTTAATTTTTAATTTTATTTCCTGGTTCACTCTTTTTGTTCTTTCTGATGGCATTGATCTAAATTTTAATAATATATTAATTAGACAAATAGTATTTTCATTGTTGTCTATCGGAGTATTCTTTTTATTAACTTATATTTCAATTGAAAATTTGCAACAGTCTGTTGATTATTTGTTTGCATTTATTACAATTTTATTAGCTTTGTTGCTGACTACTTCTCCAAAAGCAGGAGTTCGGCGTTGGTTTGATTTAGGGCCTATAGATTTTCAACCATCAGAGTTTGCAAAAGTAATCATAGTATTATTTATAGGCAACTATCTTACTAAAAGGAAATCTAGGTATCCATTGTTTTTACTTTTAGGTCTTATTTTAATGTTGGTACTTCAACAACCTGATTTAGGAACTTCAATAATTATTGGTTTTGTAATAGCTGCAATGATCTTTGTTAGCGAAATAAAAGTAAGATATTTTATATTGATAATTTTAATAGTATTTTCTTTTTTCTTTATTTTCTTAGAAGTTGGTGTTATTAATCAAAACCAACTTAATAGGATTAATGATTTCTTTAGTTCAGATCAAGACTTTCAACAATCCCAAAGTAAATTGTTGATATCTAGTGGAAGCTTATTTGGTCAATATTTTGAATTTAGCAAATTAGATAAAATATTTGTACCTGTAGAGACTACTGACTTTATTTTTGCTGCTTTTTCTTATAATTTTGGTTTTGTAGGAGTTTTAATAATTTTATTTTTGTGGTTTCTATTCTTTCTAAGACTAAGTCAAATTTTAGATGTTACTAATTCAGATTTTGATAAGTTTGTAATTACTGGTTTCATAACTTTATTAGCTTTTCAAATTATTGTAAATATTTCAACAATTACAGGGTTGTTACCACTAACAGGATTACCTTTTCCTTTACTTAGCCTTGGAGGGTCTTCAATGGTTTCAACTTCAATTATTTTTGGAATAACTAACAGGATTTTTATAGAAAATAACTTAGTTATTTAATATTTAAAGCATATTAACCTTATTGATATGAGTTTTTTAATATATTTTTCACATCAGTTATTTGGAGGTTTAAATGTTTGGTATATTCAAGAGATCAACTGTAGTACGTAAAAGTGAAGACAGTTTTGACAAATCAGAAACAAAGTGGTTTAAAGGTCAAAAAGTAAAAATTAAATCTGGAACAACAAGTTCTAGTTCCTTTAATAGAAATCAGAATAAAAGACAATCGAGACAAACTTGGTTTAGAGAGAAGCCATTACCTGTACCAGTTGTCGATAAAAAGCAAATGCTTATTAGCTTTAAAGGGGGCTCTTCAAAAATTGCTATATTAGAAGGAGCTACTTTGGTTGAATATTACACAGCTGAGTCTAAAGCCAAGTCATTAGTAGGAAATATTTATTTAGGAAAAGTAAAAAATATATTACCTGGCATGGAAGCAGCCTTCGTATCATTTGGAGAAGAGAAAAATGGAGTTCTGTATGCAGCTGATGTTTCTAATTCTAGAAGACATTCAAAGATTGAAAATGTATTAAAAGAAGAGCAGGAAATACTTGTACAAGTTGTAAAAGATGCAATGGGTGAAAAAGGAGCGAGGCTTACCGGTCAAATATCTTTTCCAGGTAGATATTTGGTACTAATTCCAAATTCAAATACAAAAGGAATTTCAAGAAGGTTGCCAGATGATGAAAGAAATAGACTAGATAGAATTATAAAAAAAATAAAACCTGAAGGATTCGGAGTAATAGTAAGAACAGCAGCAGAGGGTGTTAATGAATCATCCTTAAAAAATGATATTGATAAATTAATTAACGAATGGGATCAAGTTTCAGGAAGTAAATCAGGTTCTGCACCAGTTCTTATTCATGAAGAGCCAGACTTATCTGTAAAGGTTATTAGAGAACACTTAGGAACAAATTTTAAAAAGTTATTAATCCAAGGTGGTAAAAATTTTGATGAGATTAAAGACTATATAAATGAAACATCTCCTGAGTTGAATGAAATTGTTGAGTCATACAATGACGAGCTTGATCTATTTGAAAGATATCATATTGAGGATCAAATTAAAAAAGCACTTGATAGAAAAGTTTGGCTACCATCTGGCGGCCATTTAATTATTGATAGAACAGAAGCTTTGACTGTTATTGACGTAAATACAGGAAAATTTGTTGGTAAGGATAGTTTAGAACAGACTGTATACGAGAATAACCTTGAAGCATCAGAAGAGATAGCTAGACAGTTAAGATTACGTGACATTGGCGGAATAATTGTTATTGATTTTATTGATATGGAATCAATAAAAAAGCAAGAATCCTTATTACAAAAATTTAAGCAAGAGCTAGCTAAGGACAAAACTAGAACACAAGTATTTAATGTATCAAGATTAGGTTTAGTTGAAATGACAAGAAAGAATGTTTCAGCAGGCCTTATAGAAAGCTTTTCAGAAGAGTGTGAAGAATGTAATGGCAGGGGTCTGATAATAAATGATATTTTTTCAAATAATTCTGTAGAAGATAATTTACTTGAAACAGATGCCATAGTAGAGTAGTTGAGTTATGAGTAAATACGCAGTTATAGAAGTTGGGGCTAAGCAAGAAAGAGTTGTTGAGGGCGATATTTTGGAAGTTCCAAAGAGTTTTTCCTTAGAGTCCATAAATCCAATACTATTAAGTCCTAGGAAAGGTTCTATAGTTACTGATCAAAAAAGTTTATTAGAATGTTCTGTTGATTTAGAGTTAATAGATGAGAAGAAGTTAAGAAAAATAAATATATTCCAATATAAAAATAAAACAGGAAA
>Ga0208277_1001761_pt1 | contig 12504 bp, 8 predicted proteins | sample ETNtaG_5_FD_185782 | JGI IMG/M metagenome (GOLD analysis project Ga0208277, IMG submission 185782) | Marine microbial and viral communities from oxygen minimum zone, Eastern Pacific Ocean - ETNP201406SV205 (SPAdes) (version 2) | ecosystem: Environmental > Aquatic > Marine > Oceanic ...
GAATGTTAGTGATTTTGATGAGATTATCAGCGTGTGTAAAAAAAATAATTTAGGAATTCATATGGATGGGGCAAGAATTTGGAATTCAATTGTAGCAAAAAAAGACAATCCAAATTTATATGGAATTTATTTTGACACCATGTCTGTATGTTTAAGTAAAGGGTTAGGTTGTCCAATTGGATCTGTTCTTTTGGGTAAAAAACAGTATATGGAAAAAGCTCTTAGGATAAGAAAGATTTTAGGTGGAGGCATGAGGCAAGTTGGATATCTTGCGGCTGCCGGGTTATTTGCCTTAGAAAACAATATTTCCAGGTTGTCAGAAGATCACTTTAGAGCAAAAGAAATAGCATCAAAGTTTTTAGATAAAAGTTTTGTAAAAAAAATTAATGATGTTGAAACAAACATCATTATAATGGAACTAAATGAAGGTTTCAGTAAAAAAACAATTATAGATTATTTTTCTAAAAATGATGTAGTTTTTGATTGGTATTCTATGGGGTCTAAAAAAATTAGAATTGTAACACATTTAGATTATTCTGAAACGGATCATAAGTATCTTCTTAAAATTGTCGATAAATTATAATAGATAATTTAAAAATCAGCTTAAAATCACTTATTTTTGTAGTGCTCTAAATATTTTTTCAATCTGGATGAAAAAAAGTAAAAATGTATTTAATAATTTATTGGAGCTTGTGGGTAATACACCCATGGTAAAAATAGATAAACTCACCAAAAGTTTTCCTGGAACTTATTTGGCAAAATTAGAAGCATCCAATCCTGGCCACTCATCTAAAGACAGAATTGCCCTTCACATAGTTGAAACTGCTGAAAAAAAAGGAATTTTAAAACCAGGAGACACAATTATTGAAACTACCTCTGGAAATACAGGGTTTAGCTTAGCTATGGTTTCTTTAACCAAGGGTTATGATTGTATTTTAGCTGTTTCTTCAAAATCTTCTAACGATAAAATTGATATGTTAAAGGCAATGGGGGCTAAGGTTTATGTTTGTCCAGCTAATGTTGCCGCTGATGATCCAAGATCATATTATGAAGTAGCAAAAAGACTTCATAATGAAATTAAGGGTTCAATATATATAAACCAATATTTTAACGATCTGAATGCTGAAGCACATTATTTGACAACTGGCCCTGAGATATGGAATCAAACTGACGGTAAAATAACGCATTTGATAGTTTGCAGTGGAACAGGCGGAACAATTTCAGGAACAGCTAAATTTTTAAAAGAAAAGAATCCTAATATAAAAATAATCGGAGTTGATGCATACGGTTCTGTTTTAAAGAAATATCACGAAACTGGTGAATTTGATGAAAAAGAAATTTATCCATACAGAATAGAGGGACTTGGTAAAAATTTAATTCCAACTGTAACCGATTTTGATATAATTGATAAGTTTATAAAAGTTTCTGATGAAGATAGTGCGCATACAGCCAGGGAAATTGTCAAAAGAGAAGGTATTTTTGTAGGTTATACAAGTGGTGCTGCTTTTCAGGCAGTAAAGCAATTAAATACGTTAAATGAGTTTAAAGAATCAGACTACATAGTTGTTATTTTCCCCGACCATGGATCAAGATATTTAAGCAAGATTTATAGTGATAAATGGATGGAAAATCAAGGTTTTTCTGATTCAGTTCATGAGATAAATAATAATGACATACAATACATAAGAAAATAATATGAGAGATTTATTTGATAGAATGCGTCAAGATAAGGGGCCTCTTGGAAAATGGGCTGATATAGCTGAAGGTTATTTTGCATTTCCAAAACTTGAGGGTGAAATTTCAAGTAGAATGAAATTTAATGGTCATGAAGTTATCACATGGAGTGTAAATGATTATTTAGGACTTGCAAACGACCCGCAGGTTAGAAAAATTGATGCTGAAGCAGCTGCTAAATACGGATCTGCGTATCCAATGGGTGCAAGATTAATGTCTGGGCATACTGACCTACATGATCAACTTCAAAAAGAGCTTGCAGAATTTGTCAATAAAGAATCCGCTTATGTATTAAACTTTGGCTATCAAGGAATATTATCCACAATTGATTCATTGGTAAGTAAAAATGATGTAATCGTTTATGACATTGATTCACACGCATGTATCATTGACGGTGTGAGATTGCATCTTGGTAAAAGATTCACTTATCAACACAACGATATGGAAAGTCTTGAAAAAAACCTTGTAAGGGCAACAAAGATTGCAAATGAAACCAACGGAGGTATTTTAGTTATTTCTGAGGGTGTTTTTGGAATGAGAGGTGAGCAAGGCAAGCTTAAGGAAATTGTGGCCTTGAAATCAAAATTTAATTTTAGGCTATTGGTTGACGATGCTCACGGGTTTGGTACTCTTGGAAAAACAGGAGCTGGGGCAGGTGAGGAGCAAGGAGTTCAAGATGAAATAGATGTGTATTTTGCAACATTTGCAAAATCAATGGCTAGTACGGGTGCCTTTATAGCTTCAGATAAAGAAATTATTGATTTTCTTAAATACAATATGAGATCTCAAGTTTTTGCTAAATCTCTTCAAATGCAGTTGGTTGAAGGTATATTAAAAAGATTAGAAATTTTGAGATCAAAACCAGAAATCAAACAAAAACTATGGGATAATGTAAATAAATTACAATCCGGTTTGAAAGATAGAGGATTTGATATAGGTTCTACTCAAAGTTGTGTTACCCCTGTTTATTTAAAAGGTTCAATTCCAGAAGCTTTTGCTTTGGTTAAAGATCTTAGGGAAAATTATAAAATTTTCTGTTCAATTGTTGTTTACCCTGTGATCCCTAAAGGATTAATCTTACTCAGGTTAATTCCTACAGCTTCTCATAATTTTAAAGACATTGAGGAAACTTTAGAAGCATTTTCTTCCATTAGGGATAGACTAGTTTCAGGAGTTTATAAAAAGATTTCAGAAAAATTAATGTAAATCAGCTCTGTAGGTAGATCTTGTCTTTATCAGTTTGGGGTTAAAGTTTTTCCATATTTTGTCGATAGATACATTATCAACAAGCTCTGGTGTTCTTCTGCATATTTGAATTCCTTTGTTTTTTAATGTTTGGATAAACGAATTAAAAATAATGGCAGTAACCCCAAGTTTTTGATAATCAGGATGAATTCCGATTAGATATAGAGTTACATCTTTATTAAATTTTTTTGCATGTAATAAATGCAAAAACCCGAAAGGAAATAATTTTCCATTCATTCTTTGTAAAGCTTTTGCAAATGAGGGCATAATAATAGCAAAAGCAACAATCTTGTTTTCACTATTTTCTACAAATTTTATGTATTCTGGATTTATAAAACTCAGAAATTTTTCCTTCATATGTTCTTTTTGCTTTTCAGAAATTTTTACAAAGGAGGAAAGTTTTGCATAAGATTCGTTAAATAAATCAAACATTTCATTAGCTCTTTCCATCAGTTTACTTGTTGAGTAGAAATTTACTTCTTTAAGATTGTTTCTTGTTTTTACTATTCTACTCATTTTTTCATAATAACCAGTATCTATGTCATTAAACATAAATGTCTTTTCGTGAAAAGTTTTTTCAATTTTTAGCCCATATTTCTCGTAGTGATTTTTGTAATAATCATAATTGTAATTTGTAATCATTGTTCCAATCACATCAAAACCACTTGTTAATACACCAACTTTGTCAAGATTGCTAAAACCCATAGGTCCTTCCATGTATTCAAGACGATTGGCTTTTCCAATTTCTATTACTTTTTTGAACAGAATATCGCTAACCTCATAATTGTCGATAAAATCAAACCAACCAAATCTTATTTTACTAGTTTTTTGCTCTTTTACCTCATACCAGTTTATGATAACAGCTATTCTGCCCACAACATTTTTATCTTGATAGGCTAAAAATAATTCAACTTTAGAATCCTGTAGATTTGGATTTAAATCTTTATCAAAGTTATTAATCTCTTGATTTATAATAGGAGGAATCCAATATTTGGATCCTTTATATAATTCAAATGGGAATATTACAAAATTTCTTAAGTCTTTTTTGTCTGAAACTTTTTTTAAAAAAATCATCTGCTTGGATATAAATTGAGTCTGTAACTTATGCCTAGATTAATATAGTTAATTTTTGGCGTATTTTTAAAATTTAAGGTTGATCCCACATCAATCTGAAGATTATCATTAAAAAGATGAGCCAATCCAAGACTAAGCTTGTTTTCAGCATAAAAATTGCTTTTAATCCCGTGTTTTTCTATAAAACCTATAAAACCTTGATTAAATGCATATGTTAATGAGATTATGTATTGAAAATCATTTTGAGAAGAGCCAATTCTATCAAGAATTAAGTTACTAATTAGTACAGATCTATTCGTAATATTACTTTGAGTGAAAATAGCTAGTGAGGGGCTAATTCCGTTAACGCCCGAACTTGTAAACGGGTTATCTTTAGAATCTACATTAACACCAACATATGCCGAGACAGCAGGTATTAAATTTTTTAAATTAAATCTTCTGTCAGCCCAATAACTGTATACATTAGGCTCATCTTCTTGACCTTTTTTTGGATCGAAAATTAGGTATTTAGCACCTACTTGAAATTTTTTAAAATTCTTTCTATCATAAGAATTAACTGGATTATATCTTAAGTCACTAAATTCATCGGTTTGATATACTCCATTTATTACCAATTCTAATTTTTCATAAAGAAAACCATATCTTATTTTAAAATCTATACCGAATCCTTTGGTTTCATAGTTTAGCAAATCATGTTTTTCTTTTACATTAAAGAAGCCACTTTCAATTTGCAGCATATTTTTTCCAACGGAGAAAGCACCAGATGAATTCCCAGGTCTGTTAGAATTTATTATGTCAGTGTATTGTGAAAAAGAACTTTGATAAATTAAAAGTGATATAATTAAAAGTGTGGTTCTAAACATAATTATTTACAAGCATTCTCAACAAAGATAAATCTTATAATTTAATAAGATATTAACTTTTTTTGAATTGTGATAATTGTAAATTTGTATTAAATAAAATCAATATGAAGTTTTTTTTGTTTTTAATTCTATTTTATTTTGCTTTCAGATTTTTGTCTAGGTTTCTTTATGTATATTTAATTAGAAAGGCAAAGGAAAGCCAATCGAATTACCACAGATCAAAAGATTTTCAAAAAAAGAAAGAAGGGGAGGTTTCGATTGATAAAATCCCGAAAAATAAATCTAAAAAAAATAATAATTTGGGAGATTATGTGGATTATGAAGAAATTGATTAAAATATGAAGATCATACATTTTTTTAAAACCAATATTCTAAAGCATTTTTTAGTTATTACCATTTTCATAATAACATCACTAATTTTTTTTCATCCTGTTCTTAGTGGTAAAAAAATCCTTCAAAATGACATAATTCAATACACAGGTATGTCCAAGGAACTTAAAGATTTTAGATCTGAAAATGGTTATGACGCATATTGGACCAATAATTCTTTTTCTGGAATGCCAACATATCAGTTAGGTGCAAAGTTCCCGCATAACTATATTAAAAAACTTGATTTATCCCTACGATTTCTGCCTAGGCCAGCAGATTATCTATTCTTATATTTTTTAGGTTTTTATTTATTAATGATGAGTCTAAAAGTTGATTATCGCCTTGCTGTATTTGGAGCTTTGTCGTTTGGATTGTCAACCTATCTTATAATAATAATTGGAGCAGGTCATAATGCTAAGGCACATGCTATCTCTTATATGCCATTTGTATTAGCATCTATTATATACGTAACTAGAGGAAAGTATTTTCTAGGTTTTTTATTTACAACTATTTCACTTGCTCTTCAATTCACTGCGAACCATTTTCAAATGACTTATTATTTAGGTTTTATCGTTATTTCTTTAGCCGTATGGTTTGTTTACCAAAGTATAAAAAGTAAAAGTATTGATCATTTATTAAAGACTGCTTCTACACTGCTTATTTCATTGCTATTTGCAATATTATTGAATGCTTCTAATTTGATGACGACAATCGAGTATTCCAAAGAATCAACCAGAGGTGATTATTCTTCACTTTCTATCAACCCTGATGGTAGCGATAAAGAAATTGAAAGTGGTTTAAAAAGAGAGTACATTACACAGTGGAGTTATGGAATTTTTGAGAGTTTAAATTTATTCATTCCAAAAATAATGGGAGGAGGATCTTCAGAGGAATTAGAAATGAATTCTTATTTTTTTAATTTTTTAAAATCAAATGGTTACAGTACAATTGAGGCCAAAAATATAGTAAAAAATAGCCCAACGTATTGGGGGGATCAACCTTTTGTTGAAGCGCCAGCTTATCTTGGGATAGTAGTTTTCTTTTTATTTGTATTTTCTGTCTTTCTTTACAGAGGAAAACACAAAGGTTGGCTTTTGGCAGCAATAATTACTTCATTATTGCTTTCATTTGGTAAAAATTTTGACAGTTTAACCGACCTTTTTATTTCCTATTTCCCCTTATATAATAAGTTTAGGGCTGTCTCTTCAATTCAAGTGATATTAGAGTTGTGCATTCCTATTCTAGCAGTTTTTGGTTTATCAAGTTTAATAAATAGGAAAAACAATAATTTAATTAAAAGTAAAGCCTTATACTCAACTCTTTTTTTCTTCGCAATAATTTTGATCATTCTATATTTTTCGTTCGATTATTTAAGTTTTAGCGGACAGTCAGATTTGGGATTGGATCCAGTAATAAAAGATGTGTTAATTGATGATAGAAAAAGTATTTTTTTAGATCAATTAGCCAGGACACTTATTTATGTAATCATAACTTTTACAATTATTTTACTCTACATAAAAAGTAAAATAAAATTAAATATAACCTTGCTCTCGTTAATTTTGATCTCTTCTTTTGACTTAATTAGTTTTTCAAAAGCATATGTGAACGAGAGTAATTTTACAGATTCATATTTTGTTGAAAATCCTTTTAGCCTAGATGAAACCTACAAGAATATTATGTCTGATAATTCTGATTTTAGAGTTCTTGATTTGACAGAATCTTCAACACTACCAAATTTTTATTTAAACTCAATCAACGGCTATCATGCTGCCAAATTGGGAAGATACAATGATGTTATGGAATTTTATATAAACAAGACTCAGATGAATTCCTTAGATATGCTAAACACCAAATACATCATATATAACGATGAAAATAAGAAAAATGTTTATGTAAACGATGATATTCCTGGAAGTGCGTGGTTTGTGAAAGAAAATATTAATGTTGCAAATGATAATGATGAGATTTTAAGTCTTGATTCCTTAAATTTCAAAAATATTTCAGTTTCTCAAGATTTAGAATCCAAAAAATATAAAAATACTGATTACAGAGTAGATTTAATTGAAAAAAAATCAAATTACTTGAAGTACGAAGTTGAATCTGATGATGTTGGTTTAATTATATTTTCTGAAATATATTATCCGCATGGATGGAATTCTTATGTTAATGGTGAAAAGGTTTCACATTTTAGATTCAACTATATTTTAAGAGGTTTAGAAGTCCCTAACGGTAAATATGATATAGAGTTTAAATTTGAGCCAGAAGTCGTAGAATTAAGTAGTAAAATTAGCTTATTCAGTTCAATTTCATTTATTTTAATATTGATCACTGGTTTATTTATAAAAAGAAAAGAGTGGGGAAAAAAGTTTTAATTATTTCATACTATTGGCCGCCGGCTGGGGGTCCAGGGGTACAACGATGGTTGAAATTTGTAAAATACTTTCCTGAAAATAACATTGAACCTATATTATTTATTCCGAAAAACGTTAATTATCCAATTCTTGATTATTCTTTGTCGCAGGAAGTTGACAAAAATATTAAAATAATTAGACATCCAATATTTGAATTTTCATCTCTTTTTAGAAATAATAAAAGATTAAATCTTTTGAGAAGCGGAAATATTTCAACCGTTAAAAAACAATCTTTATTTGAAAGAATATTATTTTTTTTGAGAGGCAACATGGTATTTCCAGACATGAAATTATTCTGGAGAAAAACATCTGTTAATTTTCTGGAAAAATATTTATTAAAGAACGAAATCCAAACTATTGTTACCACAGGACCTCCCCATAGCGTCCATTTAATTGGTCTTGATTTAAAAGAGAAGCTAAATATAAAGTGGATTGCTGATTTTAGAGACCCATGGGTTAATTTAAATTATCTAAATAATTTTCAATTAATGCCCTGGAGTAAAAAAATTCATAAAAAACTAAGAGATTCGGTTTTAATTAATGCAGATGCTGTGGTTGTCACCTCTGAAAAATTAAAAATTTTGTTTGATTCCATTACTAAAAATTGTTTTAAAATTACCAACGGATATGATTATGAATACAAGGATATTGAATTAGATAACAAATTTTCAATTTCTCATATCGGCTCGGTATACCCGGAAAGAGACCCCCAACAGTTATGGACAGTTCTGGAAAAGTTATGTATCGATATCAAAGGGTTTAAAGATGATTTAATTTTAAACTTTGTTGGTAATGTAAACATAGATTTTAAAAAAGGTCTAAAATCTAAATCATTTAGTGAGTCTGTTAAGTATCACGGATATGTCGAGTATGATAAAACAATTGATTTTGCATGTAAAAGTCAATTATTATTAATGATTGAAGCCAATGATGAGGGATCTTCATATGCTATCCCTGGAAAATTCTTTGATTATTTGAATTCTCATCGACCTATTTTAGCGATTGGACCAAAAGGATCAGAAATAGATAAAATTTTAAAAGATTCAAATACAGGTCTTTTCAGCGACCACAATGAATTTGAATCTTTATATAATTATATCTTGGATAGATATAATAAATTTAAAAAACAATCAAATTATATACTTTCAAATAAAATTGATAAATACAGTAGAAAGCTGTTGGCTAAAAAATATACCGATATTATAAATAATATTTAATTTAAGAAAAAGAAAAAGCCCTGTAAGTAAAGGAAAGATACAGGGCTTAAACTAACTATTCAATAAATTAAACTAACCGATAAGTATTATTCAAACTGCGTGCCAAAGTTTTTTTTAAATTATATTTTTCAAATATTTTCCCGTTAAGCTTTCTGATTTAGAAAGTTCCTTAGTATTGCCATTAAATATCAAATTACCACCTTCGTCTCCACCAAAAGGACCTAAGTCTATATTATAATCTGAAACCTTAATTAATTCTAAATTATGTTCAATAACTATTACGGTATTACCCAATTCTATGATTTCATTAAGGGAATTAATTAATTTTTTTATATCGTCATAGTGCAATCCAGTTGTAGGCTCATCGAATAAGAATAAACCATTTTTAGCTTTATTTTTCATACTTAAAAAAAATGCAAGTTTTACTCTTTGCGCTTCACCACCTGAAAGGGTAGAAGAGCTCTGTCCTAATTTTATATATCCCAAACCTACCTTTTGTAATACTTTAAGTTTTTCACTTATTTTTATCTCATCGATTTCGTCAAAGAATGCTACAGCATTATCCACTGTTAATTCAAGAATATCAGCAATATTTTTGTTATGCAATCGAATTTCAAGAATTTCATTTTTAAATCTTTTTCCGTTGCAATTTTCACAAGGTAGAGTGATATCAGGCATAAATTGCATTTCTATTGTATTGGTTCCTTCACCCTTACACTGATTGCATCTTCCACCTTCAACATTAAACGAAAAATGTTTTGGCTTATAATTCCTTAATTTGCTTTCTCTGCTGAAAGCAAATAGCTTTCTTATTTCATCATAAGCTTTAATATAGGTCACCGGATTTGATCTTGAAGATTTTCCTATTGGTTTTTGACTTATGTATTCAACAAATTTTATTTTGTCAATATCACCAGATATTTTATCAAAATCCCCCGGTTTTTTAGAAAAATCCTTCAGGTTATTTAAAATAGCAGGGTATAATATTTTATTTATTAAAGTACTTTTTCCTGAACCAGAAACACCTGTGACCGTTACAAAATTGTTTAAGGGAAAAGTGACATTAATATTTTTAAGATTATTTTCCCTGATTCCTTCAATTTTAATAAAGTTTTTAGAATTTCTTTTTTTTAACGGAATTGAGATATTTAATTCCTTATTAAGATACTTAGCTGTTAAAGTATTACTTTTTAATAAATCATTAAATTTTCCGTGTGCAACCAAATTTCCACCAAAAGAACCTGCGTTTGGTCCAATATCAAAAATGTAGTCGGCCGATTTAATAATTTCTTCGTCATGTTCCACTACAATAACTGTGTTACCCAGATTATTTAATTTTTTTAAAATTTTTATCAATTTTTTGGTATCGTGTGAATGAAGCCCTATACTAGGCTCATCCAATACATAAAGAGATCCGGTTAAATTACTACCTATACATGTTGCTAAATTAATTCTTTGGCTTTCTCCTCCAGAGAGTGTGCTTGACTTTCTATTTAAAGTTAAATATCCTAAACCTAAATTATTTAGACATTCAACTCTATCGATAATTTCATTTAAAATTCTAGAATTTTCAAGGTCAATTCTTTTAATGAATTTATCTAATTCATTTAATTGCATGTTGATAATTTCAAATATATTTTTGTTATTTATTTTAACATATCCTGCTTCTTTTTTAAGCCTGTTACCATTACAATTATCACATGTTGTTTTACCCCTATATCGCGAAAGAAGAACTCTATTTTGAATCTTATACATTTTAGCCTCTAGCTTACTGAAAAATTTATTTATTCCTATAATATTTTTATCACCATCCCACAAAAGCTTTTTTTGATTCGTTGTCAACTTAAAATATGGTTTGTGTATAGGGAAATTGTTTTCTAAAGAATTCTTGATAAATAAGTTTTTATATTTTTTTAATTTTTTTCCTCTCCAAGGAAAAACAGCATCATCAAATACAGAAAGGGATGTGTTAGGGATAACAAGTTTTTCATCAATTCCGATTATGTCTCCGTATCCATTACATTTTTGGCATGCTCCATATGGATTATTAAAACTAAAAAAATTGGTGTCTGGATTACTAAAAGTAATTCCGTCCATTTCTAGTTTGGTATTAAAAATGAAGGTTTTATTTGTAGATATATTTTTTAAAATGCATTTGCCTTTTGATTCAAAAATTGCATTTTCTACAGAATCAGTTATTCTACTGATATACTCCAACGAATCATTACATATAACTCTGTCTATAACAAGGAAAAAGTTTTCAAAATCTTTAACATTATCTAATTTAATCTCGTTAAGCTTATAAATTATATTATTTGATAATACCCGATTGTAATTTTGTGATATTAAAGACTTGATTTTTTTCTCAAAATTATCTTTACCAAAATCCTCCAATTTAGATAAAACTAAAATCTTGTCTCCCTTTTTTTGTTTTTTTAAAATATCGATAATTTCAGAAACGGTATTTCTTTTGACGACTTTTCCGGAAATAGGGGAGTAAATCTGTCCATATCGAGAGAACAATAACTTTAGATAATCATAAATCTCTGTTTTAGTTCCAACTGTTGATCTAGGATTAGAAGATGAAATCTTTTGCTCAAGTGCAATGGCAGGAGATAGTCCAGTTATTTTTTCCACCTTTGGTTTTTCAATTCTCTCCAGGAATTGTCTTGCATAACTGGATAAACTTTCTACATATCTTCTTTGACCTTCGGCATAAATTGTATCAAAAGCGAGTGATGACTTTCCACTTCCTGAAACTCCAGTGATCACAATTAATTGTTTTTTTGGAATTGATAGATCAATATTTTTTAGGTTATGCATGCTAGCACCCTTAATTTCAATAAATTTATTTCTCTTAGATTTTGTAGTCATTGATTATTGTATTATCAAATATGATGCTAAAAATAACCGCTAATAATTCAGTGATATAGATCAATTTTTGAATAATATTAAATTAAACTGTATATTTGGTGAATAACAAATCTACTGCCTATAGAATAACATTACTAAAAAAATCAAATTAAAACACAGTTTTAATCTAAATGTAATGTTATGAAAAAATCTATTATTGCTGATTCTATTTTGGTATCTAAATATATTTCTGGTGATGAAAAGTCATTAGAGATTCTAATTAAGCGTCATAAACAAAGGATATATAGTTTTATTTATTCCAAGGTTTATGACAGAGATTTAACCGAAGATATCTTTCAAGACACTTTTATTAAAGTCATCAGAACTTTGAAGCTTGGAAATTATAATGAGGAAGGAAAATTTATTTCATGGGTAATGAGGATTGCGCACAACTTAGTTATTGATCATTTTAGAAAAAATAAAAGAATCCCAAAATTTGAAAACTCACATGATTTTGATATTTTTTCTGTTCTAAAGAATACGGATATTGACATTGAAAATAAAATGATTAAAGATCAAATTCACAGTGAGGTAAAAAAAATAATCGAATTTTTACCAGATGATCAAAAAGAAGTGTTGAAGTATCGTTATTATAACGATCTAAGTTTTAAAGAAATTTCAGAAAAAACAGGTGTTAGTATAAACACTTCACTAGGAAGGATGAGATATGCTTTAATA
>Ga0208277_1001762_pt1 | contig 12495 bp, 10 predicted proteins | sample ETNtaG_5_FD_185782 | JGI IMG/M metagenome (GOLD analysis project Ga0208277, IMG submission 185782) | Marine microbial and viral communities from oxygen minimum zone, Eastern Pacific Ocean - ETNP201406SV205 (SPAdes) (version 2) | ecosystem: Environmental > Aquatic > Marine > Oceanic ...
CGAAGTAGATTACAATGGGAACATAGTATGGAAATATATCAGTCCGGTGAATAATCTTGGTGTCATGAATCAAGGTGATTCGATATATGATGGAAATGGTAATAAAGTGTTTAAAATTATTCGATATGATGGAAATCATCCAGGTTTGAAAGGTAGAGAATTAATCCCAATTGATTACATTGAGAACTGGAATGACCAATGTCCAGAAGAAAATTCTTTGCCTTTTGATTTAGATGGAGATGGATGTATTGATGATAGCGATGATGATGGAATCAACGATTTAAATGATATTTGTCCAGGGTATAACGATAGTATTGATGTGGACAAAGATACCATACCAGATGGTTGTGATTTGATAATTGATAATGACAATGACGGGATAAGTAATGATGATGACCTATGTGATGGATTTGATGATACAATTGATGTTGATAATGATTTAATTCCAGATGCTTGTGACTCATTAGTTGACCGTGACGGTGATGGCGTAGATGATGAATTTGATTGGTTTCCCGATGACCCTAAAGAAGCATATGATTCTGATTTAGATGGAGTGGGAGATGCTTCGGACCAATGTGAAGGTTTTGATGATAGAATAGATGTGGATAATAACCAAATTATTGACGGTTGTGATAAATCTACCTTAATTGATGAGAAAGAGGTGAACGATGATCAAAATACTAATACTAATTTGGAATACCAAATAACGGGAATTATCTTAATTGGATTAGTTATTATTTGGTTTTTAACAAGAAAAAAATATAGCGGATAATTCAAAGAGTGCCTTCGCACACAGTACTTCATGGAGTTCTTCTTAGACACCGCAGACGTAGACGAAATAAGAGAAATAGCATCTTGGGGAATATTGGACGGAGTTACAACCAATCCTTCACTAATCAAGAAAAGTGGTCGTGATTTTAAGCAAGTTGTTGCAGAAATTGCGTCAATCTGTGATGGGCCGATTTCAGCTGAAGTAACAGCCATGGATACTGATGGCATGGTAGCACAGGCTTTGGAATTAAAAGGCGAGTTACCTGAGAACGTAATCATCAAAATTCCTTGTGTGCCAGAGGGTCTAGCAGCGACCAGAATACTTACGGATAAAGGCATCAAAACTAATGTTACATTGATTTTTTCTGCTGCACAAGCATTGATGGCGGCTAAGGCCGGAGCAACATATGTATCCCCGTTTATTGGTAGAATAGATGATACAGGTCATGACGGAATGACTCTAATAGCGGAAATAATGGATACATGGAGTAATTATGATATTTCAACCAAAGTTTTGGCCGCATCGATAAGACATCCAACTCACGTTCTACAATGTATCCAACTTGGAGCCCATACGGCGACTATGCCTGCTAAGATTTTCCGCCAACTGATGAAACACCCACTTACCGACAAAGGTATTGACGGATTTATGAAAGATTGGGCAGAAGTTGAAGCCGCTGGAAAAGCATAATTATTCAACAAGAGAATTATTGAATAAGAAGTTTCCACCTAGGGTTAAGGGGGAAGAGTCATGAGCGACGCCAGAGAACGCTTGAAAAGGTTGCTAGATGGCGACTTAGAAGCCTCCGATATTGCAGAAGATGCAGCATTAGTAAGCCTAGCAGACCGCCTGTACGGTATCAAAATCGCTAATGTCAAACCTGTGAAGGCTAGAGATTTAGAAAATCAAATCGGTGGTCTAGAGCAACAACCACAACAGTTTGGTCAAACTCCCAGTCTAATGGTGGAAGTGATAGAACCAGCAGCAGCACCTTTACCAGATTTACCACACTTAGCTATGCCTGATTTGCCAAGTAAAAAGTCTAAATTTTCTCCTCTTGCATTATTGTCTATTTCGGGATTACTATTTGTCTTGTTAAACCTATTTGGCATGTTTTCTTCATTGTTTGAATCATCATGTGAAATTGGTTCATGTCGAGGGGATGGGCAAACTAGAATGAACCTCATGGACTTCTACAAATTTGGAGAATCTGATGGCTGGTCATATTCTTTAATTTCTGATGATATGAGTGGTCTTGGAGGCGAATCTGGAGGAATAGGAATACCGGATTTAGTAGCCATTGTAGGATTGCTTGGCCTGATTATATTTACCTTCAAAAGAAAGTGATAAAATGTCACCTGATGGACTGTTATCTGAGGCTATAGCCTATGGCGGCATGCTGTTGATTCTTGGAGCATTTATCCTAGAAACCAGAGACATATTAGATAGTAAAAATGGCATCTATCTTTTGATGATGGCAACTGGTTCCGGATTATTGGGAATTAGAGCCTTTTTAGTCGAGGAGTGGGCCTTTTTGATTCTTGAAGTTGTGTGGTGTCTTGCTGCCGTAATGGCCATATATGGTATAACAAGAAAAACTAGCCAAGATGAATCAACATCTTCATGAGTGATAAACCACCGACTCAACACTATGAGCAAACCTCCTGCCAAGGCGAAGCGGGGAATACCTTCAAAAGTTGATAACTTCAATGAATGGTACCCGTTTATAGTCGAAGCATCAGACTTAGTTGACAAGCGTTACCCAATTAAGGGAATGGACGTATGGAGACCATATGGCTGGAAAACAATGAAGTTAATTGATAACTTAACTCATCAGGAAATGGAACGCACAGAACATGAAGAAGTTAATTTCCCACTTTTAATTCCAGAAAATTTACTGGATAAAGAAAATAGCCTTGTCGCTAAACTCAAACGCGCTCGTGAAGAGGGTGTTGACCCAGACGAACTTCGTGATGAAGAAGAGGAAGGTGGTTTCAAGAAAGAAGTTTATTGGGTAAAACATGCTGGTGAAAATGAACTTGATGTTCCAATGTTCCTAAGACCAACATCTGAAACTGCAATGTATACTATGTTTCCTTTATGGATAAGGTCTCACAAAGATTTGCCAATGAAAATATATCAAATGGTTAATACATTTAGATATGAAACAAAGCAAACAAGATCTTTTATTCGGGTTCGAGAGATACATTTCTTTGAAGCCCATACTGCTCATGCTGACGAAGATTGTGCGACAAAACAAATTGCAGAGGATTTGGAAATTGTAGACAATTTAATGCACAAATTATGCTTACCAATCATAAAAGCAAAACGCCCTGTTTGGGATACCTTCCCTGGTGCTTGGTATACCATTGGAATAGATGCCATAATGCCTAATGGAAGAACGCTACAAGTTGCTTCCTGTCACCATTATAGAGACCAATGGGCAAAAGCATTTGACATCAAATATGAAAACAAAGAAGCAAAACAAGAATATTGCCACCAAACAACTTACGGAATGTCTGAACGATTATTAGGTGCAATAGTTGGGATGCATGGTGATGAAAATGGTTTGATCATGCCCCCGGATGTAGCACCATTCCAAGTAGTGATTTGCCCAATGATTAGGAAAAACTCAGAAGTAGATACTATCGGAGAAGCAAACAAAATTGCCAGTATTTTACGTGATTCTGGACTTCGGGTGAAAGTTGATTCAAGAGACATCCATGCCGGTCAAAAATATTATGATTGGGAAATAAAAGGTGTCCCTCTACGACTGGATATAGGACCTAGAGATATCGCTCAAGGAACTGCATTTGCGGCTTTGAGGACTGGTGGAAAAGAACCACTCGCAATGGATAATATTGTTGAATTATGCAAGAAAAAATTATCTGAAATATCTAATGAACTTAGAAAACGCTCAGCAGCCCACATGGATGGAGTAATCAATGAATTACCACAGTTCATCGAAGAAAATGGAACTTGGTCCATGAACGGGGAAATTAAAGATGGAAAGATTTACCAAATGCCCTTTGAGGGCACAGATGCCCATGCAGAAGTGATTGAAAAGAAAACAGGGCTAACATTCTTAGGTGATGCCACAGACGACTATGATGCGGAAGTGCCATGTCATATGACCGGCAAAATGACTAAGCGTAGAGTAATATTGGCGAAAACATATTGAGCAAAGGGTGAGGGTACCATGAGTGAAGTACTGAAATTAACAGAACTTTTGACAGAAGTTCAAAACTTCATTACTAAAGATGGTCAAATAGTTCCTGCACAACGTAATTTTTACCAGAAACTTAGGGATAAAATGAATAATCATACTGGTTTATTCAATGAGTCTGAAGTTGGACCACTTCTCTTGGAGACAAGACTAGAAGTGTTGGAGTTAACTGATGAAGATTATACAGCAATCTATAACATAATAATGGATAGGTTTGGATTAAGTAAACGACTAGAAGAGGAAGACCAACTTAGACAGGAACTGGAGATAAAAGTAAGACTCAGAAAAGAGGCTGAACAACAAGCAAGAGCTGAAGCAATTATTAAAGAAAAGGCTGAGGCTGAAGCAAAAGCAAAAGCCGAAGCAGAACTCAAGGCTCAAATTGAAATTGAAGAGCGTTTGATGGCAGAAGCCCAGGAGAAGATTTTGGCTGAAGAAAATGCCCGAAAGGAAGCCGAAGAAAAAATTCGTTTAGAAGAAGAAGCAAGAGCAAGAGATGAAGAAATTGCTAAGTTAGAAGAAGAAACTAGGTTAAAAGCTGAAGAAAATGCTAGGTTAATGGAAGAGTCTAGAATTAGAGCAGAAGAAGAGGCTAGAATGAAAGCCGAAATAGAAGCTAGCATGAAAGTCGAACAAGAGGCCAGATTAAAAGCTGAAGAAGAGGCTAGATTAAAAGCTGAAGAAGAGGCTAGAATCAAGGAAATTCAAGACAAGATTAAAGCCGAGGAAGATGAAAAATTAAGGATAGCTAAAGAAGCGCATCAGAAGATGGTTGATGAAGCAATTAGAATCACTAATGAAGATCGTTTGGCCGAGCAAGCAAAAATAGATGCTGAAGTAGAGGAAGCAAGAAAAGTTGCTGAAGAAGAACGTTTGGCCGAGCAAGCAAAAATAGATGCTGAAATAGAGAAAGTAAGAATGATGTCTGAACGAGATGCAGCCCAAAAGTTAGCAGAGAAAAACGCCAAACTTGCTGAAGAAGAAGCCGCATTAGCCGCTAAAGAAGCAGAAGAAGCCGCTAATTCCAAAGAAATTCCGGATTTGCCACCATTTGATCAATAGTTTACATACCAAAAGATGATGGGTCAATATCCATATCCCCTTCTTTCATCATCTTGCGCATTTGTTTGTTGAGTTTTCTATTGCCGCCCATGCCTTTCATCATTTTTCGAGAACGATTCCATTGCCCAATCAACTCTCTAACATCTTTTTCACGGACTCCTGAGCCACGAGCAATACGCTTTATTCTATCCGCCTTTATTTTGGCTGGTTCATTTTTCTCCCAGGCAGTCATACTATCCATTATGGTACGATAACGGTCTAGATTACCTTGCATCGCTTGCTTTTGTGATTTAGACATACCACCTAATCCCCCAAGCATATTACCCGGTAAGAACGACATCAGCTTGTCAATTGTTCCTACTTTAGACATCATTTCCATCTGTTTATACATATCATTCAATGTAAACCGACCACTCATCATGCGTTGAGTTAGACGCATTGCTTCTTCTTCATCTAAATCTTCGGGAGCAAGATCAATCAATCCTTGAATGTCGCCCATTCCTAATAATCTTGAGATAAATCTGTCAGATTCGAATTTTTCTAAATCAGTTACTTTCTCTCCCACACCAATATGAACGATTGGTGCACCGGTTGCTGCCACTGCTGAAAGAGCACCGCCACCTCTGGCTGTACCGTCTAGTTTTGTTACAACTATACCAGTCACACCGGCTAATTGGTGGAATGATGCTGCAACTGGTCCTGCTGCTTGTCCAACTTGGGCGTCAATTACCAGCCACCTTTCCGTAGCTCTTGTTAGAGATGCAATATTTTCTAATTCTTCAACTAGTTCTTGGTCCAATTGATGTCTTCCTGCAGTATCGACTATCACAAGATCTGCTGATGCACATTCAGCCAGACCATTACGGACAATTTCTGCAGCATTTTTATTTTCAGGCTCACCGTAGACTATCACTGATGTATCTTCAAGTAATTGTGATAATTGCGCATAGGCACCAGGACGGTGAACGTCTGCTTCTATGACCGCAACTCTAAGACCATGTTTCTTACGATACCATTCAGCTAACTTTGCTGTAGTTGTCGTCTTACCTTGACCGTACAAACCTACTAGCAGTAAGGTCGCCCCTCTAGGTTGGAAGTCATGTGCTGGACCGAGTATTCTAACCAGTTCAGTATACAGAATATTCATTGCATGTGTTTGAAAAGTTAATCCAGGTCGTGGTTCCTCTTCACGCAGCCTTGATTCCATACGTTCAACAATTTCTTTGGTTTGCCTTACGTTAAAATCAGCTTCTTGCAAAGCCCTTCTAAGGCTTCTAGTCATCTCGCGAAGTTCATCTTCATCGAGTTTCCTGCGGTTTTTTAGAAAACCGAGGGAACGGAAGATTCCACGGGATAGACCTTCAAGTGCCATGACAAGCCGTCAAGGTTTACCTCTTTGAATTCATTCATTAATTAGAGGAATGTTTAGTCGAAGAACATCTTCTTCTAATTTTGCATCTACTTGACTAGCCTTAACTGGGACGCTCGTTGAAATGCTTCTCTCTCGCCCATTCAATCCTACAAATAATACGCCTTCATCACTCCTGAGTGACAATTCATCACGTTTTATACCAGGGAAGTGTAATCTAATAACTTCGAATTCTTCGGTGAATTCTCTTTGCATACCTCTGTGTATTTGATGTTTAACCAGGTCGCCAACTTCATGTGGACCAAGGGATTCATCAACTTGATTAACAGAACCGTATAATTTTTCAGCTACAACCCTAAGGTTATCTATACCCACTACTTCTTGGTCTAATAATTCCATAGAATTAACATCGACATCAACTAATAATTCACTTAGTTCAGCAATTCTAGCAAGTTCTGAACTACGTCTTTTAGCTAAAAATGGATGATCAAATTCAGGAGTTACACGATTAACTAAGCAAGAATTCACCGGCAACTTAAACTCAATAAGTGAATTATAAGCCCTCAATGTTTCATTAACACCCATCTTTTCGGGAATAGTTACCAAAGTAAAAGTGGTAAGTTCAGGATCACTAAGTACTCTTCGAACATGTAATACTCGGTTTCTAAATTTCTCCAATTCTTGTTTCATTTCTTGACTTTCTTTACGACCAAATAACATTGACCTAATACCCCCTGACACCCTCATCAACCTAAGTAGCCTGCCAGACCAAGCCTCAATTATTTCAGGCAGGGAGAGGAAACGTAGAGTATGTCCAGTAGGTGCTGTATCAAAAACGATAACATCCCAGTTAGGGTCTTCTACATGTTTTAGTAATTCATCAAAGGCTAGAGCCTCATCCAATCCGGGCAAAATCATATCCGAAGTCTTAACATCTGACTTTATATCATCAAATTCCTCTTTCGCACCTGAATCTAACATCATACTTAATCCCCCTAAACCTGGTAAACCACCACTAGTATTCATTCCATCAACCATATTACCAAGTTTAGGCAGTAAATTAGAGAGTTTTGATTCTGGATCCATTTCTAAACCGTATAAACCTTCTACTCCCTCAATTGGAGTCGGTTCTGTCCCAATTTCAACTCCCAGTGAGTCTGAAGTTGAATGAGCCGGATCGCTAGAAACAAGCAGTACTTTTAGACCACAATCAGCAAGATGTACCGCTGTTGCAGTAGAGGTCGTTGTTTTACCAACACCACCCTTGCCCCCAAACAATAGTAATCTTGCCATATTGGTGGCACATAACAAGAGGTCTTTGAATCCAACGGGTAAAGTAGAATCTTACACTCATTTCATGAACTAATACTTCAGCGGACAAATAATGGCAAACCAATTGGTGTTATTTCAGATAGCCAGTGTTTCCGCCTTAATCGGCATGACACTAGGCTGGAGGGGTGTAATGACCCGATATTCTGGATTCTATGATTTGCCAACTGCTTGGAGTAATGTGTTTTGGGGAATACTTCTAGGGGGACTTTACGCCTCACAGATACACAATAATATTATTTTGCCAAATCTTGAATTTGAAGCGACCCAGGACACTGTGGTAAATCCAATAAATTTGATATTATACTGCTTAATAATGTCCATAATTGTCCACTTTTTGCTGCGAAGAAATCGTGTGCGTTCAGGTTCATCACAAACAACTAGTGGTTGGGCTTTGGGGCTTGCCATTGGCGGCATGTTTGCCATGGTAGTCATATTTGCCATATTGCAGTGGTATGATTTTACACCGATATTATTTGTTTCAATCCTATTGATATGTCTTCTTGCACCAAGGTGTGAAGCGATAATTACCTCTTATCAAGGACATTTGATGTTAATGGGGAAAAAATGGGGAGCAATATTACGCGCAACTATGTGGCGGTGCGGATATGTTGTAATGTTCGCTTACATATTATCTGCACCTATTGGATGGATTTTCATCCTCCCAGTGATGCTAATCGCAGATAGAGCAGCAGAAACATGGATTTGGGAATCTATACCAAAAGAAGGCAAAAAACAATTGCGTAAAATTTGGGCAAGACAAGCTCGAGAACGTAAATTAAGAAAAGTAAGAAGTAATATTGTGACTGATTCTCAAGTCAAAGAAAGTGAATAAATACTTACTTATTATCTATCGGCTAATTTATGGTTATATTTGATTTTCATCAAAAATAAGCCCTTTGGAGGATATCCGCAGGCAAGCGTTATACAATGCCGTCAAAGCCGAGTAACATGGGTAACTGCCCTTATTGCAGGAGTGCCACCTTACCAGGTGATACAATTTGTTATACCTGCGGGAGGGTGTTAGCAAACATAAAATCGAAACAGTTTGCTGCAGAACAACAATTCAATCAAGGTAGCATAGATACTACTTACAAGAAAACCAAAAGGCCATCAAAATCAGGAGTGGTCCAAACCCACACCGGTCGCCGGAGAAATATTCTGAAGCGGAGAAAAAATAAATTTCGTAGTGTTGTGATGTTGGGACTTGTAGCATTCATCATGCTATCCCCGCAAGCAAGAGAGTTAGTATTCAATAAGTGGGCTGGAATAAATGAATATATTCAGCTTGCAGTTGCTCCATATCACCTATATCCTGTTGAAGCAACCTACACAGTTGGCAAAACAATTGACGTCGTAAATAACGGAGACGCGGGATACCTGAGAGAAAATTTAGCAATCCCTAGAGATATTTCAACGCTTAATGGTCACGATAATATGTTTGAATATACCAACGGCGATCCTGCCCTTGCTACACAAGAAATTCAGAAAATAAATTCGATAGCACTTATTGTCAATGAAATATCATATGCTATTCCATTACTTGGTGAACCTGCTAGAGACCCAAGTGATAAGTTAACCACCCCCGATGGTCACGAAATTTGGTGGCCAGGTGTAGGTATTGGTGACGATATGTGTAGTGTAGATATATGTGTCAAGATTAAACTAAATCTAGACCCTGGTGAACAAGCATCGTTTACTTTTGCCGTAACCCTAACTAGCACCTCTTATTCATGGTGGTCTTCCTCCAGAGTCGATACCAGAATAGATGGTGTCTCAAACGGTATTAGTGTTGATAGGAGCGGTTCTTTTTCAGATATCATTGATCGTGGTAATGGAACTAAAGCTGCACAATTTACCACTGCTTCTTGGTACAACAAAGGCAGACTAGATTATGCAATTAATGCTCAAGATGCAGTAGTAGTTTCAACCGCAGAAACCATATCTGCTTCTTTGCCTGAAGGTCGTTCAACAAATGCGTACGCATTTGCCAGAGCCGCCTTTGATTATCTTCACCTAAATGTGCTGTATGACAAAAATGCACCAGTAGTTGCTAGAAGTGGGCCAGCTTGTCTAAGTGCAGGTGTTGGAGATTGTGATGAACAAACCAATGCCTTCTTTTCCTTGCTAAGGACAAAAATGATCCCCGGTTGGTATGTATTTGGAGCATTGACTGATTCAACATTTACTTATTGGGAAGCACACGCATGGGGCTACATACTGCTACCTATGGATGACGAATGGTGTGAAGCAAGAAATATTGTCATCAATGACTGTTATGTTGAAGGTTCGGTAGATGTCGTCAATAATAAATGGCTACTGCATACACCCACAGCATACATTGATTGGGTTGAGACCGCTGACCCAAGTGGCAATTTGATTAACTCTTACTACAAACCAGGAGTTTACAGCAACAATATCGATAGGCAACGTTCATTCAGCACCATGGATACCCCAGACACTTCCGGTGGAACATACCAAGTGAAGAAACTCGTAGAAAATTTGAGGTGATAAATTGAGAATAATTATTGGTGGAGCAGGAAGAGTTGGAACAGAACTCGCTAGAGCATTAAGAGCTGAAGAAATGGATGTAGTGTTAGTTGACTCAGACTCAAGGGCGGTAAAGAATGCTCAAAATTTGGATGTCCTAGTGATTCATGGAGATTTAACTACTAGAGAGAAATTACACGAAGCAGGTATTGGAGAGGCTGAAATATTTGTCGCTGCAACTAATTCTGATGAAAGAAATTTACTTGCCTGTGCACTTGCTGAACATGCACATTACCAATATGGTGGAGCAAAAGCTAAGCCATTAATGTCGATATCAAGAGTAAGAAGTATGAATTTTATACAGGAACAAAAGCAAGGACACCTAACTGGATGGGCTAAAGTAAACCATGTTGTTAATCCTCTTGACAGTGCAATAAAGCGATTGCATACTGGTTTAAGATCTTCATCAATAGAGGAAGTGATTCCTTTCGGGCACGATTCTTACATCATTGAGTTTGATGTTACCAAAAATGCAGACAATATTGTGTTCAAGACCTTGAAAGAAGCTAATTCTAGCATAGATGGAGAGTTACCTTTGATTGTTGGAGTCAAGAGAAGTGGGGAGAAAAGTGTAGTACCTGATGGGGACTTTATTCTAATGCCAAATGACAAAATTGCTGTAGCGACTAATGGGCTGTCTAGTTTCAATAGAATACTAAACATATTTGGCCATGAAGCAACTGATTTCCCTATCGCTCCAAAAGTAGCAATTATTGGCGCAAATCGAATTGGTCAAATGATTGCTGAAAATTGGTTGATGAATGATGCTAAAGTCACTGTTATTGAAAGGGACTTACAAACAGCAAACGAGTTGTCTGCCACTGATATTGGCTCCCATCCTAACTTGGAAGTGATTCATGGTGATCATTTAGATAGAGATATTCTAACTGAGGTGGGAATTCCTGAACATCATATTGCGATTGCAGCATTAGAGTCAGATCATGACAGTATTGCGGCGGCATTATTAGCCAGTGATATGGGTGTTAATAGAACTGGGTTATTGCTTTATGATGCAGATTTGGTTAAAGTAACTCAGAGGATGGGAATTACCTTTGCAGTTGATAGAAAAAGAGTTGCTGTTGACAACATCTTAGCCCATATACATACCAAGGCCGCTGGTGCTTATGCGGTATTGTCAAATGTCCCAAACATTGTTGGAATAAGTATGAAGGTTGATGTAAGGCATAAATTCTCTAACATGAGAATATCAGAAGCAGGTTTCTCGGATTGGATGAGAATTGCATTCATTCAAAGAAGAACTGTAGATGGTCACTGGGAAAATTTACGACCATCCCCTGACAAAGTCTTGTTACCTGAGGATAACCTAATAATTTTCACTAGACCAGATAGAGTAGCAGAACTTGAAAGGAAATTCCAGGTGTAAACATGCGTTTCGATGTATTAAGCCTAATTCTTGGCTGGACACTAATTGCGATAAGCATACCACTACTTATTTGTGGAATCATTACTGTTTGGTTAGATGATTTTGAAATGGCAATGAGGGCTTTTTTAATTCCGCTAATACTATCTCCTATGATTGGATATTTGATGCTTAAATTCGGCACTAGAAGTGATACTGCAGATCGGTTAAGAGACAGAGAAGCATTTGCTGCAGTTGCCTTAATTTATCCTATTGTCGTGTTTATTGGTTTATTTCCATATTGGCTTGGAGGAGTATTTGTTGGACCATTTGCTACTGATGCAGCACTAATTGATATGGCTAGAGGAGCAGTTAATTCTTGGTTTGAATCAATGTCAGGTTTTACAACGACTGGTGCCACTGTCATATCACATGATATGAGTCCAAACTGCATCCCTGGACAAACTGCAGATTGTATTAATGCTCAACCCAGAGGAATACTACTTTGGCGTTCATTAACTCAATGGCTGGGAGGTATGGGGATAATTATGCTTGGAATGATGCTACTTTCACGGGTAATGGGCGGAGGAATGGCACTTGCTAGAGCAGAATTAACCGGACCTTCATTATCCCGCCTGAGACCTAAGGTAAGGGAAACAGCCTTCACATTATGGAAAATTTACATTGGCTTCACAATTATCGAAATTTTCCTACTTGGAACACTGGGAGGCATGTCATTATTTGATTCTGTTAATCATGGATTTACAACTATGGCAACCGGTGGATTTTCTACTAGAGATGCCAGTATTGGTTATTATGATTCGCTA
>Ga0208277_1001763_pt1 | contig 12494 bp, 11 predicted proteins | sample ETNtaG_5_FD_185782 | JGI IMG/M metagenome (GOLD analysis project Ga0208277, IMG submission 185782) | Marine microbial and viral communities from oxygen minimum zone, Eastern Pacific Ocean - ETNP201406SV205 (SPAdes) (version 2) | ecosystem: Environmental > Aquatic > Marine > Oceanic ...
GTTGCAATAGATGCTAAAAAAAATGAAGATAGATGGGAAATTTTTACTCACGGTGGAAGAAATAATACAGGAATTGATGCAATAGAATTTGCAAAAAAAATGGAAGATAGTGGAGCAGGAGAATTGCTAGTAACTTCTATGGATAGAGATGGGACTCAAGTTGGTTTTGATATTGATTTAACTTCCAACATATCCTCTAAAGTTAATATACCAGTAATAGCCTCAGGTGGAGTAGGCAATCTAGATCACTTAGTAGATGGAATTAAATTAGGAAATGCTAGTGCTGTTTTAGCGGCATCTATATTTCACTATGGAAAATATTCTGTCAAAGAAGCCAAAGAATATTTGGATTCAAAAGGAATTCCAGTTAGAATTTGATTTTAATTTATGAATATTTTTGATGATTTAATTAAATTAGCTAGAGAAAGAAAAAGTAAACCTATTGAGGGGTCTTATACGAATAAATTGCTAAGCGATAAATCACTTAGTAAAGCAAAGATTTTAGAAGAGATAGGTGAATTAATAGAAGCTGTAGAAAAAGATACAAACAGAATACATGAAGCTGCTGATGTTTTCTACCATTTGATAATGTATCTGGAGGCAAACGATATTAAAATCGAAGATGTTATGAAAGAATTAAATAAAAGAAAAAAATGAGTTACGACGATAATAATATATTTGCAAAAATATTAAGAGGAGAAATTCCTTGTAATAAAATTTACGAAGATGATTTTGTATTATCTTTCCATGATATAAACCCACAAAAAAAAATTCACGCATTAGTTATTCCAAAAGGAAAATATATTGATCTTGATGATTTTAGCCAGAATGCATCATCTGAAGAAATGGTTGGACTATTAAAAGGTATAAACACTGTAGCAAAAAAACTTGGAATTTCAGTTGAAATAGGTAAAGGCTATAGAGCATTATCAAATATAAGTGAAGATGGAGGGCAAGAGGTTCCGCATTTACATTTTCATTTATTTGGTGGTGAAAAAGTTGGCAAAATGGTTTCGTGATTATTAAAGTTGAAAGAAATTATCTAGAAATAAATTCCTTAGAAGATTTAAAATATTCAGCAAAACCCAATGAAAACTGTAATTTACATCTAGTAGAGCCACCAGATTTTCAAATAAATAAATTTTTCTATAAACATATTGGAAAAGATCATAGATGGAGTGATCGATTAGAATGGAATGATCAAAAATGGATTAAATATGTTGAAAACAATAATGTTAAAACTTACGTATTACAGGATAAAGAAGAATTAATTGGTTATTCCGAACAAATTTTCCATTTTGAAGAAAAAAATTGTGAAATTGCATACTTTGGAATTTTACAGGAATATTATGGAAAAAAGTATGGAGGCTTTCTTTTGTCTCAAGCAATTAAAAATGCATTTGTAAATGAAATTGATAGAGTTTGGCTACACACGTGCTCATTGGACCATGAATTTGCATTAAAAAATTATCAAGCCAGGGGAATGAAAATATTTAAGTCGGAAACAGTCAATTTAAACATTAATTAATATAATTTTGTAGTTTAAAAATATTCAAATTAATTATTAGATTTTTTTCTACATTTGATATTTTTGTTTCTACTTTATTTTGGTAAATATCATTAGTCGTCCAGCCAATTAAATCTAATGTATTTTTATCAAAATGAACAATTAATGTTGTTTGTTCATAAATAAATTTAAAGGAATAATTATTTAAAGAGTTGGACAAATTTTCAGACTCGTTCATTTTATTAATTAAAAATTTTTTATCTAAAATAAGATTTAATGGAGTTTTTTCTAATTGATATCTATAGTATTGATTACTTCTATCACTATTTATTACTAATGATTTTCCATTAGAAACTAATATTTTATTATATCGATCATCGTATTTGCAAAAAATTTTTTTTGGGTAAGCTATTATACATTCACCTTTTTCTGATTTTTTACCAATTTTTTGAACAAAATTAAATTTTAAATTTTCAATTAATTTTAAATTTTCTATTATTTTAGATTTAATCGATGCATTAGCTGAGTTTTGAAATAAAAAAATAAATACTAATATAATAATTCTCATTATTTAAGAACTTCTCTTTTACCTACATGGTTGGCTTTACTGACCTCTCCATTAATTTCCATTTGATCGATTATTCTTGCCGCTCTATTATATCCAATCTGTAATTTTCTTTGTAAAAAAGAAGTAGAAGCTTTTCTTTCTGTTTTAATAATTTCAAGCGCAGTATTATATAATTCATCTATATTTTCATTATCTTTAGAATTAGAGGTGGTCTCTTTCTCATCTGCATAATTTAAAATTTCATCAACATAATCAGGTTCAGCTTGGTTCCTTAAAAAGTTATTTATTTTTTCAATTTCGTTTTCTGAAACATAAGGAGCATGTATACGAACAATTCTGTTGGCAGAAGACATAAACAGCATATCGCCCTTACCAAGCAATTGTTCTGCTCCTTGCTCTCCAAGAATTGTTCTACTATCAATTTTAGATGTTACTTGAAAAGATATTCTAGTAGGGAAATTTGCTTTTATGGTTCCGGTTATTACGTCAACGCTTGGTCTTTGTGTTGCCATGATAATATGTATCCCAGCAGCCCTTGCCATTTGTGAAAGCTTTTGAATATAATTTTCAATTTCTTTGCCCGCTACCAGCATTAAATCTGACATTTCATCTACGATAACAACAATATAGGGCATAGAAATTTTGTGCTTTTCATTATATCCGTCAATATTTCTAACACCCACTCTAGTCATGAGCCTATATCGACTTTCCATTTCTTTAACCACCCAACCTAATACTGATGCCGCTCTTTTTGCTTCAGTAATAACAGGACATAGCAAGTGTGGGATTCCTTCATAAGTTGAAAGCTCTAACATTTTTGGATCAATTAAAATAAACTTACATTTTTCAGGAGTATGCTTGTACAGAAGTGATAAAATAATAGTATTTATACAAACTGATTTTCCTGAACCTGTTGTTCCCGCAATTAAAAGATGGGGCATTGAACTTAAATCGCCAGTTATAGGCAGGCCCGAAATACTTTTTCCTAAAGCTATAGGTAGTTTAATATTTTTTTTAGAAAAATCTTTACTGGATATTATTTCACCCAAATATACATTTTCTCTTAATGATTTAGGTAATTCAATTCCAACCGAGCTACTCCCAGGTATAGTAGCAATTCTTGCAGACTCTGAGCTAGTATTTCTTGCTATATCTTCTGATAAATTTATAATCTTTGAAACTTTAACACCTGGAGCAGGTTCAAATTCATTTAAAGTTACAACTGGTCCATTACTAATTTTTTTTATCTTACCTTCAACACCAAAATCTAAAAGAATTTTTTCTAAAGTATTTTCATTTATTTTAATATCAGATGAATTTTCTCTTTCTTTTTTTGTTGGTTTTTTTAAAAAATCAATGGTCGGCAACTTAAATTTTATTGTTTTATTTTCTAAAGGATCTTTTGTAAATTTTTTAATAATATCTTTGATTTTAAATTTTTTTTTAGGCCCTTCCTCAAAATCATCCCAGATAATACCTATCATTTTTTTTTTACCAAAAGGTACTTCTACATAGTCGCCAATTTTAAGTTTTTCTTTTGAAGTGTATGTAAATGGGTGATCAAAAATGTTTGGTAATAGTACTGGTACTTTCATTTTGTAATGAAAAAAATTTTAAGAGTGTATTTGTCTTTTTTCAACAGATAAAGCCGCCTCTTTTATTGCCTCAGAAAATGTTGGATGAGCATGGCACGTTCGTGCGATATCCTCAGAGCTTGCTCCAAACTCCATTGCAACTGCCATTTCTGCGATCATTTCTCCTACATGAGGCCCTATCATATGTACTCCTAAAACTTTATCAGTATCTTTATCGGCTAAGATTTTTACGAATCCTTCAGGCTCATCAATTGCTTTAGCTCTTGAGTTGGCCATAAAAGGAAACTTTCCAATTTTATAAGACTTATTCTTTTCTTTAAGTTGCTCTTCCGTTAAACCTATACTTGCAACCTCAGGAGTAGTGTAAATTACTCCCGGAATTAAATCGTAGTTTACATGACCAGATTGGCCTGCAATTATTTCTGCAACTGCGATCCCTTCCTCTTCAGCTTTGTGAGCTAACATTGGCCCATCAATTACATCCCCAATAGCGTAAATATTTTTTGCTGAAGTTTGAAATTTTTTGTCAATCTTAATCCTTCCTTTTTCGTCTGATTTTACTCCTGCAGAACTCAAATTTAAATTAGATGTAAACGGTTTTCTTCCAATTGATATAAGGGCTACGTCACAATTAAATTCTTTACTATCTCCATTCTTATCTGAAGTTGAAATTTGTACCCCATTGTTAGTTTTTTTAATGCTAGTTACTTTTCTATTTAAGTGAAACTTTATATTTTGTTTCTTCAATATTTTCATAAACTCTTCTGAAATCTCTCTATCCATCCCAGGTGTGATATGATCTAAAAATTCGATTACATTTACTTCAGCCCCTAAACGAGACCAAACAGAACCCATTTCCAAACCTATATAACCGCCGCCAACAACAACCAGGCTTTTCGGAACTTCTTTTAAAGATAGGGCGCCAGTCGAAGAGATGATTGTTTTTTCGTCAAATTCTACGTTAGGCATAGGCATTGCCTCAGATCCAGTCGCAATAATAATGTTTTTTGCCTCAATTTCTTTTTTTTTACCATCTTCACCTTTTACTGATATTTTCTTGTCAGAAATAAAACTGCCGAAACCTTTTAAGTAAGTTACCTTGTTTTTTTTGAATAAAAATTCAACACCCTTGGTCAAGATTGAAACTGCTTTTTCCTTATTTTTCATCATCTTATCTAAATTAAGTTTTACGTCTCCTGTTTCAATTCCAAGTTTAGAAAAATTTTTAGCCTTTTTAAAATTCTCAGACAAATTTAATAAGCTTTTTGAAGGAATACATCCAATGTTTAAACAAGTTCCACCTAGAGCGCCTCTAGCTTCTATACAAGCAGTTTTTTGACCTAACTGAGCTAACCTTATAGCACAAACATATCCACCGGGTCCGCCACCGATCACTACTGAATCAAATTTTTCTGTCATAAACTATAAATTTAAAAATAATCTTCTTGGATCTTCTAAGTTATCTTTTGTATTTTTTAAAAAAGAAACCGCTTCTTTTCCATCAATTATTCTATGATCATACGATAAAGCTATATACATTATTGGTCTTATTTTAATTTCACCATTTACCACATGCGGCCTTTCTACAATATTATGCATTCCTAAAACTCCGGATTGAGGTAAATTTAAAATAGGTGTTGATAACATTGACCCATAGACACCGCCGTTGCTGATAGTAAATGTTCCGCCTTGAAGATCGTCAATTGTAATCTTTCCATCTCTTGCTTTGTCAGACAATTCTTTAATTTTCTTTTCTATATCTGCAAAAGACATTTCGTCTGCATTTTTTAAGACCGGAACCACAAGACCTTTTTCGGTGCCTACTGCAAAACTTATATTATAATAGTTCTTATAAATTATGTTCTCTCCCTCGATTTCAGCATTAATTGCTGGAAAGAGTTTTAGACTTTCAATGCAAGCTTTTACAAAAAATGACATGAATCCTAGTTTAATCCCAAACCTATCTTGAAAATCATTTTGATTTTCTTTTCTCATCTCAATTATACCACTCATATCAACTTCATTAAAAGTTGTAAGCATTGCAGCATTATCTTGGGCTTGTTTAAGTCTTTTAGCAATTGTTAGCCTTAGCCTTGTCATCTTTATTTTTTCTTCTTGGCCAAATTTTATCTTTCGCTCAGAAGGAGCCGGCTTTACATTCATTAAGCTTAATAGATCACCTTTAGAAATTCTTCCACCTTTGCCAGTTCCTTGAATTTTTTTTAGATCAATTTTATTATCTGCAGCAATCTTTCTTACAGCTGGGGAAATTGATAAATCTATTGTTTTTTTTGATTTCTCTTTTTTTAATGATACTTCTTCAGTAAGAACTAATGGTTCTTCCTTTTTTGTATCATCTTGGGGCTCTGAAATTTCTTCCTCTTTATCAAATAGTTTTGTTTCAACTTCTTTTGATTCTGCTTCTTTTTTTAAACTAACAACATTATCCTCGTTTTTAATTGGTTCATCCTTTTTTGGTTCATCTTCACTAACCTCTTTTTGAGAACTTCCACCAATTATTGATCCAAGAACAGCACCCACTTCAACAGTTGATCCATTTTGTGCATTTATTTCGCTTAGCACTCCATCTGATGGAGATGGAACTTCTAAATTTACTTTATCAGTTTCAAGTTCTACGACAGGTTCGTCAGCCTCAACACTATCACCTTTATTTTTTAACCATTTGGCTACTGTTGCTTCTGTTATGCTTTCGCCTAAAACTGGGACTACAATTTTGTCTGACATTATTCTAAAATCTTATCTATAATTTCTTTTTGTTGTTTTGCATGTCTTTTCGCATATCCTGTAGCTGGTGAAGCTGAAGGATTTCTACCAATAAACTCAATTTTCTTTTTAACCTCTAAATTATCTAAAGTCCATTGAATATAATCCCTTACAGAAAACCAAGCGCCCATATTTTTTGGTTCTTCTTGGCACCAAATAAATTTTGCATTTTCTGCATATGGTTTAATATTACTTGCTAAAGATCTTACTGGAAATGGATAAAGTTGCTCTATTCTTATTAAAACAACATCATCGACTTTTGCTTTCTCTCTGGCATCTAAAAGATCAAAATATATTTTTCCAGAACAAATAACTACTTTACGTATTTTTTTTGGTTTTTTGAGTTCAATTAATTTATTTTTTTTATTTAAAGCATGGTCTTCTAAAACTCTGTGAAATGAGTTGTTCTTTCCGAAATCCTCAATGTTAGAAACACAATATTTATTTCTCAATAAAGATTTTGGCGTCATGATTACAAGAGGCTTTCTGAATTCTCGATGAATTTGTCTTCTAAGCGCATGAAAATAATTAGCAGGTGTTGTGCAGTTTAATACTTGTAAATTTTCCTGTGCGCAAAGTTGTAAAAATCTCTCAAGTCTTGCGGATGAGTGTTCAGGTCCTTGTCCTTCATAACCATGAGGAAGTAAAAGAACTAAGCCTGAAGCTCTAAACCACTTTCTTTCTCCAGATGCTATAAATTGATCAATTACAACTTGAGCTCCGTTTGCAAAATCACCGAATTGAGCTTCCCATACTGTCAAAGTTTCTGGCTCTACTAGACTATAACCATATTCGAATCCAAGTACTGCAAGCTCAGATAAGAAACTATCTACTACCTCAAATTTTTTCTGTTTAGAAGATACATGGTCTAATGGTACATACCTTGAATTGTCTTCTTGATTTCTCAACACCGAATGTCTTTGACTAAAAGTACCACGGCCACTATCTTGACCCACTAATCTTACAGGATATCCTTCCTGTAGTAACGTAGCAAATGCAAGTGTTTCTGCATTTGCCCAATCTATATTTTTCTCTTCTTGAACACATTTATTTCTATTTATAAATATTTTCTGGATTGTTTTATGAATGTTAAGCTCTGGACCAAGAAAGTTAATTTTCTCAGAAAGTTTCTTTAATTTAGGTATATCAACCCCAGTTTGTCCTCTTTGATCTTTACCTTTTTTTGGCTGATATCTTGACCAGGTTCCCTCGAACCAATTTAATTTTGGCTTATAGTCATTTGCATTTTTGAATTGGTCATCTAAAAGATTTTTAAAATCATTTATCTTATTTTTAAATTTTTCCTCAGATAAACTATTTTCCTCAATAAGTTTTTTTCCATAAATGTTTAAAGTTGATGGGTGAGACCTTATTTTCTTATACATTAAAGGTTGAGTAAATGATGGTTCATCTCCCTCATTATGACCAAATCTTCTGTAACAAATCATGTCAATAACTACGTCTTTGTTAAATTTTTGTCTAAACTCAATAGCAATTTTCGCACAATGAACAACCGCCTCAGGATCATCACCATTACAATGTAGAATAGGTGCCTCAACAATTTTTCCTAAATCAGATGGATATGGACTTGATCTTGCAAATCTTGGGCTTGTTGTAAATCCAATTTGGTTATTAACAATTATATGGATCGTTCCACCTGTATTATGACCTTTTAGTCCTGACATAGCAAAACACTCTGCAACAACACCTTGGCCAGCAAATGCAGCATCTCCATGAATGAGTAAAGGTATTACTTTTTTTCTCTCTTTATCATTATGAAAATATTGTTTTGCTCTTGTTTGACCGAGAACAACGGGGTTAACTGCCTCCAAATGAGATGGGTTATCTGTAAGGCTAACATGAACTGAATTGCCATCAAAAGTTCTATCTGAAGAGGCGCCTAAATGATATTTTACATCTCCAGTGGAATCTTCGCTGGATGATGCAAATTCACCTGCAAATTCGTTAAAAATTCTTTTATAAGATTTTTGGAGGACATTCGCTAAAACGTTTAATCTTCCCCTGTGAGACATTCCAATTTTAATTTCTTTAACCCCTAATTGACCCCCTCTTTTAATTATTTGCTCTAAAGCAGGTATTAAGGACTCTGCACCATCAAGACCAAATCTCTTTGTGCCAACATATTTTTTTGCTAAAAATTTTTCAAAACCCTCCGCCTGAATAATCTTATTTAAAATCGCGTCCTTGCCTTTTTCAGTAAAATTAATTTGATTTTCATCTTTTTCCATTCTTTCCCTAAACCAAACTTTCTCAGTCGGATTCGTAATGTGCATATATTCTGCACCTATTGAAGAGCAATATACCTTTCTTAATTTTGCGATAATTTCATTTACCGACGCATAGCCGACATCCATATACGAGTTAAGATATATTTTTCTGTCAAAATCTTCTGATTTAAATCCATGGTCATTTGGATGTAATTCATAAAGATAATCTCGTTTCATTAATCCAAGGGGATCAAGGTTTGCTATAAGATGGCCTCTTATTCTGTATGCTCTAATCAATGCAATTGCTTTGATTGAATCAACTTTTTCCTTTTCTGAACCACTAAGGTTTTCCTCTAATTTTCTATTCCTTTTTGGATCAATCGATATTTTTTTTGGGCCCCAGGTAGGACCTGTAATCTCTTTCGTAACTGAATTTAAGTCTTCATTCAGATCACTAAAATATTTTTTCCAACTATCTGGTAATTCAGGGTCATTTTCTATAAATCTAACATACATTTCTTCTATGAATTGACTGTTAGATTTATTAAGAAAAGACTGCTGCTTAAATTCTAAATTTTTTGAAGAGCTCATTTAAAATTATTATAGTATTAACATTAAAATATTAAAGACCCAATTTATTTTTTAATGTAATTCCCATTTCCGCAGGAGATTTTGCAATGATAATACCTGCATCTGTCATTGTATCGATCTTATCTGAAGCTCCACCTTTGCCACCAGAAATTATTGCTCCCGCGTGTCCCATTCTTCGTCCAGGGGGTGCTGTTATACCGGCAATAAATCCTACCATAGGCTTTTTGATTTTATGATTTTTAACAAATTCTGCTGCTTCTTCTTCTGCAGTTCCTCCAATTTCACCGATCATTAAAATAGACTCTGTTTCCGGGTCGTTTAAAAATAAGTCTAAACAATCAATAAAATTAGTTCCATTAATTGGATCACCACCAATCCCGATACACGTTGACTGTCCCAATCCATTTTCAGTTGTTTGTGCAACAGCTTCATAGGTTAAAGTCCCTGATCTTGAGACTATCCCAACAGATCCCTTCTTATGAATATTGCCTGGCATAATACCAATCTTACATTCACCTGGTGTAATAATTCCTGGACAATTTGGTCCAATTAATCTTGATGCTGAATTTAATAATTTTTCTTTTACTTTTAACATGTCCAAAATTGGAATTCCCTCAGTTATGCAAACTATCAATTCAATTTTAGCTTCAATTGCTTCTATTATTGCCGCAGCAGCAAATTTTGCGGGCACATAAATCATTGTTGCGTTCGCATTAGTCTGTTCTTTTGCTTCTTTAACAGAATTAAAAACAGGTTTATTTAAGTGTGTTTGTCCACCCTTGCCTGGAGTTACGCCCCCAACAAGATTTGTTCCATATTTAATTGATTGTTCAGAGTGGAAGGTTCCATGAGAGCCTGTAAACCCTTGGCATATAAGTTTAGTATTTCTATTAATTAGAACTGACATTTTATTTCACTTGTTTTACAATTTTTTTTGCTGCATCTCCTAAATCACTTGCAGAGATTATCTTTAATCCAGATTCGTCTAATATCTTTTTACCTTCCTCAGAATTTGTTCCGGCGAGTCTTACTACAAGTGGTATATCTATTTTAGTTTCTTTTGCGGCCTCAACGATACCTTGTGCAAGGACATCACATCTCATTATACCGCCAAAAATATTTATCAATATTCCTTTAACATTTTTGTCAGATAAAATTATTTTAAATGCTGCTGAAACTTTTTCTTTAGATGCGCCACCCCCTACATCTAAAAAATTTGCTGGTTCTTGACCATGTAGTTTGATTATATCCATTGTTGCCATTGCCAATCCTGCTCCGTTAACCATACATCCAATAGTTCCATCTAATTTTATATAAGCTAAATCATGTTTACTTGCCTCTATTTCTGTAGGATCCTCTTCATTCAAATCTCTTAATTCTAATAATTCTGGATGTTTAAAAATTGCGTTATCATCAAAACTGATTTTTGCATCAAGACAAACAATATTATTTTCTTTTGTAAGTATAAGTGGATTGATTTCAATTAAGCTAGCATCAGTTGAAATGAATGTTTTATAAATTGACTTTATAATCTTGATACATTTTAGGTTGGCGTCATCATCTAAATTAAAATTTTGAACTATTTTTTTACAATCCTCATCTTTGATATCCCCCGAAAAATTAATTTTGATAGTGCTGATTTTGCTTGGATCTTTTTTTGCAACCTCCTCTATGTCCATTCCGCCCTGATCGCTTGAGATAAAAGCTATTTTAGAACTTGCTCTGTCAATAAGACAGGATAAATAAAATTCTTTTTTGATATTTGACGGCTCTTCAAGATAAAGTCTTTTAACTTCCTTGCCATTAGGTCCTGTCTGATGAGTAACTAATTTTTTTCCTAATAAATCCTTTGCAGCTTTTTCGAGGTCAGCTAAATTATCTAATATTTTAACTCCTCCAGCCTTACCTCTCCCACCAGCATGTATTTGGGCTTTAAGAACATATTTTTTAAGATTGAGTTTTTTTGCTTTTTCTAAAACTTCTTGAACTGTAAAACAAGCTTCTCCATTAGGAACTATGGCGCCAAATTTTTTTAAAAGTTGTTTAGCTTGGTGTTCGTGAATATTCATTACTTTTTCAAGCTAGGATCAATTTTTACTGCTGCCTCCCAAAGCTTATTCACAGCATTGACAGAATTAACAAATTCTGTTTTTTCTTTTTCGTCAAGTTCAATTTCAACTATTTTTTCTACTCCATTTTTTCCTATAACGACTGGAACACCTGCATAAATTCCTTTAAAACCATATTGACCCTCTAAGTGCGCGGCGCAAGGTAGTTGCAGTTTCTTATCACCCAAGAATGCTTCAGCCATTTGTACTCCTGAAGCAGCTGGCGCATAATATGCAGAGCCTTTTTCTAAAAATTTTACAATTTCAGCTCCACCATCTCTTGTTCTTTGATTAATGCTTTCAAGTTTTTCTTTTGAAATAACACCTGAATTGACAAGATCTAATAAAGGTTTTCCAGATACTTTAGTGAATCTTGGCATAGGCACCATCGTATCTCCATGGCCCCCCATGACCATTGCATCTATCTCTTTTACTGGAACCTTTAGTTCCTCTGATAAAAAAAGTTTAAATCTCGAACTATCTAATATTCCCGCCATACCAACGACCTTTTTGGCTGCAAGCTGAGAATATTTTTGGAAAGCCATTACCATAACATCGAGAGGATTTGTTATACAAATTATAAAAGCTTCCGGAGAATTTTTTTTAATTCCTTCTGCAACTTGTTTAATTATTTTAAGATTGATACCTAGTAAATCGTCTCTACTCATACCAGGTTTTCTAGGGACCCCAGCTGTTATAATTATGACATCAGAGTTTTTAATATCTTCGTATTTATCCGTCCCTGAAAATTTTACATTGAAACCATCAACTGAGGATGATTGTGCAATATCAAGAGCTTTTCCTTTAGCAATACCACTAGCTACATCAAAAAGAACTACTTCATTCACTAATTCTTTAACCCCTATCAAGTGAGCTAAAGTTCCACCAATTTGTCCTGCTCCAATCAAACTTATTTTTTTCATATTTTCCTTTATGTTATTTCATTGTTGGCATTACGAACTCAGGATCTGAACCAATCCCTGACGGCCAACGTGATGTGATAGTTTTTAGTTTAGTGTAAAACTTTACACCTTCAGGTCCATGCATATGTAAGTCCCCAAACAAAGATCTTTTCCATCCTCCAAAACTGTGAAATGCAACAGGGACAGGAAT
>Ga0208277_1001764_pt1 | contig 12492 bp, 10 predicted proteins | sample ETNtaG_5_FD_185782 | JGI IMG/M metagenome (GOLD analysis project Ga0208277, IMG submission 185782) | Marine microbial and viral communities from oxygen minimum zone, Eastern Pacific Ocean - ETNP201406SV205 (SPAdes) (version 2) | ecosystem: Environmental > Aquatic > Marine > Oceanic ...
TGGAAAATTCTAAAGCATCTTATTTTAAAAGATATTGATATTCTAATAATAGGTTCCTTAGGGATTGTCTCCTTTATTTCTTTTTTTGTGGGAGGTGTAGTTGCAATTCAGACAGCACTAAATCTTGAAAACCCTTTACTTCCAAAAAATCTTATTGGTTTTGCTACTCGCCAATCCGTAATTTTAGAATTTGCACCTACTTTCATATCAATAATAATGGCTGGAAAAGTTGGGTCATATATAACTTCTAGTATCGGAACAATGAGGGTTACGGAGCAAATTGATGCACTTGAGGTAATGGGAATTAATACTTTCAATTATCTTATTTTTCCAAAAATTATCGCGCTGTCCCTATACCCCCTTGTAATATGTACGTCAATGTTTTTGGGTATTTTTGGGGGTTACATAGGTTGTGTTTATGGAGGGTTTTCTTCAAGTGGAGAATTTATAGAAGGAATTCAAATGGATCTCATTCCTTTTCATGTCACTTACGCCTTTATTAAAACAGCATTTTTTTCTTTTATTTTAGCAACAGTTCCTTCATTTCATGGTTACTTCATGACTGGTGGAGCATTAGAAGTTGGAAAAGCAAGCACAATTTCTTTTGTATGGACAAGTGTTGTGATTATACTGTTAAACTATCTGATAACACAACTATTACTTACATAAATGATAAAAGTCAAAAACATAAGTAAGACTTTTGATGATACTTCAGTACTTGAAGGAATATCAACAATTTTCGACAAAGGAAAAACTAATTTGATTATTGGTCAAAGCGGATCTGGGAAAACTGTGTTTTTAAAATGTCTTCTAGGTTTAATTAAAACCGATAAAGGACAAATTGAATTTGAAAATAAAGTGTTTGATTCAATGAGTGTAAAAGAACGTTCGATTCTCCGTCAAGAAATTGGAATGGTATTTCAAGGTAGTGCTCTTTTTGATTCAATGACTGTAGAACAAAATATAATGTTTCCTATGCAAATGTTAACTAATAGCAAAGAAGATGAGGTTCGTGATCGAGCTAATCAAGTAATTAAAAGAGTGAATTTAGTTAACTCAAATGAAAAATTTCCTGACGAAATTTCTGGAGGGATGAAAAAAAGAGTTGCAATTGCTCGTGCTATTGTAATGAATCCAAAGTATTTATTTTGTGATGAACCCAATTCAGGGCTAGACCCTAAAACAGCAATATTAATTGATAACTTAATTCAAGAAATAACTAAAGAATATGATATCACAACGGTAATTAACACCCATGACATGAACTCTGTTATGGAAATTGGTGAGAAAATTGTGTTTTTAAAAAATGGTGGAAAAGCTTGGGAAGGAACTAAAAAAGATATTTTCAATACAAATAATGCAGCAGTTTCAAGTTTTGTTTATTCTTCGGATCTCTTTAAAAAAGTTAGAGAAATGTATTTAAAAAATTAGTTTTTAATTGGTCTAACCTCAGATTGAGGATTAAAGAGGTAAGTTTTTCCTGTATCCTTCTCTACGCATTCAAAAAGTTTTCTTCGTTTTTTTATTTTGGTGAAAATACGGCCATTATCTAAAGCAAACTGATTGCCTTCTTTTAAATGATAAATAGTTGTATGTTGGTTTGGTGAATCATATTCCCTTAACGCCATAGCTAATTTAAAATCACGATCTGTGCTTGCTTTAGGATTAATCATATGTTTAGCAAGTAAGCTACAAATTGGTTCTGGGAAAATATCTGTACTTAAAAAAGGTTCAAAAATTTCAAGATAAATAGACTTCCATTCTTTACCATGAGGTTTTACTCTATAAGGATATAAATTATAAACCCTAAAATGAGCTAATTCATGAATTAAAGTGATCAAAAAACGATAAGGATTTGAACTAATATTAATTGTAATTAATGAAGTTCCATTTGGTTTGATACTGAAATCACCGTGTTTTGTTAGTCGCTTTTTTTTTATCTTGATAGATACTTTTGAGTTCCGTAAAATTTTTAAAATTTTTATTCTCGAATTTTCAGGAATTAAGGATAATAATTGCTCCATTTATATTAAGGAGTTGAAGACGATACAGGAAGAACTTTACCATTAAAATAATTTTGACCTGTTATTGCAAATTCTATTATATAAGAAGCCATTTGTTCAGCAGATAGCGGGGCTTTTAATCCAGGAAAAGCGTCTTCTAACATTTCTGTTTGTACTGAACCTAATGCGAGTGAATTAAAAGCTGGGCCAGTTTCTTTGTATTCTTCAGCCAACAATTCTGTTAAAATATTTACTGCAGCTTTACTACTACTATAAGCTGAAAGTCCAGGAAATTTTACACTTCCGTCCAACCCACCCATACTAGAAATATTGACTACATGTCCTTTAGTTGAGATTTGAGGCAAAAGCATTCTAGTAATTGATGCTAAACCAAAAAGATTTACTTGATAAATTGTTTCAAACTCAGTTTTTGTAGTTTTAGAAAAGGGTTTATTCAAAAATGCTCCAGCATTATTTATTAATGCATCAACAATTACTCCATTCTTTTCAAGTTTTAGTGTGAAATCAGAAACAGAGTTTTCATCGGAAATATCAATTGAAACAGGATAGATAAGATTTGTTGGGTCAAGATTTTTTATATTACGCGACAGCGCATATACAGTATACCCGCTCAGTGCTGCAAGTTTTACTATTGACCGACCAATACCCCTGCTTGACCCTGTGACTACAATTATTTTTGACATAAACTAAAGGTAAGGAAATCCATTTGAATCTTAAATCAACATAGTCAAAGGATTCTCTACATATTCACCAAGTGTTTTTAAGAATTTAGCTCCTGTGACCCCATCAACAACTCGATGATCACAGGCTAAAGTTAATTTCATAGTGTTGCCCACAACTATATTCCCAGATTTAATTACGGGTTTTTCAACGATAGCACCAACAGATAGAATGGCTCCATTTGGCTGATTAATGATAGATGTAAATTCTTGAATTCCAAACATTCCCAAATTTGAGATGGTGAAGGTACTTCCATCCATTTCTTCAGGTTTAAGTTTTTTATCTTGAGCTCGTACTGCATAATCTTTAACTGAGCTACCAATTTGTGTAAGGTTTCTTTCATCAGCAAATCTGACAACAGGAACGACTAAACCATCATCAACAGCTACAGCTACCCCTATATGAACGTGGTGGTGGTGGGTAATTTGATGATCTTCCCATTTTGAGTTGACCTGTGGGTGTTTCTTTAATGATAAAGCAACAGCTTTTATAATAATATCATTAAAAGAAATTTTGGTATCTGGTATTGAATTGTATTGATTTCTGAAAGAAATAGCATTGTCCATATTAAATTCAACACCAAGATAGTAATGTGGGGCTGAAAATTTAGATTCTGATAATCGCTTGGCAATTGTCTTTCGCATTTGAGAATTAGCTATTTCAGTTATAGACTCTACTCCATGTGGAATAGATTGCTTTGAGTCTAACGCTTTTGATTGCTTATAATTATCAATATCTCTTTTTATTATTCTTCCAAAATCACCAGTTCCTTTAACACTTCTCAAATCAATTTGTTTGTCAGCAGCTAATTTCTTTGCCAATGGAGAGGCTATTATACGGTCATTAATTGATGAATCCCTTATGATATTTTTGGGCTCTTCATTTTTTATTTCTGGTTTAAGATCACTTTTTTTTGTAACTGGGTTTTTCTCAACAACTTTTGAGTCTTGTTTTGGGGCACTTTGTGAAGAACTATTTAAAACTAAAAGTACTTGATCTATATCAGTATCTGCTTTCCCTATAACTGCCAAAAGACTATCCACAGCTGCAGTATCTCCTTCATCCAAACCAATATGCAATAAAACTCCCTGATAAAATGACTCGAATTCCATAGTTGCTTTATCGGTCTCAATTTCAGCTAAAATATCACCTTCATTTACTTTATCACCAACTTTTTTATTCCACTTGGCGACTGTACCCTCTTCCATAGTATCACTCAAGCGTGGCATCGTAACAATTTCTACACCTTCAGGAATAGTTTTAGGCTCATTGGTTTCCTTAACTTCGGATGTTAGTTTATCTCCAACATTCTTCCCCGAAGTTTCAGTTTCAGTTTCAGATTCAGATTTAGAAATAAAACTTGAGATATCCTCACCTTTTTTTCCAATTATAGCAAGAAGAGTATCTACAGGTGCAGTGCCTCCTTCTTGGATTCCAACATAAAGGAGTTCTCCTTCATTAAAAGATTCAAACTCCATTGTCGCCTTGTCAGTCTCAATCTCTGCTAAAATATCACCTTCACTAATTTTATCACCGACCTTTTTGAACCATTTTGCTACAGTTCCCTCCTCCATTGTATCGCTCAATCTTGGCATATTAATTATTTCTGCCATTTACTATAATTTATGTTTTAAAAATGGATAATCTTCTTGCTCATATACAGCATCATACATCAAACTTTTATCAGGGTAAGGTGAAGATTCAGCAAATTTTTCACATTCTGCTACTCTATTTTTTAGAGACAGATCAATCTTGTCGAGTTCTTTCTGAGTAGCGTATTTTTTTGATAAAATAACATCTTTTACCTGAGTAATTGGATCAATTTTTCTATACTCCTCAACTTCATCTTTAGTTCTATACTGTTGAGCATCAGACATAGAATGACCTCTATATCTATATGTATTCATCTCAATGAAAGATGGTCCTCCACCTTTCCTAGCGAGACTAATTGCCTTGTGCATTATTTTTGCAACTGCCGATGGATTCATTCCATCGCAAGGCTCACAAGGCATATCGTATCCTAATCCCAGTTTCCAAATTTCTTGATGAGATGCTGTTCTAGCTACTGAAGTTCCCATCGCATAACCATTATTTTCAACTACAAAAACTACAGGAAGTTGCCAAAGTGTAGCTAAATTTAAAGTTTCATGAAGAGATCCTTGACGGACAGCTCCATCACCCATAAAACATAAAGTAACATTATCACGTTCAAAATATTTATCTCCAAATGCCATACCAGCACCGAGAGGAATTTGACCTCCGACAATTCCATGGCCTCCGTGAAATTTATGTTCTTTTGAAAAAATATGCATTGATCCCCCGAGGCCTTGAGAAGTTCCGGTAGATTTTCCATATAGTTCGGCCATTACTTTTTTAGGGTCAACTCCCATTCCGATTGGCTGAACATGATTCCTATACGCTGTAATCATTCGATCTTTACCAATCTCCATGGCATGAAGTGATCCAGCTAATACAGCTTCTTGACCATTATATAAATGTAAAAATCCTCTTACTTTCTGTTGAATATAGACAGCTGCAAGCTTATCTTCAAACTTTCTCCAGAAGAGCATATCAGTATACCAGTTGAGATAGGTTTCTTTTGTTATTTTCTTCATAATATCCTAATGCACTATTCAAATAGTAGTGTTCAAAATTACTCATTTCTCTCCTAAATTCAGATAATATTTAATCTAATTCTTGGATACTTCATAAACTATTCTCACTATCTGAAAAAGATGTCGGTTCAGAAGAGGATTGATCAAGATTTAGTGATAAAGAAAATCTAATTGTATTTTCTAATGGATTCCTGATACCTGAAGTGGAAAATAAATAAGATATATCAATATCTATAAAATTTAAATTAAAACCAGCTCCCATTGTTAGGTATCTTCTTGAGCCCTTTTCTTTACTTTCAGAAAAATAACCTGTTCGAATCGATAAAGCATCTTCAAAACTATACTCTAGTCCTAGTGCAACTGTAATTTCACTTAACTCCTCAGATAAGCCATCCGGTGAATCAGAAAAAGAAGTAAAAATACCATTAATAAAATCAATATCTGGTTGACTATACCCTATCAAATTTTGGTTTTCATCGTAAACTGCAACGGGAGTAGGAACTAGCAACTTACTGAATTCAGTATAAAAGCCAAAACTATTATTTTCGTCAAATAATAGATCTAAACCTAAACCTGTCCTTAGATTAGTCGGAATAAAACTTCTTTGTTCACCTGAATCATAATTAAGCTTTGGTCCAATATTAGAAATATTTAATCCTGATCTAAAAATTGCTTTATTTGATTTTAGATCAAAAATTTTACTCTGATAAAAAGCAGCAATATCTACACCAAAGGAACTAGCAGAAGATGTATCTGAATCCCTTGCTACTTTTAGATCAGAATATATAAATCTTCCCGCTACAGCCAAGGAAAATTCTTGACTTAGTTTTAATGCATAAGATAAATCAAGTGTTAATTCTGATGGTCGTTCAGTTCCCTGATCTATTATTGACCCTCCTATGAAATCATTGAATTGGATGTCGCCTAGGCTAAAATACCTTAAACTAGTTGCCCAAGAACTTCGTTTGTCCATTTTACTATAATATGAAACATTGCCTAAAAAAATATCGTCTACCAACTTGCTTAAATATGGAGTATAACTTAACCCAAAACCTTTTTTATTTGATGAAAAAACAAATTTAGCTGGATTCCAATACTGAGAAAAATTATCTGCTGATGTGGCTACTCCCTGGTCACCCATCCCTGCCGCTCTAGCATCAGATGTAATTAACAAAAAAGGGACTCCAGTTGTAATTACACGATTTGATTTTTGTGCAAAAGATGAAAGTGCACCTAGGATAAAGTAGATTATCAAAAATGTTAGCGTCCGCATGATTTATTTTTGTATTATTCCAACGCTATTTTTAATAAAATCTTATGCCATTCTTAAATATTTTGTTGTTTTGAGGTTAATAAGCAATATTTGATAAATACAAACGTTTTATTAATACTAAATAAATTAAATCCCTATGTGCAATATCAGCTCAAACCGATTATTTGTATATTGCATTATGTTTATGAAATTAATAACGAGCAATATGAACTTGGATAATTTAAAACACATCTCAATAATATTTATTGGAATTCTTATTTTTTCAGGTTGTGGTGGAAGCAACGCATCTCGCGGAACCGGATGGGATATAAATTCTAAAAAAGGTGGTTTCCAGTATAACATAGATTTTAATGAACAAGAAACTGGCCCTGGTTTGGTTTTTGTTGAAGGGGGAACATTTACAAAAGGTCAAGTGCAGGATGATGTAATGAGAGATTGGAACAATTCTCCAACCAAACAACACGTAATGTCCTTTTATATCGATGAAACTGAAGTTACAAATATAATGTACCTTGAATATCTCGATTGGCTTGAATATGTTTTCCCAACTGAAGAAGCAAGATATAGACAAATATATGAAGGCGCTTTACCTGACACTCTAGTATGGAGAAATCAGCTAGGATATGTTGAAGAATTAACGACTAATTATTTACGTCATCCCGCTTATGCAGAATACCCTGTTGTTGGTGTGAATTGGCTTCAGGCAGTTCAATATGCCGAGTGGAGAACTGATCGTGTTAACGAATTTATTTTAGAACGTGAATCTTTTGTTCAAAAAGATGTTCGTTATAATGAAGTAGAAACAAATAGTACTTTTAATACTCAAGCTTACTTAAAAAGACCAGAAACTGCATATGGAAATAAAATCGATAGCTTGTCTGGAAAAAGAGGGGAACAAAAACTTGGAGACTCTATTGTTAAAGTTTATGCAGGTGTGGAGAAAGGTATTCTTCTACCTTCATACAGGCTTCCAACTGAAACTGAATGGGAATATGCTGCATTATCGTTAATTGGTGATAGAGAGTATAATAACTATCGTGGGAAGAAAAAATATCCTTGGTCGGGCGAATATACAAGATCAAGCGACAGACGTACTGAAGGTGATCAACTCGCAAACTTCAAGCTAGGAAAAGGGGATTATGGAGGTATTGCAGGATGGTCTGATGATGGAGCTGATATCACTATACAAGTAAAACAATACCCGCCGAATGATTTTGGTATCTATGATATGGCAGGAAACGTTTCAGAGTGGGTATCAGATGTCTATCGCCCAATAGTCGACGATGAAGCAAATGATTTTAATTATTATAGAGGAAATATTTATACAAAAACATTAATTGGAGATGATGGTAAAGCCCAAATAGTTCCAGCTGATGAACTTGTATTTGATACCTTACCTAATGGAAAAGTCTTACTGAAACGACTTCCCGGTGGTCTTGAAAAAGTTGAAATTGACGAAAACGAAACATTTTTGCGCCAGAACTTTTCAGAGAGTGATAATAGGAATTTTAGAGATGGAGATACTGAGTCTTCCAGAAATTTTGCAGCAGGAAAAAGAGATTTAGATGATAATTCAAAACCTGAAACAACTCAAATGTATGATGCGCCTGTTACACCAAAAATTATTGATGGTGTGAGGGAGTACGATAAAAACTCAAAAAGGACAACTTTGATTACTGATGAAGTTAGAGTATACAAAGGGGGATCATGGAAAGATCGTGCATACTGGCTAGATCCCGCTCAAAGAAGATATCTCCCTCAATATATAGCTACAGATTATATTGGATTTAGATGTGCCATGTCACGTTTAGGTTCTAAAAGTCAAGTTAAAAAGAGTGCTCGTCACAAAAGACGTGGATAATGCTAAAAATCAAGCATCTTAATTAAGATGCTTTTTTTTTATAATGGATATAAAAAAAATTTATAACGCTTTTCTGAATTCCAATGGAATTTCAACTGATACCAGAACTTTAAAAAAAGGAGATTTATTTTTTGCATTGAACGGTCCCAATTTCAATGGAAACCATTTTGCGAAAAATGCTCTAGAAAAAGGGGCTTCTTTCGTTGTAGTAGATAATAACGATTCAATTGATTTGAGCTCAAAAGTCTTGGTCGTTAATAATTCTCTTAAAACATTACAAGATTTAGCAACATATCACAGAAAAAAAATAAATACACCAATTATAGCAATTACAGGAAGTAATGGAAAAACAACAACTAAAGAATTAATTCGAGAAGTTCTTTCAAAAAGTTATGAAGTTTTAGCTACTGAAGGAAATTTAAATAATAATATTGGAGTTCCATTAACACTTCTTAGACTTAAGAAAAAGCATGAAATTGGAATAATTGAAATGGGAGCTAATCATTTAGATGAGATCGAATCACTATGCTCTATTTCACTTCCAAATTGGGGGTATATTACTAATTTTGGGAAGGCACATCTTGAAGGCTTTGGTAGTAAAGAAGGAGTAATAAAAGGAAAATCTGAGCTGTATAAACATCTGAAATTAAAAAAAGGTCAGATTTTGATAAATGCAGATGACCCAGAACAAATAAAACAAACTCGAGATCAAAAAGTAATCCGATTCGGAAGTAATGAAATTAATGACATCAAAATAAGTTATACATCAAATAAGAAAAATATACAAGTTCAATTTAAAGGACTGAACTTTGAAAGCCCTCTATATGGTGATTATAACTTGACTAATATTGCTGCATCGATTGCTTTTGGTGTTATTTTCAAAGTTGATTTAATTGATATAAAAAATGCTATAGAAGGGTATAAATCTAAAAATAACCGTTCACAAAAGTTAATTATTAATAACGTTCCTTACATACTAGATGCATACAATGCAAATCCTAGCAGTATGCAGGCTGCTTTAAATGCTTTTGCAGAAAATCAAGCTGAAACAAAAACAGTTATTTTAGGAGATATGCTAGAATTAGGACGTTACACTAAAAATGAACACGAAAACATACTTAATCTATGCCTTAAGTTGAATTTCAAAGAGATTTTTACCATAGGAAATAATTTTAAATCGATATCGATTAATTCTAATAAGATCCTCAGATTTGAAAAGATCGATACGTTCAAAGAATACTTCAAAAAAAATAATATTGTATTTGATTCAGTATTAATCAAGGGCTCAAGATTTTTACAATTAGAAAGTTTAATACCATTTTTAAAATCTAGATAGCACAAATGGGAAGATTTTTTATTCTGGGAATAATTTTTCTCTTTTCAACTTGCCAAAAATCAGATGAACGGTGTGGAATTATTATTCAAAAAATAGATATAAACAAAACATTATATTTTGTTTTACAAACGGATGAATATATGAATTATTACAACAATCCTAACCAGCCAAACCTACCTGATGATGGAGTTAGACAGGGGGTTGTATCGAAAGAAATTTATGAAAAATTTGATGTTGGTGAAGAATATTGCTCCAAAATTTAAATTCTAATTTTAAATATTTGCACCCTTTATTATTTCATCAACAATTTCAGGATTAAGAAGTGTAGAGGTATCACCTAGATTGGAAATATCTTTGCTCGCTACCTTTCTTAGAATTCGTCGCATAATTTTACCTGACCTAGTTTTGGGTAAGCCAGAAACAATTTGGACTTGATCAGGTTTTGCAATTGGCCCAATAATTTTTCTAACCGTATCTTTTATTTCCTGGCTGAGACTCTCTTCTGATCGACCTTCCATATCACAAATTACATATGCATAAATTCCCTGTCCTTTGATTTCGTGAGGAAATCCTACTACTGCTGACTCAATTACTTTTGGGTGTTCATTAATAGCATTTTCAACTTCTGCTGTTCCCATTCGGTGTCCTGAAACATTCATAACATCATCTACACGACCTAAAATACGTAAATAACCGTCATGATCGCGTTTTGCACCATCTCCAGTAAAATACATTCCTGGATAGGTTGAAAAATAAGTATCCTTACAGCGTTTATGATCTCCATAGGTTGTTCTGATTATAGAAGGCCAAGGAAACTTAACGCAAAGATTACCCTCAACATTATTCCCTAACAATTCATTTCCGTCAGCATCCACAATTATTGGTTGTATTCCTGGTAAAGGTAAAGAGGCATGTGCAGGTTTATTTGGAGTTATTCCAGCCAAAGCAGAAATCATTATTCCACCAGTTTCAGTTTGCCACCAAGTATCAACTAAAGGGCAATTCCCTTTGCCAATATGATCATGATACCAATGCCATGCTTCTTCATTAATTGGCTCACCGACTGAACCAATAACTTTTAGAGAATCTAAACTATAAGGTTCTAAAGGTTCCAAACCATAAGCTTGAAGAGCACGAATTGCTGTAGGAGCTGTATAAAATTGATTCACTTTATATTTATCTATAATTTCCCAAAAACGCCCAGGATGAGGATATGTGGGAACTCCCTCAAACATAAGCGTTGTTGCACCACTTAATAACGGTCCATAGATAATATAAGAATGCCCTGTAATCCAACCTATGTCTGCTGTACACCAATAGATATCATTTTGTTCATATTGGAAAACATTTAAAAAAGAATATTGTGAATAAACCATATATCCACCCGTAGTGTGAACAACACCTTTAGGTTTTCCAGTAGATCCTGAAGTATATAAAATAAACAAAAGATCCTCAGAATCCATAGATGCTGCATTATGCTTTATACTTTGTCCTTGAATAATTTTATGCCACCACAAATCTCTTCCTGATTTCATTTGGACTTTTGCATCTGTTCGCTTAGACACAATTACTTTTTCAACTGAAGTTGTTTTTTCAAGAGCTTCATCCACAACTGCTTTAACTGGAATATTTTTTGCCCCTCTATAATTTCCATCTGAAGTCAAAACCATTTTAGCTTTACAATCGTTTATTCTATCCGCAAGAGCAGTTGAAGAAAATCCAGCAAAAACAACTGAATGTACAGCACCAACTCTTGCACAAGCTAGCATAGCAATTGCTGCATCAGGGATCATTGGCATGTATATAATTACTCTATCTCCTTTTTCTATTCCTTGAGCTTCTAAAGCATTTGAAAACTGACAAGTTCGTTCAAATAGCTCTTTATATGAAATATGTATCGCTTTTTCGTTTATATCATTTGGTTCCCAAATAATAGCAGTTTTATCCCCATGTGTAAAAAGGTGTCTTTCAAAAATATTTTCAGTAATATTTAATTTTGCATTTTTGAACCAGTGAATTTCTGGATCTTTAAAATTCCATGACAAAACTTTATCCCATGGCTTTTGCCAATGAAAAGATTCTGCAATCCTACTCCAAAACTTTTCAGGTTGATGAATACTTTTTTGATATTCGTGAAAATAACCTGAGAGTGATCGTATTTTATTATTCATTTTAAATGTTTTTTTAATGAACAGATGCATTAGATGCAGCTGAACCCCTTGGAGTTCGTATGCGCTCTGTTAGCTCTTGAACTTCTTTTGATGGTGGAGGAGTAAATCTTGATACTAAAATAGCAATTATAAAATTAAAAAACATCCCAAGAGTTCCAATACCCTCTGGAGAAATTCCAAACCAATAATCTTCAGGCAAACCAGACCCTCCTAGTTGGGGCTTGAAATAAATAATATATGTTGCAGTAAATAATATTCCAACAATCATCCCGGACATTGCACCCTCTCGATTCATCCGCTTATCGAAGATACCTAATATGATTGCAGGAAAAAATGATGATGCAGCCAAACCGAAAGCCAAAGCAACTACTTGCGCTACAAATCCGGGTGGATTCAATCCAGCTAAACCTGCAGCTACAACTGCTACTGCAATTGCAACACGTGCGGCAAAAAGTTCACCTTTCTCGCTAATATTAGGCCGCAAATAATTTT
>Ga0208277_1001765_pt1 | contig 12491 bp, 5 predicted proteins | sample ETNtaG_5_FD_185782 | JGI IMG/M metagenome (GOLD analysis project Ga0208277, IMG submission 185782) | Marine microbial and viral communities from oxygen minimum zone, Eastern Pacific Ocean - ETNP201406SV205 (SPAdes) (version 2) | ecosystem: Environmental > Aquatic > Marine > Oceanic ...
GTTAGAGCACTTGATTTTGTTAGGGTAATGGGAAAAACAGAGCCTGTAAAAGTTTTTGAATTAATTTCTGAAAAAGGTCAAGAGCCTGAACCATACAAAAAAATCCTCCCTGCTTTTCATGAAGGCTTAGAGAATTACTTTAAACAGGACTGGGATAATGCCATTGAAGCATTTAAAGCGGCAGATGAACTTGAGGAAATGTTCCCTGGAAGAAAAACCAACCCAAGTAGAATATATATCCCCCGCTGCGAAAACTTTAAAGCAAATCCCCCGGGAGATGATTGGGACGGCGTCTGGACTCAAACCTCTAAATAGGTATATGCTCCTAAATAGAAAATTTTTTCTTAAATCAATCTTACTAATAACCTTTTTCTTCGAAATAGATCTATTAGGGCAAGATTTATTCGAATTTGATGAATCACTAAGTTCTGTATTCCCTCAATCTATCGCATCAAGTATCGGTATTGGAGATATCACTGGTGATGGAATAAATGACATTATTATTTCAGGTTATAATTTTGGTAACAATGAGGGCTTGTTTTTAGAAATTTATAACATCACTCAATCTGGAAACATTGACACACTCCAAATAAATATAATTAATGCTTTTACCTATATACCAAGCAATCATTCTTCAAAATACATCGGAGGTGATGGCGGACTAGAGCTTGGAGATTATGATAAAGACGGATTATTAGATATTTTGGTTCATGGTGCTGAATTTATGTTTCTAACAAAAAACTTGGGCGGCGATGTTTCTGTAAATAATTATATCCCAAATAATGTATATGAAAGCCTAGGAGAGAGTAGTCTTCAATTTGGTGATATTGACCTGGATGGTGACCTGGATCTTTTCTGGATAGGTTTAAAAAATAGTAGAAATACAATTACCAATAAACTTGTAATAAATAAAAGCAATTACCAAGAAAATGTAGAGTGGGGGTTTGATGAATCAATGGTCATGCCTGACCTACGAAGTGGTGCTATAGCATGGAGTGATATCGATCTCGATGGGGATCTAGATCTTCTCACTAGTGGTCAGCAACTTACTGTTGAATCAGGTGCTACAAAGCTATACCTAAATGATCCGATTGGTAGACTTGGAGAAACAACAACACAAGATATTGCTGCCTTGAAAGGAACAGCAATTTGTTTTTCTGATCTTGATAATGATGCTGATGATGATCTAATTATTTCAGGATATAGTCCAATAGACTCTTCCTTAAAAACATTAATATATGTTAATGAACCAACAGGGAATTTCAGGCTTGCTAATGAGCAGATTGATTTCGGTACAATCTTCGGAACAATAAAGGCAATAGACGTAAATCTAGATGGATATAAAGATATTGCGCTCAGTGGTGCAGTAGGGCATAAAATTAATTATGACACGGTATATTTAATAGATAGTGTTGAAGTAAATGACCAAGGCGATACTCTAAGTGCAGATACTACAATTGTTTTATTAAATGCACGAGATTCTATCTGGGCTTTAGAAGGAAGAGTTTATTTAAATAATGGAAATGGAGATATACAGTTTAGTCAAGCTCAGACTATCCAAGGTGCTAGAACAATTTCATTCGTAGATATAGATCAAAATGGAAAACCTGATCTAGTCACTTCTGGGACAACAGAAATTGGAGAAAATGATAGTTCTTTTTTCTCTATTTATATGAATACATCAACTGGAATAAATAATCCACCAAGTCCTCCTAATGTATTAGAATCATTTGCAATTAGTAATAGAGTAATATTTAACTGGGGTGAGGGATCAGACGATATTAACTCTTCTCAAGGATTACAATATAACCTCTCAATTACTAGATCAATATCAAGTTCTGAAAATGTTAACCTCCTATCAGATATAGTTACATATAATAATTCAAACGTAGGGAAAAAACTTATTCGAGAATTTACAAATATTCCTTGGGGAACATATAACTGGAAAGTCCAAGCAGTTGATGCTTCAGGACTAATTTCTGAATGGTCTGAAGAAAAAGAATTATTTATACCAAGACTCGTCAATTCGGTTCAATCCATACCTGGTTACTCATTTGGTACTTCTAGATGGAGTGATATCAATGATGATAATCTTCTTGATCTAGCAATTACAGGAAACCTTTATACAGGCACAAGTGAAACACAAATTTATATTAATAATAATGGCATATTAAACATTGATAATCTACAAGGTAGTATGAACAATGTATACGGAGGTCACCTTAGTTTTGTTGATTATACAAATGATGGACACCTAGATATTTCAATGACAGGTGCATCCACCTATAATTTTAATACTTCTACCAGAACATGGCTTTATAAGTGGAAAAATGGACAATATGTTCTTGATGAAGATGAAAATCAAATGGATATCGGGTTTTTTGGTGGAAAAAATAATCATGACTGGGGAGACTATGATAATGATGGCGATCTGGATCTAATTAGTAGTGGTATTTCACTGCCAGACTTTGCACCTAATCTAAAAATATTTAAAAATACAAACGGCATATTAAACATTGATAACTCTCAGTCTGAATTAATACAACAATCTCAGTCTGCAGTTATTTGGCTGAATATTAATAATGACCATTATCTAGATCTAGTATCTATGCCATATTTATATATTAATGATGGCACCGGTATTATGAATCTTTCAAATAATACAATTATTAATAATAACGTTTCTAGTACTGGGCTTCATGCGCTAGCTGCTGGGGATTTTAATAGTGATGGTTTTGATGACTTAGCAATATCATACAGTGATTTAGAAAATTCACAAATGTATACCGATATTTACATTAATGATACGACCGAACAATTCAAACTCCATCAACAACTTCAAGGGACTAGCTATGCAGGTCTAGATTGGGGAGACTATGATAATGATGGCGATCTAGATCTAATTAGTAGTGGTTTTACTAATTCAGTAATTAATGACTTTAATGTTACAGAATATCTAGAGCCTATAACGACAGTTTACTTGCAAAACTCTGAAGGTAATTTCATAATAGATACGACATTATATATGTTAGATAGCGTCGGTCATTCTTCAACTCAATGGGGCGATTATGATAATGATGGAGACTTAGACTTATTAATGACAGGAGAAACCCATACAGGTGAATTAATTAGTAGAGTATATGAGAACCTAGAAGGATTTACTAATTCCAATACAGACCCTAGTAAACCTATTATGCTTCTAAGTGAAGTCAATATCGATACAGTAAATATTAGTTGGCAAAGTGGCTTAGACCTAGACAATCAATCAGGATATGGAAGAACTCCTAACCTCGGAATCAAATATCAACTACAGATGGGTGAAGATCAAAACTATAACCTTGGTGGAAACACTCACTCTATTATTTCCGGCGCATATGGAACAGGTCGTATGGGTGCACGTAGTGGAACCAGTCATATGATTCACCAATTACCAGAAGGAAGATACCAATGGAGAGTAAAAGCAATTGACTATAGTCTCGGCGCTTCAGAGTGGTCTAACTGGGATTATTTTTACATTGACCAGACTCCTCCGATAGTAAAAACAATACAGGTAAACTACGGTGTGGGAGGCCAAATAATCTTGGTTATCAATTTTGAAGAAGAATTTGAAATGAATAATTCTCTAGAAACAGAGCCATATGTATTTGCGATGCATCCAGATATGAATGATATTGATATGGATAATATTAATGATACTCTGATAGTGAAAAAGCAAAGCTATAGCGCTACCATCTGGACCGGCCTACTAAGCCTTCCTGATAATTATGTAGGGAATGCAATTAAAATACATATCTCAAACGCAACTGATAAACGAGGTAATAAAATGATTGATGCGGTGTTCTTCAAAACACCAGAAAAAATTATTTCACAAGTTGGAGGTAGTGTCATCAGCTCTGATGGTAACGTATCTGTTTTATTTCCTCAGAATGCTGTTTCTGAAGATATTTCAGTGTCGATTGATTTGCTTAATGATGGTGCAACTTTAGATTCAAATTCAATATCAAACTACTATACCATTGCCCCATCAGACATAGAACTTAATAAACCTACGATATTGAGAATTGCCATTCCAAATATGTACGCTGACAAAGAAGAAAATGACCACAACCCATATATAGGGAAGATAAATACATCCACTGGAAATATATCTCCTCTTGGTGGTTCTATCATAAGCGTAAATAGCATACCATATCTTCAAACGCAATTGTCGAAATTAGGTGTGTATGCAGCTTTTAAAGCTGACAGTGCAATAACTATAGATTCACTAGATACTGAAACTATAATCTGTCAACCAAGAATATTTTCACCAGCGGGATCTGTTTTTGAATTTCCACATACTAATATATTATTTGACCTTGAGGAGTCAGATAACGTTACTGCAAGAATTTTTAATCTATCAGGAAAAATAAAACGTATTCTAAAGCCAGAACAAGCGCTTGGCCCTGGTAATAATATTATTGTTTGGGATGGAAAAGATTCAGATGGTAGCGTAGTTCCAAGCGGGCTCTATATTGTAACTCTTGAATCTTCAAATTCAATGTTGAAGACAACAGTCGGGGTTTTGAACCGATGAGGAAGCTATTAATATATTTATTTATTCTATCTTCTTTGGCAATGCCTCAAGAACAAATCTTTGTTGGAACAAGACCACTAGGGATGGGTGGAGCTTTTATTGCTGTTGCAGATGACGGAAATACAATCACCTGGAATCCTGCAGGATTACCTCGCTTACGTAGGAAAGAGTTTACCTCTAGCTATGCAGATCTGTATGCGATGAATATTACGCACTCATATACTGGAATCGTCTGGCCATTTGGTGATCGTGTTGCTCTAGGATTTGACTGGTCTAACATTGGATTTGATGATCAAGAATTAAATTATAGTGAAAACAAACTAAATTTTTCTTTAGGCTATCAACCATTTAAAATGTTTTCTATTGGTGGAACATTTAAATATATGTCTAGAGATATGGGGCTTGATGGAACGTCCTATGGAAAATCATCAGGGATAGGATATGACCTAGGAATATTATTTTCTCCATTCAAAACACTCAGATTTGGAATGGGTGTGTATGACCTTGGTGGTACAAATGTTACCTACAAACAAAATAAAGTGGACGAGAAGATACTTGGACAGGCATTTAAACTAGGTATTGCATATTTCCCAATCGATGGTCTAACACTCGCAATGGATATTGATAATGATAGGGCACATGTTGGTGCAGAATATTTTGTTAAGAACCGTATAGGTTTTAGAGCTGGATTCCAGCAAGATCTTAACGGAGAAGAAAAATTAAGGATCCCCTCTGCTGGTCTCACGCTAAAGTTTAAAAGTATTGTTTTTGAATATGGCTATGAAGCTCACCCCTATCTTGATCCTACATATAGGTATTCAATTTCCTTGCAACTTAGTCCTGCTGTGGTAAGCATAAACTCTGCTACAATAAATCACAATCCAATATTTAGATCATTACATCGGTATTATGAGGGCAGTCCTTTTGTAAAAACAAATATAAAAAATATTTCTGATTCTGAGCTACCCGTTGATGTATCATTTTACATACCAACAATGATGGAGAATCCTCATACTGAGTCAATAATACTACCTCCAAAATCAGATGAAGAATATAATATAGGTGTATCATTCTCATCAGATGTATTAACCTCGGCAAAAGCCTCTTTTGATAATCTTGTACAACCAGATATCAAAGTCACTTATAAGCAAGATGGAGAAGAAAAACTCGCACAAAAAAAATTAGAATCATCCTACGTCCTTGGAAAAGGAAAATTGACCTGGAGCGACCCAGAAATGATTGCCTCCTACTTTACTACTCAAGATGTTGTCGTTGATAAATTTGCAAGAACAAATATCCAAGCATATTCTGAAGTTCTAAAAAAATATTTTGGTAAAACAAATTTAGGACGCGCTATCATTTTATATGATGCTCTAGGGTCATTTGGCCTTGTTTACAACGTAGACCCTTCCACCCCTTTCCTGCAAATTTCAGATGATAAGTCTGCATTTGATACCGTCAAATACCCATGGGAATTATTAGATGATAAGATCGGTGACTGTGATGATCTTGCTACACTATATGGGACACTATTAAATAACATAGGTATCGAGACAATGTGGCTAGATGTTTTCAAGCCTGGTGAAGGTCACGTTTTTTTAATGTTTGATAGTGGTGTAGACCCAGATGATGTAGATCGTTTATTCCTTGATAGAAATGAAGTAGCTGTTGTTGATAATAAGGTATGGATACCTGTTGAGGCTACCCTAGTAGGAAAACCATTTTTCAGTGCATGGAAACAAGGCGCTCTAAAATATTCCCAAATGAAAGCAGATCAATTTATTAATGAGATAAATATGACAAAAGCAATGGCAAAGTATCTCCCAGGGTCTATTACACCTGAAGAGGTCTATGTGCCAGACCCAACAGGAGTAAGCGAGCTACTCGAAGAGGATATTAGACAATATATCAAATGGCTTGACCAAGTTGTCGCGAAAGGAATTGAAGGGAAACTAGAGACAGCAGATGATTACTATGACGTTGCTGTTCTTTACATGGAGTTCGGCCGATATCAAAGCGCAATTGATAATCTAAACACGGCAATGAGCATAACACCAAATTTCCCTGATGCACTCAATACGCTTGGGGTCTGTTACACGAAACAAGAAGAGTATGAAAAATCTATTGAACAATATAATAAAGCATTAGAGCAGCAAGAAAATCACCCAGGATTTATGCTTAATATTGCTATTTCTCAGTTCATGCTTGGGAATAAAGGATTAGCAAAACAAAAATACGATGAAGTCGTAGCCATAGCACCATCATTTTCTGGTAAACTAGAAGATATACTCGGATCAGCAAAAGCTTCTGCTAGCTCAGGAACAAGCTCAAATACGATCAGCCTCTCTGCAGATCTTGAAGCAGACCTAGATGCAGAATCATCTAAAGGATTAAATGAATTAAAAGAATCTGCTCCAAAAATGGAGCCTGAAGCTGTCCAGCGTGCTTCTTATAGAGCGAGAAGAGCAAAAAGTGATAACGCCGTAGGAATAACTTTCGCGCAGATTGGAAACAATGCAATGGCTGTGGATTATTTCAAAAAAGCAATTGATAAAGACCCTGAAAATTCAGAATATAAAATCAACCTAGCTGTTGCGCTTTATAGAGTACGAAAATATGACCAAGCTCTTGAAATCTTTGAAAATGTAAAACTAAATAACCCAGAGCTTATAGGCCAAGTCAGCTTTATTGAAAGTATGGGTGAAAAACCCTCTAAATACAAAAAATTTGATTCATAATGTTGTATATCGTAATATTAGGATTATGAGAAAGTATCTAATTTTACTACCAATACTATCTATATCTTTTCTTATAGCTCAAGACGAAGAAGAAGATATCAATATGGATGATCTTTGGGATACTACCGTATGGGAAGAGATAGAAGAAATAAATGAGGTAGAAGGTGAAGTAGAACAAGTAGTCACGGTGGCTGGTGTTCGTGGAGCAGAGGCTGAAGATGAAGCTCTTCATCATTTATACTATAGAAAATCTATGAAGGGGCCAAACAAAATGGAGCTCCAATCTGCATTAGGAAAACTAATGAAAACACTAACTCGTCTTGAGAAAAAAAATAAAAATCATGCTAAGATTCCTGAAGTTAGACACTATATGATCCAAATCTATCGGAAGCTTGGAGATGAACAAGCTGCGAAAGCAAAAGAAAAAGAACTCATTGCCATTGCCCCAGAATCAAAATGGGCAAAAGCTTACGCAAATAAATAAACTTTATTTTTCGAACCGAAGCCCAAAGCCGGCTCTCATACCGGTGGCATTATTAAAAAGACCACCTTCTTGACCACCGCCTACATCCATTACCACTGAACCCATTTTTAAACTAAGTCCGACACCCCAAACAAACCCACTATGTCCGCCAAGTGATATACCAAAAAATAATGGCACTTTAGAATCAGGATAAAATTCTGAAGATATAGAAATAAGTGGCGTCTTACTTGCCCAATATGTATCACCAACATCGAAACGTATATTCCCATCAAGAGTTACCCAATCTTTAGCTAGATAAGTACCACTAAGATTAATAGACATTGGCAATTTCGTCTTGTAATCACTAGTCACTTTTTGTTCAGATTGTTCAAGATGATTTGATAATGAGTCTGATTCAGAAAAATCTTCTGGCGCAATTTCACCAACAACTGTTCCAGTATAGATAGTTGCACCAGTCCAGTTAAAAGAAGCGATAAAATTATCTATACTAACTCCCACGGTCAGTTTGTCATCAATTTCAGTAATTAATCCAAGGTCAAGCCCAACACCAAAAGAAATAGATGCCTTAGGAATAGTTTCATCAATTGAAATAGGTAGCGAAGCCATCATCTCTATTTCTGCATCAATTAGTGTATTCTCATTTGTACCTAATAATCTCCCGGAAACATTTTCTGTGTGTACCTCAGCTAAGCCAACTAGTAGGTTTGCACGTACACCAGCATAACTCTTTCTTCCAAAAGGAATGAACCCAGGCTTAAGAACAAATCCTTTTGAAAAGGAAACTGGTAAATAGGTGATATGTTCTATACCAAGATTATTAATATTTAATTCTTCATCCTTATCAATACCCTTAAATGGAATCTGGACAAGTCCACTTGGAATTTTTATTGAAGTATAGCTTCTAATCTGACCTAGTCCAATAACAGTCGATCCAAAACTTATATTTAGTACAGGCAGAGCTGAGACTAAAGGAACCTGAATATTCATATCTTCAGATATCCCACTTAAAAAATCTTTTCTCTCTTCAATATTTCTAAGATCTCTACCTCCAAATAATTGATTATTAATCCAATTCGGAGTAATTGAACCACTACCAAGTCCAAAAGAAAAATTAAAAATGCTCATACTAAAATTCGAAGAACTCTTAGCTGTATCTAGTTTAATAGAATCAGATAAAATATTTTCTTCAATAAAAACAATTTCCTCTTCTGATTTATTTTCTTCAAAATCATCAAACTCTTCATCTTCACTAACTACATTTGAATCTGCTTCTTCCACTTGCTCAAAACTTTCTGAAAACTCAGAATCTAGCGAATCAATAGACTCAACTTCACCATTATCAAACATATCTATTTTTTTTGAAACAGTTAAATAACCAAGGCTAGCAGGATTATGATAAACATTCATATGTCCAAGCATACGCAACTGTCTAGCGCCAGTTGTAGCTATATCAATTGGATTTGATTGGCCAAACATAAATGATAAAAATAAAACGAAAATAATTTTACGATTCATTTTAATCATCACTTAATATTGTTGATAGATCTATGGAAGCAGAAAGACCATCTATTGTTATTGTGAGAGTATCTGTACTTAAAAATTTTACCGGGTCACCATTATTAGATATGATCCTAATTTGCGGTTGAATCCAACTTGGTGATTGCTTTAGCAAACTAAATTCCTCACTACTTAATGATAAAGTATCTAACACACTTGTTCCAGGGCTAAATGAAAAACCTGATAATAAAGTATCCACATCACCATTAATAATGGATAAAGAATCAGGAGCCAATAACACAGAAAGAGCAGCACCAAACGACCACTGATTGTTAATACTAAGTACTAGATCAACATCCATAATCTCATCAGGAACCCCTAAGCTATCTCCCTCTTCAACTAATTCAGAGGGGTCTGGACTGATTAAAGCATCTGAATCAATAACAAAAACCAGAGGTGCTCTTACAGTCATCACCCCTGAAAGAGAATCGTCACTTGCAACCGTACCAACGGAGTCTATATTCCCAACTCGAGCTGAACCACGAGCAATAATTCGATCAGGTCTAATATTAATTAACTCTGAGGCATCAGATATTTGAACACGAGGATTAGCATGAATGTTTTGTGTGATATTTTTTACTACTGAATCTCCACTAGAATCATTATAAGCAGCTATGATCAAATCAAGATATACTGGAAGATCTATACTTGAATTAAAATCAAGAATCATCTCTACATCCTCAAAATCAAAATCGTTTAACTCTTCAGGGAGCGCATCTATTGTTTGCTCAACTGGATCAATAGAAACAGTCACTGGATTGATCTGTCCCGTAACTGATGAAAAAGCCATATTAGCCATATTAACTGTAATAGAAATAGAATCACTTAAAGATAATGTCATCTCCTGGTCAGATGGCAAAGAGATCCTAGATATATAATTAACTTTCTGCGTATCGGCATTTAATGGAAACGTCAACGAATATCCACTTAAGTCAATCAATACATCAGAAACACCAGAGCTAATTGTAAATGTAGTATCTAACGACATTCCATCATTCATAAACTCATTGATCTGGAAAAAAACATCAGCCACAACACCAATACTATTATCAATCGTAAGTGAAAGGTCTCCAGACTTTAGAACAGCTGTATGCACAACTGTTGAATCATCTACCACAATTGAATTCGAATCAGACATTGCATCCTGAGAGAAAAATCCCCTGACCGTTGAAAAACCAAGTCCTGAAACAATAATATCAATATCAATAGAATCTAGTAAACTATATTCTCCAACCTCATATATGGTCTCAACGTCAGCTGTATAATTTAGAATTTGACTATCTTGAGTCATCACAATCTTATAACCACTTAGATCAATAACGATTGGAGATAACTCACCATACATCGGCCCCGTATTTATTACTAGAGATTGGTTATCTACTGAATTAATAATTTCATTAATCGTAATAACCGCACTCGGAGCACCCTCAGAGCTGGTATTAATTCCATTGTTTATATTAAGAGTGAGACTTCCAGTATTTAAGTTTGCCTCTAAAATATCAGAATCACTTTCGAGATCCATCACACCATCAAACCCAAGATCTTGAGGTGTAACCATACCCTCGAAATTTGAAAAAGATAACTGCTCTCCGCTAGACTGACCGTCTAATGTAATGGTCACAACAATACTATCAGCAGATGTAATAGTAATTAGATCTTCTCCCGTATCTGTTGTAACTACATCGTATTCATATATCACTGATTGATTATCAATATCCATCGATAAGGCATACCCAGATATATTTGTCTCGCTACTTATATTAGTTGTATTGCCTGCTATACTGATATTTGCCTGAAAGTTATTTCCATCTGGTGTCTTTAAAGATGGAATAGACAAAACCATTTCACTAGTAACTTCCATATAATTATCAATATCGATCACTAAATTCCCTTCAGCGATCGTAGCCATAACAACTTTATTCGAATCTGATGCTAGTGCAATTGTCCCTGATTCTGAGATCGTCTGAGATGGAATCTTTGCAGTTGCAGAAATTACCTCAAGGCCATTGCCAGATATCTGAACAGCAAAAGAAGAATTTTTTGCTGCATCATCTATTAAAATATTATTCCCTCCAGGACTACTACCTGTAACCTGCACTACTATAGCCCCTGGAAGAGTAACACCGGAAAGATCTAATACTCCGGTTTCCTGCGTTCCAGAGCTTATTGGTCCTGCTATCGTGGTCGATGCGCCTGCAATATCAACACCATCTGGAGTTTGAAGCTTTACATCAACATCACCGAGTGAAATAACGAGATCATTTACAATTGTTAATGACAAAGAACCAGAGCTAAATACTGCCTGAGTAAAATTATTAAAAGTGAAATTATTTGTAACAGGCTCAAGATCAAATGATGGAATATCTACCGTATTACCATTAGGGATATCATTCACACTAGGATAAATAGATGAGAACAAATATGGATCTGTTGTCTGTGGATCAATATTATCTAGAGTGATAATCCCCACTTCTGAGCTCACAATATTTTCTATAGGATCAATACCAACAGGATCAAATCCGATCTTCTCTTCTACCTCCGTATCTTCGATTGTAACGTTATCAACACTCTGAGAAAATTGTTTGTTAATATCATCAATAGATAGTTTATCTCCTACTTCCTGTCTATCAATATTAACCGTCTTATTAAATACAAAAATAGAGTCACTCCCACCGTATGATTCTTTTGTAATACTAGAATCACCTGTAATAATATCTACATCATTAAGTGTGATTGATTCCTGATAGACTGAAAAGCCTATACTCGGTTCTATGATTGGTAATTTTTCAGTGTCTGGCTCTATAGAACAAGCAGAAAACACTAAAAAGAAAACCGCAATACTGGTTATTTGTAATAGAGATTTATTCATCAATAATAGTCGCGTAAAATAATAAATAAAAAGAGTTATTATTAATGATAAATCATAAAAGAAATATTTTACTGCTTGATCTATTCCTCTACACTATTATCATTTTTTATCATTCTAACAGTCTTGTTCTGGTGGGCGACTTCTTTACGATCTAACGTAATCTCATCTTTTCTTACAGTAGAAGAAAGACGGTCCATCAAACGCTTGATCGGAGAAAACTTACTCTTACTATTTGAAACACGAAATGTCCTAGCTTTCTGAGGTGTAACT
>Ga0208277_1001769_pt1 | contig 12472 bp, 8 predicted proteins | sample ETNtaG_5_FD_185782 | JGI IMG/M metagenome (GOLD analysis project Ga0208277, IMG submission 185782) | Marine microbial and viral communities from oxygen minimum zone, Eastern Pacific Ocean - ETNP201406SV205 (SPAdes) (version 2) | ecosystem: Environmental > Aquatic > Marine > Oceanic ...
CCGGTTCGGTACCACTAATGTTTGCGGAGGTTGCTGTAAGCGGACCAGTGGCTCGCAGTAATGCTTTTGCGACAGGATGAGAGACGACTCTTATGGCAATTTTATCCCCCCCCAGCCGACTATCGAGAGCCTCTTTTGCTGGAAGTAGTAAAGTTAGAGAACCCTCTGGAAATGAAGCCAATAGATCCGGAATCTCATCGGTTAACTCAACCAGGTCAGAAGCCTGTTCTAAATCGGCCACACCAATACTTACGGGCATAAGGGGTGACCTTTTTTTGATTGCATACAAATCATCCAGGGCTGTGTTTGTTGGCAGGCAACCTAGAGCTGGTTGGGTTGAGGTAGGGTAGACAATACACCCTCCAGAAGCAACTATTGATTGGGCCGTAGGAGAAATTATTTGGGAATCGGCAGCCAAACTTTGTCCCTCCTCACTTGATGTGCTTCCTATTTGCGGGAGGTAGGGAATCTGCATGTGCAACTATCGAGCCGACGTGTAGATCAATATTGGATTGGTGAGTATGCCTTTGGGATATTCGCATTAACTCTCGAATACCTTGCACTATGTTTATGATTGGAATTAGAAAAATCAGCTTCCTCAAGGCGCGTTGATCCCACATTTTGCTTGTCATCGCTGAACCATCCTCGGCAAGTACAGCGATACCGAACATTCTCTGACCTAATGAGCGAGAATACCTTAGCCCAGTTAACCGCCAGTACAACCAATGTGCAACGAAAATCAATGACGCCATTGCTAGTGCATAATGAAAGTTGGAAGAGACCCAGAGTGTGAGATTCCATGCATCAATAATTCGACCTCTACTGGCGACCGATAGGATAGTAGTGACTATCACAACATCTACACACAATGCAGCGATTCTACGTGCTCCTGATGCTAAAATTGTGCCCTCTGGAACTGGCCAATGGCCACCTTCCTCAGCCGTTACAATTTGTTTTGCAAGAGTACCTCCGCCCCGCAGAGAAATCGGAGAGTCGTGGTCCGCCATGGGTATCCTCAAGCCATCCCGAGAATGTGCCACGCCTCAAGGTTACGACTGCGTATGTGTTCTAACCAAGAAGCCCAAGTCTCATCATTTCGCAAAGTGTCTGGGTCTCCAATTACGATTAATCCTCGCTTGGCCCGAGTCAAAGCGACATTTAGGCGACGTGGATCGGCGAGGAATCCAACGTTTCCATCGGGATTTGAGCGTACACAGGAGAATATGATGACTTCCTTTTCCCTTCCTTGATAACCATCGACAGTGTGAACCTCCACAGAATCGTTTCGTTCAGGAAGGGCATCACGAATCGCTCTCACTTGACCAGCGTAAGGTGTAATAATTCCAATATCAGATTGATCTAGATCTCCTGTTTCTAGAAGACTTTCGAGAATTCTAGCCGCCCAACCAGCTTCCGATGGATTCTCCTTAGAGGCTCCGTCTGCTGAGAGAATCTCATCTCCATTAACTGGCAGAAATGCTATTGGTACTTCCCAATCATTCCAAAGTAGCCCTGCCGGATTGGGCCTGTCGGCCGCAGCGATACCATCGACTAGCTTTCCTTCGTAGAAGGTCCGATTAGGGAAATCAGAGATTGCAGGATGCATTCTATATTGGGTGTCTAGAAGTTTCGGTTCGATACCCATAGCAACCAGCCTTTCGAATAAAGAGCGCCTCAGCCCGCCGTTTTCTGCCCTACGGCTAATTACTGTTGGTGGTAGTTGTCGATGGTCTCCAACCAAGACGATTTGTCTTGCTCCTCGAACAAGAGGAACAAGGCTAGCGGGTTCTGTTGCTTGAGTCGCCTCATCAAGCAAAACACGAGTAAATTTCCTTCCATCCAATAGTCGGTGGCCTACACCGATACAAGTGCAACAGAGCACCTGCGCTCGATCCAAAATATCGTCGCGCATTTGTCGTTCAATTCTCCTAACCTCCTTCCAACCTCGATTCAAATCTCGGTGGGCCAATCCCTTTTCTTTACCCTTCATTCCAGGAATACGGCGTGATAATTTTTCATTCAGTTCCAAATGCTCCTCGAGGTCACGACGAAGTGGATGACTTTCCATCTGAGCATCGACCGTAGCTTCGCGTAATGATTCTCTTACCTTGACCGGCTGACCAAGTCTAACCGCACTTACTCCTAGTCCAAGAAGCCCTTCTAGGAGATTGTCTACCGCTACATTTGAATCAGCAACAGCAAGAATTGTTCCAACATTTTGACTCGACCAGGATTGCAAAATACGCACTGCAGTATGGGTTTTTCCAGTGCCAGGTGGCCCCTGAATTAAGGTAAGACGTTCAGATATTGCAGCATCACAGGCGACCTGTTGTGATTCATTGAGACCCTCTGGTCTGCTCGCAGGCCTTCTATTAGCTCCACCCAATTCTGGACCTAGCCCTGCCGTTCCAATGGGGTCGTGAACCAATCCAAGAAGCAGATCTCTTAGAGGCGCTCCTCCTTCTTCTGCAAAGATCGAATTAAGAGCATCACGCATTCGATCGAAGGCCACTTTATTGGCGGCTCGATCTATCCTCCAATACCCACTACGAATTCCGCTCGGTAATTCCGGCAAGACGATTCTAATACGATTCCGTGAACGATCCGATACTATTGCCTCAATCGGTTTCTCACCGATTGGGTCTCCTCGACTCAACATGACTATGTCTCCCTGACGAAATCGGTGTTGACCCATATTTGCCCGACCGTCTAACTCCAGTTTGACAATCCTCTGGCCGAATAGCCATCCATCCGGTCGGGCTCTCAAATCGAATAGAGCCAACCCGTGAGCAGCCAACTTCGCGCGCGACCAATTACGCAATCTTTCATCGGTTGAATCCAATTCATCGTCCAATTCCCATTGAATTAATGGCAGATATGCCTCATGGTGATCCTGGCTACGAGTGAACCTCGCAGGGAGCCCACCGTCAGATGCCATATCACCCCTGCAACAGTGGCGACACATCAGATTTCGCAAACATTGGAATCCTAATTGCTGAAGAATGTAGTTTACAACAGGACGTGAGGGTTATACGCAGAACGCGGCCGAAAGGGCTCATCTTTGGGGACTTGAGATGGTATTTGACAAGTTCAAAGGTTGGCGCAAGAAAGAAGCCGGTCCAACCATAGAATGCCCTCTGTGTCAAACAAAAAATCCCGAAGATGCATTGGAATGCTCCCAATGCATGTACCAATTAGGGAAGGCAGGCTTTGAACAAGTCGCATCGATTGATGAGGAGGAAGCCGGAAGCTTATTCGATGAACTACTCGCTGATGTTGATGAAGAGGAAGAGGACCAAGTAATCGACTGGTCAAAGGGCACCTTCACCATGGATGACGTCACAATAGATGTCGAACAATACGGCGATGATGATGGAATCAAACTCAGTAATAACCCAACTTTTGCAATGACCGTCGACCACCCAGATCCTGCTGATGAAGATGAGGAGAAAGATTACCAATTGACATCTGCAGACGCTCCAAAATTTGTAACAAAATTTGAGGTCCCCGAAACAGAATTAGAGCCACTAGATGAAGTCCGACCTCAGCAGGTAGAATTGATACAACCAATTGCAACCGTACCAGAGGCTCCGCCGATTGTTTCGGTTACTGAAAAATCGGATGACGATGGCGAGTTTTTGGATTCGGAGCAAATCTCAGAAGCCGAGCAGACGGCGGAAGAAGAGACAACTCCAGAATTGGAAGAAGAAGTAGAGGAGATTAGTGAGGAAGAAAAATTATTCAGTCTAAAGAAGGTGGAACTGGCCGAAATAGCCTCGAAAAAAGGTCTAGCGACCTCTGGAACCAAAGCAGAATTAGTTTCTCGAATTGTAGACACTGACTTGGCGATAGAAGAAGCAGTAGAACCCGAAATCGAGGAAGAAATGCCAGAACCCGCGCCACCTAAGCCAATCGCAGTACCTTCCACACCAGCTGGATTACCCCCTCCTCCACCAGTGTCCGCTAGGCCGGTAGACCCAATGGACGCCGTATTCGATGGCAACACACCGGAGCCAATCGTTCCCGCCATGCCAACACCACCTAAGATACCTAAAATACCGAAATTACCACATATCGAAGAAGCAAATTTTGGTGAAGACCAATCTATGAGTAACGGAATTTGGCCTTGGCCTCAGCAGGAAGAATGGTCCAATCGGGATGTTGCAATGAAAGTCAAAGAGGCCATGGAAGCTGCAAAGAGTCGTAACATGGCACAGTGCACGGTATTGTTGGACGAGGTAGGGCCTCATCTTGGAGACCGAACAAAACTAATCTATCCTGTTGGTGCGTTATTACAAAGAATAGGTAGAGTCGCAGCAGTCGATAGAATGTTGGAAGTAGCGATGAAAAATTCTCCTGAAGACCCTCATGTTCTGACTGCAAAGGCCAAGTTAAGGCCGTAATTCACCGCGCCGCAGCCCTCATTCGTTCAGTACTCTGAGGCAATAACATGCAGCGGCGCGCGACGACGACAATCCAAGTCGACGACGGCCTAATTATGCGACCTGCAAATACAACTCACACCAACAACCTATTGGAGGCATTCGAGGAAACTTGGCCTGAGGTTAGCAGAGCCATGCCTTGGATTCTTCCAGAGAAGAATATTGAGCCGCAGTTGGCCGATTTTCTCGATGAAACTGAACGGACTGGGAGAGTAGGTCGAATGCACCATTGGGTACTTATTCGACCTTGGGATGAGGCGGTACTCGGACTTTTAGGATTTGACAGGGTTACACGTTCAGGAATTGCTGAATGGAATCTTGGATATTGGGTACGATCTTCGGAACAAAGGCGAGGCATTGCCAGCCGTGCCATTGAGGCGGCTTTGTCTTGGCTATCTGAATTAGAGCCGGTATCAGTTGAGCTAAAAGTCGACCCGAATAATGCGGCGGGAAAAAGGACTGTAGAAAGAACGGTTAGGCGTTGGAGGGGTAGTCGCTGTGTAGCCGGAGATTCGGCTATCACGGTCGCTGGAGTCCGTACTATACACGAATGCCACCTCATTGAAATTAGACCCTAATCCGGTCCTCTAGAAGGACCGGTCTTCAACGCGACCATTCAAATCGGTCGGTATGTTCGCAAGTCTGCCCGTAGGGCAGGTGTTAGCGATGTCAATCAATCCTAGACAACGACTTCCGGACATCGACCCAGAGGAAACCGATGAGTGGCTGGAAGCTCTGCGTTCGGTAGTCGAAGCTCATGGCGTTGAGCGAGCACGTCTGCTATTACACGAATTGATGGCAGAGTCCGAAGACCTAGATGTGGAGATTGCTCCAATTGCCAAAACCCCCTATGTCAATACCATCTCTTGGGACCAGCAACCACCATATCCGGGCGATCTTGAAACTGAGCGAGAAATCCAGAATTCAATTCTTTGGAACTCCGCACTTATGGTCTCAGATGCGAATCGTAAAACCGATGGACTCGGTGGACACATCTCCACTTATGCCTCCTCTTCAACGCTTTACGAAGTAGGATTCAACCATGTATTCCGTGGCAAAGATAGCAATGGGATTGGAGATGCTCTGTACATCCAAGGTCACGGGAGTCCAGGGATTTATGCTAGAGCCTTCCTAGAAGGAAGACTTAGCCGAGAACAGCTGGCCAACTTTCGTCAAGAAGCATTTACCGATGGCCTTTCTTCCTATCCACACCCTCGATTGATGGCTGATTTCTGGGAGTACCCAACAGTCTCAATGGGGCTAGGCCCTCTAGCGGCTGTGATGCATGCTCGATTTTGGAAATACCTTCACAATCGAGGCTTGGCTGACACATCAGAATCAACGGTGTTTGCTTTCCTTGGAGATGGTGAGATGGATGAGCCGGAATCCATCGCCGCAATCGCTGTTGCAGGTAGGGAAAAGCTGGACAATCTAATCACAATCGTAAACTGTAATCTACAACGTTTGGATGGACCTGTCCGTGGTAACTCCAAGATAGTCCAAGAGTTGGAAGGCCTCTACAGAGGAGCTGGATGGGATGTATTCAAGGTGCTCTGGGATTCTAATTGGGACCGACTCTTTTCACAAGATCGAGACGGAATTTTACTTGCTCGCCTCGAGGAAATAACCGATGGTGACTTCCAACGAATGAGCACCCTTGAACCAGCTGACTTCCGTAACGAATTATTCGCAGGAAATCCGGCATTAGTTGAAATGGGACAAAAAATTTCCGACCAAGAAATCGGCTTATTGCGAAGGGGTGGACATGATCCAATCAAGGTCTGGACCGCCTACCATGCGGCAAAACAGTCCGACAAACCCGCAGTAATTCTAGCCCATACCGTGAAAGGTTGGGGTATCGATTCCTTCGAGGCTAGAAATACCACCCATCAGAAGAAGAAAATGAGTCTTGATGACATCAAACAATACAGATATTCTCTAGGAGTAACAGTAGCCGATGAGAACCTAGAGAATGACCCCTTCCATGAGCTTGAAGAGGAGAGTGATGCACTCGCATATCTCCATCAAAGAAGAAAAGCATTGGGAGGATATCTTCCGAGTCGACTTTCACCAACTATCGAAGAAGACCTACCTGGCAACGAAACCTATGCTGCCTTCGATAATGGGACTCCAGAAGGACAAGAAGTATCTACAACCATGGTATTCGTTCGGCTCTTGAGAAATCTAATGAAGTCGGAAATTGGTGAGAAATTAGTCCCGATTATTCCAGATGAAGGAAGGACATTCGGTATGGATCCGCTTTTCAGCGAGTTCGGAATTTACTCTTCATTTGGTCAACTATACACTCCAGTTGACCATAAGATGTTGATGAATTACAAGGAATCAACAAGCGGCCAGATTCTCGAAGAGGGTATTTCAGAAGCCAACTCCATCGCATCTTGGATAGCCAGTGCAACATCTTACGCCCACGCCGCAAGTCCTACTCTTCCGTTCTACGTGTTCTACTCGATGTTTGGATTCCAGCGCGTCAACGACCAGATTTGGGCGGCGGCTGACGCTCGAGCACGCGGCTTCCTGATGGGTGCAACAGCCGGTCGAACCACACTTAATGGAGAAGGCCTACAACACCAGGACGGGCATTCACTATTACACGCTAGCACCGTACCATCCTGCCGTGCTTGGGATCCTGCATATGCATATGAGCTGGCAACAATAATCGAGCACGGCATTGATGAAATGTGGGGTAAGAACAAAGATATTTTCCATTACATAATGCTCTATAATCAAAATGAACAACAGCCACCTAAACCAAAGGGAATCGATGCTGACTTAGTCCGTGGAGCTTATCTCTATAGTGAGGCTATTGATGGAGAGGGCCCTGTAATTCGTTTGCTTGGGTCAGGGCCAATACTTTCTCACGTACGAGAGGCAGCAGAACTGTTGCTAGAATATGGAGTAAGGTCAGAGATATGGTCAGTACCTTCCTATGGTGAGTTGCGGAGGGCTGGACTCGCAGCAGAGAGAGCAACTCGATTTGACCCTGAAAATCCTCAATCAGCCTTTGTTTCCGAGTGTTTTGGCGATGATGTAACAACCGTAGCGGCTTCCGATTATATCACGGCAGTACCAGAGATGATTCAGCGCTGGGTCGGAGGTCGATTCGTTGTCCTTGGAACAGATGGCTACGGTCGTTCAGATACTCGCGAATCACTGCGCAGATTCTTCGAAATCGATACTGCTAGCATTGTAGTAGCCTCTCTGTCCGCCTTGGAGCAGGACGGCTCTCTAGATGGTGGAACTACTAAGAAGGCGGCGAAAAAATTAGGTATTTCAAGTGAGAGATACGATAAGACGGAGTGAGTATAATGGCCAATCCAATACGTGCAATTTGGACTGGATTCAAGTTCTTGGGAAAGGTTGGCGCAATCCTTAGTTTTCTGAAGCGATTTTCTCGAAGCAAATAGAATTCAAGCCGCGATATCATCATCGAACCTTTGAAATGGTAAGTTTTCGAAGACTTCCAACTCTCTTGCGTTCAACGCATAATTGTGTGCTAATGCTTCGGCGACCGATACCCAATCAGGAGTAGAACCGTCAATCCAGTCATATCGATGGCCAGGAATTAATCTCCAATCCATCGGAAGTTCTCTGAGTATCCCTCGCGCGAATAATACAGACCACCACTGCGCAGTTGGGTCGGAGCCTGGAAGATCCACTCGACCTGAGGCGGCTGTGAATAGTAGATCTCCCGCGTGGTAGATTCCGTGTCCATGGAATGTGCAGTGCCCCGGTGCATGACCTGGAGAGTGTGTGACACTGAGCGTAATTTCTCCTTCTGACCATTCAACGCTGGAGTTAGGATGATGATTCCACTCATTAGTCAAAGAAACGTTCCCGAAGACGAAACGTCCGAGTAGCGATTTGTGTATGGAATCATGATGCCCCCAGACCTCGATGTCTGGAACTAATTCCATCATTTTGGCATACCCCGCAGTATGATCTCTGTGGGTATGTGTATAGAGTATGTGAGTGGGGCGCAATCCCTCATTTGCAAGTGCTTCGACCCAACGCTGCGAATCGAATGGGTCGGTAATTACAACGATTCCATTTTTTCGGTCAATCCATGCTGTATTCATATTCATGAAATCACCCATCTGGGTGACCCAAACCTCGATTCCTGCATCATCAGTGCGAATATCGAACTCGCCATCGCCTAGCATCAATAGCCCCGAGAGGCTTCTGAGGAATAGCAATGGCGATTGTTTGAGGTCAAACTTGTCATCTCTATCCAATGATTGAAAGCGAGAAGGCTCGACGCCCAGTCATGGCGCGAACGCCTGCTACACCTTTCTTCGCGGCTGGCGATTCGTTGAGCCTGCTGCTTAGCTTGGGAGTCTGAAAAGACTCCCAATTCAAATGAGGTGAAGAAATGGTATACGATTCCACAGAAATTGAGACACGCTGGCAGGCTCGCTGGCGAGATTCGCGTGTCTTCAATGCAGAGGTGGACGATTCTCGGGAGAAATTCTACTGCCTCGAGATGTTCCCATATCCATCAGGCTACATGCACATGGGTCACGTTAGAAATTACTCGATTGGGGATGCCATGGCGCGTTTCCAGCGTCTAATGGGAAAGAATGTACTCTATCCGATGGGATATGACTCATTCGGAATGCCCGCCGAGAATGCTGCCAAGAAGGAAGGCGGCCACCCTCATAGCGTCACCGCGAGCAATATCGAGATGATTAGAGCCGATCAGGAGAGAATGGGGTATTCCTACGACTGGAGACGGATGTTTGCAACCTCTACGCCAGAGTATTATCGCTGGAATCAAGAATTATTCCTTCGATTCAACGAAGCCGGCTTGGTAGAGAGAAGATTTGCTCCAGTCAATTGGTGTGATGACTGTGACACTGTTCTTGCAAACGAGCAAGTCAAGAATAATCGTTGCTGGCGGTGTGGTCTTGAAGTTGTTCAGAAGGACATGGCGCAGTGGTTCTTGCGTATGACAAAGTATGCTGACGAATTATTGGATGAACTAGATCACATAGAATTTCCAGAGAATGTCAAGGCGATGCAGCGTAATTGGATTGGCCGATCACATGGTGCCCACATCGAATTCCCAGTAGTCGGTAAGGTCGAGGGAGAACCCGCTATCATTGGAGCATTTACCACCCGTCCGGATACGATTTTTGGGGTCACTTTCGTTACTTTATCCCCTGAACATCCACTCTGTGAGTCACTTGTAAGTGGAACCGAATACGAGCAGGCTTGGAGAGATTTGGCGGAGGAGTGCGCTCGAATGACTGAATTTGAGCGAATTAATATGCTGAAAGAAAAGAAAGGAGTCCCTCTTGGTAGATTTGCGACTAATCCACTCACTGGCGAAGAAGTACCAATTTTTGCTGGTAATTTTGTTGTTGCAAGCTATGGAACCGGTGCTGTGATGGCGGTCCCAGGACACGATCAGAGAGATTACGACTTCGCCAAGAAATACGGACTTGAAATCAAACCAGTTCTATCAAGGAATGAGGGTGGTGAAGGAATTGAAGAGAACCCTGTATTCGATGGATTAGGATGGATGGTCAACTCGACCATAGGAGGATTCGATGGCCTATTTGGAAATAATGCAAAGACCGCGGTAATTTCTGCTTTGGAAGAATCAGGAGCAGGCCACGGCTCTACAGAATACCGACTGAAAGATTGGTTACTTAGCCGCCAGCGCTTCTGGGGAACTCCAATTCCAATGCTACATTGTGATTCTTGTGGAGTAGTTCCCGTTCCCTTCGAACAACTACCCGTAGAACTGCCTTTGGATGTGACATTTAGTTGGGAAGAGAGCGGTAATCCACTGGCTCGCAGTGAATCCTTCCTTTCTACAACTTGTCCGCAGTGCGGCGGTCCTGCACGCAGAGAGACCGATACAATGGATACATTCTATGATTCATCTTGGTACTTTATGAGATTCGTGGATTCATCAAATGACTCAGCCCCATTCGAACGTGAAGCAGTAGATTACTGGATGAATGGAGGGGTTGACTTGTACATTGGCGGTATTGAACACGCCGTAATGCATCTTCTGTATGCTCGATTCTTTACCAAAGCTACTCGCGATCTCGGTATGAATGAGGTCAGTGAGCCATTCGGGCGCTTAGTCTGTCAGGGGATGCTCAACGCACCTGCACCATTCTGTATAGATTGTAATACTGAATATCACATAGATAATTTCGGAGGAGACTGCCCGAATTGTGGACAAGGATTAGGCGCACGTTCCGCCAAGATGAGCAAGAGTCTCGGCAATACTGTGAGCCCAGGAGAAATGGTGGATAGATTCGGTGCCGATACCGTCCGTCTGTTCATTCTCTTCGGTGCCAACCCTGAGGCTGGAATGGATTGGTCCGACAATGCAGTAATTGCAAATCACAAGCAAGTTTGTTCAATAATCGACGCCTTTAATCACGGAATTTCACTCTCAGATTCCCCCGGGCCAATGGATTCTTGGTTATTGGCTCGCCTCAGAGTAAATCAGAATCGTTGGCGAGAATGTATGGAAGCAGTAAGCCTTCGAGAAGGAGTTATGGCGAGCCATTTTGAGATGCTAGCAGATTGGCAATGGTATCTGCGAAGAGGTGGCTCAGATAGGGGCACCGCGCGGCAATTCCTTTGCGGGTGGGCGCCGATGTTGGCACCAGCAACTCCACATATCGCCGAAGAATTTTGGTCAGACCTTTTGCAGAGCGAAGCACCAGATATGTTGGCGATACATGAGATGGAATTCTACTCGGGTGAAGAAACCGATGCTAGTATTCTTGCTAGAGAATCTTATCTGCGCGAGGTCATTGAATCAGCACGTAATCTAAGGGGACTAGCAGAACGTCATTCAGATATAGAAATTTCAGGAGTGATAATCCAAACCGCACCTAATTGGAAAGTTGAGTTATCTCGTGAAGCGGTAAAACTGTCGAATGAAGATTTTGATTTCAAGGGTAGCGGCCAAGATCATCTAAAGTCCATGGCGATTTTTGAGAATGAGTCCCTGAGAGGAGAAATATTCCAAACCTGGATGGCCTTAACCATGGGGTCGAAGAAGAAACGTGGCCGAATACACACTTGGGCTGAGGGTGAGAAACAATTGGTATTGAGTGGACTCGATGAAAGCGAGGTTATCAATTCGGCAAGGGACTTTATCGCAACTGCTTTAGGAGTCAAATCGGTTATTGCATATCCGGTTGGAGCAGGTGAAGATATTGGAGGAAAGGCCCGCTTTGCCTTCCCATTAGAACCCGGTATCGCCTTTGTTTGAGAGGCTTGACGATGAGCATTCAATACACAGTTCTCATAGATGGTTATTGTCCAGTTTGTACTGGGTGGGCAGCTTTCATCAACAAACGAGATTCGTCCAACCGTTTCTTGGTTGTGGCCCAAGAGACCACTGAGGGAGAAGAAGTCCTAAGCAATCGTCCGGTAGAGATGAGTGAAATTGACTCAGTGTTTCTAATCGATGAATCTGGGAAATGGTATGCTCAATCTACAGCGGCGATACGCATCCTTCTTGGTCTTGGTTTCCCCTATAATTTTGGGGCGATAATTTGGTTTATTCCAAGCCCAATACGTAATTTTGCTTACGACATATATGCCCGTAATCGAAAGAGAACTCCGAGTAATTCGTGATAGAAAAGTTGCCTTCTTCGGCGCGAGGGTTCATGGACGTCCGTCATGTCGCAAGTCCCGTTGAGCGAGAAAAAGGAAGGCGGCGGCGGACGCAGAAGGCGTAGGCCTCGAAGAAAACCGACCAAAGCTGCTGATTCAAGGCCACGGTCTCAGGGAGATTCCGATGCTGTTGAGCGCGCTCTAGCTCGCTTTGATCAGTCACCACCTCCTATGGGTATACCGGAAACAATAGATCCTGCTCCAAGAGAAAAACAATTGAAATGGCAACCGAATGCGGTTCCCAAAAATATCCAAAAGAAAGTAGGCAACATCGTCTGTAAACCCGGCGAATTTGGCTTCCTCCCTGAAGAAAGAGTCGACGAAATAAGAGGTCAAATAGACCATCTCCCAATAACCAT
>Ga0208277_1001770_pt1 | contig 12465 bp, 11 predicted proteins | sample ETNtaG_5_FD_185782 | JGI IMG/M metagenome (GOLD analysis project Ga0208277, IMG submission 185782) | Marine microbial and viral communities from oxygen minimum zone, Eastern Pacific Ocean - ETNP201406SV205 (SPAdes) (version 2) | ecosystem: Environmental > Aquatic > Marine > Oceanic ...
CCGCTGAAAGCATATAAGCGGGAAGCCTCTCCCAAGATTAAATCTCCCAGAGACTTTATGTCTCCTAAAGAGTCGTCATAGACTATGACGTTGATAGGCTAGATGTGTAAGCGCTGTGAGGCGTTGAGCTAACTAGTACTAATAACTCGTGAGGCTTGATCATGTAACCTTAAGAAAGGTTCATTTTTGAAAGTAACAATAAAATATTTTAAATATTTGTGGTGAAATAATTACATACCAGTTTGCCTGATGACAATAGCGGTTTGGAACCACCTGATCCCATCTCGAACTCAGAAGTGAAACGAACCAACGCCAATGGTAGTGCAGGGTCTCCCTGTGTGAGAGTAGGAAATCGTCAGGCTTTTATTTTTAAGCCCGCTTTATGCGGGCTTTTTTTTGTTTACAATAGTGGTTATGTAAATTTTGGTAATTTTATGATTATTGGTTTAACTGGTGGTATTGGTTCTGGAAAATCAGCTGCAGGTACTGAGTTTGAAAACTTAGGTATTACAGTTATTGATGCTGATGCTATTGCTCAAGAAGTAACATTAAAAAATTCAAAAGCATATACAAAAATAGTTAATCATTTTGGTAATAATATTCTTGATGATAACCAAAACATTAATCGAAGAAGACTTCGAAAAATTGTATTTAATAATGAAATACAAAAAAATAAATTAGAAGAAATTTTACACCCTGCAATTAGAGATAATATAAATATCGCAATCTCGAAATCTATTTCGCCATACACAATAATTATGGTCCCTTTAATTTATGAAACTAATTCAAAAGATAATTACAATAGAGTTTTAGTAATTGATTGTGATGAAGATATACAAATATCTAGAGCTTCTATGAGAGATGAAGTTGCAAAAAAAGATATAAAAAAGATTATTGCCTCACAAGCATCAAGAGAAGAGAGGCTTGGCATAGCGGATGATGTTATTTGTAATAATTCTTCTATTCAAGCTCTTAAAGAGCAAGTGTTAAATTTACATCACAACTACTTAGAGCTTGTTAATGGATAAATGTCCTAATTGTAATAAGGCCGTTGACCTTACCGTTAAGAATACATATAGACCTTTTTGCTCTGAGCGGTGTAAATTAATTGATTTTGGTTCTTGGGCAGGAGAGGAGAATATTGTATCTAGACCTATAGAATCAGAAGATTATTATGAAGAGTGATTGATTTCTTTATTAAGTATTTATAATAACTTCCATTCACCAGTTTCAATTAAAGGTTTAGCTTTTTTATATTTTATCTCTTTTGTATCTATACCATTAGTAATTTTTACAACCTCATTTCTTCCAAACTTTGGCTCTTCTCTTTTGATAGTTTTAGTTTCTGGACCTGCCAATAACTCTTGATTATTGCTTGCTTCAGAAGTGTTTAAAGAGAAATCCTCTTTTTTTAATTCAAGCTCATCATTATTAATGTTTGTATCATTATTTTCTATATTTGAAATTTCTTCTTGAGAATTTATTTGTAAAGTAAACATCACCCTAATAGTTTCCTTATTAATTTGGTCAAGCATATCTTCAAACATTGCATATGCTTCTCTTTTGTATTCATTTTTAGGATTTTTTTGAGCATATGCTCTCAAGCCAATGCTTTGTCTTAAGTGATCAATTTCTGCAAGATGCTCTTTCCAATGAACATCTAAAACTTGAAGCATAACTTGTTTCTCAAGCATGAGTCGGGTGTCTTCTATCTCAGAATATTTCTTTTTAAATAAAGAATGCGCTTCACCAATAATTATTTTAGCAATAGTGTCTGGTAATAAAGTTTTATCTTTCTTAACATTATTTTCTATATCAGTTTTTATTCCATAATCATTTAATAAATAGCTTTCTAAATCTTTTAGATTCCATTGAGATTCAATTGATTCTAGCGGGACAAAGTCTCTCACTATAGATTCAAATTCTTGATCAATAAGTTCATTGATAGTTTCACTAATATCATTTTCTTCTAATAATTGATTGCGTAGCGAATAAATAGCTTGCCTTTGATCATTAGCAACATCATCATATTCAAGCAAGTTTTTTCTTATATCAAAGTTACGACTCTCTATTCTTCTTTGAGCATTTTCAATTCCCCTGGAAAGCATTCTATGCTCAATATGATCTTCTCCCAATCCAACCCTTTCAAAGAGCGCTCTTCTATTATCTGATATAAACAATCTAAGTAAATCATCATCAAGTGATAGAAAGAAGCGAGAATATCCCGGATCACCTTGTCTTCCAGATCTTCCTCGTAGCTGGTTGTCTATTCTTCTAGATTCATGCCTTTCGGTACCTAGAATATGAAGGCCGCCAGCCTCTATAACATTCTTATTTTTTTCTTCCCATTCTGAATCTGCTTCATCTCTTTTCCCACCAAGCACTATATCTGTTCCTCTGCCTGCCATATTTGTAGCAATAGTTACCATCCCAGCTTTACCAGCATTTGCAATAATTTCTGCTTCTTTTTGATGATGCTTGGCATTTAATATTTGATGAGGTATTTTTTTTGTTTGCAATAATTGAGAGACTTCTTCAGATGATTCCACAGACACAGTTCCAACAAGAATAGGGGCCATCTTTGTTCTTAAGGATTCTATTTCTTTTATTAAAGCTTTATATTTAGATTCTTTATTAAGAAATACTAAATCATTCATGTCCTCCCTAATCATAGGTTTATGAGTGGGGATAATTACTACACTGAGTCCATATATTTCATTAAATTCCAATGCTTCTGTATCAGCAGTACCTGTCATGCCTGATAAAGTAGTAAATAGTCTGAAAAAATTTTGGAACGTTGTGGAAGCTAAAGTTTGTGACTCTCTTTGGATAGGAACATTCTCTTTGCATTCTAAAGCCTGATGAACACCCTCAGACATTCTTCTCCCGGACATAGTTCTGCCAGTATGCTCATCTATTAACAGCACTTCATTATTCCTTACTAAATAATGAACATTTTTATCAAATAAAAATGAAGCCCTTAATGTTGCTTGAACGAATCTCATTATTTTAAGGTTAGAAACAGAATAAAGACCGTCTGAATGCGAAAGCACACCCAGTGATTCTAATTCAGACTCAACTAGGATATAACCATCATCTGTTAGTTCAATTGATCTATTTTTTTCATCTACAATAAAATGGCCTCTTTCATTATCTTGAAGAGGCTCTTCTTCAGTTTCTGCCCTTAGTTGTTTTTTAAGTTTAGGTATTATTGTTTTGATTTGTTTGTATAAATCTGAGCTTTCATTTGATGGCCCAGATATAATAAGAGGAGTTCTTGCTTCATCAATTAGTATTGAATCTACTTCGTCAATAATTGCAAAATCTAAAGAGCATTGAGCTCTATCTTCAACTCTTAAAGCCATATTATCTCTTAGGTAATCAAACCCTAGCTCATTATTAGTTGCATATATAACGTCTGCTTTATATGCTTCTATTTTTTCATCTGTTGATTGACCTGAATATACTGTTCCAACTGTTAGTCCAAGAAATTCATATATTGGCCGCATCCATTCAGCATCTCTTTTTGCTAAATAATCATTAACTGTAACGAGCACAACTTTATTTCCAATACTTGAATTCAAAAATGCTGGAAGAGTAGCTACTAGAGTTTTACCTTCACCTGTTTTCATTTCGGCAATATTACCTTCAGCTAAGCAAATTCCACCTAAAAGCTGAGAGTCAAAATGCCTAAGCCCTAAAGTTCTTACACTTGCCTCTCTGACAGCTGCATATGCTAAAGGTAGGACAGAATTGATATCTTCAGATTCTTTATATTGATTATTAATTTTATTTTTAAGCTCAAGAAAATAATTATCTTCTTGATTTCCCATCTCATCATCATAAGCATTAATCTTGTCGACAAGATATTGCATTTTCTTGATAGTTCTATCATTGCTAGAACCAAAGATTTTTGAAAATATATTAAGCATTAATTATTTAAAATTTTGTTATTAATTGCGTATATATTACGCAACGTCACCAAATGGTGGCCTTACATATGAAATGGGGGCATTATCTAGATTTTCAAACTCTACCACTTCATAGGCTTCTTCAGACTCAATAATTTTTCTTAAAAGTTGATTATTTAATGCATGGCCAGATTTATAGCCAGAGAATTCACCAATAAGGTTTCCTCCAAGAAGATACAGATCACCAATAGCATCAAGCATTTTATGCTTAACTATTTCATCCTCAAACCTCAAACCTTCTTCATTCAATATCTCTTCTTCTCCAAAAGCAATAGCATTATCAACGCTTGCACCAAGAACTAGGTTTTGCGATTTTAATTTATCTAAATCACTCATATATCCAAATGTTCTAGCTCGACATACCTCTTTAACGAAAGAGGTTGATGAAAAATCAATCACCGATGTTGATGGTAGAGTTTTGTGAACCGGATGATCAAAATCTACTTTAAAAGAAACTTTAAAACCATCAAAAGGCTTTATAGAAGCAAAAGCATCATCTCTCTCTGATGTTACTTCTTTTTTAACTCTTATAAACTTCTTCATGCCTTCTTGCTCTTGCAGTCCAGCTGCTTGTAAAAGAAAAACAAATGGAGCTGCACTGCCATCCATAATGGGTACTTCTGGGCCATCAAGCTTAATAATGCAATTATCAATTCCAAGACCCGCAATAGCTGAAAGAAGATGCTCAATAGTGTGAACTTTTATATCATCTTTAACTAGAGTGGTGGACATGCTTGTCTCGCCAACATTTTCTGCAAGGGCAGGAATTTCTATATCAGGATCAATATCAGTTCTAATAAATCTTATGCCTGAATTTACATCAGCAGGCAGCAGATCCATATTAACTTTTATTCCAGTATGCAAGCCTATGCCAGTAGCATTAATAGCGTTTCTTAAGGTTCTCTGTTTTAGCATTTATCAAGTCTAATACAATATAAATTCATATCAAGTTAATTCTCAATTTGGTTTCTTTGCCTAATAGCTTCATTCAATATTACGCCCGTAGCCACTGATACATTTAAACTTTTAAAATTTTTACTAGAGCTAAGGGCAACCACACTATCACATGCTTCTAAGGTTTTTTCTCTAATACCTGTCTCTTCGGAGCCCATAATTAAGACACTTGGCCCACAAAAGTCTTCTTTATAATATATTTTATTGGAATGCTCACTTAACCCAAAGATATGAAAATTATTATCTTTTAGAAATTTAATACAATTAATTAAATTCGTTACATGAAAAATATTCAGAACCTCAAAACCGCCCGATGAGACTTTATGAGCAACAGCATTCGTTGGAGCGCACTCATGTTTATTTATTATAAGTGCATCAACTCCAGATACTGCTGCAGATCTTACGCATGCTCCCAGATTTCTTGGATCAATAATATTATCAAGTATGAGTATAAGAGGGTTCTTATTTTTTGAATTTGAAATCATAAGCTTAAGATCTTGAAAAGAAGCCTGCTCTTCTTTTTTTATGATTGCTTCAGGTTCTTGAGATATTTTTTTCGATAACTCAAAAGCAATACCCTTAGATTCAATTAATTTAATTAACGACTCAATCCTTTTATCAGCTCTTTTTGCAGGAAGCGTAATTTTTTTTAATTTCTCTGGATTATGCTCAAGGATGCTTTCGATGCTATGAAATCCTACTCTTTGATCTAAATTATTTTGTTTCATTTATTTATTAATAATAGATAAATTTATTTTTCTCTCATATGGAAGAACATTATCAATTCTAACTCTTATTTTTTGCCCCTGCTTAAAACTTCTTCCTTTTGATCTACCTTTTAAAGTATTACTTATATTATCAAAAAGGTATCTATCATTAGGTAAATCAGATACATGAACAAGCCCTGAAATATAAAAATTATCTATTTCCGCAAAAACTCCAAAGTCAGTAACGCTAACAATCATTGCGTTAAAGTCATCTCCAATAAATTGCTTTAAGTGATGACATATAAGTTGCTGAACTAATGATCTAGATGTTTTTTCAGCTTGCCTTTCTAGGTCTGATAGCTCTACGCAGTCTAATTCTATTTCTTGTTTATTAGGCTCTTTAATTTTACTTTTATTACTTAGCTTAGCTTTTATTAGTCTATGAACCATGAGATCTGGGTATCTTCTTATTGGGGATGTGAAGTGAGAATAATTTTCAAGCTGGAGACCAAAGTGACCTATCTCCTCAGTGGAGTATTCAGCTCTTTGCAAACTTTGAAGAACAAGAGTCTGAAGAGATTTTTTTAATTCATGATTAGATGAAAATTTTAAACATTGGGTAATAATCTCCAAAGAGCTTGTTTTAGATTTCACAGTTAAACCCTTTGTTGAAAAAAAACTTTTTAGAGCATCAATTTTAATACTCTCAGGCTCTTCATGAATTCTATATACACCATATCCATAATGTTTCTTCATATAGTTGGCTGCACATATATTTGCTGCTAACATTGCCTCTTCAATCATCAGGTGAGAAAAAAGCCTTTGCGAAGTTTTAATTTTTTTAATTTCTCCAGATTTATTTAATTCCAAAATAGGCTCAGTGGCATCAAGCTCCAGAGCATATCTTTGTGATCTTTTTAATAATAATAATTTAGTTAGTTTTTTTAATTCAACAATAGATTTTTGTATTTCTTTTGGCAGCAGGTTGTTATTTTTTAGAGCTTCATCAATTGAATCATATGTTGCTCTTAAATTAGATTTAATAGAAGCTTCAAAAAACTCATAACCTTTAATAGCGCCTTTTAATGAAAAATTAATTCTACAAACCAATACATTCCTAACTTCATTGGGAATTAATGAGCAAATATTGTTAGAGATTTCTTCAGGAAGCATTGGAACAACTTTTGCTGGAAAGTATATTGATGTACCTCTTTTTCTTGCTTCAATATCAATTTGAGATTCAGTTTTAACAATATTAGCTACATCAGCAATAGCAACATTTAAGAATATTTCACCATCTTTTTTATAACAATATATAGCATCATCAAAATCCTTTGCGTCATTACCATCAATTGTTATAAAGGGATTACTTGTTAAGTCTTGCCTTCTTATATTTTTAGTATCAGATAATTTTTTTAATTCTTTTTTAACAGAATCAGGCCATTCATAAGAAATATTATTTTCATTTAATATTTGCGTTAGAGCCTCATCATGAATATTCATTAGTATTGGATTTTAGTTTAATACAGATTAAAAGCTAGAAATTTAAATTAATACTAAAATTAATTAGCCTTCCCCTGGCATCATGGGTTCTTGGGTCAAAACTAAAATCAGGAGGATTATAAAGTCGAGGAGCTTCTTCATCAAAGAGGTTAATTATATTAATGCCTGCTAAAACATCATATGAATTAATGTTAATATTTTTTTCAATTCCCACATCAATCATTAAAGAAGCATCCACTTTATTTTTATAACCAATAGCGACATGAGAATCTGGAATAGGAGTTTTATTTTTATAACTGCTAATAAACCTAGAAGATACAGTTATTTTTGTATTTAATTTTCTCCAAGATAAAAATGAATTAATTTTATGCTTTGGAATGGAGTGCATATGGGCATCATAATTAAAATAACCAACCCTATCTTTCATTAATCCAGTACTGTCATCTGGTGTTAAGTATTCTAAGAAGCTAGAAGCTTTTATTTTATAAGTTAAAGAACCCAATTGATCAAAATCATACTTTGTTTCAAAAGTCGCATCTACTCCTTTGATTTCAGTAGAGCTTTCATTAAAAAATGATGTGTGAACCCCAATAATATAGCCCTCATTATTTCTTACAATATCAGGACTATTGGGGTTTTCAGCTGCTTTAACAGAGCCATTTTCTAGTTCGACTCTATTTTTATAATCTATTGACCAATAGTCTAATGAGGCTTTTGAAGTATTATTTAAGAACCAGATAACGCCTATATTAGAATTGTTAGCTGATGCAGGTTTCAAATCTGGGTTTCCAACTTGAATTACTCTAGCTTTATCGGAAAAGCTTGCCCCCCGGATAGTTCCCAAAAGTATTTCAGATGCATGCAACTGTGCCATGGAAGGCGCCACAAATGAAGTGCCAGATGATGCCCTAATAATTAAAGAATCATTTAGCGTGTATTTAAATGATATTTTTGGATCAAATGATGATTGAGATTCTATTTCTTCATATCTAGAAGCAATTGTCATATTTAAGTTTGGATTAAACGTTTTTTTGAACTCTGAAAATATTGCTTTCTTATTTCTGGATTTAGATATATTTTTACCTCCTCCTAGAAATAATAAGTCAGCTGCTTTAATTAAAAATCCATTTCCATCAAAAGTGGCAACACTCGAATCATCATATTGTATTTGAATCTTATCTTTACTAATCTGAATCCCAAAAGCAGCATCCATATTAAATGCATTTGTTCTTAAGATTGCATCCATAATTAGTAACTCACCTGTACGTTTTGATTTCTCAAAACCAGAAATATAGTCAATTAAAATAGGATCATGATTTGAAACATCAAAAATATTCCAGGTTAAATCACCGCTAGGTCCTCCATTCCCGCTTAAAGCATCTTCAAATCTTGAATCAATTGTATCTGGTCTCAAATGAACATTAGCATGCTTAGAATTTGAGATAGATATTTCAAATTCTGAGATATCACTAATTTCAAAAAGTGTTGAATGATTTATGTGGTACTGAGAGATATCTTTAGGAGAATTAGGAGACGAGTATGCAGATCCTAAAGGTCGACCAAACCAAGTAACTGGAACATTAAAAGGGCTTCCTCCAACACCAGGCTGAATCTTTCTTGATAAAAAAGATAAGGCCGGATAAGAGGGGGATTGCGGATTATCTTTAATAGATATATCAGCAAAAATGATTGTAGATCTTGATTGGAAATATGAACCTTGAAATGAGTAATCTATATAACTCTTTACATGTTTTTCAGTATTAATAATATTAAACCTTTCTCCATAAAGGAATTTACAAAAAGATCCTGCTAAGACTCCGCCATTAGTTTCACAGCTAGGATCAGGCACCCATTGATTAGCAATGTAAGATCCTTGATAGGGGCCTGAACTGACCTCATCATCAGCGCTTAATTTAAAGGAGTTGCCCAATGTACTTAGCCCCAATTCAGCTATACCCGGAATCTCTTTAGCATTTAACGGGCTTCTATCAAGATACTCTAGACCAAAAACAAAATTTGAATTTTTATAATTTTTACCATGAAGGAATCCAATTGATATATCTTTTTGATTATAGTTAGCAGTTTGTTGGTTACTAAATTTAAATTGTGACCCCTTAAAATTTTTGTAAGTGAGGAAATTTACAACACCAGCTATAGCATCTGATCCATATGAACTTGAAGCACCTTCTTTAAGTATCTGAATTTCTCTTAAAGCAATTTGCGGAATAATATTAATATCTATATATCCCTCGCCATCATTAGACGTTGTTCCAGCAGCTGTTTGCCTTTTATTATTTATTAACACCAATGTAGATGAATGATCTAATCCCCTTAAAGTGATTGATGACATTCCTTGATCAGTTCCATCTAATGAGTTGGTTTGAAAATGTGAGCCAGAAGCAGAGGTGATATATTTAGATATTTCTCCAATCGTTAAGATATTTAAATCTTTAAGATCTGCCTCGTTTATTATTTCTACTGGAGAAGAATTTTCTTCAGCATTATTTAAAATGCTGCCAGTAATTATTATTTCTTCAATTTGAACTTCTGCCAAGAGACTAACGTTTGTCAGCAGAGACGCTATTATGAAAAACCTTAATGACATTATTATTTTTTTAATACAGATAAGGCATATTAGCAAAGAATATATTTGTTATGTATGCTAAAACAATGAAAAACAATTTTATTTCTGCTTTTGGAGCATTTTTATGCATTTCTGCTCTGGCATACCTTAACTCTTTTGATGAAAGCAATTTATGGTTAATACCCCCATTCGGAGCAAGCATGGTTTTAGTTATGGCAGTTCATGAAAGCCCTCTAGCTCATCCAAAAAATATTTTATTTGGTCATATTTTATCTGCTTTATCAGGAGTTTTTGTTTTCTCTATATTAGGCTTTTCTTTTTTAAGCGTAGGTCTAGCAGTTGGTTTAGCGATATTCTTAATGATGGCAACCCAGACTGTTCATCCGCCTGCAGGGGCTAATCCAATAATTGCTGTCCTAGGTGCAAAAGGGATAGGTTTTGTATTAATGCCAGTTGCTGCAGGAGCATCTTTTATAGTGCTATTCGCAATTATTTATAATAAATTATTAAACAGGAAGTATTTTACTTTTAAAGATTGGCGCGGAACTTCAGAATAAAAAATGGAGCCACCTGTCAGATTCGAACTGACGACCTGATGATTACAAATCAACTGCTCTAGCCAACTGAGCTAAGGTGGCGAAGAAAGCTATTATATACAAATTAATCATTTGGGAAAGCACAACCTGTTCCACCAATACCGCAATAGCCATTAGGATTTTTAGCTAAGTATTGTTGATGATATTCTTCAGCTAAAAAATAGGTATTAATTACATTTATTTCAGTAGTTATTTCTCCAAAACTTGATCTATCTAAAACTGATTGATACTTTTCTTTGGTTTGATTTGCTATTAACTCATCTTCCTCATTCTCACAAAATATTACAGATCTATACTGGGTACCTCTATCATTTCCTTGACGATCTCCCTGAGTTGGATCATGACATTCCCAGAATTTTTTTAATATATCTTCTATTTGAATCTTTTGCGGGTCATAGGCCACCTTAACAACTTCAACATGACCAGTTTCATTATTACAAACTTCTTCATAAGTGGGGTCATCAGTATTCCCACCTGCATACCCAACAGAGGTTAGCCAAACACCAGATAATTCCCAGAATTTTCTTTCTACACCCCAAAAGCAACCTGCTCCAAGAACTATAGATTTATATTTTTCTGGTAATTTACTAGTTAAATCAATTTGTGAAATGAAATGCTTCATAATTATTAATATATACCCTCAATTGAAATTTCTCCGTATTTATATTCTTTTAAATCTCCGCCTGAATCTATAATTAGTGCCCCCTTTTTATTTATACCTGAAAAGATGCCCTCATCAATTATTTGATTATTGTGAATAATTTTTATCCTTTTATTTGTATGAGCACAATTTTCTTCCCATAATCTTTTCCAGTTATTTAATTCATCATCCATAAAAGCATAAAAACCTTTTATCATATTATTTAGAATATTATCTCGAGCATTTATAGAATTAAAAGAACGGAGATCACCCCACCAAGGCTCTTTTTCCTCAAGAGCTAAATTTATACCTATACCAACCACTGTTTTAGTTTTTTTACCAATTTCATCTTTTTCTACAAGAATTCCACCAATTTTCTTATTCTTATAAATTAGGTCATTTGGCCATTTTAACTTTATATTTTTTGCTCTGAGAGCCTTGGAGATAGCTGATTGCGCAATAACTCCTGCAATTAAACTTATGGGTATCTCGGGCTTATTGTATTCAAATGCTATTGAAAAACTTATATTTCCGCTTGGACTCGACCATTTTTTGCCCTGTCTACCTCTTCCTTTTGTTTGTTTATCGGCTGAAATTACTAAAAAATCTTTATTTAACTTAGCTTCTCTGCATAAATCATTAGTAGAGCCTACAATTTCGTGTAATTCGAGCTCCAGCCTTGATATATCAATATTTGCTAGTATTTTTTCTTTATTAAAAATCTTAAACTCCTAAAAATATGTATTGACTTACAAGCATTCTAGAATAAAAATACGAGTCTTGAAATGGAGAGGTGGGTGAGTGGTTAATACCAGCAGACTGTAAATCTGCCGCTTCGGCTACGTAGGTTCGAATCCTACCCTCTCCACCATTCATAATTTCCTTAAAATATCGCAATAAAATAAGACATTTTTTCTTGTAAAAAAGGTTGAGTTTGTCTCTTTTTAGAGGGATAATACGCCACCTTAATTTTGGTAGCACAGCGTCGGGCTCATATAGCTCAGTCGGTAGAGCACTTGCTTGGTAAGTAAGAGGTCACCGGTTCAAGTCCGGTTATGAGCTCCAAAGTTATTAAAATTTTTTAAACCAGAGAGGCAAAAAAAATGGCTAGAGAAAAATTCGAAAGAAATTTACCCCACGTTAATGTGGGTACTATTGGTCACGTGGACCATGGTAAAACTACTTTAACTGCAGCACTTACAAAGGTTTGTGCAGAAGTTTATGGTGGAGAAGCGGTTGCATTTGATGGAATTGATAATGCGCCTGAAGAAAGAGAAAGAGGGATTACTATTGCTACATCTCATGTTGAGTATGTATCAACAGCGAGGCATTATGCTCACGTTGACTGTCCTGGTCACGCTGACTATGTAAAAAATATGATTACAGGTGCTGCACAAATGGATGGTGCTATCTTAGTAGTTAGTGCTGCTGATGGCCCTATGCCTCAAACTAGAGAGCATATCCTACTTGCAAGACAGGTTGGAGTTCCAAATATTGTTGTATACATGAA
>Ga0208277_1001773_pt1 | contig 12462 bp, 13 predicted proteins | sample ETNtaG_5_FD_185782 | JGI IMG/M metagenome (GOLD analysis project Ga0208277, IMG submission 185782) | Marine microbial and viral communities from oxygen minimum zone, Eastern Pacific Ocean - ETNP201406SV205 (SPAdes) (version 2) | ecosystem: Environmental > Aquatic > Marine > Oceanic ...
GTCTCTGGTCTGGTGAAGAAGGGGGGAAGCGCGGGAGTGATTTCTGGACGGATGAATGGGTAAAGGAAGAGAATCCAAATGTGGAAGTAACAAATTACGTTAATCTTGACATGGCTGGTGTAAATTGGCCTGGTGGCGGTGGCGCTCCTTGTGGAAATGGCCATGGTGGCGGCGACGGGGATTGTGATCCTCAGCCACAAATCGATCCTGATGGATATCCAAAAGACGAGGAAGTTTGGCCTATGCGTGTTTATATTGGACCGAGTTTAGATCATGATGTTATGAATCAACCAGGTATGGTAAACCTCGCTATGTGGATTGGTTCAGATGCCATAGGTGTTGAAGAACAAATGGCGCCTCTTCTTGGCACAGGATATGATGCTGAAACATGGAAGGTGGATGATTGGATGGCGAAAGACCGTCCAGAGATTATTGTCTATGAGGATACCACTGCTCGTTCAGACCATGCAACCTTCCAAGATAACCTCGGCACCGTTACTATGGGTTTTGGTGGTCTAGTTGATGGATATTGGTGCTACCACCAAACGTGTGATACAATGGATGAAATGGAAGACTGGATGGATACCACTGGCAAGGGATATGGGGATGAACAGAGTGGGAGGAGTAATCTTGTTGACGCCCTTGATACGATTACTTGGTGGGCCACATACTCTTTCTTCCATCTTGATGAGGCTCCGATTGTTAATGCGTACAACCAAGAACAATGAAAAATCCTTTTGTTAAAGGATATATGTTATATGCAAATATCGCGAGGAGCCCCTATGGAAGATGCTCAAACACCCCTCCTACGTTGGGTCAAATCGAATGCTTCGACGGCAAATTTGCTGTCGATTGTATTGCTCTTATTCGCTGCATGGGCTGCTGTTGAAATTGTTTCAAATGTAAATGGATCTGATATACCCCCAACTACAGGTGTACTCTCAAATGAAGATGACCCTGATGGTCAGCGAATCAATAATGGCGCCATCATTGGTTTGGGAGCTGTTGCTGGAACAACGGGACTTATTCTCCAACTGATTATTACAAAGGATTCTTCTGAACAAGACGTTGTTGCTGAACCTGTAGAAGATGAAGATATTGACGGTGTTGTTGATGATTCGATGGATGAAAGCCAAGATGACGACTCAGAAGAAGGGGTTTCTGAGGAGGAAATCGTTGTTGAAGAAGAAGGTTCTGAAGAAGAAATCCACGAAGAAGAAGGTTCTGAAGAAGAGGAGAGTCTTGAAGAGGGGGAGAGTCTCCGTGAGGAACAAGGCGAGGAAGAGTCGGAAGATGAAGTCCCTGCCGAAGAAAATAAAAATCCTATTAAAAAGAGGAAATTTTGAGGTGAAGAAAAATGTGGGAACATCGAGCAGTATCGCATAAGCAATTCAAAGAAAGTGGTAGAATTACTCCAACTGAAACCTATGTTCAGTTGATGGATAAGGTGGAAGACGCTGTTAAAGAGGCTCAAAAATTGCCTTTTGACCACGAAGAATTCCTAAAGTATATTCCACGACATGGCCCTTGGGAACCAATTCATGCTACTGATGATACGAAGGCTGACCCACGTACAAGATATATTGGACCTGGTCGCCCTAAACTTCTCAACACAAACCTAATCCTCGGATCTACATGGATCGAATCTGAGCGATTTAAATTCGAACGCCGTATCGAAACTCTTTCTGATTTCTTAATGCAAAAGACTGTTGTTAATGCAAACATGTGGACTCCAAAGCAGTTGGTTACTACACAAACATTCTTTTTCTGTTCAACTGGTGATGAAGAGCGCCTTGGTGGGTCTCTGCTTACTGGTGAAACTGTTGCTGATAGCCATCCTTTCCTTGGTGGAGGCGAAGAAGAAGTTTCCGAGTGGGAGCCGGTTCTTTGGGGACTTGGTCATCGTGGTGTCGTTCCTGACTCAGATCCACAAGACAAGGTCTACTATCCTTCATTGATGCATCGTGGTGTCGCTTTCAACAACAGGCTGGGATGGATTCGATATTCTCCTGCTGGGTTTGGAAAAGATGCTAGTGGATACCTAATGACAAAGCCAACAACATGGATTCACCCTGCTGTTGATGGAAATAGAGATACTGCAACTTCATTCAACCTCCTAGTCAACCTTCCAGACAGAAGAATTTCCTTCGGAGAAGAAGGAATTACTGACGTCTATATGACAACTGGTAAGACATCTCTCTACACAATGATGGGAATGATGAGTTCCTCTACTGTTCGACAGATGTTCGGAGCAGGTTCTGAAATGGTTCCTCTTGAATTCCATTGTATCGAGCCTGGACTTGATGAGTGGATTAAGAACGCAAGTGATGAGGACAAGTACGCTCGACTGTTCGAAGTTACTGCTTGTCTCGGGTACATGCTTACGGATCCTAAGGTTGGTTCTTTGGGCGGAGCTGCAAAGCGTCGCCGTCTGTTGATGTATCCTCATGACCAAGGAAACCTCTTGACTTGTGTTAACGCAAGCCAGGTCGCTGACCACGCATTGAAGTCGAATTATGCTGCTACAGTCTTCACAAAACTTGACCAGGCTGACTTCATGAACAGAGTTGCTCGCCGATACAAGGCATACGCTGACTTGGTTACTGCAAGCGACTTCGCTAAGGGTGCTCGTTGGATCAGCCAAGCAATGATTGGAGATGATAAAATTCTTGGTCCAAACGTACACTCTATCCTTGCTGTTCGTGGATATGATATCCTCAATCTTGACGAATATATGGAAAGTTTCAACGATGTTTCGGCAGCTCCCGAACGTTTGATTAGGAGAGTTGTTCAATCTATCGCGACAAACGCATTAAAAACACTATACCCAATGGATATGCTTGGAGAAAGTAGTGGAGCACAACCATTCTCCCACATCTTCGCACCACAGGGAAGTAATGAACAAGCGCTTGTTTACTACACTGACATCCGCTTCCTCGTTCCAACATCCATTGACAAATTACGTATGATTACAGGTTCTCGTGGCGCAGACCGTGGACGAATGCGTGAGGCGTATGGACAAATGACTGGTGCTGATCCAATGACTGGTTTGTCAATTATCGACCTCTGCCTACCTTTCCTTGCAGACCTTGGTGAAGAATCTTGGCAAACAGGAACTGGCCTTAATGAAGATGAAATTATTGTTGAAGTTACTATGGCTGTTAATCCAGCAATTGTTTGGAAAGAGATGCTCGAACCAACAACAAGAGAGATCTTTGATTTGCCAAAGGGTAAGAAAGGGACTGCAGCTAACGTTTGGGGTGACATGTTCATGACCAATGATGCTCTTCACGAGAAGATGACAAAAGACGGACAAGGCCATTATCTCAACCTACTACGATTGTGTTACAATTGGAGTAACGATAAGGCCCATGAAATCCACGGACTTTAGACTAAAGCAGCTAACCACTTGACAAGAGTCATTGGTGAGTATGGTGTTGTCAGATAAATGATGACGGGCGTTAGGAAGATTAAGAACAACGTCCACCAAACACCTGAATTCCAATCTTTCACCTTCAATCCATCCAACGGTCCAAAAGGGATCATGTTGAATATTCCAAGGATGAGGTTTGCACCTATCCAATACACGACTGCGTCGTAAACCATGGCTTGCCATACTAGTGTCCCATCAGCAAGATATTCCATTGAACTGTAATCTTGAGCATTTGTTAGGATAAATATGAGTGCTCCAAGAGGAATTCCTATGATGAATAATCCAAGATTAACAAGTGGGCCTGCAATGGCGATATGTCCGTTTTGCCGTCTTGTCACAAGGCCAGCAACCATAACAGCCCCTGGAGCCATGAAGAGAATGCCTAAGAAAAAAGCAAGAAACATTCCGAATTGGAGTCCTTTAGGATCCGCTCTGAATTCAGCCCAACAACCATTTTTCTTTGCAACAATCTTGTGACCTATTTCATGAAGAACGAAAGCAGGACCGACTGCGATGAGCATTATTGGCATAGCAATCAGTACTTGTATTAGCCATGGAGAGAAGCCTTCTCTCATTCCTGCTAATCCTCCAGCACTCATGAACCCTAGAGCAAGTGTGAAAGCTCCAGTCGCATAGAGAAGATGTGTTTTTTCTTCTTCACTAAAGTGCCAAATTCCACCTTTGTGAAGTTTCGGTTGGGTCTGAGTCATAGCCCGAAAGAATCCCTCCATTGGATTACGTGATGTTGGGGGTTCACTTGCATGAACTCGATGAATACGTGGTTGAGAGCCTGCAAACGGATTGGTTTCGAGAATGTCCGCCCTTGGGTCCCGAACCATGTCTTTCTCACTCGTAGGTGCTCTTTGAAGGCTCGCTCGCGATGTACGAGACTTCATGAGGTTGAACGCTCAGGAACAATAGAATCTCATGTCGATGCCCCGTCGTGCTATGAAAAATATGGGCTTACAGGCCTGTTGCCTTCGTTGTGATGAACCTGATGGTGCCGGTAGCGACCGATGTAAAACCTGTATTGGGCATCATGAATCCATACGTGACAAGATTGCGAAAGCACCTCCTGATGATGCATTTTACCAATTTGCGAAGGAATTGTTAGCCATGGCTGCAGCCCCTCACCGTTTCGATAATGATCCCATACATGGTAAAGCGCTCGAAGAACAGCAAATACTCGCTTCCAAACTTGTATCAAAACCCACCCCCCTCACAGAGGAAGATATTGTAGAAACATTTCAACAGCAACGAAAAACAACAAAGAGTAACCTCATACAATCCATTGCAAATAAAAACAAATGGAAGGATTCGCCACCAAAGCCAGACGTTGCCCGCCATATTGGTGAAGAAGCATGGAGAGATGAGGACCTTGATGATTCAGAATATCATGCAAATAGGACTGTGCCAAGTAAAAATATCCCTTCAATAGATCGTTCTGATCGAGTTGGTGAAGACAAGGAAATGGCTGCAAGAGTTGATATTCAAGCAAAAGGAAAGGGTGTCGATCAAGAGTTGTTGGATATCATCGAAACTGAAGAAATCCATCAACAACGACAGAAAAAAGACGATTGGAAATCTGCAATATCTGATGTTGATGATTTACTAAATGATGATTAGTGATTAATTTGTATAAGTAAGGTAAATAATTTAAACGTTTTTTAAAAAGTCTTAGTTAAGAATATATGATACTCTTTGCTTCCCTTTTCCTTTTGATTTCTTCCCAGTAAATTCGATCTGCCCGATCTCAGAGATGTTTCGAACATGTGTTCCAGCGCAAGGACACATGTCTTGTTGTTCTCCTATTGTTATCACGCGTAAATCATTGATAAATGCGGGCAATAAGTCCATATTCGTACGCTCTTGAGGCATTATTGCGTTGATTTCATCACGTGTCATTTGTGAATCTGTAACTTCTAATCCCTGCTGGATTTTATCATTCACCTCGGATTGTAATTCTAATAACATCTCTTCAGTGAACTGTATTGGATGGAAATCAATTCTTGAACGATCTGTGTGGATTTGATTTCCAACAGTACGGACTCCATCGAAGAGTTCGTATGCAATACCACTTACAAGATGTTGTGCAGTATGCATTTTCATGTGCGCATAGCGGCGTTCGAAATCAATCTCACCCGTTACTTCATCACCTACTTCTAACTCAAACACATCTTCGACTGTATGTTCAATAGTATCTCTTCCACGTACTTCTGTAACATTTAATTGACCATTTGGGCCATTTAAGATACCCAAATCCCAATTCTGCCCACCTCCAAGAGGATAAAATAAAGTTTGATCTAAAGCAATTTTATTACCTTCTATTTTTGTTACAGTAGCCGTAAATTCTTTTTCGTAAGCTGCTTCTATTGAAGATAAGTACAGTCGTTCTGTTGCCATTAGTTCATCTCCATCAATTCTTCCCACAAATTCATTCCATTCAAGAATCGTTGATCGCAAGACCACATATCTTGATCTACTGGGAGATTTGTTGGTATAATTTCTAAAATTTTAGTATTTGTTGATTCTTTTTCGCCACTGTACCAAGATTCTATCAAGCCGTCATACCGTTCAAGTTGTAATTGTGCGTCAGGAAAATGATCTACTTCTGTATCGAGATGGAGGAATCCTGTAGCTGATTCACATTGTACATTATAGCGAATACTTACATCTGTAAGACAATGTTGCTTTGCCCAAGGAATCCAGGTATCTTTTATTGTATCAACAACCATATCGAATACATGGTCTCCTTCTATTTGACTCGCACCTTTTAGGTGAACATTAAATCCATCCAGAGTTTTTTCTGAAGAGACAATTCTTGCTTTGTTGAGAAGAACGACACCTTTCTTAGCGAGTTGAATATTCATGGATTTCATAATCCATTCATGCCTATATCCTTCGCCCTTTCCCTCGAAACCTCGCTCTGTTTCAAAATTAAGAGGAATGTTTTCTTTATTTTTGAGTAGGCTCGGCCATACATTTGGTAACCCAAATTCAGTCGTGTGATCTGCAATAAACACAGAGCATCCTTCCTTCAAAGCGGAATATGCACAACCATATGCGATTAATCCAGCTCCTACAATGAGAACTCGAATTGGAATCACCTACTGAGGATTTCTAAAGCATCTACAGGACATGAAGGAATACAGTGTTCGCAATAAGTGCATAATTCCTGTTCGACAATGGCGAGGAGTTCTTTCATAGAAAGAGCATTTGTTGGACAGAGCCCAATACAGGCTCCACAACCATAACATCGATCATCATCAACGACGAATTCGAGTGTTGCCATGTTTGTTCCAGTGGACATCATCATATTTGTTCTTCGTTGGTTCGAACATCTTTTCTGAGATATGCTGATTCCAAGAGAAATAAAAAGTATGTTTTTTCTCGACGAAAGAGAATATTATCTTCCCACCCCTTTATTTCCACTGGAGAGAAATTCATAATCTCTAAGAAACAACAAAACAGAAATGAATAATGAAAACAACAAAATCCATCTGAAGATTATCGCGTAAAGTGTATATTATTATTGTTAAAAAGTCATGAGAATTCGAGGATCAGTAACCACGAATTGTTCCAATGGAAACAGGGGGGTGTGACCCACAAGTTCTTCTGTTGCCAATGAATCGTCTAAACATGGTCGTTTATGCACCTGGGCGTACAACAACATACCCATCATCTCCTCCTGACAAGGGCTTAAGGTATCACTATCTTGGGGGCGGAAATGAAGTTGGTAATGTAGGAATTGTACTTGAAGATCCATCAGCAAATCGTTTGTTACTTGATTATGGTCTTGCCCCAACAAAACCACCCCGCTATCCAGATGAGGCACCATATGTTTCGGATGCAATAATTACTCATTCACATATTGATCACTTGGGAATGGTTCCTTGGTTAGCCTCAAACCACAATACAAAACTTCACGCAACCGAATTGACTGCGGCTATCTCAGAAATGATGTGGTATGATTGTCATAAGGTATCTTCAATTGAACGATACCCTTTACCTTGGGATAAGCGGGATATTGACATCGCATTATCAGCTTGGAACACTCACAAATTCAACAGTGCTTGGGAACAAAATGATTGGAAACTTGAACTTCATCGGGCAGGACATATACCAGGTGCAGCGATGTTGCATGTCGAGACTGGGACAAAAAAAGTTCTCTTCACCGGAGATTTCGATACTCGTGACTCTCAACTCGTTAGCGGTGCAAAGCCCGTTAAGGCCGACGTGTTGTTTGTTGAAGGAACATACGGTGGCCGAGATCACCCTGCAAAAGAAGAAGAGAATCTCCGTTTTATCGAGCGTGTGGCGGAGGTTGTACAAAGAGGAGGGACTGCACTTGTTCCAGCGTTTGCTAATGGACGAACACAAGATGTCGTCATGCTTCTTCACAAACATCTACCGCATCTCGATGTTCACGTCGATGGAATGGGAAAACGCGTTGCAAAACTACAGATGGAACATCCTGAAACCCTACGAGATCCAAAAGCTCTCGAAGATGCATGGAGTTGGTGCAGAAGGGTTTCAAGTAAATCAGATAGGAAAAAAGCACTTGCGGCAGACGTCATCGTTTCAACATCAGGAATGCTTGATGGAGGCCCGTCAATTTGGTATCTTAATCGATTACGTCATGATCCTAAAAACGCCTTGTTGCTGACAGGTTACCAGGCTAGAAACACGGGCGGTCGCCGATTACTCGAAGAAAACAGAATCCCAATCTTTGGCAATTTGACACCAATCGATCTCGAGATTGACCAATATTCCTTTTCGACCCATGCTGGCCATAGTGAAATTGTCCAGTTTGCTAAGGATTGTGAAGCAGAAGATGTGGTGATATACCACTCCGACCCAACCATGGCAAGACCACCACTTGCTAAGGCGTTAGAAGAAAATGGACACAATGTACATGTTCCAGAAAACGGTATTTCTGGAATACTTGAATGATTCATTCAGCCGAAGAGGTTGAATATATCAACCTAAAGGGACTGTTGATACTCATGGCGGCAAAAGCACCAGGCGGGAAGAAGCGTCCACGAAGGAAACGTAAGTTGCGACTCAGTCTTCGCCAAAGTAAAATCAAGAAGGCAGACACATATACAGACAGTCTTGGATGGTCGACAGATGTTGGTCGAACTTTAGAAGATGCTCCTAAGAAAGCCGAGCCTGAAACCCTTATGATTCAATGTGATATGTGTGGCTGTAGATTAAAGATTCCAAAACCAAAACGAGCGAGATACACAGTCACTTGCTCCTATCCAGAATGCAATCATATAATGTCATTCGATTAAGATGCCAAGAGTAATTTTTCTTCTCTTTATTTTCATATTACCTTGTTTACAAGGATGTTTAGGCACTTCTGAAGAAGTGTCTGATCAAACAATCAGATTGGCTACAACAACCTCAATGCGAGATTCAGGACTTTTAGCAGAATTATTACCAATCTTCACTGAAGAAACTGGAATTGAAGTTGATGTTATTGCCGTAGGCTCTGGGGCTGCCATGAATCTTGCAAAAGCAAACGATGTTGATGTACTCATATCCCATTCCCCAGCTAATGAAATTCAATTTATCGAGGAAGGTCATGGAATAAATCGAACCACATTTGCTTGGAATAGATTTGTTCTTGTTGGACCAGATCAGTTAAGTGGTAATTTAACAGAAGCAATGTCATCTCTTGTCACTGAAAATAAATGCTTTATTTCGAGAGGAGATTCATCAGGGACGCATATCAAAGAACAAGATGTTTGGAGAAGTGTAGCGGAAAGCAATGATTTTACATTCATAACCAACGAATTAGGATATCATCCAGATTGGGAAGGTTATCAATCAATTGGCCAGGGTATGGGCGCTGCAATCACAATAGCCAATGAATTAGAATGTTGGACTTTATCAGACAAGGGAACGGCATTATTCCGTTCAGATAATATTGATCTAAGTATTCAAGAATTCGATTCATTAGAATTGGTAAATCCCTATTCTGTTTTATTATTAGAAAATGAAAAAATTTCAGAAACGACTCAATTTCGAGACTTTCTCCTAACCAATCACGATTTAATTGACACCTATATAGTCGGAAATCAAACCCTTTTCCAGAGTGGTATGCCTTAGAGAATGTTCTATCCAAACCATTTCCCAGATCGAATTTGCTGAGCAATCTTACTTTCAGATTTTACCTCTTTTCCTTGATGGATGAATATTGTTCGAGTGGCTAAACGTTCTGCTTGTAAGACATTATGCGTTGCGAACAAAACACATCCTCCGCGTTGTTTGAAATCAAGGACCTCTTGTTCAATTTTTTCAATAGATAAACCATCAAGTTCGGACGTAAATTCATCAAGGATCAAAATTTTTCTATTCATTGCCAAAGCTCTTAGGAATACAAGCCGCTGTTTTTCCCCACCAGATAACGATTCTGTGCGCTGTTTTTCTTTCTCTCCCAAACCACAGATTTCAGCAAACCTCTTTCCAGCATTTGGTAAACCATCTTGAACCATAAAAGGGAGTTGCAACTCCATGGCAACCGTGTCCATAACCAGTGTTGGCTGTTGCGCTACATACGCAACATCACGGCTTACTTCAGAATCATTACCTTCCAATCCACAAATTTTTCTTAGCAAAGTGGATTTACCCGATCCTGATTCACCCATCAAAGCAATAATTTCCCCCTGATTAAGTTCGACTGAAAAAGAGTCAAGGATTACTGCACCGTCCTTTTCGACACAGAGGTTCTCTAGTTTAACATTGAAAGGCTCAAAGGAACTCAAATCCCTTTCATCTTCTCCGAAATGACCCCTACCAAAGAAATGAATTCGTTGCAATAATTGAATGCATAATGCAACAATGAGGGACAATACAAGAAGAACTCCACCGAGTTGTAACGCAGCATCCATCTCTCCAACAGAGGTCTCAAGCACAACACTCGTAGTAAGCACTCGCGTTTTTCCAGCAATGTTTCCACCAACCATCAAAACAGCACCTACCTCTGCAATCGCTCGACCGAAACCAAGCAAAACAGCGTTGACGATTCCCCTTCGAGCACAATACATCTCAAGGAGAACCCGCTTTGATTTCTTTACATTCATGACTCGAAAAACATCTCGTTTATCTTCGGACACACGCTCCAAAGCGCCCCACGCAACTCCGAGAATAAGTGGGAAAATAAGCAACGTTTGTGCCAAAATCATACCTTCAATTGTGAACAACCAATTGAGATCTGCGAGCACCCCATCTTTCGATAAAGCAAGATAGACAACAACACCAACAACGACTGGAGGTAAGCCATACAATGCTTGAACGACAATCCGCAACATCTCCTTCCTCCTCCAATTCGTATTCGCCAATAGAAGAGCGATAACAAGAGCAAAAAAAGTTGCTAATAGAGTGGCAGTTCCGCTTGTGACGAGAGTCCGTACGACTACATCCCATAGGCTTGAAGAAGTGACCACGTTATACCCAGACGAGACAAACCTTTGAGGTTGGCGAACCGACCCACAGCCCATAGCACATCTATGTGGGGCCCAAAAATGTCTGAAATTCCAAATTACATTTCTCTCGAGGAAGCCATCACGATTGCGCAAAGGTATGCTATCAAAACAGAAATCGAATCCACCCCCTTGGACCAAGCCCATGGGCGAATACTTGGTTCCGATCTACCATCAAAGGTAAACGATCCACCATTCGACAATTCTGCAATGGATGGTTTTGCGGTTCGATTCAAAGATACCGAGACGGCGCCGACAACGTTGCGAGTAGTGGCAACATCACAGGCTGCTGCCTCGAATGATTCGGTTTCGATTTCAACTGGTGAAGCGGTTCGAATTATGACCGGGGCTCCTATGCCAAAGGGAGCTGATTCAATTATCCCAATCGAAGCATGTGTTGTAGAAGGTAATTCAGTCACGTTAACCCAACCCTCCAAACCGCACTTTATTCGTCGCTGTGGAGAAAACATCAAGCAAGGTATCATCGGTTTGCAACAAGGAAGTTATCTATCACCTCAATCTATTTCCATGTGTGCTACGATGGGATACGATCGCCTTCCATTGATGAAGAAACTCAAGATTGGAATCATCTCAACAGGAGATGAACTCAAATCTCCAGGCGAAACCCTATCCTTTGGAGAAATTTATGAATCTAATTCATATGGTCTTTCAGGCCTTGTACAAGCCCTTGGACACACTCCCATTCGCTATCCTGCAGTGATTGATTCTCTGAGTGAATTACGAACACAATTCAATGAAGCGGCCTCCGAATGTGACCTCTTCCTCACATCAGGCGGCGTATCAATGGGTGAGTGGGATTTTGTTCGCAAACTGATGGAGGAAGAAGGAGACATTGCTTTTTGGAGAGTTCGCATACGACCTGGATCACCACCACTCTTTGGCCATTGGAACGGAACACCGATGTTCGGACTTCCTGGAAATCCAGTCAGTAGTCACGTGGTATTCCGTATGCTTGTAACGCCGTATCTTCGAGCCTCACTCCAAACATCTTTTCCCATCGATCGAATTGTTCATGCTAAACTCTTGACTGATGTCCGTTCAACAAATGACTGTTTAACTTTGAGAAGAGTGAGTCTACGTTCAACACAAGAAGGATTCCTTGCAGAACAACCGAAACACCAAGGTTCTGGAAACATAGACAGTTTATCTTCTGCAGATGCTCTTACCTTACTTCAACCCGGCCAATCAGGTAAGGCTGGGGAATGGATTGAAGTGCTCTTGCTCTGAGGTGAAATTATGCGAGTAACTGTTTCTGAGGAAGGTACATTACTCGACCATCTCAAGAAAATGCAACCGTCTACAAGCAATAATGTCTTGCGAAAAATGCTTACAAATCAAAGGGTTCAAGTTGATGAAATTGTTATTCATAGGGCAAAACACATTGTTCAATCTGGGCAAATCATAGAAATTCTTCCCCGGCCGAAAATGACAATAGAAGAAAAACAAGAAGTATCGGCGAAAGAGAACGATCTTGATATTCTTCACGAAGATGATCATATCCTCGTTGTTTCAAAGCCC
>Ga0208277_1001774_pt1 | contig 12456 bp, 11 predicted proteins | sample ETNtaG_5_FD_185782 | JGI IMG/M metagenome (GOLD analysis project Ga0208277, IMG submission 185782) | Marine microbial and viral communities from oxygen minimum zone, Eastern Pacific Ocean - ETNP201406SV205 (SPAdes) (version 2) | ecosystem: Environmental > Aquatic > Marine > Oceanic ...
TTTCACATCTACGCGTGATATCTCATACTGTCGAAAACCATCTGTTCATGATTATCCATTTCAGCAGGTAGAATAAGACAATGAATACGCCCACCATCCATTCCATTCATTTCTTTGATTACTGTTGAGCAAACATGACCCTGGTCAGTCCCCAGGTCAGATAGAACGACGACATTCCAAGCACTGACATCCACATCTTCATTTTCTTCACTCCACCGTTCTGCCATTTGCATGAGTATTTGTCCGGCAACGGACGGACTCATGTGAATGGGGCTTTCAATTCCTAATCCAGTAGGATCTAAATCGAGTAATACCAAGGTATGCAGATTTCGTAACCGGTTGTCAAGTATGTAGCGTAGAGGTGAGGTTGGTAGATAGTCGCCATAAGCGTAAGGTAACGTAACTTGACGCCCGAAGCGATAGGATTGCAGTCCACTGGAACTAATGGCTAAAGTCGTTGCAGAAATCCCTGGCACAATTGTCACCTGCACTCCATTTTCCCTTGCTCTAAGGAGTAAATCAACGTGGGTCGTTGCTTGCATTGGGTCACCTACTACCATAATCGCAACCTTCTGCGATTTCGCCATTTCGATAATCTCTCTTGGGTTTTCGATTTGGGGACGCATTGCCCGTTTCCAAGGGCCAACAATATTCTCCAATTCGTTTTCTTGAGCAAGAGGCAGTGTTGCGGTATACCCTTCGAGGTACCTCTCGTCCATGTCTTGTAACATATCGATGGCACGCCGCGTCATTAGGGCAAGGTCGCCTGGTCCGAGCCCGATTAGAAATAATCCACTTGAATCCACTAATCTTCCTCCGTCAGCGTCAAGATACCGTTAGCACTGGTTAGAGCGGGTCCCATGCGTCATTTGAGCGTGCCGTCGAGTATGACGCAGCAAACGATTGACATTTTACGGGAATCAGGATGGCTTGATACAGAGCATCGTGTCCGACCTTATGATGATGGACACATCCTCATTCCACTGAATGATAACGCCCCCTCAGAACTCCCGCCCACACTTGTCAACTTACCAATTATAGACGCAAAACCAGTTCTATCGAAGAGTAGAGAATCTTGGCAGTCACGTTTTACCGAATTGGTAGGAGAGGGCGTGTTAGAGAACATCATTATCACGAAAAGCCATGAAATTCTTGGCGATCTTCTCATCCAACGTTATGATGAGGTGAATGAACAGTATCTTTCAGCCTTCATTCAATCTAAGATGGAAACGCATCCCCGAATTCGTCTGATGTTAATCGATCATGGAGTCAAGGGCGAATTCAGGATAAGAGATTTACAACCCATTGCAGTTCGAACTGACCGATTAATTTGGGGTGAGGGTTTGATGGATTTAGAATCAAATCTTTTTGATCCAACAACAGACGTGCCTGAGAATGGATTACGCCTACGTCTTGACCCCTCTCGAGTATATTTCTCTAGCAAATTACAATATGAACGCCAAAATACAACGAATGAATTGAGCCAATTTTCTGCCGAATTAGGCCGCCCAATCAATGTCTGCGATCCGTTTTGTGGTGTTGGCCCAGCGATTGCACCTATGTTGCGAGAAGAAGGCCTGGTAGGGGAACTTCTAGTCAATGACCTCAATCCAGATTGCCTTCCGTTTTTATTTCATAATCTCAAACCCTTGCGTGAGTTGAAACCCAATTTCACGCCGAATAATTTGGTGGAGCCAACTCCCGGCCTCTTTGTTGGATGCATGGATGCAACACAAATCTCTACCAAAGCAGATCAATGTGGTCGTTGGGATGCCCTTCTTGTGAATCTTCCACATCAAACTCTGAGTTTATTGCCAGCATTACTCCCCCTTCTCCGCCCCGAAGGTCCAATGAGGATTTGTGGATGGACAATTATTCCTGAAAGTGAAGTAAACGAACTTCCCGACAAACTTTCGAAAATAGTTGATTGCAATGTAGAAGATATTGAAGTTCGGGTACGTAAACAGTTCAACGCAACGGACATGCTGACCGCCTTTATTGTACGTCGTTAGGCGCCCCGACCGGGATTTGAACCCGGGTCGCAGCCTCGACAGGGCTGCATGATAGGCCACTACACCATCGGGGCAGGCAATTTGCCCAACACCAACCTGTATATAATCGGCTTGATGAATCAAGGGACGATGTCCGACGAGGAAGGCACCCCCCGCACACCCTCTCGAACATCGAGAGGAAGAGCACGACCATCCATGGGAGGGTCTGGCCTATTTGGGGCCGCACCCCCTCCTCCCGTGGCACCCCCTCCTTCACCAAATGCAGAGGACCCCCCTCTCATTCCATCTACCTCTGTTGTAGACGAGCCCCCTTCATCCCAGAGTAATGAGATGGATGCAGCAATTACACAACTTGAAGCCCAGAATGCCAACCTCCGTTCAGCTCTCTCCTCAACCACAGCGGATCTTGCGGCATCAACGGCGGCCCCGGTCCCTCCAATCGTTGGTGAGGGTTACGTCCTCTCTGCTCTTGACCTTTCATCGATTATTCGAACAGGCCGCCTAATGCATCTTGATGGCCTTGTCCGAACTGGCACTGGTGCAATTACAATGCTAAACCCAGAATCTCCAGGAATCGTCCATATGACGAGAGAAGGTGCGACTCTATCTTCGCTTACTGAACATGCAATCCTTTCAGCTCCTCTCGGTGTAGATGCGCCCAATGGCGCACCAGTTGCACACCATCTCCTCTATGTTCTTCTTGCTCAACAATCTCTCAACAATCCTGGTCGAGCGGCAACCATTCTGAGTGACAGTCCATTTTCAGTTGCAGCCTCCAATAATCCCGACGCCTTTGTTCTAGATGCAGAGAAAACAGGAATAGGTCGCGTTGCCATCATCGACGATGGCCCAGTGGACCAAATGATCCAAGAGATCGGTGAAGCGTTCAGAGACATTGGTGGGAATGCCATGGTTGTTCGGAATCGTTTCGCTTTAGGATTCGGCCTTGATGTAGAATCGGCGATGCAGGCTCTTTCAACACTTGAAGCGAATATGCAACGGCACGTCCTTCGTTGAATTGCGAAGAACGCCAGATTCAAGGAGCGACCTTACTGAATGTGGCCATGGGTGATGGGGCCGCTCCATTGATCGTCGATGTCATCGATAATGGAGGACAATGGACCCATCGTGAATGGCGCATGCTTCGTTACATGGGTGTTGATACCCAAATTCTTCCCAACGATACACCTGTAGATAACCTCCGTAGAGTCGATGGATTGATTCTCTCTGGTGGCGCGACACGAGTGGGTCTTACGGGCGAACTCGGTAATTGTGGAGAATATCTAGAGATTGCTGTACCGATTCTTGGAATATGTGCCGGTCACCAGTTCATGGCACGGTTCTATGGTGGTGATGCTGGCGCAGCTCCAGCACCGGAGTTTGGAGCCGCGCAAATTGAACTTGTAAATGGGGGCGGCCATATTTTCGAAGGTACGCCTGATGAACAGAAAGTATGGGAATCTCACAATGATGAGGTCACGGTATTGCCTCCAAACTTCCGAATTACCGCATCGAGCGAGTCATGTAAGGTTCAAGCAATGGAAAATGATGCTGGAGATCGTTTCGGTTTGCAATTTCACCCAGAGGTAGATCACTCAGAGTATGGAGTGAAAATGTTCGAAAATTTCGTCCGTATTTGTGAAAATATGCGTAATTTGTGAACCGTCGGGTTGAAGAATACCCCCACGGTCGCGCAACCATGGTCGAAGTCGATTACCGATGTCTCAGATGCGGTCATATGATCCCAATCGATACCATGGGTGAAACAAGCACCTTGCAGTGTAAGAATTGTGGATACCGGATTTTCAGGAAACCTCGCCGAGGTGGCCATAAGGACCTCATTGCAGAGTGATTTCTAATCGTTCAGTTCAAGGACCAGCGGATTGAACACTGTGTGTGACTCTCTGGCTTGTGCGTCATGCACCAACTCGGTTTGCGGATCTTGCAACTCCAGAACGGATTCGTAATGCTCTTCAGTCTGCTAGCATCGAAGGAGACCCTCCCCACCTCTTGATTTCCGGCCCAAGTGGTTGCGGAAAGACAGCAGCTTGGCGCCTCGTTGCTCGCCAAGTATTGGGTCCGGGTTGGAAAGCAACCCATCACGTTCTTCAAGCACGAGATTTGAGCGGTTCACAGAATGCAATGAAGCGTTTTGAGGAGTTTCTCAAGAGCGGCTCAGCAGATGGTGGTTCACTCGCTTCAAGCTCAAGTCTAGATGCCTTTGATCGAAGTTTATGGACAGCTGATGACGATGATCCACCTCCTTCAGGATTGGAAATCGATCTCTCCGATGGCCGTATACCGATTTCTCGCCTCATTATCATCGAGGATGCCGACCATCTCGGTATGAAGAGGCAAGCATATCTTCGTAGGATGATGGAACGTTCAGGCCATACTTCGAGATTCATTCTTGTAGCCCGTTCTCCCAGCCGCATCATTGACGCTCTTCGATCAAGGACCCGCTCAATTCGACTCCCATCTCCTGAGCGTGACACAATCGAAGCAACTCTTCGGAAGATTGTTGACTTGGAAGGAGTGCAAGTATCTGATGGTGTATTTGGTGATGTAGTTCACATATCCAATGGAGATTTGAGAAAGGCAATCTTCACTCTAGATCTTCTTGTTCATCGCGGTCTTGCAGAGGATCGTGAAGCGGTCGTTCGTCTGGTTAATGCAGTTACACTTCAAACAGGCCGACATATGGTAGAGATGGCATTACGGGGTCGCGTAGTTGAATGGAAGATGGAGAATGATGGCCGCAGAAGAAAGCGCGTTTCAGTAGGTGCGTATGGGGAACTCGATCGCATGCTCAGAGAGCATGCATTGGATGGTGAGGACATTATTCAACAGGTTCACATGGCGATCACAAGTCCACGCCTCCCCGTTCCTAACAATCTTCGAACCGACCTCCTCGAGGCTCTTGCATTAACTGAAATTGGAATGGGAAATACAATTGATTCACGAATCCATCTTGAGGACCTTCTCCATCGATTTGCTGAAATTGGCCGTAACCATGGATTGTCCATTGCCTGAATACGGGCGCGGCAGGATTCGAACCCGCGGTCCCCGGCTTAGGAGGCCGGTGCATTATCCAGGCTATGCTACACGCCCAAACCCAGCACAATCGCCCCCCCTTCTTGAAAGGATGCGATGAGATGAAGGGGGTTGGATGCTGAGCAGGTAATGTGACTGAGGAGGAATCGCTCGATCTACGGGATTCAGTGCCGTTGGCACTGCCAACACCAGATCGTCCGGAGGAGACTCAATCTCTGGACGAGGTTGAACGTGATAAGGAGAAGAGAACCGACAAGCGGCGGAATACTGCGGTCAATTTCGCACAATCCACCCCTCTTCGTCTACTACGTCTTACTCTTGGCCCTAGCCTGATGGTGTTGCTCATCGTTGTCATGGTATTTCCAGATCAAGTCGATGCACAGTGGACAGGTTTTGCGATGATTTGCACTTCAATCATCATCCTCTTACCCCCCACGATTGCCGCTGAGATGCAATTCATTACTTCTGAGAATGATTTCGGACCGAACAAGGGCGCTGAACAACTTTCGTTGAATTCCTTCCCAGGAGCCGAACGGATTCGTTCGATGATTCGAGAGAATCGTTTGAATGAACGAATTCGGATGATGGCTACCACAGTTGTAGGAACCCTCGTCATGATTCAGCAATATTTCGTAGTTGGTGGACCTGGAAATATCGTGATAATGATGGCTGCAGTTCTTTTGACAGCAGTTACTATTGCTCAGACGATTAGTCTTGAAAGGACAATTCAGATGCGTTCTCTTGAGTTCAAGTATCTCCCCTTCCATGCTCCGACTCAACACAGCAGTCAGATGCATACGGTATTGAGCGATCTTATTGAGGCGCACATGGATCCAGATTCAGCCTCCCAATGGTCTGCTTGGCTCGACGAACTCAAACCATCGATTCGTAACAAACTCCCCCCCTCTCTTGCACGAGAACGCATTGTTCAGGCAGTATATCTCTCGACGATGATAGACAAGGATGGTGTTGGAAATTGGAAATTGAACAACATTCTCACATCTATTGTTAGAAGGGAGATGCGTGATTGGATTATGGCCGAACCATCGGCAAATCAAAATCTTCATGATAATGAAGAAATGGCCAGTAAACTACCATTCAACATCTCTTCTTTACGTCGTTTACTAGAGCATACTGAAGCATGGCAACCCGGCCTTTTCAGAATCATTCGAAGAGTTAGAAATGATATTTTGACCGGTGATAATTCGTTGGTAGATTCAGAATGGAGAATGGATCACGACCTCCCTCTTGCTTGTCCTGATGGTCAAGGCGATCTTTTCTTGATGGTTCACAACTTTGGTGAACGTGAGGAAACTGTCGAAGTCGAAGTGGTTGTTCCGGGCGGCCTTCCAGAAGTGCAGACCTTCCGAGTCACTCCACAACCCACTCCACAACTTCCAGCAGCAATTCCTCTTGATTCCTCTTCAATGACTGAAACTCTAGCAGATCGCCTCTCCATTTTGATGGAACGCGGCCTCGTTCTCTGGATTGGTTTAGCTTGGTCTCCAAAACTTCGTGGCCGACACCCAGTTCAAATTCATCTTAGAAGAGAGGGTGGTGAGACGATTTCATCAGTTGTACTTTCTACAGAAGTCCAGCAACGTAGCGGCGGTGCAGGGAGTACACAAGTCAGAATGCGGCGTGCAAGTAGCCTTGGAATCGAAGCCCTTCGCGATGTACGCGACTCTCTAAAGATGCGTTAATCGGTTACACTAACCCGCCGCCGCGTTTATGTTGCGTCCTTATCTGGAATGGGTTGCAGGTTGAAGCCATGGAGTCATGGGACGTCATCGTCATTGGTTCGGGAGTCGCGGCATTGCGTGCGGCAATCGCAGCATTGGATGCCGGAGCGACAGTGAGCATCTTTGATGATGCTGGACCAGGAAGTGCTCAGGCTAGAGCCGATGATACAGGAATTGCAGCCTCTCTTGCAGAATCAGATTCCAACGAGCATCAACAAGACACTGCTGCAGTTGGAAAGGGTGTTGAAACCACGGTTTCCAACTCTCGTTGCGCATCATCTGTATCTACTCTTATCGAACTTGAACGATGGGGTCTCAATCTCCGTCGGGACGGATCAGGAGCTCCTGCTTTGAGTTCTCAACCAGGGCATCGAACACCTCGTGTTGCTACAGTAGGAGATGTTACTGGACGTGAAACCCTCCGAATTCTCGAAGAGCAATGTATGAAGCGAGGAATACCGCGTAAGCATGACTTTCGCCCACTTACTGTGGTGACTGAGAATCAACGAGTCCGAGGCATAGTTATCCTCGATATCCAAACCGGAACTATTGCCCCAATCCAAGCCAAGTCAGTGATTCTCGCAGGAGATGGGCATGATGGCCTATGGGTGGAAAACGGCTCATCCGGCTCCAAAACCGCACTAGCATTCCGTTCGGGTGCAATGCTCAGTGGTATGGAATTTGTAGGCTGGCATCCAATGATGATCAAGGATTCAGGAATGTTCCTCTCCCTTGCTCTCCTTGATGCCGGGGCGCGCCTGCGTAAAGCGAATGGCGACGATATCGAACTTGTTGGTGGCTTGACTGAGGCATGTAGATCATTGGTCGATGAAGAGTATGTTCTCGATGCCCGCTCAGTTCCGAATTCATTACGACCATGGTTCAATACTTCAGCTCAACATATCACAGATCGCTTTGGAATTGACCTTTGGTCAACAGTCATTCCACTTACTCCTGCACCTAGATACTCTATCGGCGGTGTTGCAGTTGATGCCGAAGGCCGTGCTTTGGTTAGTGAGGATCTCTGGCTTACGGGCCTCTATGCTGCGGGAGCATCAGCAGCATCAGGTATGCACGGTAGTGACATTCTTGCCGGTAATTGGACATTGGACGCCCTTCTTAGCGGAGAGGGTGCCGGCACGTCTGCAGGTCAATGGGCTACCTCTGCAAAGCATGGGGGACAAAATCTCTTGATGGACGCCGCCTTCAACTCCGAAGCGCAAATCGAAGCCATGAGTGAGGTCAAGGACGGTATGACAGTGGGGGCTGTTACAGCATCCATTCGTCGTACAATGATGGCCCAAATGGGCCTTATCCGTGAAGAAAAAGGTCTCGAATCAGTGCAAACTAAAATCGATGACTTAGCAGCCTCTCCAATTCGTCTTTCAGACGATTCACAAATCATGAACATGGAATTAATCGCAGCTCTAGATGCTAGCCTCATGCTTGATCTGGCTCAAGCGGCGATTTCTGCTGCAAAAGCCCGCAAGGAGTCGTGTGGAGCCCACTATCTCATCTAGATTGATAGCGCACCGGTGCGAAGGTATAGACATGGACCGCAAGGGACGGGACCCCCGACTCAATGCGTTGGAAGAGGATTTTTTCGCTTCGACAAATCATCAACCGCCAAACCATTCGCGTGCACGAGACGATGGAGCGCGTAGACAGCAACATGTTCGTGTAGTATTCCAACACCATCAAGGCCCATCTCCTGCCTTTTTGCGCGGTTTCATGAATCCGAGTTATTACAGCGCACCACCCTTGCATCACGAAGGCTCATTTTGGCATTTCTCGCGAAAAGAAATCAACGATCTTACGCTTGCAACGTTAGCATTCGCTCTTGCTTTAGCGTTGATGCGTGTAGGTGGGATGTTTGGGATATTAAACAGCGGAGTTTCGCCCTTTGCGTTAATTCTAGAGATGGCAACTTGGGGTACACTCTACATTTTCTCACTCGGTCCAGCCTTTTTGTTGCATGAGATGGCTCACAAGTTCCTTGCACGACATTATGGTTGCTGGGCAGAATTCCGTGCAGATCCGTCTGGATTGAGGATGGGCGTCCTAATTGCAGCTGTACTTGGATTTGTCTTTATGGCCCCTGGAGCGGTGATGGTGGCAGGTAATATCACTAGAGAACAGAATGGAAAGATAGCTTTAGCAGGCCCAATTTCGAATCTTGTTCTATATTCAATTGGTTTTGTGATAGGGGGATTATTACTCGGTTTTAGTGATAGTGCGATTATCGCAGCATTCGTGCAGGCATGGCTTTGGGGTAACTCAATCCTAGCCGCATTCAATATGATACCACTTGGACCACTTGACGGCCTTAAGGTAAAACGCTGGTCTGAACCAGTATTCTGGATATTTTTCGTCGGCACAATCGGCCTTGCTTTTGGTACAATTTCTGGCCAAATAACCCCTTACCTCGGACTAATATCATCTCTAATTTGAGTGATATTACGAATTCCGATTTTAGGTTGGATGGAACACTTTCGTTGATTCAAATAGAGTCACAGCGTTGTCGTCTTCCGGTGGCCGAATCAATTCGTCCACCTTTGAGGTGATGAAATGACAGTGGAAAGAGACGACGTAGATGAAGAAGACGATTGTAATGAAGAGACCCCCGATATCTCAAATTGGGCGCCTTCAGATGAACAGAGTGAGTATCAGAAAGAGGCGATGTCCGCAGTAGATGATGCGATGAAGCAACTATCACGCCTTCGACGGGTTGCGAACAAACACTACACAGAAGATCATGGTGTAGTCCGCCTCAAGGGCATGGTCTTCGAAGTCGAGAGGTCCAGCCGTAGAACAGACACCGTGATTCGACTGACGCATCACCGAAACATCATCGCCATTGTCACAGACATCGATGGAGAGATATCTTCGTTATCGTTTGAAGTGGTTGGTTCGGCAATCATGATTCGACTTCCACCTCCTCGTGTAGTTGAAATCCACGAGGTAAAGCCCAAGGGTGGTTGTTGTTGATTGAAATCCATTCAATCGAGAAGTCAACAAACCACCTAAATCCCTCTATTGATTATGGGTCATAATGCGATGAAAATGATGGACACCTCGTTCCATTTTCGGGGAATATCGCCCCCTATCATACGATTTTGAGGAAACTCCACGCTGTGTCGCTTCCACGATTTCTTGATCCTCCATCTCGACTTTGTCTAGATCTCCACCTGCCCCTTTGCCGAGCATTTCTGGGTTTCCGACATAGCCGTGGTAAACGATACGAGTTCTATCGACAGAGAGCGGGATTACTTGGTTGACAGATAATCCCCAGGGGTAGAAGTTGAGCATTAGTCCAGGGTAGAACCAGTAGTAGTAGGCCGCCACCTTCTCACCATATTCGGCTGAATTCTCAGGTGGCTCAAAGTGAGGCTCACCATCTCTTGCAATTCCAATTTGTAGCACCCCTCCTTCGAATAATTCGGTTCGATACTCGTTACTATCCAATACACCATGTAGATCACCATGAACGAATGGTATGTGAAAACCCTCGAGATAATTGTCTACGTAAAGAGCCCAATTCGCCTCAATTTCATACGATCGAAATCGACTTTTGTCATGATTGTAGGATTCGATATCTAGCCACCCCAGTCGAGATTCCAATTCTGCTATAGCTTCCTTGAGATATCTGTCTCCACCAACCAATTGCAACCCCTTCCATTCAGTGACAGGAAAGCTTGGCAAATCATCGGAAGCAGAGGGAAATCCTTCGACATCCTGGAACTCTGGCATATTCTTCATACAACCATCCATACCGAATGTTCGGCCGTGATATTTGCATTGCAGAGTATTGCTATTGCTTGGCTCAGTGGCCACTAACATCCCTCTGTGTGTGCAGACATTGGAGAGACATCTGATTTTATCTGAATTAGTTAGTATCAGGGCTTCACCAAGCATTCCTTCAATGTCAATTAGTGGAATCACGTTATGCTCGGTGAATTGACTGGAATGGGCTGCAAAGTACCAACAATCTCGCATGTCATCCAGTAGATTGTGAAATGATTCCTTTTCAGTATAGAATCTAGATGGCAGGGTGTGAGCTTTAGCGATGTCAGGATGAATCAATGGCTCAGACATATTGTTGCCTGTGCTTCAAGCGTGAAAGAATTGCCGATATTTATGTCGAGTTAAATACTTGAAAATTACGATTTAATTTTACACCGCCATTTTACAAAATGTTACCATGGCATCAAGTCAACCATTAGTATTGGAAGAATTTACTCTTGACAATTCCGGATCTTCAAAAATTATCCTTAACGTATCTTGTCGTAATCCTGGAATCATGTCTTGGATGGCTAATCGAATGGGTTTAGATCCCAATTCATCTGTTGAAGTCACTAAAGGCTCAATTTCTTTTAGAAGCACATCTGGTTCTGGCTTCGAAAGCGTATCTTCGCCATTGAATTCTGTTGCCGCCTTTGTCGGCGGATTCAAGAAACCAATTGGCTATCTTTATGCTTCATCCTTTTTCTTTTTCTTATGCATAATTTCCATATTTTACCAGATTTTTGGCTCTAAGGATCCCTACACTGGTGAAATCGAATTTGCCTTAATATATCCAGGTGAAATGGTTATTATAGCATCTCTATCTGCAATTTTTTGTTTAATTTGGCTAATCAGTTACTTTGTTTCTAAATCGATGTACATTGGTTTTGAAACATCCGGCGGCGAGAAACACATTCTATTTTTCAAAGGGGATGTGGATATCGTTGAAATTGCTGAAGCAATTAGTACGGTTACTGATTTAATGGGCTTGGATAAACCATCAATACGTCAACAATCTACAGTTCCTTTGACTAGAAGAAATACTGCCCCACCCTCTACAACGTTTGGAGCAAAACCCCCTACATTTTAATCAGGCAAGCGTATTCAAAACCGGTTTCTCATCCATGTGGAAGAAGGAGTATAGGGCCCACCAAGTAATCATATCAAGGCTATTGACGACGTTCGCGGTGCCGGTATTTTCCTCACCGTAGTCCTTACCAGTGGTGTCCATCCAATCTTCCATTTCTTCAAGCGTATCACAAGTCTGGTGGTAACACCAGTACCCATCAACAAGACCCCCAAATCCGATTGTAGTCGTCCCAATTTCTTGGAAGCTAGCATGGTCAGATCTTGCAGTAGTATCTTCATAGACGATAATTTCCGGGCGATCCATTTCTTGCCATGCATCGACTTTCCATGTGTCTTCAGAATGGCCACTTCCAACGAGAATACCCATTTGTTCTTCCACACCAAGTGCATCAGATCCAATCCAGTTTGCTAGGCCCACCATGCCCGGCTGATCGACACTGTCGTGATTTTCAGAAGGGCCAATGTATACGCGCATTGGCCACACTTCCTCGTCTTTCGGATAACCATCGGGATCGACTTCTGGTTGAGGGTCGCATCCAGCATCACCTCCCCCGTGCTCGTCACCGCATGGCGCGCCACCTCCGCCAGGCCAATTGACTCCAGCCATATCGAGATTGATGTAATCAACAATAGTCACATCGGGATTGTCTTCGGTCACGTAGTAGTCTGTCCAGTAAGACGACCCACGCTTACCACCTTCTTCACCAGACCAAAGGCAGAAAACCATTGTCCTGCGGGTAGAAAATTCTGCAAGAGCCGCTGCAGTGTCTAATACC
>Ga0208277_1001780_pt1 | contig 12442 bp, 12 predicted proteins | sample ETNtaG_5_FD_185782 | JGI IMG/M metagenome (GOLD analysis project Ga0208277, IMG submission 185782) | Marine microbial and viral communities from oxygen minimum zone, Eastern Pacific Ocean - ETNP201406SV205 (SPAdes) (version 2) | ecosystem: Environmental > Aquatic > Marine > Oceanic ...
ATTGGAATCATATTCCGGGCAAGTAGTGCACCCGCAAGAATGGCCAGAAGACATTGACTATGCCGATAAGAGGGTTGTTGTTATAGGTTCTGGTGCTACAGCGGTAACACTTGTTCCCGCAATGGCTGAGACTGCTGAACATGTCGTAATGCTTCAAAGGTCACCTACTTATGTTGTGGCACGTCCCGACCATGATGCTTTTGCAGCTTTTTTGCGGAAAATATTGCCTGAGAAAGTTGCCTACTATTTAACTCGCAAGAAAAATATTTTCGGCCAGAACTACATTTACAAATTGACCAGAAAGGACCCTGAAAAGGTTAAAGAGAAGCTCCTTTCAGGTGTTCGAATGGCTTTAGGTCGTGAATATGATGTCGAACGTCATTTCACTCCGTCTTATAACCCTTGGGACGAAAGACTGTGTTTAGTTCCTAATGGGGATCTGTTTAAAACAATTCGCAAAGGGAAAGTCTCAGTGCTGACTGAAACAATTGATCGCTTTACTTCCGATGGGATTTTGTTGAAAACTGGCGAAGAATTACGTGCTGATATTGTCGTAACTGCGACAGGTCTAAATCTTGTCACTCTAGGTGAAGTGGATTTCCAAATAGATGGAGATCAGGTCGATTTCTCAGAGACTTGGATATATAAAGGTCTTGCATATTCAGATGTGCCTAATTTAATTTCCACTTTTGGTTACATAAATGCGTCTTGGACTTTAAGAGCAGACATAAATAGTTCTTACGCATGTCGCATTTTGAATCATATGAAAAAAACTGGAACTAAAAGAGCGACTCCGCGTCTCAGGGACAGTGATATGGATATGCCTCAAAGAAACTGGATAGAAGGGTTTTCTTCCGGGTATATGAAAAGATCAATGTCGGAAATGCCAAAGCAAGGTGACCGTGAGCCTTGGTTGAATACTCAAGATTATTTGAAGGATAAAAAAATGCTTTCGCGTACCACCTCGCTCGAAGATGGGGTAATGGAATTTGTGTAGTCGAAAGATGAGCGAGTTGTAAATGAATAAGGTTCCTGTAGTGCTCATTTCAGGAGATGACGATGTATTAATTTCGAGATCCCTGAACGCTCATTTAGAAAAAGCTTTAGGTGGTGAAGACAGGGGCCTTGCTTTAGAGGAATTAACTGAGGAAAATTATCGTATCTCTGATCAATTTCACATCGGAAAGTTGGTTGACTCTGCGCAAACCGCTCCCTTCTTGACTCAAAACAGAGTTGTAGTGGGGCGACATATTGGCCGTTTTGGTAAGAAAGAGGATCTTGCACCTTTACTCGAATACCTTGAGTCACCGTTAGAAACGACTTCTCTGATACTTGTATGGGAGAAAGGAAGCACTCCACAACAGCAAAGATTGTCTCCTGTTCCTAAAAGCCTTGTTGAGGTGATTGAGAACTCGGGAGGGATTTTTGAAAAACTAACTACAGGAAAAGGTAAACAAGCGGACAAATGGTTGTCAGAAGCATTAGATAAAGCGCCTATTCAAATCGCTAGTCAAGCGCGTAAACGCATTGCAGATCACTTTGGGGAAGACCGTACAAAAGTCTTTGCACTTTTAGAAGTTTTGGCTTCCGTATATGAAGAAGGTAAAACGTTGGAACTTGAAGACGTGGAGCCTTATCTAGGGGATGCAGGGTCAGTAATGCCATGGGATTTAACCGACTCTATCGACTCGGGTAAAATCCCCGAAGCTTTGGAAAGACTTAAAAGAATGCTTAAAGCAGATGGCAGACATCCGTTAGGCGTCCTAGCCCTGCTTCACTCGCATTATGAGAAAATGTTGCGTCTTGAAGGTTCAGGTCTGAAGGATGAAAAATCGGCAGCAGATGCCCTTTCGGTTAGTGCGTATCCTGCGAAAAAACTTCTTTCTACATCTCGAAGATTGGGAAAAAAGAATATTTTCAGAGCGATAGGACTGATAGCAGAAGCAGATCTTGATTTGAAAGGGAAGAAAGGTTGGCCACCTGAGTTAGTTGTCGAGATACTTGTGGCTCGTTTAGCGGCAATGCGCTAGAGGTTAACTGTTGTTACTGTTTAAGCTTTTCTGAAGTCTTGATTTTTCGCGAGATGCTTTGTTGGCATGGATAATGCCTTTAGCGGCTGCTCTATCAATTTTTTTAATCGCGGCGGCAGTATCTTCAGAAGTGCCTGTTTCCTTAGCTGCCTTTACAAGGGTACGCATTTCTGAACGAAAAGACCGATTTCTTAAACGTCTCACTTCATTCTGACGATTACGTTTTATTGCACTCTTAATATTTGCCACGGGTAAATACAACCTTTTCTTTTAGCAGTCTTCAATCTTAGCGTGTGCTGAGAGATACAGGACGGTATAAGAAAGCAAAGAATCCAATTTAATTCATGTAATTAAGCCCACGAGAATGTACGGTCGGCAGAGATGACTACTAAAAAGATGTGTAATACATCAATCATTGCTCATATTGATCACGGCAAGTCAACGTTGGCTGATCGGATGCTTGAACTCTGTGGGGCTGTAGATGAAAGAAATATGAGAGCTCAATATCTCGATTCGATGGACTTGGAGCGTGAGAGAGGAATCACTATAAAGCTGCAAAGTGTACGTCTCGATTGGAAAGATGCTGTAATTAACCTCATAGACACACCAGGTCATGTTGATTTCGGCTATGAAGTTAGCCGCTCTTTAGCTGCTTGTGAGGGAGTGATATTAGTAGTCGACGCAGCTCAAGGAATAGAAGCACAAACTTTAGCTAACTGCTATCAGGCGCTGGAGCATGACCTAGAAATAGTGGCTGTATTAAATAAGATAGATTTACCAGCCGCAGAACCTGATCGATACGCGGAAGAGATAGAAAAAGCCCTGGGTATACCAACCGATGAAATTTTTCGTATAAGTGCAAAAACTGGTGAAGGAGTTTCAGAACTTCTTGATGCAGTTGTCGAAAAAACACCTTCCCCTGCATCTGACGAAGACTTGCCGCTTCAGGCACTTGTTTTTGACAGTCACTTTGACCAGTACCGAGGAGTCGTCTCTTCGGTGCGGATAATGCAGGGCAGATTAGACGCCGGAATGTCTGTAAAGTTCATGCAGGCTGGAACGAATCATCAACTAGATGAAGTTGGAGTTTGGCGTCCTGAGATGACACCAGTTAAAAGCCTCGGACCTGGTGAAGTTGGTTATGTGCTTGCTGGTATTAAAGATGTCGGGGAAGCTCGATCCGGTGAAACAATCACTACCACTAATAGTGGAAGCCAGTCGGCATTAGCCGGATACCAAGAACCAAAGCCGATGGTTTTTAGTGGGTTGTATCCAATAGATGGAGATGACTTCGGCGACTTGAGAGATGCTTTGGAAAAGCTCAGACTTAATGATTCAAGTTTTACTTTTGAACCTGACACTTCATCTGCTTTAGGTTTTGGCTTTAGATGCGGTTTTCTAGGTTTGTTGCACATGGAGATTGTCAGGGAACGTCTTGAGCGAGAATTTGGCCTTAACTTAATAACCACTGCACCTTCAGTTAAATACCGTGTGACCCATTCAAGTGGAAAAGTAGAAGAAATTGACAATCCTTGTGATCTTCCATCGGCAGGAGAAGTCACAGCGATAGAGGAACCATGGTTGTCCACTACTTTGATATCGCCAGCAGAATATACGGGTACGTTGATGGAACTTTGCCAAGGGCGACGCGGTGAATTAGACAAGTTGTCATACTTGTCTCCTGAACGTATTGAACTGAAATATAAACTTCCTTTAGCAGAGGTAGTTCTCAATTTCTTTGATCAATTGAAAAGCAGAACCCAGGGTTACGCAAGTCTTGATTATGAACCTGCCGGTTACATGAAGTCTGATCTTGTCCGCGTAGACATCTTGTTGCAAGGAGAGTCTGTTGATGCTTTTAGTGCAGTTGTACACCGAGATGCTTCATATGAGTATGGTCGAAAAATGGCGGAAAGATTAAAAGAGTTAATCCCGCGTCAACAATTCGAAGTTCCGATACAAGCCACCATCGGTGGTCGAATAATCGCCCGTGAAACTGTCAGAGCCTACAGAAAAGACGTAACAGCGAAACTTTACGGTGGGGATATAACAAGAAAGCGTAAATTATTGGAAAAGCAGAAGCAAGGTAAAAAGAAAATGAAGTCAATTGGTCGCGTTGATGTTCCTCAAGAGGCTTTTGTTTCAGCTCTGAGTCTCGAAGAATAGAAACAGAAATATATAATCCTAAGTAGAGAGACGATGGGAGTAACATCCGAAGGATGCTAGACGAAAGAAAAGCAGGGATTTTAGGCGCTGTTGTTGAGGCTTATATCGAAACTGCTCAACCAGTCGGTTCGAGTTCAGTCGCAAGATCTGAATCAGTGGACGTTTCTTCTTCGACGATAAGAAATGAGATGGCATTTCTCGAATCCGAAGGTTACCTGGATCAGCCGCACACATCTGCCGGTCGAGTTCCCACTGAAAAGGCTTACCGTTTCTTTGTTGACAATTTATTGGGCCCCGTGAGGCTTGACAGGGTTGAAAACCAACAGATCAAGTCTTTTTTTGACAGGTCGCATATCGAGATTGAACAGATGCTGCAAGAGACTAGTAATTTTTTAGCTGCGTTAACAGGAAGTGCGGGTGTCGTTCTTTCACCCGACTCTGACCATCAGACAGTACGTTCTGTGCACCTTGTTGACCTTTCACTTAATCAAATTCTGCTTGTTTTAGTTACTTCGAATGGTGTTGTTGAAAAACATTCACTTGAGATTTCAAAAGAAATAGTTATAAATGAAACTGAATTAGATGAGGCAAACCATTATCTTTCGAAACACTTAAAAGGTTTTCGGTTGGGTTCTCTGCCTGAAGTTCCGCGAACTGGAAACGCTAATGTTGACTGTCTGATAGGAGAGGTTGAGGGAACTCTAACTTCGTTAGTTCAGTCAAAGGACACTGTTTATGTGGGGGGAACTTCAGTTCTTGCAGGTTCTCTTTCAGAACCTGAAGGGATCCGAAGAGTTCTGGATCTGTTGGAACGTCAAATGATCGTGGTCAGTTTGATTCGTGGCGTTATTGATCGTGGTCTTAGCGTTGTTATAGGAACTGAAACAGGTGTCGACCATCTGGCAGACTGTTCGCTTGTTGTAGCTCCGTACGAAATTGATGGTGAGGCGGCAGGGTCGATCGGTATTCTCGGTCCAACTAGAATGGACTATACTCAAGCACTTGCGACAGTCGGAATTGTCGGCCGGAGTTTAGGTGACCATTTAACCGAGGGTTAAAAAATGTCTAGTGACCCATATGAAGTGCTGCAGGTGCAGCGAAACGCCTCAGCGGAAGAGATTAAGAAGTCATACCGACGATTAGCGCGTCAATACCATCCGGATGCGAATCCAGATGACCCTGAAGCTGAAGAAAAGTTTAAAGAGATCGCGTTTGCTTATGAGGTTCTCTCGGACCCTGAAAAGAGGTCTCGTTATGACCGTTTCGGGGATGCAGGAAGCGCGTCTTCCATGGGTGATCCTTTTGGTGGGATAGGTGATATTTTCGAATCTTTTTTCGGTTCAGGGTTCTCACAATCAAGAAGACGAACAGGGCCTGTGCAGGGTCAGGATTTGGAGACCTCCTTGCATCTTGAGTTTGCTGAGGCAGTGTTCGGTTGTGAGAAAGAAATTGAAATAAAAACAGCCTTAGCATGTGATACTTGTGAAGCGACGGGTGCATCTGAAGGTTCAAGTCGCGATACCTGCGGTGCTTGTAACGGTAGCGGTCAGGTCCAACAAGTAAGGCAGTCACTTTTAGGACAAATGATGACCTCTGTAGCGTGTGCCGCTTGTGGGGGAATGGGATGGGTTATACCTGACCCTTGCAAAGAATGTGGTGGCGAGGGAAGAAATGTTGTAAATGATTCTTTTTCAGTTCAAGTCACGGCGGGGGTAGATGATGGCACGACACTAAGACTCACTGGAAGAGGAGCTGTGGGCCCGTGGGGGGGTCCTGCCGGCGATCTTTATGTTCAGATAAGAGTTGCGGGTCATCAATATTTCGAACGTAGTGGTTATGACCTAATACACAGACTCCCAGTGCAGATGACGCAAGCAATTCTTGGTGTTGAAATGGAGATTGAAACACTTGACGGTTCAGAAACTCTCGTTATCCCAAAAGGTATTGAAAGTGGACAAGTTATGAGAGTGCGAGGCCGAGGCGTTCCTCATTTACAAGGTCGTGGGAGGGGAGATCTGCTAATTGAAGTAGTCGTTGAGACTCCTACGGATCTGACATCAGCGGAAGAGAAGCTAATAAGAGATTTTGCAGAATCCAGAGATGATGAAGTGAACCCACCTGATGAGGGGATCATCGGCAAATTTCGATCGGCATTCAGTTGAGTGATTCAGATTTTCCGTTGATTAACTTGAATGTTCCTCATGTGTTTGTAGACGAAATCGAAGACCCCGAATTAGGAGAAGAAGATGAGCATCATTTTGGCAAGGTGCTGCGTCTTAGGCACGGAGATCGAATAACTGTTTCAGACGGGCAAGGCAAATGGCGAGAGTGTTTCTATGCCTCAACCCTAGAGATAGCAGGCGAAATTTTTTTTCGACCAAAACCAGAAATTGAAATCACTATCGGCTTCTCTCTTGTTAAAAAAGGAAAACCTGAATTGATTGTTCAGAAATTAACAGAGTTAGGGGTTGACAGAATTGTTCCCACAGTTGCGGAGCGCTCTGTGGTGCAGTGGAACGATAGAAAAATTGTTGAAAATGAAAAACGGCTTAACCGGATTGCAAGAGAAGCTGCGATGCAATCGAGACAGGTTTACATTCCGGAAGTTATGAAAACTCAACCTTTCTCAGATTTGGTTCTGGGAAAAGGAGCTTCGTTGGCTCACCCGGGAGGTGAAAAGCTGACAATCGAAAATTCTTTTTTGATCATTGGCCCAGAGGGCGGTTGGACCGAAGAAGAAACCAGGGGCAGGAAATGCTGTTCGCTTGGTGATTCGATACTCAGGTCAGAAACAGCTGCAATATCTGCAGGAGTTCTGCTCACTTCATTGCGTGATGGAAGAGTTGAATAAGTTTCTGATCTAAAATTTCCAGTCGTTCCAGGAAACAACTTCATTCATAGGTATTCGCGTTGCTGGTTTAAAATCAGATCCAAGAGTATGAGCTGCTGTTATAAGGGCAACTTGAGTTACTTCCTCATAGGGGATACCTAGAACTTCTGAAGCTTCTTGTTCGAAAATTAGATGAATTGTTGTCCAGCAGGTGCCAAGATCGCGTTCACGCGCAGCAAGCATAAAACTCCAAGCTGAAGGAATTATCGACCCGTATAGAGATGCTCCTGCCAAGCCTGGCATTTGATCAACTCGTCCCGGCAGGCAAGGGATCATCATCACGGGAACGCGGTGCATGTTCTCAGCTAAATAAGTTGCTGACTCAGTGACTCTCATTTGTTGAGCGGCTCTTTCTTCATTTTCTGCCACTTCAGCCAACTGTCCGGCACTACCCACCATGTTTGCATAAACTTCGAAACCTTTTCTGTAGATATCGGCAAGGGCAGAACGTTTATCAGGATCTGTTACCACCAGAAAGTGCCAATTCTGGCTATTGGAACCGGTTGGCGCCTGAACGGCCAGCTCTAGACATTCAGTTATAAGTTTTTCATCAACGGGACGGTCAAAATCCAGACGTTTTCTAACAGAACGAGTGGTTGAAAGAAGTTCATCAGCAGAGAGATTAAGTTTTTCCATAAAAGTGACGATAGTGCCATTTGATGTGCGTCAAGCAAATAGCTGGCAGTAAAGTTGTTATAGATGTTGAAACTAACCTTTTGCATGCGCCGATTGCCGCACCTGACTCGTGAAGAGTTCCAGAATTATTGGGAGAAGAAACACCCTCATTCAGCTTCTCCAAATGCTGCTGAACTTTTAGGCATCCGAAAATATGTACAGGTTTTCCCGATTTCCGAAGAGGAAAACAGACAGGTTAAAGAAATCCGTAATGGGATGGATGAGTTTGATGGGGTAGCTGAAATTTGGATAGACGATCTTGAAACTTTCACTACAAAGTGGAAAAAGGGTGAAGGTAAAGAAGCTTTCGGTGCTTTCTTAGAAGATGAAAAGAATTTTGTCGACTGGGAAAGGTCTGTGTGTTTCCTAGCCGAAGAGAAAGTTGTTTTGAGCGATCAGTAAACCTTATTTCTGCTCGGCTAGTTGTTTTATTCCTTCAACTGTTTTACGCATGTTCACTTGTTGATCTTTTTGGCGATTTGAAATGATTTTCTTTTCCGATTCGGGTTTTTGTTCAATAATTCTTGTCAAACCAGATGGTCCGGGACCCAGAGTCATAGAGAACCGAAGTCGCGTGGCACCTGCTAAGGGTATTAGACGGAACTCCCAAGTCGCAGCAGGTTTTTCAACATCACCAGCGGTCCAAGCGAAAATTTTGTTTGGTTCGTAGGAGATTACGTGACAGGTGACTTCCCACTCGCCGATTCTCTCATTTTTGTTACGCCCTTGGAACCGGGCTCCCTGTTGCGGGATCTCATCTATCCAGTCGGCACCTTCGAACTCGTTACTGAAATTACTTGAAATATTAATATCCGAAATCAGATCCCAAAGCCGTCCAGGCGTCGCCTTAATATCAGTTTCTACAGTAAGGCCAGGTCCGTCTTGAAATGAAGCCAAACCATTTGTTGATTTTTCTGTGGTTTTACCCCAGCCCTCAAACCATGTTATTTCACGAGCAGAATCACGCGGCACAGGTGAAAATTCATCACCAAGGGTGTGGGCTACAGGAAGTAAAACTATCTGTGTTACTCCTTCTGGAATACTCAAAAGGCTTGCTATTTTTTCTGCGTTTCCCAAATGCATTGTTGTCCATGCGCTTCCCAGCCCGCGTGAACGCAAAGCAAGACAGAAACTCCAAGCGGCTTGAATAACAGAATCAAAAAGACCTGGACGCCCACTACCATCATGTTCACCGTAGATAGTCACCAGAACTAGAACAGGTACCTTTTCTAGGTTTTCTGCGAGGTAAGAGGAGGCTTTTATGGTTTTTTCATTGTGATGACCGGTTCCGTCTAAGAGTTCAGATTGTTCTTTGAGGAATTGTCCGCCAACTTCACGATAAAGCTCAGCAATTTCTTTTTTTGTTTCAGAGTCGCGTATCACCAGCCATCTCCGACTTGACTGGTTTCCACCGGTTGGAGCCTGTTCAGCTATGTCTATGCAGTCAAGAATTAATTCTTCTGGAACTTCGCGTTCAAGATCTAAACGATTTTTGACTGAACGGGTAGTTGAAAGGAGACGGTCTGTCTCGTTTGTATTAAAAGGCATGTGAATGCAAACTCCTGAAATCTATATGATGGTGAGACTTTAGAATTAGATTTCTTGAAATCAAGAATCCGCAATCAACTTTTTAACCTGGGAGCGGCATGAGTGACTGAAGTTCTGATAGCGGAACGTCGAGTTTCAATGCGGCACCTTCGAGATCTGGCGGTGGGGGACCAAGGGCGGACATCAGATCAGACAGTTCAATCCCTAGAGTTTCAGCTACAAAAGTGAGATCTGGAGGGGGTCCGCCTCCAGGGGGCCTTCCCAGTGCTGGCGGAGGTGGGGGTCTTCCCGATGTGGATTCGCTTACTTGACCGTTCAGGCATCTCGGGATGTAAGGGAAAGTGTCTGTCATAAGGTAGATGTATTCGTTGTTTATACTTATTCCGTTACAGGTGTCTAACTTCCCATCTGCAGTTGTGTGAATCCAGTCAGAGGTGTAAGTCCCGTCGGGAAAAGTCCCATTTATTGAAACTGTGTTTCCTCCTGCAGGTCCGGTAGCTAAACAATCTGTTCCGGTTCTTGGTTCATTCTTAAGTGCGTATCCTGATTCATAGTTATTCGATTTCGAGTAGTAAATCAGGAAACCATCAGCTGCGAAACCAAGATGAACCAGGTCTTGACTTGTGTTGAAAGCATCTACTAGAAGTTTTGAAACACCGTGATAGTGGTACTCGCCTGTTGGTTGAACGTGGGCATTATTTGTATCCAAACCAAGGTTGTAGGTTTCCTGCAGAGCTTCAATTCTGTAAAACTCTCCACTAGCGCAACTAACAGACTCTGCTGTACCTGGCTCAAACTTGACACCGTTAATTGCGACGCCTGTCGTTAAAACTTCTGTTGAGGAACCGGTATAGACAGGTTCGGTTGTGAATTCATAACTCGCATCCTGTTCGGTGATTGAATTTGGGTTTCCAGAATTTGGAAAAGTACCAGTTTCATGGTTTGCCAAAGCATTGCTGTTTATTGAACGTACTGAGTCGCTCACGACAACTGTTACTTGTGTTCCGAAGTCATTATCAGAGAATGTGTATGAATCGATAAATACAGGAACGTTTTCTGTTGTCGTCTCAATTGTATTTACGTTCTCTTCGTCTGTTAGTTGCGTATTTTCTAATGTGGTAGATGTCGTAGTTTTCCATGTTGTTAAGGGTTCAAATTCTGTGTCTTTTTCTGGTTTTTGAGTATTTATAATTTCTTCAGCCTCATCTATACAGTCTCGAAGGTTTGAATCGTCTGTTAAACAGTCTTCTTCGCATTCCAAAGAATTTGAAGCCAAATCACATAACTCAGCAACTTTTTCAAAGCTTTCGTCCTCAGATGGGATAAGGAAAACAGGTGCAGAAGTCGTAGTTGTTGTAGTAGTGGTGGTTGACGGAGTGGACGCAGTTACTGCTGTAGTGGCGGAATAAGGTTTTTCAATTTCTGAAGTTTGAGAAGTGGAAGCACATGCAGAAGTAATTACGGAAAATATCAAAAGTAAAGAGAGTAAGGAAGTGTGTTTTTTATTGATCAGTTTTGTTGGTGAGTGAAAGATTGGGGTTTCCCTCAAGAAATTTCCATCCAGATTTGCGCATTGTCTAGAAGATAGTTGCTTATTGATATGCAACGTTTGAAAGCTGCAACAATAAGAGATGCTTCTTCTGCTACATAAATTACCGACAGGGGTATTTCCAGACGACCCACCACACCTAACGATCGTTGAGGGGAGTCAGTAACATTTGGAAAAGAATCAACTGCAGAAATCTCAGTTGGTAGGTCCGTTCCACCTATGCCGGCAAGTTCAGTGGCTAGAAGTAAAAGGTCAGGGCGATTTTCCAATGGAGGTAGCGACCAGGAGAAAATAAGTTGAACTACCAGATCTTCACTGGGTATTTCATCTTCAGGCAGAGAAACAACCTCGTCTTCAAAAGACATCATGGTCCGTGGTTCGATGTCTAAAGAAAGGTGCAGGTCTAATGGTCCTCCACAAGCTGTTTCGGGGTGTAAGTCAATTTCGAAAGCTTGCCGCATTGAATATGTTTCAACGAAGTGCCTTTCGTCGTGCACATGAAAGCCTGACTCCACTGCAAGATCTTTAAGGCTTGCTATGAATCCAGCGAGATCAACAACAGTCAAAGCCGGTTCCTTTCGGTGCTGTCATCTCTACAGACTAAAGGCAAAATTGTCAGACTCATCAATTGATTGATATAACGAATATATGGATACAACTGAAGAGGGTCTCGAACCGCGAAGCGTTTTGAGCGATTTGCATGATGTGGTTGACTCAGTTTTTCTAGCTTTGGATAATAATGACGACTGGGGTTTATCTGGGAAACGACCTGACCAGTACATGAGTGATGTGGTCGCTGATACGGCTATCTGTGAATTTTTGAAGCCATTGGGGTATGGGATTTTAAGCGAAGAGTCAGAACTGTTCCTTCCGGAAAACAAATCATTTCCAACAGTGGTCGTAGATCCTTTAGATGGTTCAACTAACGCATCACGTGGTTTGCCATGGTTCGCCACGAGTCTTTGTGCAGTTGATGAACAGGGACCATGGATAGCGGTAGTGGCAGACTTGGTTAATGGTGACAGATATGACGCTGTGAGGGGTTGGGGTGCGCGGAAGAATGGTGACCCTATTGAAAGAGAAATGTGTCCTGATTTGAGTGACTCTCTCGTTGTCGTTTCAGGACTTCCTGAAAAAGATCTAGGTTGGGATCAGTTTAGAAACCTAGGTTCTGCAGCTTTAGCACTTTGTTCGATTGCGGATGGTCAGGTTGATGCTTTTGTTGACTGCATGCCTGACGCTCACGGAGTGTGGGACTATCTGGGTGGAATGTTGATATGTCAAGAAGCTGGGGGAGTTGTATACGAAGCAAAAAGCCGCGAACTATGCGTTCTGGACCGTAATGAGCGACGAACTCCGGTTGCAGCTGCAGGAAGAAAATTAGGTGAAGAACTTCTTTCAAGACGTCAAACTTTTGAAGTGGATAATTAGAGCAAATTAATCCGATAGAGTTGTCTTTTCGGGCCGTTAGCTCAGTTGGCTAGAGCGCCTCCCTTACAAGGAGGATGTCGGGGGTTCAAGTCCCTCACGGCCCACCACGAAAAGCACGAAAGTGAAAAGTCGGGAATTACCCCTAGTGCTTAC
>Ga0208277_1001781_pt1 | contig 12435 bp, 7 predicted proteins | sample ETNtaG_5_FD_185782 | JGI IMG/M metagenome (GOLD analysis project Ga0208277, IMG submission 185782) | Marine microbial and viral communities from oxygen minimum zone, Eastern Pacific Ocean - ETNP201406SV205 (SPAdes) (version 2) | ecosystem: Environmental > Aquatic > Marine > Oceanic ...
TTGAGTGTCCAAATTGTAAGATCAGAAGCAGTTTAAGCAGGAGAGTTTGCAAATGTGGAAAAAAAATCCAGAAGGCAGGCTCAAGGAATTACTGGATTGAATACTATTTAAAAGGTAAACGTACCAGAGAGAGGATAGGCAGGAGTAAATCAGCAGCTGAGAACCGGTTAAGAGAAGTTCAAACTGCAACAGCTGAGGAGAGGAATATAAAGAAAAATAAAAATGCCGTCATAACCATTGGCGCATTGAGAGATTGGTATTTAGATTTACCCGAAGTGAAACAGAAAAGGAGTTTCAAAGCGATAGCTAATTGTATTGAGATTGTGTCAGATCATGTAGGTGAGAAGAAGTATGCCAGCCAGATCAGTCCTGCAGATATTCAAAGTTTTCAGAGAAAAAGACTGTCGGAAAACACACTGTGGGGACGCCCCGCAAAACCTGCAACTGTAAATCGTAATGTCGCAAATTTTAAAGCTATGTTCAACCGGGCTCTGGATTATGGAAAACTGGAGAAAAACCCGGTAATCAGGGTTAAGCAACTCGATGAAAATAATGTGAGGGAACGTGTGCTATCTGAAGCAGAATTTAAGGTTTTATATAATCATTGTTCTGAGCAAATAAATGGACCAGTACTGCTTGCCAACTACCTGCCTATGAGGCAGACGGAAATCCTGAACCTTACATGGGAAGAAATAGACTTAACAAATAAATTTATCCGTCTTGGCGGTCAGCGTACAAAAAACAAAACCGGCAGAGCAATTCCTTTTAATCAGAAAATCTTCAACTACCTGATCAGCTTACCACGTCCGGATGATGGTGGTTATGTTTTTGAGCAGAGATGGTGGAACAGGAGAGAATTTGTAAAAGCGGTAAATATGTCAGGGCTTGGAGATTTTACTTTCCATGATTTAAGACATTGTGCACTAAATAATCTCAGGCTTGCAGGGAATGACCGTTACGTTATCAAAAAGGCATCCGGTCATAAAACTGATAGTGCTTTCCAACGTTGCATTCTTGTCACTGAAGATGAAATGAGTGGTATGAAATGGTTGGAAGATAAGGAAGAAAAGCCCGGAACGATGGACACCTATATGGACACCTCCGAGCAGTCAAAAAATGAAAATACCCGTAACTCATTGATATCATGGTGGGCCAGGCAGGACTTGAACCTGCGACCGGACGATTATGAGTCGTCAGCTCTAACCAACTGAGCTACTGGCCCGAACCAATACGATCATTTTAGCTTTCATTTCGGCGTTAAAACAAGACTTTTCGAAAACAAAGTACTGATGAATTAACCTCATCTATCTGGAAATCATATCAATTTGGCAAAAGCGAGAAGCGCATCATAGGTGGGTGCCTTGTAAAAAAGCGTTCAGAAGTTTTAGCCATCCTCAGCAAAAATGATTCTTCCCAAGGACGACCCATTATCTGCATTCCCACCGGCAACCCCTTTGCATCATAACCGACAGGAAATGAAATAGCAGGGAAACCACCTATATTTGCCTCTGGAGCGTAACGCATTAACTCCGTTAATGTACTGAGATCTGATTCACCATTTTTAAGAGCCTCCGGAAAAATAGGAGGTGCCGTACAGGCAGTTGAAGGACTAACTATAGCATCAACTCGCTGATATATTTGTGTCATATTTCTGATCAATTCTGCACGTATCCGCTGTGCTTTTACATAATCGCTGCCTTTAAACTCTTTCGCCAGCGTGAGATTAAGTAATACATCCAAACCAAAAGGTTGTCGAAATATTTTAAAATAAGTCTGCAGAGAAGTCAGCATTTCAGTTGCTAATGTAACAGCATGAGCTATACGTACTTCATTCAATTCAGGAATTTCAACTTCCTCAATGGTGGCACCTTGAGCTTTAAAAGCATCCAGCATATGTTCACAGTTTTGAACAATATCAACAGATGCGTGTTTAAACCATGCAGAAAAAATTCCTAATTTCACTCCTTTTAAATTTGCGTCATTATAATCTTGCAGATCAACGGGAGGCTGATTTTGTGTAAGGCCTTGTCTGATATCCGGTCCTGCTAGATAAGAATAGGCCAGAGCTGCATCATCTACAGAGGAGGCGATTGGACCAACTGTCGAAACACTCCAAGAAAGTGGAGCAGCACCGGCAGAACTGATCCTCCCCCAAGTTGTTTTTAGACCGACCACACCGCATAAACTGGCTGGAATACGGATTGACCCTCCACCGTCAAGCCCAAGCGCAATTGGTGACAAACCTGCTGCTACGGCAGCCGCAGAGCCACTTGAAGATCCACCAGGGTAATGGTCTAAATGATGCGGATTCCTAGTAGTTCCACAAGGGATGTTGAGTCCCGTTACACCCAAACCAATTTCATGCATATTAGTTTTACCTACCATCAATGCACCTGCAGAACGTAGACGTGAAACGCTAGTTGCATCCTCTGCAGGAGGCTGAGTATTGTAAAATTTTGTACCGACCATCGTTGGAAACGGTGTCATATCCAACTCATCTTTCACAGAAATAGGTACCCCATCCAAAATTCCAAGTGACTCTCCACTTTCATAACGTTCGGTTGAAGCTCTAGCCTGTTGCATAAGTTCTCGTTCTTTCCAGGCAATAAACGGGCGAAGTGGTACTGCACTTTCTTCTATGCTGCGGACAATATCCAGCAATCTTAAGGCAACATCTGTTGGAGTTGTTTTTCCTTCAAGATAAGCCCGGTGAAAATCAAAGGCTGTTTCCGGTTGAAAGAGATTTTGTTTTGAGGAATTTATTATTTTTTGATCCAGCACATGTGGCTGCTTTTTATCTACTAAATCAATAAACTCTTTGATGGTTTTTTTTGCAGCCGCTGAAGTTATTTTACTTTCTATAGGATGTATCGGTGCCATCACTGGGAAATCTTCAACTTTACTTTTTCTTAAACTCGACAGCCCAGCCTGTTTTAATAAAAAAGGAATCAGCAGTAACCGAATTCCAGGGGTTCTTAGAAGGCTCACCAATATTTTGAGTGTACGGCCGCTTGTCCTTGGAATACTAACACTTTTAAGGTTATAAACAGGATTTACTTTTTTAGCAAAAGGCCACAAATTAAGCATCATCTTTTTTGTTTTGCCTCGTGCGAATTTATTTTTTTTTCCCTTAGTGTCCATATTTCTCTCAATTATTCACTGACTCATGAGGAAGTTCACAAACAAAGCACACTCCATCGCTAACGTCAGGATCGATCGAAATTTTTCCACCATGTGCTTCTATAATTTTTTTTACTGTTGCCAATCCAAATCCATAACCTTCTATATCGTAATTCAAGCGTGCATTTGTTTCAAACACTTTGTCTTGATGCTCCGTTAAAATCCCGGGACCATTATCGCATATCCAATATTTTAAAGCTTCTTTAGTTTCTTCTACTCCAAATTCAATCTTAACGGGATTTTTTGAGCCTCTGTATTTGATCGAATTAGCAATCAGATTTTGCCATACTTTCAACATCCGAATTGGATCACACCAAACTTGTGGCATTTCAGGCAGCTCAACAAAAGTTACCATACCTTCACGTTCTGCATAATCAAAATTTTCAATCACTTTTTTGATTAGTTTAGTCATGGAAACTGATTCCAACTTACGTATAACTTGTCCAGCTTCAGCATAATCCAGTTGAGTATTAATGAAATCAATCATTTTGTGGAAAGTCACTGGAATACGTTCCAGAATATCTTTTAAGCTTTCATCCTCGATTAATTGTGGATATTCATTATTGATCCTATAAAGAAACAAATCATAAAGACTAGCTGCCCCTACTATTGGTGATTTCAAATCATGACTGACTGTGTGAGAAAAACTGCTTAATTCCTGCTTTTTTTGGAGCAATTCCTTATTTAGTTCTTTGATTCGATCAAGATTTTCTTTCGTACGTAGAGCAGATCTTACACGGGCCACTAGAGTGGTACGTTCAAGTGGCTTATGAATATAATCCACTGCTCCCGCATCAAAAGCATCTCCTAAGGAGTCGATTTCGTGTTTGGCAGTAACCATTAATACAGGAATATCCTGACACTTAGGCATTGATTTTAGACGTTTCGTCGCTTCAACACCGTCCATTTCCGGCATCATAATATCCATCAGAATGCAGTCAGGACACCAATTTTCGAGAATCTTCAAAGCTGCTATTCCGGATGATGCTTCTCGAAATTCACACTTGATTTGATTACGCAGATGATCTTTAATCAGCAAACAGTTGTCCTCAAAATCATCAACAATCAATATTTTTTGGATAGCCTGATGCTGCTCATTGATTGGCATCTATTATTTTGTGAATTACATGTGATGGTTTAAGATAAACTTTAAATCCAATAATATGTCATTTGAGACATGGGAAAAATCAAAACAATATTAATATTCATGAAATATATCTACAACTTTGCGTTTTTTATATAAGAAAGTGGATTTATTTTAACAGTCAGAAGATTGTAGAAACCAAATTCCAGAAAAATAATTCAAGATAAACTGTATTCTATAGCAAATTCGGAGAAGAATGAAGTTAGATTATTAAGGAGGTATTGGAAAGGCTCAAGTAGTTAGATCGTACTGAAGAAAATTAATTCATAAATTACCAACCTAATTTGACATTGCGTCAGTATTTGGAAAATGAGAAACTTCTCAAACGTAAAGAGTTCATCACTACTGAAAGTGAACTGAAAGACATTGCTCCCGCAGCGAACATTGGATGTAAAGCTGGACCTCCAAAAGATACGAGCAAGCCGGCTGCAATCGGAATTCCGATAGCGTTGTACCCAAATGCCCAAAACAAGTTTTGTCGAATATTCTGTAAAGTCGCCCGGCTGAGTTGCAGCGCAGCTACCACGTGCCGCAAATCATTTTTCATCAGCACCACATCCGAAGTTTCCATCGCCACTTCTGTTCCAGAACCCATCGCGATTCCGACATCAGACTGTGCCAACGCCAAAGCATCATTGATTCCGTCTCCGATCATCCCCACTCTAGCACCTTGTTCTTGGTACTGTTTTACAATTTCAGATTTTTCTCCCGGAAGAACTCCAGCATGTATTTTTGTAATCCCAATTTTTGAAGCCACTGCTTCCGCTGAACTTTGATGATCTCCTGTCAGCATCACCACTTCCAGTCCCAATTGCTGAAATTTAAGAACTGCTTCCGAACTTTCAGATCGCACCTCATCCTCTAGACAAATCACGCCTGCCAAACTCTTGTCAATTGAAACAAAAATCGGAGTACTCCCCGAAGGAACTTTTTTTGTCAATTTTTCCAAGACCTCGGGACAAATATTTTCTGCACACATCAATGCAGAATTACCGACGAAAACCTGAGGATTATCCGACACGTTTTTTCCTTTGCAAACTGCCTTAACACCGAATCCAGTTTGTGATTCAAACTCAGAAATTTCCGGTAATGTAAAGTCCTCTTCCAGGTTAAGCTTTTCCGCTTCTGCAACCACAGCTCTACCAAGTGGATGTTCTGACCCCTTCTCCACTGCGGCAGCAAAACGCAGTACCTCCGTCGCATTTAATGCAGGACTTTCATTTTCACCATCAACTGTCAGAATTTGCGTAATATGCGGACGACCTTCGGTAAGTGTTCCTGTTTTGTCAATAATGATTGTGTCCAGTCCGTGCGCCACTTCAATTGCAGGTGCATTCCGGAATAGAATTCCATGCTGCGCTCCTTTTCCTGTACCAACCATAATCGCGATTGGTGTAGCGAGTCCTAGAGAACATGGACAGGCTATTACCAGAACCGCGACCGTGTATGATAAAATTTCATTAGCGGAAGCTCCGGAATACCACCAGAAAAACCCGGTAATGGCCGAGATTACTAAAACCACCGGCACAAAAATTCCAGCTACCTTATCAGCTAAACGTGCCACGGGCGCCTTGGCTAGCTGAGCGTTTTCAACCAAGCGAATGATTCTGGCTAGCGTTGTTTCACCTCCTACACGTTTTACACGAATTGTTAGTAAACCATTGGTATTGAGTGTTCCTCCGGTTACTTCAGAACCTTCTGTATCAGTATCTCCTGATATTTTTTCAACCGGAATCGGCTCACCTGTCAGCATTGATTCATCTACAAAACTAGAACCTCCTACAACAATTCCATCAGCCGGAATAATACTTCCTGGACGTACCCGCAAAATATCTCCTGGATGTACAAAATCTATCAAAATGTCAGATTCTTTTCCCTCATGCACTAGAACTGCTTTCTTTGGACGCAGCTTGAATAACGAACTGATGGCTGCTGAAGCAATGCTTTTACTTTTGGCTTCCAGTGATTTACCCAACAGAATAAGAGTGATGATCATACTTGCGGTTTCAAAGTAAAAACCTTCCGCATTCAACTCTGTTCCAAACATATTCCACAAACTAAAACCAAATGCCGCAGCAGTTCCCACGGCAATAAGCGTATCCATGTTCGGATTGAGATGATAAATAGTAAATAAACCTTTGCTATAAAAGTCACGTCCTGCCCAGAGAACCGGCAAGGTCAATAACAGTTGAATCATTCCGTAGCGCAATGGTTCTTTTGCTGGCGTAAACAAGTCTGGCAGCCGCATACCCAACATAGGTCCCATAGCCAACAAAACAAGTGGTATACTAAACGTAATTGCTAACGACATTTGTCTGCGGAGCTTTAAATATTCCTTCTTCGATCGTTCAGATGGTTCAGGAGTGTTATCCAAATCGTATAGACGCTGCGACTCAAAACCCACAGATTCAATAGCTGATTCAAATTTTGATGTATTAGCTATTTCAGGATCATAACTGACAGATGCCCTGTTCAAGGTAAAATTTACTTCAGCAAAAAAAACTCCATCGACGCCAACTAATGCTTTTTCTACAGAACTTACGCAGCCAGCACAAGTCATTCCTTTAATGTCTAATTTGATAATTTCTATTCCCTGTTCCATCTTTTTTTAAACTCAAAAATCAAAATATTTTAAACCAAATATACTATATAGGGGTATAAAGTTATTATCAAGTTTTATAGAGCTTCCCAATCCTCCCACTTTGATGTAAGATTGAAGTTTTCCTTCAATAGCAATTAGACCATGAAGAGTAGCAAAATATCTAATACCCAAGCTCAATTAAATTTAATTCCATTGGATTTTAAAGAATATAGCGTCGAAGAAGTAAAAAGCCGTGCGTTAGTGTATTACGAAAATATGAAAAGTCGGCGAACTGTTCGTAATTTTTCGCAACGTCATGTACCACTGGATATTATTCAAAATTGTTTGCGAGTGGCTGACTCCGCGCCGAATGGAGCAAACCAACATCCGTGGCATTTTGTGGTCATTTCTAATCCGGAAATCAAGAGCCAAATTAGGAAGGCTGCTGAAAAGGAAGAGCAAGATTTTTATAAAAGCCGTGCAACCAGTGAATGGCTTAAAGCTTTGGAGCCATTGGGAACGGATGAACACAAACCTTTTCTGGAAAGCGCTCCTTATTTAATTGCTATTTTTGCCAAGGTACATGGTGTTAATGAACAAGGTAAACGCGTAAAACACTATTATGTCAATGAATCCGTAGGCATTGCCACTGGATTTTTGATCAGTGCCATTCACCAAGCAGGATTAGCTTCATTGACTCATACACCAAGCCCAATGCGCTTTCTCAATAAAATCTTACATCGGCCAGAACAGGAACGCCCCTTTTTGTTACTGGTCGTAGGTTATCCTGATAAAAATGCAAAAGTTCCAAATATTAAGCGAAAAACTTTGCCAGATATCTCTACTTATTTTTAAGAGATAACATTCTCTAAATAAAGATAAAACATAATTTTTATGAACTCTGGGCTTAAATTATTTAGTCGGGAAGTAAAGTTGATGACACCAAAATCTCACAAATAATGATATCCATTTTCATGGTAATTTTCGATATTTACGCTTTCAAATTTTCTATGATTTTTTTATCATTATTTTTTACTTGAATAGTTCGAAATTAGAAACCTAATACAAAAATATGTCTGCAAATCATGAATTTTTTAATCTAAATTTTTCTGACTATATGATTCATTATTCTTCAGATTTCGACAATAAAGACTCAAAAACTGTTAACGGAAGAGTATCTTGAAAACACAAACACCTCAAACAATTTATCTCAAAGATTATAAGCCTCCAGAGTTTTTGATCAATACAGTTGATCTGCAAATTGATTTAGCTGAGGAATGGACAACAGTTAAAGCACAACTCAACGTCCAAAAAAATTCCGCATCCTCTGAAAACAGCAAAACATTAGTACTAAACGGACAGAAAATGGAACTTTTGGCAGTCAGTTTAGATAATATCGAATTAACTCAAGACCAGTATCAAGTTGATGAATCAAAACTGACAATAACTGATGTTCCTGAAAAATTTGTATTGACAACTGAAGTGCGGATTCAACCCCAAAACAACACCGAACTTGAGGGACTTTACAAATCTAGCAAACTTTTCTGCACTCAATGTGAATCAGAAGGTTTCCGCAAAATAACATATTTCCTAGATCGTCCTGATGTAATGTCACTTTACAGTACGACTATTTACGCAGATCCTAAACTCTATCCGGTATTGTTATCAAATGGCAATCTGCTCGACAGGGGAAAACTAACTGACGGCAGACATTGGGTAAAATGGGAAGATCCATTCCCAAAACCGTCTTATCTTTTTGCAATGGTCGCCGGAGATTTACTAAACATTGAAGACACATTCCTTACATGTTCAGGACGTGAGGTAAAATTGCAAATATACGTAGAAGCGGAAAATATTGAATTTTGCGATCACGCTATGCAATCACTCAAAGAGTCTATGCGCTGGGATGAAGAACGTTTCGGGCGGGAGTATGACCTAGATTTGTTCATGATAGTCGCAGTCAATGATTTCAACATGGGAGCAATGGAAAACAAGGGACTCAATATTTTTAATTCCAAGCTGATACTAGCCTCTCAAGAAACTGCTACTGATGCAGATTTCTACAATATCCAAGGGGTTGTCGGTCACGAATATTTTCACAATTGGTCTGGGAATCGTGTCACCTGCCGTGACTGGTTTCAACTTAGTCTTAAGGAAGGTTTCACTGTTTTTCGTGATCAGGAGTTTTCCTCCGATCTTAATGCCAGGGCAGTGCAGCGTATCACAGATGCCGACCGCTTGCGTATACATCAGTTCCCTGAGGACGCTGGTCCAATGAGTCACCCTATACGTCCAGATTCTTATATGGAAATAAACAACTTCTACACCATGACAGTTTATGAAAAGGGTGCGGAGGTAGTACGTATGATTTATACTCTTTTGGGCAGAGATAATTTTCGGAAAGGCACTGATCTTTATTTCGAAAGACATGATGGTCAAGCCGTGACATGTGATAATTTTGTCTCTGCAATGGAAGATGCAAACCAAGTTGATTTGCAGCAATTCAGACGCTGGTATGGTCAGTCTGGTACTCCCGAACTCCATGTCAGCAGCTCACATGATGCGGAAGCTAAAACGTATTCCCTGACAGTTCACCAATCGTGTCCGAATACTGTAGGTCAAAAAGGATTTTATGCTGAAAAATCGCAGAATGACTTGCATGAAATACAAACAACGCCGGTTGAAAATCAAAACTCCACCCAGAATGCTAAACAATCCTTCCAAAAACAACCTTTTCATATTCCTTTAGCATTGGGTTTACTTTCCACAGATGGCAATGATCTACCATTAAAATTATCAGAATCCACTGCGGATAAACTTACGGATACAATAATCCTAGAACTCCGCAAGAAAATTGAAACTTTTGTCTTTGAAGACATACCGATTGAGCCAGTTCCATCTCTTGGACGTGGATTTTCTGCACCGGTAAAGTTACATTTTGATTATAATAATGCTGACCTAGCCTTTTTATTGGCCAATGACACTGACGAATTCAACCGCTGGGAAGCTGGTCAGCAACTGATGATTCGGATTTCATTAGAACAAATCCAGCGTTTTCAAAATAATCAGCCTTTCCAATTACCTACTGAATTGGAAAATGCTTTCCGTAGCCTCCTCAATCAAACTGCAGATAGTGATCCTGCACTTTTAGCACTCGCGCTAAGTTTTCCAAATGAATCATACCTTGGCGAATTCATGGATATCATTGATGTGTTAGCAATTCATAAGACACGAAAATTTTTACGGACGGAGTTAGCACAAAAACTTCAGCCTGAATTTAAAAATACTTATCTCAATTTTCAGAATGAAGGTACATTTAAAATAGATCACCAATCGATGGGGCGCCGTAGCTTGAAAAATTTATGCCTCAGTTATTTATCTGAATTAGAAAGTTTAGAGATTCGCAAATTATCACTAGCTCAGTTCCGCAAAAACGAAAACATGACGGACGTTGCGGGTGCACTTGGAGTCCTTACACACATAGATTGTGAGGAACGGAAAGTAGTTTTTAAAGAGTTTGAAAAAAAATGGGGAAAGAATAAGTTAGTGATGGACAAGTGGTTTGCTTTACAGGCAATCTCGTCTTTGCCACAAACATTAGATAATGTTAAAGTACTGACAAATCACCAGGCATATGAAAAAAATAATCCTAATAAAATCCGAGCATTGATCAGCACGTTTTCACGCTTTAATCAGCTTAGATTTCACGCAACTGACGGTTCCGGATATGAGTTCCTAGCAGACCAAGTGCTAAGACTTGATACCTTAAATCCACAGACAGCCGCGCGACTGGTAAGCGTTTTTAATAATTGGAAAAATTATGCTGTTGTACATAAAACAAAGATGAATGATCAGTTGCAAAGAATACTCAAAATTCCAAATCTCTCAGGAGACGTTTTTGAGATTGTCTCAAAAGCTTTGGATTAGTTGGGGATGGTTTTTCTCAGATTTTTTTAAAAATTCAATCGCTCGAAAGCGGGAGCAACAAAAATTTATAATAACTTAATTCAACAATAATATAATTGAAACATGGATCCTAAATTATTTAAATTTAACACTTTAAGTTTGCATGGCGGCCACCGACCAGACCTTGAAACAGGAGCGAGGGCAGTACCAATTTATCAAACTACCTCCTATGTTTTTAAGGACAGTGACCATGCAGCTGCGCTCTATAATCTTGAGCAGGGAGGACACATTTACAGCCGAATTTCAAACCCTACAGTCTCAGTACTTGAAGAGCGAATTGCAGCCCTTGAAGGGGGAACAGGAGCAGTAGCTACAGCATCAGGACAAAGCGCGTTATTTGCAGCAATCATGACCTTGATGGGACAGGGAAATCACATCGTTTCCTCTTCATCACTTTACGGCGGTAGCATTAACCTTTTCCAGCATACTTTGCCACGCTTCGGGATAGAAACCACTTTTGTAAATCCTCGTAAGCCAGGAGAATTTCGTAAGGCTATCCGAAAAGAAACACGCCTCGTTTTTGGAGAAATAATCGGTAATCCTGGTCTTGAAATTTTAGATGTTCCTGAGATCGCAAAGATAGCACATGAAGCTGGTTTACCATTATTGATTGACGCGACATTCAACACACCATATTTGTGCCGTGCTCTTGAATTGGGAGCAGATTTAGTTTCACATTCGGTTACAAAATGGATGGGAGGTCATGGGGTTGCGATAGGTGGGGCCGTGGTTGAAGGTGGACAGTTTGACTGGGAAGTTGACGGAAAATTCCCGACGCTTACAGAACCATATGCCGCTTTTGAAGGGATAAATTTTTTCGAAGAATTCGGACCCCAGGCTTTTTCAATGAGAATGCGTTCCGAAGCAATGCGGGATTTCGGCCCCGCGATGAGTCCGCAAAACGCATTTTATATTTTACAGGGTTTAGAAACTCTATCTCTCCGCATGGATAGACACATCAGCAATACCGGTAAATTACTGGAATTTTTAAAGTCCAGTGAAGAAATCGCCTGGGTCAAGCATCCGAATTTAACGGATCATCCAGATCATGAACTAGCTTCACGAATTCTACCTAAAGGAGCTGGTTCAATCATTGTTTTTGGTGTCAAGGCCGGAAGCCCCGGTGGAGGACGGGAAGCAGGGGCAGCTTTTATAAACTCATTACAACTCGCATCTCATTTGGCAAATGTCGGAGATGCGAAAACACTTGTGATTCATCCGGCAAGCACAACTCATGCGCAAATGGATTCCAAAACCATGAAAAAGGCAGGATTGACTGAGGACATGATCCGACTCTCGGTGGGATTGGAAGATGTAAACGATATAATCGATGATTTTAAACAAGCCTTACGGAAGTCTGCAAAAACAAGAGGAACAACAAAATGAAACTAAAAATCGCTTCTGGAATTTCTAATAAAAAAATACAAATATTCGCTGCCACCGGAGGAAAAGAACTTTCATCGAAACTTCCTCTAATAATTTTCCTGCATGGTGCAGGAATGGATCACACGGTCTGGAATTTACAAACACGGTATTTCGCATATCACGGTTATTCTGTACTGTC
>Ga0208277_1001782_pt1 | contig 12425 bp, 1 predicted proteins | sample ETNtaG_5_FD_185782 | JGI IMG/M metagenome (GOLD analysis project Ga0208277, IMG submission 185782) | Marine microbial and viral communities from oxygen minimum zone, Eastern Pacific Ocean - ETNP201406SV205 (SPAdes) (version 2) | ecosystem: Environmental > Aquatic > Marine > Oceanic ...
TGTTACTCAGCTTCTAGGACTGCTTGTGGCCAAATCAGCCATGGAAGATGCCGGTTACGGTGAAACAAGTGAAGAGGTACTTGATTCTACAGGAGTTATACTTGGAGTGACTGCTGGGATGAAACTTTTAGGTTCGCTGACTTCGAGGCTTCAGTATCCTGTCTGGGAAAAAGTATTAAGGCACAGTGGGATTTCCGGAAGTGATACAGAAAAAATCATTGAGAAGATGAAAAAAGCCTATGTAAACTGGGAAGAAAATTCATTTCCTGGTTTGCTGGGGAACGTCATCGCAGGACGTATTGCCAACCGGTTGAATCTCGGTGGAACAAACTGTACCGTCGATGCAGCTTGTGCTAGTTCCTTAAGTGCAATGAAAATGGCGATCAGTGATTTGCTAGAATATCGTTCAGACATGATGATTGCGGGTGGTGTAGACGCTGATAATTCACCAATGATGTATATGTGTTTCAGCAAAACACCGGCTTTCACTTCTGGGGATAACCCGCGGCCATTCGATGAAAATTCCGGTGGTGTCATGATTGGGGAAGGGATGGGTATGGTAGTTCTTAAACGTCTTGAAGATGCTGAACGGGACGGAGACAGTATTTATGCCGTTATCAAGGGAATAGGAACTTCAAGCGACGGAAAATTCAAAAGTATTTATGCTCCTCGTTCTGGAGGACAGGCCAAAGCACTTCGCAGAGCCTATGCAGATGCAGATTTTGCCCCACAGAGTATAGGTTTGCTAGAAGCTCATGGTACAGGAACTGCGGCGGGAGATGCCGCAGAATTTGAAGGTTTAAAAGAAGTTTTTACAGAAGATCCTTCGGAAAAACCAGGATATCCTGATTTTCAACACATCGCACTCGGCAGCATAAAATCTCAAATAGGCCACACAAAAGCTGCCGCTGGGATTGCAGGATTGATCAAAACCACACTTGCGTTGCACCACAAAATTCTTCCTCCTACAATAAATATTGAACGTCCAAATGAAAAACTTGGCATCGAAAAAACACCTTTTTACCTCAATACTGAGGCACGTCCATGGATCACATGTGGTGAGCAACGACGTGCCGGAGTGAGTGCTTTTGGATTTGGCGGTACAAATTTTCATTTCGTATTGGAAGAATATCAGGCCACTCATTCCAGTCCATTTCGTATGCATGAAACTCCGGTAGCAGTTTTTTTATCTGCTGGCACACCAAAAGAACTGGAAAAATTCTGCCGTGACCTGCTTGCTGAATTGGAAACCGTAGGTGCTGAAGAGCGACATATCAAACTGCTTGAAAATTCCCGTGAAAACTCGATCCTGAAAAAACATGCACGTTTAGGCTTTGTAACAAAATCTCTAGAAAATACAGTAGAAATTCTAGGACATGCTATCTCAACACTTGAAAGCAACATTGACAAAAATGAGTGGACTGAAAAAGGTATCTCTTATCGACAGCAAGCTCTGGAAACCAAAGGGAAAGTGGTTGCTCTTTTTTCCGGACAGGGTTCCCAATACATGAATATGGGCAAGGAATTGTTTCTTAACTTCCCTACTATGACGGGTCCTTATAACTCCCTGGACAAACTTTTTACAGAAAAAGACAAAAAGGCCACATCCATCCCCAAGCCTTTATCCGATTTAGTATTTCCGATTGCTGTTTTTAACGATAAAGAACAAGAAGATCAGCAGGCCCAACTTCAACGAACTGAAATCGCGCAGCCAGCAATTGGCGGAATCAGCGCTGGATTGTTCAGGATTATGCGTGAAGCAGGTCTCCAAACAGACTTTTCAGCCGGACACAGTTTTGGTGAATTAACAGCGCTTTGGGCTGCAGGTGTGATTGCAGAAGAAGATTATTACAAATTAGCATACGCCAGAGGACAGGCAATGGCTGCGCCCGATGATCCACATTTCGATGCCGGAAGTATGCTGGCCGTGATGGGAAAAGTGGATAAACTTGAAACGGATGTTGCTGAGTTTCCGGACGTTGTTATGGCAAACCTGAATTCAAAAAAACAAGTTGTGCTTGCCGGTCCGACAGAGGCGATTTTAAAAGCGTATGATACACTCAAAGAAAAAAAATACACGGTAGTCAAACTTCCTGTGTCAGCAGCGTTTCATACACCACTCGTAGGACACGCGCAAAAACCATTTGCAAAAGCAATCCGCGAGGTTAAATTTAATAAACCTAAAATCCCGGTTTATTCGAACGCTACAGCACAAGCATATCCTGCCAATGCAAAAACAATTCAAAAACAACTTGAATCACACATCTTAAACTCAGTACGTTTTCGCGAAGAAATTGAAAATATCCACAAAGATGGTGGACGGATCTTTATCGAATTCGGCCCAAAAAATGTCTTAACTAAACTAGTTGATAATATCCTTGCCGATAAAGAATACACCGCGGTTGCACTTAATGAAAATCCAAAAAAAGACAGTGACCTACTGCTCAGAGAAGCATTAGTTAAACTTTGTGTGCTCGGACTACCTTTACAAAAATTTGACCCTTATGCCCTGCCTGCACCACTCCCGCCTGTCAAAAAAACCGGAATGAGTGTGAGTTTAAACGGTGCAAATTACATAAGTGATGCAACACAACAGGATTTTGAAAACTCGATGAATGACGGATTTAAGGTGAATAGCCTAACACCTTCGGCCCACGGTACCGGAACAATTCCTGCCGCAGATTCAAATATACAATCCCCTGTTATCTTAAGTGATTCGAACATTACAAATAGTTTGCAGGCAGAAAAACCTGCGGTACAAATTGATACTGAAACTGTAAAACAAAGACCAGCAAATATTTCTACCATGAGCAAGCAACCACCTCCTTCTAATCAATCTTTCACATCAACCCAAGTCATGGAAACTTTGGAGCGTAGTTTATCCGGTTTTTATCAACACCAAAATGAAACCTTACAGGTTCACCAACAATACCTGGATCAACAATCTGAATATTCACGAACTGTTTATCAGTTGATGCAGCAACAAATCGAACTTGCCTCTCAAGGAACACAAATCCCTGCTGTAGTTGACCAGCAGATGCAAATGTTTCATGCACATCAGAGCGAAACCTTGCGTGTACATGAAGAATATCTACATCGTCAGTCTGAACAGACACAGTCCGCGTTAAGTATCACCTATCAGCATTTAGGTAATTCCGGATCAGGGTCAGCAACTGTTCAAAAACCTCCACCCGCTGTACAGATCTCAACACCAGTTGCGGCACCAACTCCACCAGTTGTAAAACCGACTGCGAAACCAACTCCTGTGCAGAAAGTTTCAGCTCCGGTCGTTTCCGCACCAACTGTTTTAACTCCAACTCCTGTTATTTCTAAGCCGACGGTTTCTCAGCAAACGGCATCAACAGCTTCAGCAGAAAGTATTGCACAAGTGACTCTTGCGCTTGTCAGTGAAAAAACCGGTTATCCGCAGGAAATGCTTGAACTAGGAATGGACATGGAATCCGATCTCGGGATTGATTCAATTAAGCGTGTTGAAATTCTGGGTTCAGTGCAGGATCAAATTCCACAACTGCCAGAAGTTCCAGGTGATGAACTTGCAGAAATGCGTACACTTGGTGAAATCGTTGCACATCTTCAGAGTAAATTAGGAACTTCCCCTCCCACGGTTCAACAAACAGCATCTGTGCAAATTGAAGTTCAGGCCGTTCCTGATTCAACTTCCGGAAATACGGTAGGAGACGTAACTGAGGCATTGATGGCCATTGTCAGTGAAAAAACGGGTTACCCGCAGGAAATGCTTGAACTGAGCATGGACATGGAATCAGACCTAGGCATCGATTCAATTAAACGTGTTGAAATTCTGGGTTCAGTACAGGATCAAATTCCACAACTGCCAGAAGTTCCAGGGGATGAACTCGCAGAAATGCGCACGCTCGGTCAAATCGTAGAACACTTAAAAAGTAAAATCGGTGATGACAAAAGCCCAGTGGAAAGTCCTACTTCAGAAGTTGCCGTGACTTCAATAAGTTCAGGTACAAATGGTGCTGATCCGGGCCAGGTTTTTATGTCAATTATCAGTGAAAAAACGGGTTACCCGCAGGAAATGCTTGAACTGGGCATGGATATAGAAGCTGATCTTGGCATAGATTCGATCAAACGTGTTGAAATAATGTGGGCACTGCAGGAACAGTTTCAGGATTTACCGCAAATAGGTACCGAAGATATAGCAGAACTTCGGACAGTAGGGCAAATTATCGAACATGTAAAAACCATCTTACCTTATGCTGGTCAAGTTACCACTCCGGAGCCTGATTTTCCAGAAAAAGCAGTCTCGTCTACAACTTCTTCAGATTCTGCCAGAAACGGAAATGGCAGCGTAGCAGCTTCACTGAGTTCAGTTCCAGGCGAGATAGCACCTGCGCTTTTGAGTATCATCGGTGAAAAAACAGGATATCCTGTAGAAATGCTTGAACTGAGCATGGACATGGAAGCTGATCTTGGTATTGACTCGATAAAACGCGTTGAAATAATGTGGGCGTTGCAGGAACAGTTACCCCATTTACCCCAGGTCAGCGGTAGTGAAATTGGAGAATTACGCACCCTCAAGGAAATTGTCGATCATTTAAGTTCGCTTGCTCCAGCAGAAGCAAACAATGCTTCTATTATTCCTGCTCCGGATTCAGATTCTTCTGAGCTTGTAAAAAAAAACTCCTGAACTCAAAGCCTGATTTCCCATTAGCAGAACATCAGGTCACGCTTAGTCTGGCAGAGGCCGTTTTACTCTCTTCCCCACGATTTCTGCACAAAGAACTGCCTGAGAATCAACTCTGTCTCATTACAGATGACGGTTCTGCCCTCGCACCAGCGTTGGCCAAGGCATTACACGGTCAAGGTTGGACACCAGTTATTTTACGTTTCTGCGGTATTTCTGAGTTTGATAACAGCAAACGTAAAGCTTTCAGCAAAGAAACTGCAATCATCGAGTTGTCTTCTTCTGAAGAAACTGAATTACAATCATCACTCAAACATATCTCTGAAAAATACGGAAGTTTTGGAGGCTTCATTCACCTTCACCCTGCCCCAAAATCTAACTCCGAGACAAAGTTAGAGGACGGTACAAATTCTTTTCTTAAGCAGGCTTTTCTTTTAGCAAAGAACATTTATCCATTTTTACACGAATCCGCCCAGTACGTAAAAAGGCGCATTCATTTTCTTGCAGTGGCGCGTCTCGACGGCAAACTTGGAATGGGTTCTGGTGAATTCAATGCTACGAGCAGTGGACTCTCCGGATTGATAAAAACCGCAGGAGTTGAGTGGCCAGATGTTTTTTGCCGTTTCCTAGATTTGCAGCCGGAGTTAAAAGTTACGAATGCAGTAAACTGCATCTTACAAGAACTACCGGATCCTGATTTACGAATCAGTGAAGTCGGTTATTCTGCCAAAGGGAAATCCGGAACAGCTAGGATGACTGTAAAACCAAAAATTGTGCGAGATTTAACAACTACAAAACCCGGAAAGACAATAAGCGAAAAATCTGTTTTCCTAGTAAGTGGGGGCGCTAGAGGTGTGACCGCGGAATGCGTTGTGGAACTTGCAGAAGCACAACCTTGTAATTTTATTTTGTTGGGACGTTCTCCGCTCGAAGATGAGCCGGAATGGGCGAAGTACGCTGGCGAGGATAAAATGGAATTAAAACAAGCGGCTATGAAGGCGATCGTTGAAAAAGGTGAAAAACCAACACCCCAAAAAGTAAATCAGCTTGTTGAAAAAGTGGAAGCAGGACGTGACATCAGGAATAATATAAAACGTATCCAAAGAGCGGGAGGACAAGCTGAATACATAAGCAGCGACGTGACCAACACAAAAAATTTGAAAGCTGTAATTGCTCCAGTAGTTAAAAAATACGGTGCGGTGACAGGGCTGATTCATGGAGCGGGGGTACTTGCAGACAGGCTTATTGAGAAAAAAACAGCTGAAGATTATGACGCTGTATGTTCAACCAAAATAAATGGAATTAACACACTCTTGGAAAGTGTTGATCCAAAAAAATTAACTCATCTCTTATTATTTTCATCTGCTGCAGGATTTTACGGAAATGCTGGACAGTCTGATTACGCTATGGGGAATGAAGCATTGAACAGGATAGCACTTTTGTTCAAGCAAAAACATCCAAATTGCCACGTCACCTCATTCAACTGGGGACCGTGGGAAGGTGGAATGGTCAGTACTGAATTAAAAAAGATGTTTGAAGAACGTAACGTTGAGGTAATTTCTGTAGAATCTGGCACCCGTGTCTTTGTGGAAGAAGTTACATCTTCAGGACAGGTCAATCCAATTGTACTGATTGGGAATTCAATGGTGGTTCCAAATGATGCAAAAACAGATTTACGCAAGTGGGAAATTTCGCAAGAAATCAACTTGGAATCAAATCCGGTATTTAAGGATCATGCAATTGGTAGAAATCCTGTTTTGCCTGCTGTTCACGCCATGTCCTGGATGGTTGATGCGTGTGAACAGGGACTTCCCGGTTTTAAGCTTTCAAGCTGCAAGAATTTTAAAGTGCTCAACGGCGTTAAATTTGATAAAACACTCGCTGATAAATATACTCTTGAACTGCTTGAAATTGAGAGCGAAAACGGAAATTGCGTGGAGATTGATGTTAAGGTTTCAAGTAAATCCGGATCTGGAAGTTCAGGAAATAAGGGTACCCGTTTTCATTACAGCACACTGGTGCGTTTGGAAAATAAGGTTCAGAAAGTGCCTCTACATGAACGTATAGATCTAAGTCATACACACAATTTACCGGGATTATCATTTTATCAGGACGGCACTTTATTTCATGGACCGAAATTTCAGGGAATTGAACAACTGTTGAATATAAATGAAGATGGTTTAACTTTAGAATGCAGGTTGCGGGGAAATGACGTCTCGGAGGAAGGGCAGTTCGCATCACAAGATTTTAATCCTTTTGCAATAGACCTTGCATTTCAGGCAATGCTGATTTGGGCCTGGCGTTTTCATAACTCCGGAAGTCTGCCATTGAAAACTGATATGCTCAAACATTTTAGAAAAGTACCATTCGAAACACAGTTTTACCTGAGCATGTCTGTTAATAGTAATTCTTCAACTGCTCTCAACGCAAACCTATTTCTGCACGATGAAGAAGGTTTGATGTATGCCCAGATGATTGGTGCGGAAGTAACACTGAGTAAATCATTAAACAATTTGTTTGGTAAAAAATAAAATGATGCACTGAGTAAAAAGAGTGACAGAGTTGGGAGACTCCTATTATGCTTTGAGGGTTGGTTTCTGTCTTATAATTTATCAATTAGAGAGTAGTTATAAATCTTAATGGATTTTGTATTTCTGTTTAAAAAATATTTTCTGCATCTTTCGAAATATATCGGCATCAGAACTTTTTACGTGACCATTAGACATGAAAAGAAAAAATAATTTTGAATGGTTGAAAAAAACAACAAACAAAAAAAACCAGAATAAAATAATAAATGCAATCAATCGCCGTTATTGGCCTTTCCTGTCTGTTTCCTGAGGCAAATACACCTGCAGAATATTGGCAAAATTTATTGCAGGGAAAAAATTCTTGCACTTCTGCGACTGAACCCATCCTGGAAGCGGAACCTTCGCGTTTTTACGCCAACAAAAAAGGGGTGGCTGACAAATATTACTGCGCGCGAGGTGGTTACATCCATGATTTTAGATTGGATGCGGATGGTTTTCTACTGCCAGCAGAAAGAATCGAAAAACTTGGTGAATCTTTTCAATGGACTCTTCATGTTGCCCGTGAAGCATTGCGTGACAGCGGTTATTATGAAAATTCTAAAATTCTGAAACAATGCGGTGTTGTACTGGGAAATCTTTCATTTCCTACAAAGGCATCAAACCACTTGCTCTTGTCTTTATATCAGGAAGCTCTAAACCCACTTTTGAAAAACTTGTTGGATCGTACAGATTTCTGCCTTGATTCATTTGCTGACCAAAAAAATTATGCTCCAGAAAATGCAAACATTTCAGGACTTCCTGCATCTATTGTCGCTCAGGCTCTTGGTCTGTCTGCTCACTTTTTAGCATTGGATGCAGCCTGCGCTTCTTCCTTATACGCGTTGGCGCTGGCGTGCCATTATTTGCAAAGCGGAAAAACAGATTTAATGCTCTCTGGGGCTGTGAGTGCGGCCGATCCATTTTTTGTAAACATGGGATTTTCGATTTTTCACGCATATCCGAAACATCCTGAGACATCTAATCCCCTAGATAACAACTCCGGCGGATTATTTGCCAGTCAGGGTGCAGGAATGTTTGTTCTCAAGCGATTGGACGATGCCAACCGTGACGGGGACAAGATTCACGCGGTAATTTCAGGTATTGGCTTGTCGAATGACGGTAGAGGACAATTTGTTCTGAGTCCAAATTCTAAAGGACAAGTTTTAGCTTATGAACGAGCTTATGATTCTTCCAATATTTCTTCAGATGAAATTGACTATATCGAATGCCATGCCACAGGGACCCCGCTTGGAGACAAGGTTGAACTGGATTCAATGGAACTATTTTTTGCTGATCCCGATACTCAGGTGGGAAAGAAAACAAAACCGTTAATAGGTTCATCTAAATCTAATTTAGGTCACATGCTGACTGCTGCCGGAATGGGCGGAATGACAAAAGTCATCCTAGCGCTACAAAATGGAATAATCCCAGCAACGGTTGGCGTTGAAGACGTGATGACCTCAAAAAACAATGGTGTGTCCGCAGATCAAATAGTACGTAAGAATACTGACTGGCCACATAAAGGCCTGAAAAAAAGAGCAGCGGTAAGTGCTTTTGGTTTCGGAGGTACAAATGCACACGTTGTGTTTGAAGCAGCAAACACTGGAAAAAATTCACGAAAATCAAAAAAGCAAAAAAAAACCATACAAAAACGACAGACCTTAGTTGCAATAGTAGGAATGGATGCAATTTTCGGTGGATGCAACGGGCTTCATGATTTTTATCAAACGATTTACGACAACAAACAGCATTTTCGCAAACTTCCACCGGAACGTTGGAAAGGACTGGAAAAGCACCCTGAATTGAGCAAAGTAGGTGAAGGGGCTTGGCTGGAATCTTTTGAAATGGACTTTCTACGTTTTAAACTGCAGCCCAATCCAAAAGAGCATCTGATTCCTCAGCAGTTACTAGCCTTAGAAGTCACAGACAGGACAATTAAAAAAACAACTCTACGTGAAGGACAAAATGTGGCTGTACTGGTGGCCATGGAAACAGAACTTGAAATTCACAGGTTCAGAGGACGTGTTAATCTGGCTACACAAATTGAAGACAGTCTAAAAAAATCTGGAATTTCTCTTAGTGATGAAGAACAAAAACAATTGATTGCCTTGTCCAGTGACAGCCTTTTAGAAGAAGTTCCAATCAACCGTTTTACAAGTTTTATAGGAAACATCATGGCGACCAGAATTTCTTCACTTTGGGATTTTTCTGGGCCGGCAATGACAATTTCTTCAGGAGAAAATTCCGTTTTCAGGGCGCTTGAAATCGCGCAGATGTTGCTTACGGAAGACAACGTTGACGCGGTAGTGATCAACGCTGTTGATCTCGCCGGCAGTCCCGAGAAGGTTTTACTGCACCAAAGAAATTCGCCTCTCAATTCCGCAAAAGCGACTCTCAGTTTTGAACGTGACGTCAACGGTTGGATGATCGGCGAAGGTGCCGGAACAGTAGTTCTCAAAAGCATGAAGAATGCAAAAAATGATGGGGAACAGATTTTTGCGACTCTTGACGCAGTATCTTTTGCAAACGGAATTTCGGCTGATTCTGTCGAAGATGCGGGGAGGAAAGCTTTAAAATTAGCAAAGATAAAGCCTCAGGAAGTCGGCCTCATGGAAGTTTTCGCTAGTGGAAACGAGCTTGAGGATAAAGCAGAAATGAGCGGATTAACAAGTCTATATTCCGGGGAAAACATAAGTTGTGCAATTGGCGGAATCAAGGCTAATTTGGGACATACATTTGCGGCCTCTGGAATGGCGAGTTTAATCAAAGCTGCGCTTTGTCTGCACCACCGTTTTATTCCGGGGGTTCCGCAATGGACATCTCCCAAAACTGAATTGCTCTCAACAAATGAATTTTATGTTCCAGTGGAGTCACGGCCCTGGCTAATTCAACCGGGAATTTTGAAAAGGCATGCTGCTGTCAGCGGAATTGGTCAGGACAACGTGTGTTCGCATCTGATTTTATCGGAATCCCAAGCTGAATTGCGACAAAAAATAGAAATCGCTGAGTCAGGTGATTTGTCTTTGTTTAAGCTTATTGGACGAGATATGAGTAACATCCAGAAGAACATGTTAGAGCTTGAAAATGATCTGCAGACAGGTAAAGACCCGAAGGCTTTAGCCTACAGATGTTATGAGGACGCAAAAAATAATAACGCAGAATTTGCGGCAGTCCTTATAGGGGCGACAAGAGAGGAAATTGTAAAAGAAATTGATGCTGCAAAATCCGGAATTGAAAATTCTTTTTCAGGAAAAGGTGACTGGTCTTCTCCTAAAGGGAGTTATTTTACTTCTGTTCCATTATCCCGTGAGGGTAAAGTAGCTTTCACTTATCCGGGAGGATTCAGTGCATATGTTGATTGCGGACGTTCCTTATTTCAAATGTTTCCAGGACTGCATGACTTGGATGAAAAGTTCCTTGTAGAAACTGGTCCCGCAGATAAACGACAAGGAAGCAATTATTTATGCGATCTTTTGCAGGAACGCCGGCTTTATCCCCGAACAATGGAACGCTTGAGCAATGAGGAACTTGATGCTCTGCAGGAAAATTTTATCCAAAGCCCAATCTCTATGTTTGAAAGCGGGGTAAGTTCAGCAGTGTTGAACACACATGTGATGCGCAAAGGTTTTGGCCTAGAACCAGAGATTGCCTTTGGTTACAGCATGGGTGAGATATCAATGCTTTACGGACTTGGTGTGTGGGAAAGCATGTCAAACATGAGCGACATTTTAAATACGTCGAAGCTTTTCTCAGAGCGTTTGGCAGGGCCAATGAATGCTGTCCGTGAAGCCTGGAAATTGGGAGAAAATGAATTCCGGAATGAAACTCTTTGGGGCTGTTATTCCATCCGCATGTCTGCAGAAGAAGTTAAGAAATTGGTAGACAAAGAGGTGTACGTTTATTTAATCCTGATCAATACACCGGAAGAAGTGGTAATTGCTGGTGAGCCTTCCGCATGTGAAAGAGTGATAAAAAAACTAAAAAGCCCAATACATCCGATCCCGGTCACAGATGTAGTACATTGCGAACCTGTTAAAACAGAATATCAAGAAATACGAAGAGTCCACACGGATCGTGTAGTAGAACGACCAGAAATTGATTTCTATTCCGCAATTGACTACGGAATTACAAAACTAGACAGTAAAACGCTAAGCCACAATATTGCCACGATTTATAGCAAAACGGTTGATTACAGTCGTCTGGTAGAAACTGTTTATAAAGACGGAGCCCGTATTTTTGTAGATTTAGGGCCAAGAGCAACTTGCTCAAAGTGGATCAACAAAATTCTTGACAAACGAGCCCACCTTGCGATCAGTGTCAACCGTAAGGGTACTGACAACCGAGCCATGATTCTACAGGCTCTATCCAGCTTGATCAGCCACCGTGTACCGTTAAAGTTGGAATCACTTTTTCCGAAAAATCCTGTCCAAGCCCAGAAGCAGCTTCCGCAAAGCATTAAACTGGGTGGGGCACCGATCCAACAATTCTTTGAAAAAGGCTCTGAATCTTTTTCAACAGGGAGTGCGGCACTATGGCAACAAGGCACATATTTACAAAGCAGGAACAATTCATGGCAAGGCCCTTTAGAGATTCAAAATATAGATACAAAGGATCATGCCTCTACAAATTTGGTGTCCACGCAATCATTGCCAGAGAAATTTACAGAAATTGATCAAACCTCATTTCTATCTCAAACAGAAATGAACATAATTCCAGAAGCTAACATCTATACGACTGAAACAGTTCCATCTTTTTCACCTTTTCCTGGTGAATTCGGTTCACGCAGAAATGCAGCACATGCGGCGTTTTTAACAGTTAGACAGCAGGGGTTACGGCAATTTTCAGGAATAATCGGCAGCATGTTAAAACAGGAATTACCTATTGAAAACGAAAAACCGGACTTAAGTATTTTAAATTCTGATCCGGTTTCATCTATCACACAAAAGGAAGAAACACAAATCCCTGCCCTTTTTGATTATCAGGATTTGCTTGAACTAGCCGGAGGAAATATTTCAAATGTTTTTGGTCCCGAATACGCCGAAATAGATTCGTACCGGCGATACGTACGTTTACCGATGGAACCTTATCTGTTGGTCAGCCGAGTCACAAAAATTGACGGGAAACTCGGTGAATTTAAACCTTCAACTATTACCACAGAATATGATATCCCTAAAAATGCATGGTAC
>Ga0208277_1001784_pt1 | contig 12417 bp, 12 predicted proteins | sample ETNtaG_5_FD_185782 | JGI IMG/M metagenome (GOLD analysis project Ga0208277, IMG submission 185782) | Marine microbial and viral communities from oxygen minimum zone, Eastern Pacific Ocean - ETNP201406SV205 (SPAdes) (version 2) | ecosystem: Environmental > Aquatic > Marine > Oceanic ...
CGCTTGCCATTCATCTCACCTAAAATCCGTAGAAGACGGGGTCTCCGTCTGCTGGCCCAAAGAAGTGAGAAGAGTTCGTGTATGGTTCGTTTCTCACTGGTGGGTACGCATCGTATGCGTATCTTGCTACAGGTGCGCTAGAAGTAGCGCTCTTTACGGGTGCTGATGGCAACGATGGTGCCATACCTTGTCTGTTTAGAACGTACCATGCTCCAAGTGCCGTAATGCCTATAGAAAGCATCTTGTTTCTTTTATAGAAGTTTTTCATCTGTGTCTTCAATTTCATGTTGTTGCCTCAAGTTAAGTAATCGATTCCGCCGCCAAGTGTCAATCCGACTAGTCCACCGACTAGGCCGTTGGATATAAGTCGTTTGTTAGAAGTGTGCCTTGTTCCAGGGTTGGCTTTCAACCCAGCCATTGTACCACCCATTCCAATAAGTGGTCCTGCTACTACGTAATTTTCGATTTTATTATCTCTTGCTGCATTGATTAGAAGACCTGCTCCAGTACCTAGTACTGCTCCTGCACTAGCTCCTATCAATACACTAACCATATCAGGAGTACTATTATCTAGATACTCTATTAGTGGAAAGCCTACTGCCCCGACAACAGCTCCAGTCATAGTCCAGTATTTTGCGGCAACGAGTTGCGCTCTTACTTTGGTTAGGTCTATCATAGAATTCCTCACAGGTTGTGTCTCATCCCTGCAAAGACTTGAGGTTCGTAGCCATGTCTGATTGATGCACTTTGCACTACAGGTCTCTTACCTCTCTCCATGAGCGTCTGCTCAAGCATAGGATCCATCATGATTGGTTGAGTGTGATAATCCGCATCATAGCGAACTTGTGGTCCTTGTGGAGATGGCATTACTGTATCCCATCTTCCAGTTCCTGGGGCTGGTGCTCCCGTATGCCCGGTCTTCCTGAACATATCGTCCATTTCTGTTCCGCTTGTTTTGAAAGTAGCCTGCCCTAGCCCGTTAATTGAACCGTATGTCTCGAAGAGATACATTATGCCAAGAGAACCTGCTGCGAATGTAAGCAACGGATGCTTGTCTGCGGTCTTGAATATCTTATCTACTATCTTCATGCTTAACTCTCCGAACCGATTATTGTTTGTCTCTTTATGAAAAGACCCTTGACCATAAGTTTCGGGTTATTGTCTGCGTTAGACGTTACTTTGCCGAGAGAAATTGTCTCATCAGACGAATCAGAGGTCTTACTGAAAACAGACGGAACTGATCTTAGCCCAGGAGATACTTGGAAGCAGTGTGCTCCTGTGGAGTCTCCGTAGTTGGCAGTTGTTTCGCTTGTCCAACCGTTTGTTCCGGAATCACCGGCTCTGTTGTATCGGAAGACGTTCTGTACAATGCCAGGGAAGTAAACAGTTCCCTTGTTTCTAAAGTAGATTCTGTCGCCCACCTTTGGTACTGTCGTAGACTTTCTTCTCAAGTTCTCGTTATTGTCTACCGCCACAATGTTGTTTGCAGTAAGCGTAATCAGAGTTGACGTAACTGCCTCGACGATTCCTACTTTCTGTCCTGTATTATCTAGGACTGTATCTCCGACATCGAACTTTGTTGTGGCGTCTACTGTATCCACTGTTAGTGTTGTTTGCGCATCTGCGCTGATGTTTGACTCGTTAAGAAGAATGCCTGTTGCCTCGTCAATGTCCCAAGTCGAAACCTCTGTCACGTCTTTCGATGTGTCTTTGTAGATGAATATATTCTGATAAGACGGGGTCGAAGGGGTTCCTGGGAAGTTTCCACTAGAAGCCAATGATGGCCCTGCTACTGAGTTTGCATCTGCACCTGCTGAACCAACCGTAGCAAATTCGATTGTTCCTACTGCACTATCAAACTCGGAGTTTATAGCAAATACAGGACGGCCTGCTTGACCTTGATATGGATGCCCTGTTCCGATTAGATGACTGTTTGAATCAAACACTGCTTGATTGTAAGTATCGTCTACCGAGTAAGTTGAAGATCCAATTGGCTTTGCTATTGCAGAAGACATAGTATCAAGGCTTGCCTCTTTCAATCCCGTGTGAGAGAAAGTGCCACCACCCATGAAGTCGGTCTTCATTGGAGTTGGGATACCACCACGGCTTGTGTAGTTAAGGCTCATTCCATATACGTCTCTTGAAGGCTTGATACGGTTCGAGACCATTATTCTTAGTTGATCCTCGTAAGGCTCAGGTTTCATAGGAGTATACATCATAGTGTATGTTCCGTCAGATGCAACAGACTTAACCCAGAACTGTCCATCTACTCTACTAGTCCTATTATTCAATAATAACTCCGCTGGAGTCTCTCCTATACCATCTGTAGTATTCTTATATCCATCTATCTCTAGATATACTGCTGCATATGGATTATCGACAACGACCTCTAGAGCGTGAAGAAGCCCTGCCCCCTTCTTTGCCACGACCTCTAGGGTTTCGCCGCTGTCTATATTTAAGTTAGTGAATTTATCTGTCCTTAGTTCTACGTCTGCAGTGCTTGAGTTTCCACCTGCACCGTAGTTGTATATGTTTGTTGTGACAGCCTTGAGAATATCTTTGTTTCTCTGCTTCTTAGCCTCACGGCCACCCTGACCGCCCTCGGTATTTCGACGTACTTCTCGTCTCAGTCCATGGGCTGATATAACGGACGGTTTGAAGTCCGAATCATCGTAGTCAAAAAGCGCCATTTTTGTTCCCCTACCTGTCTTCTAAACTCACACTGCGAGGTAATCGCTTAGGAATCCAGACGACTGATAGGTTACTGGGTTGTAGTACATGAACCTTAGTCTTCCACCGGCCTTGGCTTTCAAGGTCGAGAGTTGCTCCTGCGATAGCTCAAGGATTTTATATTTCCAACCGACTAATCTGCAGCGTCCGTCGAGGATGAACTCATCTGAGTCGTTTACCATTCTGAACGCAGGGAGGGAAGCCTCACCGTGCTCGATTATCATACCGAAAGTCCAGTTGGGGTTAGCCAATGGGGACATTTCTCCGTCTAGGAATCCAGAGATTCCTTCTAGTGTAGTTTCGCTTGCGGTTGCGCGAGCAGACTCTCCGTCGCTAGCTTCATCCAGTGTGTGCTTGGACACACCCGATGGCTGCTTCAAATACATTTTGGCAGACACAGACCCAATGTGTTCTGTGTTTGCTGCGGTTCCATCGCCCTTGAATCCAACCGGTAGTCCACCGTTAGAGGTGTCGTATGGTGGGTAAGCGTTTAGAGAGTGCCAGTCACCAGTGTCCTTGACCATGTACTTTGGCTGCAGAGGTAGTGTTGGGCACAAGTGATACAGGTTACCTGCATATGGCTCAAGAGCCTTGAAGGTAATGAAACCTGAATCATAGTCTGGTGCTAGAATGTTTCCTGTCTTGTCTGCCTCAGCAACAGTCGATGTTCCGAGGTCGTAGTAAGCACTGATTGAAGCAAGTCCGTATTGTTCCAGTGCTTCTCCGTGTGTTCCATCGAAGTCAGTTGCAACGCTGCTGCTTACTGCCGTGATTCCCACGTTCACCGTGTCGGTGAAGAATAAGTCGACGCTCATTGCCTCGACTCCTGTTACGAGCGCATAGGTATCCCTTATGCGAAGAAGGTATCCTGGTTTTAGTGCGACATCGTCGCCCATTATACCGTTTTCATAACTTACGTTTGCTAGTCGCCCGAAGGCGTTTCCACTTCTATATCCTTGATTTAGGTTTGCCATATTTTACCACTTTCTTTATCTGGGTAGGTCTTGGACCTGTTTGTCGCACAGGGTGGTATAATATAAGCAGTTTGTTCGTAGCCAATTGAATTTTGAAATAAAAAAAGGACGCTGACCCCGCGACTGCGGGGCCAACGCCTATTTGCGTTTGGGTAATTTTACCCGATTAGACGACCTTCGCAAGCGATGTCATGCTGATTATACCGGCGTCGCCAGTAATAGCAGCAGCTATCGTTCCGAAGGAGGTCGAGGCTGTCCACGCATCCACAGTTGCAGCGGCTGCACCAGTTGCAATTGAGGGACCGGTCTCTAGCTGCTGCAGAGCAGTAGTTAGATCAACCGTAAATGGTCCCTTGTGCATTCCTGTGTATTTGCTGCCAGCGTCTAGGTTTCCACCAGTTGACGCTGTTGCGTTGTCGTAAACATCCTTGAAAGCCAAAGCCTGTATAGCCTGGGGGAAAAGACCCGCCATGGCATTTGGATCCGCAGAGGCGTTATCCGAGAAGACACCAGTATCAGCAACATCTGCTGCGGTATCGTCAAGGGCGAACGCGGATAGGCTTAACACAGATTCGAGAGCCAGGTTACCGTTTATGTCGTAGTAGTTATGAGCGGTATGAGCAGCACCCTCAGCAGCATGAGCTGCTGTGGTGTCTGCGAACGCGCTGTTAACTGCGAGGGGGCACTGTGAGATCATTCTCAGTACTCCGCCTACTTCGAGTGCAGTAACGTCGGCTGTACCATCGCCAGAGTTATCCTGATTAAACAGACTGTTCGAGACAGCAGCAGTCGTGAAACCGCTACCATCCATGTCTGCTACTTCATAGATGTACAAAAAGTCAGGCTCGACCACAGTGCCCTTCAGTGCTTCCTTGTATGTATTAAGGATGTACTTAGGGACAGTTGTGGAGTTTGCCAGACCAGTGTCTGCTAGAGCGAGGCACATGACGTTCGTGCGAACGACTTGCATCCTGGCACCGAATGCAACATCTAGACCGCCGATTGACGTCATCTAAATCACACTCGTGCCGTCCCGTAAGGGATCAGCTCAACTCTCCGATGTTTTGTGTGAGCTGGATCAGTTCGTGGTGTTGACCAACGACAGATCCGATTACTCTCCACTTCTCTGCACCAGCGATGGTCGAGTTACCGAAGTTAGCAGCGCCGCCAACCACTCTGTGGTTGCAGACGATGTTCTTCTCAGGCTCGATCACGATCGGGCTCTCATACCATACGAAGGGTTCTTCTAGAACCTCAAAGATCTGTTGATCGATGACCGGAGTCTCGATCCCAGAAATTTGCCACTGGTGCTCAGTGATGAGCAACGGTGTAACAGGGTACTGAATACCCATAGTTAGGTAAAAGAATTCCTCTAGGCTCTTGAAATTTAGAGTCTTGGAGGACCATCCGTAGGAGTCGACTGAGGTTGAGGACGGGTTTCCGGATGAACCGGAAGATGGTATTAACCATTGTCCATAGGTTCCAAGAACAGAAAACTGATCTGCTCTCAAAATACCCTTACCATAGTCGCCCTTGGGCCAGACGCCTTGTGAGCCTCTACCCCAGTGCGGGAAGTTGGATGCAATCTTTTGCTCAATAAGGCTTAGGTAGTTCTTAATTTGTCCTGTAGGACGATCATAATAAGGACGTAGCTCCATTGTTTATCACATTCCATTTCGTTTTATGTTTGTATTCGTTGTTGGTTCACCGTCATATCCGTTTTGCTGGTTCGGGTTATTCACAGCGAAAAGCCTCTCAGGTATAAGGAGTTTGAATACAATGTATTACATCGTAAGTCAATAGTGTTATTACTAACTACAAGCTGGGTATTTGCATGGGGTCTAAACCAGTGAGTGTCAGGTTCACTGAATCAGAATACAAAGAAATAGTCCGTGAAGCGAATCGGAATAAGGTAACAGTGTCAGCGTATATTCGCTCTTGCGCTCTTATGCGTGTGGCAGGCGACTTGATTGAGAAGCAAATTGCAGAAGACGAGTATGTTAGAAGAAACATAAATATGAAGACCCTAGATGAAAGAGGGACTTTTTGAATAATTAGACACCCAAGCGAGGTCCGAAGACCCCGCAAGGGTGCTTTCGTTGAAAGTCGTATTCAGTTACTCAGAATACGTTTGCGCGTACACCGAATAGCTGCTGCGGTTGGGGCTGAGGGAGCATGTCTGCTCCAACTCCGGCTCCAGCCGAGTAGTTACCGATGTAACCGTATGAAGAACCCAAGCCGTTTAGTCCGGCAGAGGGTAGTGCGTCAACCATACCGCCCACTACTGGGAGGCCGCTGATCATACCAGTGCTCTTCAATACGCCTGCGGAAACAAGACCAAGTGCGATCATGTTTGCCATCAGGGCTTCTGCGGGCGATAGCCACTTCATTGATGAAGCTAGGTAAGTAACACCAGCTGTTAGTGCAACTGCCGAAGCAGCCCTACCAGCAGTGGAGCTCATACCAGGCACCATATTAACGTAGCTCATTGCCTTGCTTCCGACTCCAGTTGAGGTCATCCATCCTGCCATTGCAGGTAGACCTAGACCTAGCCAAACAATTCCGAGTTGTCTGAGGTTCAGGTGCTTCTTCACGTATGAAGTGTAGCCCTTGAAGCTCATCTTAGTCGATGTTCGCCTTCGGCTCTTTCTCTTAGGAGCGCGAGCAGTGCGTCGCCTTCTCACAGTCTTTCTTCTGGCTGTCTTTCTTCGAGGGGATCTTCTCCTCTTAGGTGCAGCTCTTCTCTTGACTCTTCTTCGACGTGTAGTCTTCCTGCGCTTTGGGGCAGCCTTCCTTCTGGTAGTCTTCTTCCTGCGAGAAGTCTTTCTTCTCTTAGGTGCAGCCTTCCTTCTGGTAGTCTTCTTCCTGCGAGTGGTTCTTCTTCTCTTAGGAGCAGCCTTTCTTCGTGCTGTCTTCCTGCGAGTAGTTCTCCTTCTCTTAGGTGCCGCCTTCCTGCGGGTGGTCTTCCTTCGAGTAGTTCTTCTTCTCTTAGGAGCCGCCTTTCTGCGGGTCGTCTTGCGTCGGCGAGTAGTCTTTCTTCTCTTTGGTGCAGCCTTGCGGCGTGCAACTCTTCTTGCAGATTTTCTTCTTGCCATTTTATTCATTCCTTTTTTGTTGGACCGCACACTCTTTTTCCGGCTGGTGTTCTTTCTCTTTGACACCTTACGCTTGGCGGCTGGGCGTCGCGGATTTAGTATCACAACTTCAGCCAGGGGCATACGATCTATAATAGCGCACTAGGGTACCGCATATAAGGGGCATGCATCAATATATGTTGCTGTCATATATCTATAGATTCAACCTAGTTACTGAAAAGTGTGATAAGTGAATGTATGCTGCGATTAACGTGACTCGTCGTCAAGCTGAACGTGATTATAGCCGACGTATCCCTGTATCTTTCACTATGGAGAAGGAACTATACGACCTAGTCGACGACTTAATCGATAGAAAAGTGTTCAAAGATAGGACTCATGCAATAAATGCTGCAGTAGATTACTTGCGATGGACTTTGCAGAATAATCCTATGCTGTTCTACGGTCCTCGTAATAAGCAATGATATCGGTTATACCTTCTGCTACTGTAGAATATAGTTGGTTACTATCTGCATTAACATATACTACTATACTAGGTATCTCATATACTAATTCAGATAGAACTGTCGAGTAATGTCCTAGCGGTACAATATCTACAACTCCTACATTGGCAAAGGAACTTATTGTGTCTTCGTATCTTTGCAGTAGTTCTTCATTTGTGTAACCTGCCAAGTCCCCTAGTATGAAGTCGCTCTCTGACCAATCCTTTTGTGTATCGAAATCATACGCATGTAACTCTATATGATAATTAGACACCCCTAATGCCGTTGACAATTCCTTATTGTATGAAGTCCCTTTTGCTTGGGAAGTCGATAAATCTATCATTTCTTTTGCTGTATTTCCTTTGACGATATAGTAGGGCATATTTTTAATCTCCAGCATAGATTCTAGACTCGCTGAAAAATTCTTTACGTTGGGGCCATCAGAGGTTTCTTTGAAATGAGGTACGCTAATAGTGACAGCCATCGGTCTATTCTGATGGGGCGTTTGTTATATGCGTTCTGCTAAAATCTAGCCATGTCGAGATTCTTACTGGTATCTACTAATGGAACTGGCTCGTGTTTTTTCCATCTTCCGCCGCCCAAAGTATAGTAGAACCAATACCTATTCATTGAGTCCTTGAAGAAATCTAGTTGCTCAACATAGTGTTCTAGATTCCTACTCTTCAGATAATCTGGCCTATCTTCTATCCTGAAGATTATCTTATTATCTGATTGTGACCATGCAGTTTCGTTCAGTAGTTGTATTCTCTGAGTCAGTGCCATACCCACTATTCCTAGTCCTGCGCCAATTGTCCATATCAATTCTATTGCACGAGAGTTCCCTTTCTTTACGAACAATTGAAGTTCGTCTATTGCGACAACTCTTCTAATCCTCTTGTATCCTGCACTTCTCTGTAAAGCAAACATCAATTCAACGACTCTATCGAGTCCTTCGATATTCTCCTCCAATGTCCCTGGGGGTCTGTAAACTATTGCGGGATTCTTCAATAATAGTTGCTCATAGACTTCTACGGGAGAATGGCATATTGTCCCAAGATGCGCAAATGCTGAATCGTGTTTGGGGTCTATGAACATAGTGTGTGCGCCTAGTTCTTGAACTCCTTGCAGTATCTTTCCTGCAAAAACAGTCTTACCACTACGCGTAATACCTAAGACAACAGAATGCCTTTTCTTGAAAGCCTCGATAAAGCTCCGGCTAAGTCTCATGACCTGCTATCACTTCAATACTGACTTGAATGTTGCTTTAGTTATCCTCGCCAAACGTTAGTTCCATGAAGTTTGAGAAAAACTTGCAACTGCCGTTATGGTGAGACCGTACGAACTCTTTTTCTTCCATAGTGGTGCAAAAACTACACCACTTATTAGTCTTCCCAATTCTCGTCCTCAAATGGATCGTTTTCCATTTGTTCGCCGTGTCGCCATCCGGGGTTCGGCATATATCCTACTTCTAACTGCTCCATCGGTACAACTCTTTGTGGTATGTCTTCTTTGAATTCCTTCGGTCCTGATTTGTCTCCCTCATGGAACCTCATTACGAGTTTGGAAACATTTAGTTCGCTTTCTAAGACGACATCGTACGATTTATCCTCAATCAGAAGGTGGAAGCGAGACCCTCCTCCCCAAGCCAAGTTGCTTTTCACCATCGCTTTCTTGAACTTCTTATGTACCTTCATAATCAGTTCCTTGGACTCTAAGTGAATTGGTATTGCCTCCTTTATCGAAGATTTTGTCTTCAATCTTTTCGTCTTAGCGAAGAGCTTACCCTGCGGGGCTGCTTTCAATCCTTTTACTGACCTACTCAATAACCCATTCAAGTTGAGCCAATCATTTATTCCGGCTAATGCTTCAAAGGAGAAAATTGGTATCCTTTGAGATTCCTTTCTCTCTTTGAATGTCTTACTCTCGTCTTTCTCCCAAAAGAAATCTAACCATACTATTCGCTGTTTAGTAGGATCAAGAACCATATTACCATTATGCGGGTCTGCCCACATTCCTAGTTTCACTGCTTCTTTGTAATCGCTGGCGAATCTATCGTACTCAGATTGTGGAATATTAACGAGATCCTTTAGATGTTCATTTAACATCTTGAACTTCTTACCGTGCTGTTTACCACCGAAAGTACTTATCTTAGAAGCTATTGTATATCCCTCAATCTCCTCCATGATAATATTGTATTTCTCTGGATATCCTTCTTCTACTACTTCTCCTATTGCATAGATAGGTAAACCAATATCTAGTTTCTTGCCCCAATTCAATTTGTATCCTGCCTTTACATGGCTAGGGTAATCTGGCTTCGGTTCATTCTTCGCAATCCATGCGTGTAACTCTTTGTAGTATTCGGGGTCGACTGTTCTGTATATCTTGAACACATAACCAGTATCTGGTATTCTGAAAACTGTTCCGAATGCACCATAACCCATCAAATTAGTCTTCTTTATCGATTTTATTGCTTTTTCTACTATACCATCTGGTGGGTTTTGTTGAGCTAATGGTGCTATCTCTGGTACTTCTTTGTAGACATCTTCGCTGTATGGCAAATAGATTTCATTTTTCTCTTTGTCCAGACCTGCGTAGTATTTCAGATCGCGTGTCATTTCTTCGTACGTATCCTGTGCCCTGTCTATGATATACACTTTGCCACTGTTTGTAGACTGAATAACTAACCATCCATGACCCTCGCCTCTAACATAGTACACTTTGGCTTTCATGTGCCCTTTCTTGATGGCCTCTTCGACCATTAATCCCCCAAATGTGGCAAAGTGTCTACACACCCCTCCATTTGCTGTCTGTATTTCGTCTATGGTTACTATTCTGCCCGCGACGCCCCACTCTTTTGATTTCCATGTTCTCCAAGGTATGCTTTCTAGTACTTCTTTGATTGCGGGTTTCCATCCTCTTTTCTTACTTAGTTCTACGAACTCCGTATACTTCTTTCTGAAGTAATTCGACTTGGTGGTTAACTCTAATATCTCTCTAGTCATCCCTCCTCTTCTGCCGGTGGATATTGTTCCATCAAACTTATGACCGTATTCGGATTTCGCGGTGCCTACCTGATCTTGTTTCCCAACCCACTTTCTGAAAGTAGGGTCGTCAACTCCTATCGTAACTCCTGGAACATCTCTTATTGGTGAGTTTCTTCTGACATTCTGTAAGGCACTTATTGGTATGGTCTGCGCACGTAGATAGTAATCACTACCTCCTGATGGAATAAATAGTGAACCTATTGGCCCCGGATTCTTCTTTGGTATCTCTACGTATATTTCCTCAATAGCCTCTCCGGGTTTATCTATGTCGTATTCTATTACATGGTCAACTTCTGCTTCAACCATTATCTTCCCTAAGGCTGCAGTCTCGGAAATACGAATAGCTTCCTGTGGAGAAACATATTTGAACATAAAGTCCTTTACGGCTGCTTTTGTGTTAGTAGGATGCAAATAGAAGCTTTTGACACTGGGCTCTGACTTGATCAGAAACGGTATGTCCGCTAGCTCTGTATCAACAATCGTAGTTCCTTCGCTGAAAAGTTCTTTACGACTGTATCCTCTTTTTGAAGCATCTGCCGGAGACAACGTTACTACTACAATATCGCCGTTTAGTTCCATCTTGTCAAATACTTCGTCAGTTACTTCCACGAGACTTGGTTTCTTCTCATACTCCTTTAGCGCTCTAGTAGTATACATTGTCGCTACGTTAGCGTCCAATCTTTTAGCGAGCGAATCTATTATCTTGTTCTTACTTGGGCTAACTATGCCGGATACAGATACTAACAATCCGTGTTTGGGGTTTCGCATCGGTTCTATCTCCCCGATTGATATATCTTCTGTTGGTATCTCGAAGCCCCTTGAATTGAGTTTCTCAACAAGTTGCCGGAATGTTGCAACAACCGCTTCTTCTTGAGGTTCTGTTGCTACATAGTCTGCGGCAGGATAGAAGAACTGTACGTGCCCCGTGCTTATGGAAATCAACATCCCTACTGCCGTTTCTTTGTGTGGAACAACAATATTGAACTTGTTCTTTACTCCTAGTAATTCCTTCCCTGGTTTCCTCCACTCTTCCAGAATCTCCTTGATTAGTACAGGATTTTCGAATATCTCAGTTGGAAGAAATGCATTATACTCTATCTTAGCGACTTGTATTGGTGGATTTATTCTATCCTTCATTACCATCCCATCTAAACCCCATACTGGGACTTTCTCTGCGGGTTTGATAATTTCGTACTCTCCTGTTTCTGGATCTGGTTCTTCGGCCCTGATATCCTTGCCTATCTGTCTGTTCAGTGTTCTTAGTGCTTCAGCGAGTACTCTCGCCATCTTCTCTCTTTCTGTTACCATTATGTCGTATTTGGCTCGTTCGAAATTTCTCTTGCCTGCTCTTACGTCTTTCATTGCCTCTACGCTCTTGAAGGAGAAGTGTGCTAATGGTAGTATGAAGTAATGGTCTCCTATCATCTCGGCTATGTTTTCTCCGTATACGTCTACTGCTGCAATAGAGTCGAACATAATGATGTCTTCTCTTATCGTCTTATCCTTAATCTCAAGATAATCTAGTATATCCTCTATTCTAGTTTCGAATTCCTTACCATCTGTTATCTTGGAATCCCTTACTCTAATATCATAACTAAGACATAGTATACCTAGTATATCATCATAGGTATAGTTACTACCTCTATATTGGGAATAAAGGAAATGCTCTAGCCTTCTCATCTCTCCAGGGATTAAACCCATGTATCCTGTTCCGCCCATATTTCGATTCTGCGAGAAATATCGAGAATGCCAGTAAGCATACTCTTCGTGGGGTTTTTCCTTGGTTTGGAACTCCGGCCAGGAATACTTTCCAGACTTTATATCATTCAGTGGTTTTGCTATCAACTCGTCATCTAAATGTAAGTCTGACCCTGTTGGCTTATCTGGGTTCTTCTTCACTTTGTAATAGCACTTGTATGTTATTGTGAAATACTTTTCATATTTCTTATTCAACCACTTTACGACCTCGCGGGTTACTTTCTCGCAATAATGCAAGTCGTCTTGGTAAGTATCATTCGGCATTGTTTCGTCGAGCCTCTTACCGGCCTCGTCTATTTGGTGGTCTAATTCCTCGATGAACTTGTCTTCGCTTATT
>Ga0208277_1001785_pt1 | contig 12415 bp, 8 predicted proteins | sample ETNtaG_5_FD_185782 | JGI IMG/M metagenome (GOLD analysis project Ga0208277, IMG submission 185782) | Marine microbial and viral communities from oxygen minimum zone, Eastern Pacific Ocean - ETNP201406SV205 (SPAdes) (version 2) | ecosystem: Environmental > Aquatic > Marine > Oceanic ...
GAAGCATACAAAGGAAAAAAAACCATTATAAATGTTCCCAGTGCTGTAACTTGTGACTCTTGCTCGGGTGTTGGTTCAGAGGGAGGAATTGAAGCCACCAATTGCCCAACATGCGCTGGCATTGGAAAAGTTCGGGCTCAACAAGGCTTTTTTACAGTTGAGAGAGGTTGCCCAACATGCGCTGGAAAAGGAAAAATAATTAAAAACCCATGCAAAAACTGTTCCGGGCAAGGAAGAGTAGAAAAAGAAAGAAAACTAAATGTCACAATTCCACCTGGGGTGGAAACTGGTACCAGAATTAGGCTTGCAAATGAAGGAGAAGCTGGACTTCGTGGAGGGCAAAATGGGGATTTATATATATTTGTAGAAGTCTCACAACATCAAATATTTGAGAGAGATTCTCAGGACTTATTCTGCAAAATTCCTATCTCAATGATCACAGCTGCGCTAGGCGGGGAACTTGAGGCCCCTACTTTGGATGGTGGAAAGTCAAGGGTTAAAGTTCCAAACGGTGTACAGAGTGGAAAAAGGTTACGATTAAAGGGAAAAGGCATGCCAAGCCTAAGAGGTAATAATTTTGGTGATCTTTACGTCGAGCTAGAGGTGGAAACGCCTGTGAATTTAACTTCTGAACAGAAAAATTTGTTGATGGAGTTTCAAAAAATTGGAGTAAACAACAATCCCGCAGAATCAAACTTCTTTTCAAGAGTAAAAAGATTTTGGGATGATCTAACTTAATTCAATTAAAAGTCTCTACACTTTCACTGTTTTATTAACAACCAAATTAGGTTATCCTTTTATTAATATTTGTTAATTAATTTACGATAAGATGAGCAAAAAATCCTCCGTCACACCCATGATGGAACAATACTTAAGATTAAAGGAAAAGCACAAAGATAAGCTGCTTTTATACAGAATGGGTGACTTTTATGAGCTGTTTTTTGAGGACGCTGAGGTTGCATCTTCAGCAATGGATATAACGCTTACAACTCGAGGAAAGCATTTAGAAATCGATATACCTATGTGTGGTATACCTCACCTAAAGCTGGACCAATACCTTATAAAGCTAATTAAGGCCGGACATAACGTGGCAATATGTGAGCAAATTGAAAGTGTAAATCAGGCAAAGAAGAGAGGCTATAAATCAATAGTTAAAAGGGACGTCACCAGAATAATCACTCCTGGCACATTAGTAGAAGAAGGTCATCTGGAATCTCCAAGCCACAATTTTCTTTTTACATATGCAGAGAAAAACAAAACCAGCTCGGCTGCATGGCTTGATTTGTCAACTGGAAATATATTTCTTAAGAATATTGAAAGACATTCTATACTAACACTAATTGGCGAGATTAAGCCGTCAGAAGTAATTTTCTGTAGTAACATATTTTCTAAACTTCTTACAATAAATTCTAATATAACTCCAAGAATTAGTGTCTTAGAAAAAAATGATTTTTTTGATTTTGGGGACTTGCGTAGCTACATAAAATTGGATGAAACTGATAGCTATTCGGATGCCGAAACCCATGCGATGAGCTCTTTATTAACTTATTGTCATAGAACAAACTTTCCCTTTGAAATGACATTTTCCACCCCTGTTCGAATTTCTAATTCTAAATTTGTTGAAATGGATTTTTCAACTAGAAACAATTTAGAATTAACCCAAAATACCAAAGGGGGTAGGCAAGATACTTTGTTTAGCACAATTGATAATACCGTTACTAATTTTGGCTCAAGATTGCTAGAAAATTGGCTAAACTACCCTCTTATGAATATTAGTGACGTAAATTCCCGCCTAGACAAAGTGGAGTTACTTTTTGAAAATCTTGATGTTATGGAAACCGTTCAAAGTTTTTTGAAAAAAATTCCAGATATGGAACGGGCCTTAACTCGATTACAACTTAATAGAGGAAACCCCAAAGACTATATTTATATAAAATCTGGGCTTTCAAAAAGTAGAGAGATAGATAATTTTCTAAAGCGAAAGCCCTTTGCCGGCCTATTTGATGGCTCTCTTATTAGAGTCCTGGAAAATATTTGGAAAACCTTAGAAGACTCACTGGAAGATGATCCGTCTTTGAGTTTTCGAGATGGAAACTTTATTAAAAAAGGCTGTTCTATTGAGCTCGATGAAAACAGAAGTCTGCAGGAATCTAGTAGAGTTCATATTGCAAATATTCAGGTTCAATTAATAGAAAAGACACATATAAATTCTCTAAAAATCAAATATAATAATACTCTCGGATATTTTATAGAAACTCCAGCAAGTCATTCAAAAACAATCTTAAGTGAAGAATATTCTGAGCTTTTTTTTCATAGACAGACTACTGCAAATTCTATTCGTTTTACCACAAATGAGTTATTAGCTTTGGAAAGTAAAATTCTAACCTCCAGAGAATTGTGCCTACAAATTGAAACGGAAAAACTTGAAGAGTTGAGACTCATGGTTTTATCCTATGGGGATAAGATTAGAGTTCTTTGTAGATCTTTAGCTGAGTTAGATATATTTTGCTCCGGGGCCAGCTTAGCAAAGAAAAATAGATGGGTAAGGCCTGAAATAACAGAGGGCAAAGATTTTCTCATTAAAAATGGTAGGCACCCTGTTGTGGAAAAATCATTAAGGGTAAGTAATTCAAATGATTTCATCCCAAATAGCTGTGAACTATTGGAAAAAAAATCTTTCATTAACCTATTAACAGGGCCAAATATGGCAGGGAAATCTACTTTCCTAAGACAAAATGCTCTAATTGGAATTCTTGCTCAAATAGGAAGCTATGTACCAGCAGATAGTGCGAAAATAGGAAGAATTTCTCAAGTATTTTGTAGAATAGGCGCCTCTGACAATCTCGCCAAAGGTGAGTCAACCTTCATGGTTGAAATGAGAGAAACAGCATCAATTCTTAATAATGCCGACAATAGAGCCCTTGTTATTCTTGATGAAGTGGGGAGAGGGACATCTACATATGATGGGATGTCAATTGCATGGGCATGCTTAGAATATTTGCACGATCACAACAAAGCCAGAACTATTTTTGCTACGCACTATCATGAGTTAACTAACATGTCTAAAGATTTTATTGGCATACAAAACCTATCTGTTTCAGCAAAAGAATGGAAAGGGGACCTAATATTTCTTCACAAAGTTCTTGAAGGAAAAGCTGTTGGTTCATATGGTATAAAGGTAGCAGAGTTGGCAGGCTTACCTAAGAAAGTGATTAAGATTTCCAGCGATATTTTAGATAAACTGAGCAGAGAGTCCCATTTTTCTCAATTGACAAAAAGTTCCAATAAAACAAATACAAACGAGAAAGAAATTTATGATAAAAAATTGAAAATTCTGATGGAAACTATAGATGATTTAGATTTAGATTCTACTACTCCAAAGCTAGCTCTGGAAATATTATACAAAGTTAAAACTCGACTAATTGAAGTTTAATTCTTTTCCCCTTCGTCACCTTCAAAAGATGACACACCAACCTGGGCAGCCCTTAATAACCTCTCCGAAATTCTGAAACCATTTACCATTATTTGAATTATTTCTCCTTTTTTGGTATCTGGAATAGGTGATTCAAACATAGCTTGATGCCATTTTGGATCAAACTTTTCACCTATCTCTGGCTCTATTTTTTCAATCTTATGCTTTTTAAAAACCGAAATTAACTCTCTTTGGGTTAATTCTATACCTTCTATCAGTGGTTTTGCTTGCTCTTTTAAATTTTCATCAATGTTTTCAAGGGCTCTTCCCATATTGTCATAAACTGACAATAGATCTCGTGCTAGTTTTGTGCCTCCATAGATTTCTGCTTCTTTTCTTTCTTTTTCTGCCCGCTTTCTTAAGTTTTCTTTGTCAGCTAAAGATCTTATTAACTTGTCTTTTAGATCACTGATCTCCTCAGCTAACAGGTCTAAATTTGTCTCTTCTAAAATGTTGTCATCGAGCAAATCTTCATCTAAGGCTACTTTCTTTCCTTCCTCTATAGCTTCCTCAATTTCTTTCTCAGAAAGCTCGTGACCCAAATCTTCTTCATTTTTTATATTGTCACTTTTTGTCATTTTTCCTTCTTTCATCATATATTAATTAAAATACTATTTAGGATTGAGACTCATTTTTTTCAATGAGCTTGCTTAAAATTTGTGCTGTATAATCTACTATTGGAACTATCCTACCATAATTTAATCTTGTTGGACCAATAACACCAATTGCACCTAAAATTTCACCTTCCGCATTCGTATAAGGTGAAAAAACCAGTGACGAGCCTGATAATGAAAAAAGTTTGTTTTCTGAGCCGATAAAAACCCTTATTCCCTCACCTGATTCTGTTGAATTAAGTAGCTCTATTAAGTCTCTCTTTCGCTCCATATCATCAAAAAGCTGTTTGATTTTTCCCAGATCTTCCTCGGTTTCTGCATCTCCAATTAGATTAGATCTTCCTCTAATTATCAGGCGGTCCATATCATTTTTGGTCCCAGAATCCCAAACAATTGATCCTGTTTTTACTAATTTTTGTGCAGTTTCGTCTAATTCTTTTTTACAATTCTCTAATTCATGCTCTATTACAATTTTAACTTCAGCAATTGTTCTTCCCTTTAAAACATTATTTAAAAAATTTGTTGCTTCCCTGATTGCAGAAGGAGTAAGGCCGAAAGGTTTTTCAAAAATTCTGTTTTCAACCTTACCATCAGCGGTAACTAGTACTACCAACCCTCTATTATCAGAAAGACTTACAAAATCTATGTGCTTTATCGGGGCCTCAATCTTAGGGGTAAGAACAACTGATGCAGTCTTTGTTAATCCTGAAAGTAAAGAACCAACTCTGTCGAAGGATTTTGAGAGAAATATATCTTCATCTTTTATAGTTTTCTCAATGAAGGTTTTTTCCCTACCATTCATGTCACCTACTTCAAGGAACCCATCTACGAATAATCTCAAACCACTCTGGGTTGGCATTCTTCCTGACGATACATGTGTACTTCCTAGCAACCCTAAAATCTCCAAATCCTGCAAAACATTTCGGACGGTGGCTGCCGATATTTTTTCAGTTAAAGATCTTGATAGTGTTCTTGACCCTACTGGATCTCCAGTCTCTAAATAAGTTTCCACTACTTTCTTGAACACCTGCATGCTTCTAGCAGTCATTTCTTTAAATAAATTTTCAGCACCATCATTTTTTTTAGAGTTCATCTCTGCACATCTTTCAAAAATATTATTCTCTAGTTTAAGGGATCAGATAATTTACAATAAATTTCAACTCATATATCATCAATATAAATTTTTAAAGTATTTGGAGTTTTTGATGAGAATAGATGGCAGGGAAAACCTAAGTCTTAGAGACACTACTATAGAAATTAACACCAACAAGTATGCCGATGGCTCTTGCATAATCAGCTGTGGAGACACCAAGGTTTTATGCACCGCAACAGTTGAAGAGACGGTTCCTTTTTTTTTAAGAAAATCTGGCCTTGGTTGGGTAACAGCTGAATATGGCATGCTTCCTAGATCAACAGACACAAGAATTAGGAGAGAGGCATCCGCTGGAAAGCAATCTGGAAGAACCTTAGAAATACAAAGATTAATAGGAAGATCATTAAGAACATGTATTGATAGAAGTTGTCTTGGCGAGAGACAAATAGTTGTAGACTGTGATGTTTTGCAAGCTGATGGTGGGACTCGTTGCGCTTCAATCACAGGAGGTTGGGTGGTTTTAAGGTTGGCCATAAATAAGCTTCTTGCATCAGGAAAACTTTCTGAAGACCCTTTGATTAATCAAGTTGCAGCTTTGTCTTGTGGAATAGTGGAAGGAACAACAATGACTGATTTAAACTATTCTGAGGATAGCAATGCAGACATAGACTCTAATTTTGTAATGAACGAAAAAAATGAGTTTGTTGAAATACAATGTTCTGCTGAAAAATCTACTTTGACAAAAAATCAATTTGAGGAAATTTATGATATGGCAACATCAGGGATACTTAAGTTGTTTGATATTCAAAAGGAAAGCCTTAAAATTGAGAAAATTTAATGAAAATTCTATAGTCCTTGCTACTCACAACATTGGTAAGTTTGAAGAAATGAAAAAACTACTTGATGATGGTACGCGAGGGGTTTCTGTATATTCATCTAATGAATTCGAAATTGATGAACCTGAAGAAGTAGGACACACCTATATCGAAAATGCACAGATTAAAGCTAGGTATTCCGCTGAAAAAACCGGACTGGCATGCCTCTCTGATGATAGCGGTATTGAAGTTGACGGGCTTGACGGAGCTCCTGGTGTCTATACAGCCGACTGGGCAGAAACAAAAACTGGAAGAAATTTTGAATACGCGATGAGAAAAGTTTGGAATGCTCTGGACAGCAAAGAGGTGCCTTTTCCAAGAAAGGCTCGGTTTGTTTGCACTTTAGTTTTGGTTTGGCCAGATAAGCATGAAGAGGTTTTTGAGGGTAAAGCAAATGGAACCTTAACCTGGCCAGGTAGAGGTTTAAATGGCCATGGCTTTGATCCGATTTTCATACCAACAAGCTATAAAATAACTTATGGAGAAATGGATAGGTGGGAAAAGAACCGCATAAGCCATAGGGCGATCGCTTTTCAGAAAATGATTAAACAGTGTTTTAAAGATCATGAAAAATCAGCCAATTAAATTCTATTTGAATAACCAATATGTTAACTATGTGCCTGAAAAGGAATATCTTTCTGTATTAGACTATCTAAGACTTAATGAAGAACTTACAGGAACAAAAGAGGGATGTGGCGAAGGGGATTGCGGTGCATGCACTGTACTATTGGGCAGTTTACAGAAAACCCCCTCGGGTTTCTGCCTAAAATATGAAAGTATCAATTCATGCATAAGATTTTTACCCTCTATTCATGCATGTCATCTTGTTTCAATAGAGAACCTGGCAAAAAAGGGTGAGCCACTTCACCCAATTCAGGAAGAGATGAAAAATGCAAATGGGGTTCAGTGTGGGTTTTGTACACCGGGTATTGTTATGTCAATCTACAATCTCTTCCTTAATAATGACTTTACAGATAGAAAAAAAGTCGAAGAGAGTTTACAGGGCAATCTATGTCGATGTACGGGTTATGGTCCAATCGTTAATGCAGCAAAGAATGTGGTTGAGAAATATAAAAGGATAACAGACGAACTTTATATATCGAATAAAAAAATAAAGGAAAAACTGATAGCAATTAGAGAGAAGGAGCCCTTTCCTTATTCCGCGCCAAAGGACCTTAAATCTTTTAAGTCTTTCATTAAAAAAAATAAGAATAACACTATTATATCTGGAGCCACCGACGTAGGTCTTTGGATAAATAAAGAGCTTCAAAGACCCAAGAATCCTGTGTTTATCAACCATGTTGATGAATTAAAAATTATAAAAATATCTAAAAATTTTATCACAGTTGGCTCTTCTGTAACTTATACAAAACTTATGGAATCATTAAAACCTTTTTACCCAGAATTGACAGAGTATTTGAAAAGGATAGGCGGTGAGCAAATTAGAAACATGGGTACAATTGGTGGAAATATTGCAAATGCATCCCCTATCGGAGACATGTTACCTCCACTGATCGCGCTAAAAAGTGAGATTAAGATTTCTAATGCAGAATCAAAAATAAGAAATGTACCAATGGAAGAGTTCTTCATTAAATATAAAGTCAAAGATCTCAAGAAAAACGAATTTATTTTATCTGTAAAGATACCTAAACCAACAAAGGATCTAGTTTTCTCAAATTACAAAGTTTCCAAGAGACGCGATGAGGACATATCTAGTGTATGCGCATCGTTCTATTTTATAGTTAATAAAGGTCACATTGATGAGGCACGTTTAGTTTTCGGAGGGATGGCTGAGGTGCCAAAAAGAGCAAAGTATACAGAGGATTTTCTTTTTGGAAAACCTTGGACTGAAGATTCATTTACCAGTTCCCTAAAGAAAATAGAGGAAGATTTTCAGCCTATTTCTGATGCACGTGCATCAAAAGAATATAGGATCTTAGTAGCGAAAAATTTGTTAAGAAAAATTTTTCTCCAAAAATCAAAAGCATGTCGAGGGCTTATGAGACATGAGAAATTACTCGCGGGGCACACCAATTTTGACTAATAATATCATTCATGACTCTTCAGAAAAATGTCTGACTGGTGATGCTCTATATATTGATGACATGAGTTTGGAAAAGAATGCATGTCATGGATATATTGGGTTTTCTTCAGTCGCTCATGGCTATATTTTAGATATTGATTTTTCCTTAGCAATGAAAACACCTGGGGTTCTAGATATTATTTCTTATAACGAGTTACCTGGTAGTAATGACATAAGTCCCACGGGGAAAAATGACGAGCCAATTCTGTCTAACCGAAAAGTTAACTACTATGGCCAACCCATTTTTCTTATTGTCGCAACTACTAGAGAGATTGCGAGAACTGCATCAAAGCTGGTAAAAATAAAGTATGAGGAGCTTAAACCAATAGTCACAATTAAAGCTGCAAAAAATGATATAGGAAATCTTAAATTTGTTACCGAACCGCTGAGGTTAAAGCGTGGAAACTTTGAAAAAGCATTTAAAAAATCACCTAAAAAATTGGTTGGGGAGGTAGAAATTGGAGGACAAGATCATTTCTATTTGGAAGGCCATGTTGCCTTAGCAATCCCAAAGGAAGGCGGTGAAATTCGTGTTTTATCATCTACTCAACATCCTTCTGAAGTACAGCATATGGTTGCAAAGACTTTGGGTTTACCCTCTAGCTCAGTTGAGGTGGCAGTGAGACGAATGGGTGGAGGATTTGGTGGAAAAGAAACTCAATCTAATTTGTTCGCCGTCTTAGCCTCTGTGGCAGCAATTCGCTTAGGAAGGACTGTAAAAATAAGACCTGATAGAGATGACGACATGATAATTACGGGCAAAAGGCATCCTTTTTTAGCAAAGTATGAAGTTGGTTTTGAAGAAAATGGTAAAATTAATGCCTTAAAAGCGACTCTATCTGCACAATGTGGTCATTCAGCTGACTTATCTGGACCAATAACTGATAGGGCTCTTTTTCACGTTGATAACTGTTATTATATTCCTGATATTCTTTTAGAATCAGAACCATTATTCACTAATACAGTTTCCAACACCGCTTTTCGCGGATTTGGAGGACCTCAAGGTATGCTAGTTGGAGAAAGGGTCATAGAAGAGATCGCATTTTCGATAGCGCAAGACCCTCTGGAGGTAAGAAAAATAAACCTTTACGGAATAGATAAAAAAAATATCACCCCTTATCATCAAAAAATAAGAGATAATATCTCGAGAAAAATTATATCTGAATTGGAGAAAACCTCAGACTACAAAAAAAGACGCAGACAAATAATATCATTTAACAAGAAATCTAAATTAATTAAGAAGGGAATTTCACTTACTCCGGTAAAGTTTGGCATTTCTTTCACAGCTACTTGGTATAATCAAGCTGGTGCACTAGTAAATATCTACAATGACGGTTCTGTCTCACTTAACCATGGTGGAACAGAAATGGGTCAAGGTCTTAACACAAAAGTATCCAGTATTGTCTCTGAAGTTTTTTGTATTCCATTCGAACAAATTAAAATAACTCAAACTGAAACATCAAAAATACCTAATACATCGGCTACAGCAGCCTCCAGTGGATCAGATTTAAATGGTAAAGCGGCCGAAAGGGCAGCCTTAACTTTAAAAGATAGGTTAATAAAATTTGCTTCAAAACATTTTACTGTTCCACAAGAGTTTATTTCATTCGGCTATAGCGGTGTTTTAATAGGAAACAAATTACTATCATTCTCGGAACTAGTATCTTTAGCTTATAAAGAAAGAGTTCAGCTCTCTGCTCTGGGATTCTATAAGACACCAAATATTCATTGGGATAGGGCAAAAGGTAAGGGAGAACCTTTTTATTATTTTTCTTATGGTGCTGCTGTGTCAGAAGTTTCTTTAGATACATTAACAGGCGAGTATGTTTTAAACCGCACGGATATTTTGCACGATGTAGGCCAAACCTTAAATGAGTCTATAGACATTGGACAAATTGAAGGCGGTTTTATTCAAGGTGTCGGCTGGCTAACTTCGGAGGAACTTTTTTGGGATGACTGTGGCAGGTTAAAAACCCATGCACCTTCCACGTATAAGATCCCATTGGCTTCAGATACCCCCGAAACTTTAAACATTTCACTTCTACAAAACAGCCCCAACCCCAGACCCACAGTGAAACGATCAAAAGCAGTTGGTGAACCTCCATTTATGTTATCTATTTCTGTTTTTGAAGCCCTTTCAATGGCGGTCAGTAGTGTTATAGACTATTCAACTTGTCCGAATTTAAGCACACCAGCAACCCCAGAAAATCTTTTGCTAACAATTGAAAAACTTAAACGTCAGAATGATGCTAAAAGAATTTGAACACTTCATAAAAACTGAGAAAGACATTGCTTTGATTGAGTTGATAACTGTAAAGGGCTCAAGTCCAAGAGAGGTTGGTGCCTGGATGCTTGTTTCTCCCCAAAAATGCCTTAATACCATAGGTGGAGGTGTTCTTGAGTTTTCTATGGTAGCTGAAGCCAAAAAGATGATGGAAGATCGGAGTGAGGATAAGCTATCTTTCAAATCTAATTTAAATCCGGAATTTGACCAATGTTGTGGAGGGGTTGTAAGTTGTCAAATTTCCACAGTTACTAAAAGCACAATGAAAATGCTTGAAAAACGAATAAAAAATGAAATCTCAAAATATAAAAGTTTATATTTATTTGGTGCAGGTCATGTAGGTAAATCAATAATAAAATTAGGATTAAATTTGCCCCTTAAAATAACCGTTACAGATAGCAGGTTAGACTTGGTAAAGGGTTTGCAAAATCAGTTTAGAGATTATGTGGACACAATTAAATTTAATGTAGACGCTATTCCTGAAAGGATCATAAAATCCTCACCTGAAAATAGCGCATACCTTGTTATGACACATAGTCACGCTACAGATTTTTCTTTAATAGAAGAAATTTTGAGCCTTAAAAAAATAGGATATGTCGGTATGATAGGATCCAAATCAAAGAAAATTTCATTGCAGAAGTACTTAAAAAGAAAAAACATCAGTGATAATACGGCTGATCTCGTCAAATGTCCTATCGGTAGGCCAATTAAATTCTCTGGTAGAAAAAGTCCAGAAGTTATAGCTGCTTTGACAATTTCTGATATACTTGAGTCTTTGGATAGTGAGTAATACCGAATTGTGTGATGAAAGATTATAAACCATGTCATCTACCAGACCTTTAACCGATTCGCGATCTAGACCTTCCTCTCCGTTGATTTCTGTTAATGGTATTACAAAATCTTTCTCAAATACGCTTGCAAACTCAAACATTAAACTTAGTTTAAATAATGGCGAAATACATGCTCTATTAGGGGAAAATGGAGCTGGAAAATCCACTTTAGTAAAAATTATCTATGGTTTAATTGCTCCAGATAGCGGAGAAATGAAACTCTCAGGTCAAATATTTCAGCCAAAAAACCCTAGAGATGCTCGGAAAAATGGCATTGGGATGGTTTTTCAGCATTTCTCATTATTTAATGCCCTAAGTGTTTTTGAAAACATAGCAATCGGATTAGATGAACGTTTTGAAGCAGCGAGCCTAAAATCTCGTATCATAAGCCTTTCAAAAAATTATGGTCTTCCCCTAAACCCTGATGATATAGTGGGCAACCTCTCCGTTGGACAACAACAGAGAATTGAAATTGTTAGATGCTTGCTTCAGAATCCAAAACTCTTAATTATGGATGAACCAACTTCCGTGTTAAATCCTTTAGAGGTTGAACAGTTATTTTATACGTTAAAAAAACTGGCATCGGAGGGCACATCAATTCTCTATATTTCTCATAAACTAGCTGAAGTAAAAGATCTCTGTAAAAGAGCTACCGTTCTTAGAGGCGGCAAAGTGGTTGACACCTGTAACACTCATGACTTTTCTGCTCCCGAACTTGCAGAATTAATGGTTGGGAGTTCTATAAAACCTACTGTGCGACTTAATAGGAAATTTGGAGATATAGTTCTTAAATTAGAAAATTTATACCAAGATTCTGAAGATGCTTTTGGAACCTCGATTAAAAATTTGAACCTTGAAGTCAAGGGCGGTGAAATTTTAGGTGTTGGGGGTGTTTCTGGAAATGGTCAAGATGAGTTGATGACAGCCTTAAGCGGGGAGATGTCTCCTAGAAAAGGAAAAATTTTCTTCAAAGGTTCCGACATAAGCCTGCTTAATGCAGAAGGTCGTAGGGCTCTTGGCATTTTCTCTGCACCTGAAGAGAGGCTTGGTCACGCAGCTTGTCCTAGTATGAAGTTATCAGAAAATGTTCTTATAACTTGTTCTAAGACGGCTAAGCTTACGAAATATGGCATTATTCAGAGAAATTTTTCCGAAGAATTAACA
>Ga0208277_1001787_pt1 | contig 12411 bp, 14 predicted proteins | sample ETNtaG_5_FD_185782 | JGI IMG/M metagenome (GOLD analysis project Ga0208277, IMG submission 185782) | Marine microbial and viral communities from oxygen minimum zone, Eastern Pacific Ocean - ETNP201406SV205 (SPAdes) (version 2) | ecosystem: Environmental > Aquatic > Marine > Oceanic ...
TGGGTGCTTAATTAAGTCAACAAGATGCTCTGTAACTTCGTTTTCAGGACCAATCGCAATATCAATATTATCTTTCCCAAATGCTTCTAAAGATTCAAGATAGGCTGAATCAGAAAGCCTGCAAATTGTTTTTTTAACATTGAACTTAGATTTTGCAATTTGGCAAGAAGTAATATTACACTCATCGCTATTTGTAACAGCCAACACAATCGTCTCTTCATCTGCACCAGCTTTCTCCAACGTTATTGGATGCGATGCATGACCAATTTCTGTGGCCAAATCATAATCTTCTTGAAGGCGCAAGAGCTTATCCTTATTTAGGTCGACAATGCTTACTTCATATTCTTGTCTTGAAAGAGTAGACGCAAGACTGCTCCCAACTCTTCCAGCACCAAGTATTAAAATTTTCATTGTTATAAATTAAACCTCTTTTTAGTTAATTGGAAGAATTGCTGAAATTAAATTAATTACTAAAAAATTTTGCGTGTGAATTCACGGCATCTGATGCGGAGATAATACGCTTTCCTGGAAACTGTAAGTGAGTAATAACTAACACAGAGTCAACTGTTTTAACTGCAATTCCTTCTTCTATAAATCTAAAGCTGTTTTCCTTCAAAGCTTTTTTATTACCATTATATTCCTTCAATCCATGTATTTTTATTGCTATATTATTTTTTTTAAAATAGAGTCCGGGCCATCCAACAAACGCTTTAAACTTTTGAAATATTTCCCTAGTGCTTTCTTTTGTGAAATCTATCTTGCCAGATAATTTATCTATTTTTGAACAATAGCTAGCTTCATTATTATTTTGCTCAATAAGAATTAGCTTATTATTTAAAATGTTACGTAAATCATTTTGAAGATTTTTAATACACAGTGAGACAAGTTTATTTTCAAGATCTACTCTGTTATATGATTCTAATATTTCAATTTCATAAGAGCAGTAAATTGGCCCTTCATCCATTCCCTTAGACATTCTCATAATTGATATCCCAGTCTTATTATCACTATTTAATATCGATGTCTGTATTGGAGAGGCTCCCCTATATTTCGGCAACAAAGAAAAATGAATATTTATTGGTGCAATATTTGGCGCATCAAGCATCCATTCAGGGAGTATTTTTCCATATGCTGAAACAACTAAGAAATCAAAGTCCAAGTGCGCAATTTCTTGTTTGAATAAAACATCAAGTTTAGTGGGTTTAAAAATTGGGATCCCAAGTTTTAAAGCTTCTGCAGCCACAGAAGATGCCTCTTTACCCTTGCCCCTTTTAGATCTTTTATCCGGCTGGCTTATTACCCCAACAACATCTAATCCTGAGTTTGCCATGGAGTTTAATATCCTTGCGGATGATTCAGGGGACCCAGCAAATAAAATCTTCATATTGTTTATAAATTTAATTAAATTCTGTTAAATTCTGTAAATTTCTTCTATTTAGATGCCTTCTTCCTAATTCGGTCTCTTTTTAGAGGAGAGAGATAGTCAACCATCAGTTTTCCCTCCAAATGATCAATTTCATGCTGAATACATACAGTAAGCAAACCCGATGGTTCTGCCTCATGTTTCTCGCCTTTAAGATCTTGCCAGACTAAATGTATGTTATCTGGCCTGGTTATCTCTTCAGTTATTCCTGGTACTGAGAGACAACCCTCTGTAAAGGAAAGTAGACTTTTGTTGTTTAAAATTTTAAATTCAGGATTAATAAATATTTTTGGATCATTTCTCTCCTCTGATAGATCCATAACTATAATTCTCTCGTGAATATCAACCTGAGTTGCTGCAAGACCTATGCCTTCCTCTGCATACATGGTTTCAAGCATATTGGAGGTGATAATTTCTAAACTTTTGTCGAATTTAGTAACAGGCACAGCAACTTTTCTTAATCTTGGGTCAGGAAATGTTAAAACTTTCAATCTAGGCATATACACATTATATGTTCATTCTTTATAATCAACATCTTTATTTGTAGCAAAAGGAGCTATTTTATGTCCGATAACATCTCAGTTTCAATATTTATGGGTTCTAAGTCAGATTTGCCAGTTGTTCAAGCTGCATCAGATACCCTAAATGAATTTAATGTGCCTCATCGAATGTTTATACTTTCTGCTCATAGAACGCCCGAAGAAGTTGTAAAGAGAGTAAAGGAGTCTGAAAACAATGGAGCGAAAGTATTTATAGCTGCGGCAGGTATGGCTGCTCACCTAGCAGGCGCAATTGCAGCTCAAACAACTAAACCAGTTTTGGGGATACCTCTTGGAGGAGGCGACTTAGATGGATTGGACTCATTGTTAGCAACTGTTCAAATGCCAAAGGGTGTACCAGTAGCAACTTTTGCAATTGGAAAATCTGGAGCAATAAATGCTGCATTGTGTGCAGTTCAAATGTTAGGAACCTCAGATAAAGAAATTGCAACTAAGCTCGTTGAGTATAAGTCAAAAATGCACGAAGATGTTTTGGCCGCAAACGAATCAATTCAGTAATTAATTTGAAGGAACTTTCATCTCCTGTCGATGCATCTAATTGGTTAAAAGAAGGTAAAATTTTAATCCATCCAACAGAGGGGGTTTGGGGCCTTGGTTGTGATGCATCAAACATCAGCGCTTGCAAGAAAATATCTCTATTAAAAAAAAGATCTGATAATAAAAATTTCATTTTATTGGCCCCATCAATATCCTTTGCACTAGACTCTTCCGCTGAATTAGAAGCGCCACAAATTGAATTTTTAGAGTCTATTTGGCCAGGGCATGTTACCGTTATACTGCAAGCAAATGATTCATTATCTATATCAAAAAAAGCCATAGATAATACTATTGCAATAAGAGTGAGCAATCACTTACCTATCAAAAATTTACTTTACGAATTTAATGGTTTGATGGTTTCAACTTCTGCAAATATAAGCAACTTTCCGACCCCTGATTCACTTGATGAGTTAAAAAAAACCTTCGATGATTCAGATGTTGCGGTGTATGCTCATGATAATGGAGATGCATTAAAACCATCTTCAATTATAGACCTAAGAACAATGGAATATATTCGTGAATAAGCTGACCAAAAATAATCTTGCATTGATTGAATCAAGGCTTAGATCTGTTCAAAGAAGCATAGATAATAAACTGAATTCTTTTAACAAAAAAGCATCCCCAAGAAAGGCTGAAATCTGGAATCGCAAACTGGGCGGAGGTGGAAAATCTATATCTATAAATGGTGATGTAATAGAAAAGGCTGCTATTAACTTTTCTTCAATTTCTGGGAACAATTTACCCGCCTCTTCTCTAGCAACTAAATCAAAATCTAATGGTTCTTTGAAATTTCGTGCGATTGGAGTTTCTGTTATCTCTCACCCCTTTAATCCATATTGCCCAACAAGTCATATGAACGTAAGGATATTTCTGGAATTAGGCAAGAACTCTATGATTAAAAATTGGTGGATAGGCGGTGGATTTGATTTAACCCCTTATATTATCTCTAACGAAGATGCTTCACTCTGGCACAGTGAAGCCAAACTAACATTAGACGAATTTAATAAAACATATTATAGAAAATTTGCAAAAAACTGTGACGAATATTTTGTACTTCCTCATAGAAATGAGAACAGAGGCATAGGAGGTATTTTTTTTGACCAACTTCAGCATAAAGATATTGAATCAAGCTTATCTTTGTTGGAAAAAACAGCAGAATCATATATTGATACATATGAAAAAATCATTTTGAGGCATAGAAACACTAGATTTTCTAAAGATGATAAAGATTTTCAGTTATATCGAAGGGGTAGATATGTTGAATTCAACCTTCTTTTTGACAGGGGCACCAAGTTTGGGATTGAATCTAATGGAAGGACTGAATCTATATTAGCTTCTTTGCCGCCTTTGGTGAGTTGGCCTTATTTAAATAGCAAAGATATTAAAAGAAAAAATAAATCTTTGATTTCACACTTTAATAAGGCCTGGAAAGAGAGAATAAAGTGAGCAAAAAAATAAAACTAGGAGTAGTAGGGGATCCAATAGATCATTCATTGTCCCCTTTAATACATTCTAAGTTTGGAGCAATGAATGGAATGGAGATCGATTATCAACCTTTCCATGTTGTTCAAAAAGATTTAATAGAATTTGTTAAAGACTTTTTTAATAATGGCGGTCATGGGTTGAACATTACCCTTCCACATAAACTAAACTGTGTTCGTGCAGCTGATATTTTATCCAGTGAGGTTGAGCTACTCGGCGCAGCTAACACTCTTAGTAGAAACCAAGATGAACAAATCATTGCATCTTCAACAGATGGGCTTGGATTTATAAGGGATTGTTCTGATAAGAATATAGAAATCAGTAACAAGAGAGTTTTAATTCTTGGAGCAGGCGGTGCAAGCCAAAGCATAATCCCAGCAATCGCAAGGATGAACCCAGCAAAACTTATGGTTGATAATAGATCACCTAACAAAATTGCAATCCTGTTAAAAAAGTTTTCCTCTTTTAAGCTTGAGCCTTTTGAGCACAATGACGAACCTATAGATTTATTAATTAATGCAACTTCAGCCGCTTTATCAGGCTCCTTTGATTGGGATATTCAAGATCAACTAAACAAAGAGACTATTTTTTATGATTTAAGTTACGGCAAAGCATCTAAAAAATTTTTTTCCTGGTCCAGCCAGTTTTCAAAAAATAGATTTGATGGAACAGGTATGCTTATTGCTCAGGCAGCATTTTCATTTCAATTGTGGTTTGATACATTTCCCGACATATCAAACATTGACTTAAGTAACGTTAATGACTAAAAATTTTATTCGATTTATCGCTGGTGCAGTATGTCCAAGCTGCAAAGAATTAGACAAGATTGCAATAACTCCCGATGATCAAACAATTTATTGCCTTAACTGTGATTTTAAGGAGCATAAACCAGAAGATATCCGAGACAACGACGTAAAACTACAAGAGCCAAAGGTCTTTAATATTGAAGATTTTAGGCCTAAAAAATCCTAGAATTTCATAACAATTACAGCTATTATAGCCCCACAAAAAGAACCAGTTTGTTACAAGCTTTAGTGTTAAAAAGCTTCTAATAAACATAATTTATAGTTATAATTACATATATCAATTATTTATTTTAAAAGCTTCATAGAAAGCGAAGGATTACTAATGTTTAGAAAAGCTACCACAAGCATGAATAAAACACTTCTTTCCGGGTTGATAACTTTGTTTTCAAGCAACATATTTGCTGCTTGGGATGACTTAAATATGACAGAAGGGGTTACGGCAATAAGCAAAGAAGTCTTTGATTTACACATGCTAATTTTTTGGATTTGTGTGGTCATAGGTCTTGTCGTATTTGGAATCATGTTCTATTCAATGTTTGCATTTACCAAGAAAAAAAATCCTAGCCCTGCTTCATTCCATGAAAATACCAAGCTCGAATTAGCATGGACTGTAGTTCCATTTTTAATCTTGGTATTTATGGCAATACCAGCATCGAATACTCTTACAAAAATTTATGATGATACAGAGGGTGATATCAATATTCAGGTGGTTGGCTACCAATGGAAATGGCAATATAAGTATTTAGAAGATGACATAGATTTTTTCCAAAATCTAACAACTGATTGGGATGAAATATATAACAAAACTCCCAAAGGAGAATTCTATCTCGAAGAAGTTGATGAGGCAGTAGTAATACCGGTAGGCAAAAAAATAAGATTCTTAATTACAGCAAACGATGTGATTCATTCATGGTGGATGCCAGATTTTGCTATAAAACAAGATGCAATTCCAGGCTTTATAAATACTGCGTGGACTATTGTAGATGAGCCAGGAACATACAGAGGAAAGTGTACAGAGTTATGCGGAAAGAATCATGGATTTATGCCAGTAGTAGTTAAAGTTGTGCCTCAAGACGAATATGATGCATGGGTTCAAGAGAAAAAAGAAGCTGCATTTAGAATGGCGGAGTTAACCGAAAAAGAGTGGAGCGTGTCTGAGCTTACTGAAAGGGGAGAGGGAGTATATCTAAAAAACTGTGTTGCATGTCATCAAGTTAATGGCCAGGGCATCACAGGTATATTTCCAAATCTTGCTGGCAGTGACATTGTTCTAAATGATAAAGCTAGAAATATTGAAATTTTAATGGAAGGTGTTCAGGGAGCAGCCATGCAATCATTTGCAAATCAGCTTTCAGAGGTTGATATGGCTTCGGTGATCACCTATACAAGACAGGCTTGGGGCAATGCAGAAAATGGTGACGGAGAAATTGTTGTCCCCAAAGATATTGTCGAATACAAAAAACCAAAGGTTTAACAAAAGGAAGTAATATGAGCGCAGTAATTGAATCCCACAATCATGATGACCATCATCATGGTCCTGCCAAAGGGCTGACTAGGTGGTTATACACCACAAACCATAAAGATATAGGATCCTTATATTTATGGTTTAGTTTTGCAATGTTCTTAATTGGCGGTGCAATGGCACTAGTGATAAGAGCAGAGCTTTTTCAGCCCGGTATGCAAATTGTTGAACCAGAATTTTACAACCAGATGCTTACACTGCATGGGTTAATAATGGTTTTTGGGGCTGTTATGCCAGCCTTTGTAGGTTTAGCAAATTGGCTTGTACCAATGATGGTGGGTGCTCCAGATATGGCGCTCCCAAGAATGAACAACTTAAGTTTTTGGATACTCCCATTTGCATTTTTTGTTTTATTGTCATCTTTGTTTATGGAGGGTGGAGCCCCTAATTTTGGATGGACGTTTTATGCCCCACTATCTACAACTTACGCACCTCCGAGCGTTACTTTTTTTATATTTTCTGTCCATATTATGGGAGCATCATCGATCATGGGATCTATCAATGTGATCGTAACCATTATGAATATGAGAGCGCCAGGTATGACTTTGATGAAAATGCCGCTTTTTGTATGGTCGTGGTTAATTACAGCATACTTATTAATAGCAGTTATGCCTGTTCTTGCAGGAGCTGTAACAATGATGCTAATGGATATCCATTTTGGAACAAGCTTCTTTAATGCCGCTGGCGGTGGAGATCCTGTTTTGTTTCAACATATTTTTTGGTTTTTTGGGCATCCCGAAGTTTATATTATGATTCTTCCGGCTTTTGGTATTGCATCCCATATCATTGAAACTTTCTCAAGAAAGCAGTTATTCGGGTATGCGTCTATGGTTTGGGCAATGGCTTCAATTGCAATTTTATCATTTGTTGTATGGGCGCATCATATGTTTACGGTTGGCCTGCCACTGGCTGCAGAACTGTTTTTTATGTGGGCAACGATGTTGATTGCTGTTCCAACTGGTGTAAAAGTTTTTAATTGGGTGACCACAATGTTTAAGGGCTCAATTACATACGAAACTCCAATGCTCTTTGCTATAGCCTTTGTTGTTTTGTTTACTATAGGCGGTTTCTCTGGGTTGATGCTTGCAATCACTCCTGCAGATTTTCAATATCATGATACATACTTTGTAGTAGCTCACTTTCATTATGTCCTTGTTCCAGGGTCAATCTTTTCAATTATGGCTGCTGTTTATTATTGGATTCCAAAATGGACAGGAAACATGTATGACGAAAGGCTTGGAAAACTCCATTTTTGGCTTTCTTTTGTAGGTGTAAACGTAACTTTTTTCCCTCAGCACTGGATTGGTCTAGCTGGAATGCCAAGAAGAATTCCTGACTACGCACTCCAATTTGCTGATTGGAATATGATTTCTTCTGTTGGCGCGTTTTTATTTGGCGCTTCTCAAATTTTGTTTTTATTTATAGTGCTCAAAACTGTTATGGGTGGTAAGAAAGCAACACCAGAAGTTTGGGAGGGTTCAAGAGGTCTTGAGTGGACTGTCGAGTCGCCTGCCCCATACCACACATTCACAACACCGCCGAAGGTTAATTAATGAACGAAGGATCAAAAAAAACGATAAGAACTCTTTGTTTTGCTGTTCTAGGAATGTTTACGTTTTCGTTTGCCTTGGTCCCTCTTTATAATGTGTTCTGCGAAGTAACTGGTCTTAATGGAAAGATTGAGCTTAGAGCTACCAATGTTAAAAATATTGAGATTGATGATGGTAGAGATGTCTCAGTCCAGTTTGTCTCTCATAATAATGAAGAAATGCCATGGACATTTAAACCTTCTGAAGACAACATTCAAATTAAGACAGGAAAGTATCACACAGCTACTTTTTATGTAAAAAATACAACAAACAAAAGAATGGTTGCTCAGGCAATACCAAGTGTTGCCCCATCAAATGCAGCCGCGCATTTAAAAAAATTAGAATGCTTTTGTTTTGAACAACAAGAGCTTGCACCGGGTGAAGAAGCTCTTTTACCGGTTAGGCTTATCTTTGATGATGAGCTACCAAGCTCAATCAATAGCGTTGTTCTTTCATATACAATATTTGATGTTACAGATTATAACGATGTTGAGTTTACCCAACATCATAATGACGATCACCATGCTGGTCATGAAATGGAGCCTTCAATATGACTTATCAGAAATACTATGTACCAGAACAAAGTAAATTTCCTATATATGCTGCAATAGCTCTTTTTTTATTAGTGATGGGTGCCGCTGGCACAATTAATGATCTTGGAAAACCTGAGAGCATTTCTGTATATATTCTTTATTCAGGATTTGCGGTTTTTGCAGCAACTCTATATTTTTGGTTTAGAACAGTCATTAGAGAACATATTGCAGGCTTAGATAGTGCCCAGCTCCAAAAATCTTTTGTCTTTGGTATGGGCTGGTTTATTTTTTCTGAGGTAATGTTCTTTGCTGCTTTTTTTGGTGCATTATTTTATGTAAGAAATTTTTCTGTTCCATGGCTCGGTGGAGAAGGTGAAAAGGGTTTAGCGAACATGCTTTGGGAAGGCTTCGAGTCTTCATGGCCTGTAATGTCAACTCCTGATGCTGGATCGGGATATGCTCTTGCCGATAAAAACATGAGTTGGCCGGGTTGGAGTAATGTCCTAAAATGGCTGCCATTGTGGAATACAATAGTACTGCTTAGCTCAAGCGTAACTGTGCACTTTGCTCATCTTGCGCTCAAGAATGATAATAAAAAAAGCTTTAATACATGGCTTGGTGTAACCGTTACTCTTGCTCTGATTTTTGTTGGATTACAAGCTGCTGAGTATTATGAGGCATATGCACATTACGGTTTGACACTTAATTCTGGAATATATGGCTCAACTTTCTTTATGCTAACTGGTTTCCATGGCTTTCATGTCATGATGGGTGGATTTATGCTAGCTGTAATGCTGTGCAGATCAGTTTTTTATAATCACTTTGATCCTCATAGTCATTTTGGATTCGAAGCTGCCTCATGGTATTGGCACTTCGTTGACGTGGTATGGGTGATGCTATTTCTTTTTGTTTATATACTCTAAATCAAGAGCCAAAAGGAACATTATTTCCCAGCTCTCCGGTATATAGACCATAAGAGATTAAGATTAGCAGCAATACTGCAAGACTGACCCTAAACCCAAGACTGTATACAGATCGTCTGCCACGACCTTTGTCTTTGAAAAGAAAAAAGAGACTACTGAATAAGCTTAAAAAGATTAAGATAATTACTGTGTAAATAAGAGGTCTCAGCATATATGCGAACTATAACATTTTTATGATGAAAGCTTTACTAACAATTGAACAAATAAAAGACAACAAAGCACTCACTGCTTTTTCTGCCGTGTTTGTGGTTATATTTATTTTGTTGGGGTTTTGGCAGATAGAAAGAGCTGGGTTTAAGGCAAGCCTTATTCAGGAATTTGAATTAGAGCAGTCAAAAGCTCCTAAGGCTATTTCTGGTTCCTTCAAACAATGGAGCAAAGTATTTATAGATGGATTTTATGATCCAACTCAACAAGTTTTAATAGACAACCAAATAAAAGATGGAATGGTGGGCTACAAAATATATACACCATTTTATTATGAGCAAGACCAAGCAATATTTGTTGATCGTGGCTGGATCTCTCAAGGCAGAACAAGAAATGACCTACCAAATGTAAATTTTAATGCTACTAAATCGCGCATAGTTGGCAGTCTTGTCAAGCCAGAGAAAGAGGTATTGGTGGGCGCTGAATTATTAACAAATGAATGGCCTTTAGTTTCACAAACTAAATCACCACGCATCATTCAACAAGCTTATGAAAAGAAGTTCTCAGATATGGTGCTAATTTTAGATCCTGGGTCACAATTTATTAATGAGCATGTTGCATTAACACCCTTTGTTATCACGCCAACTAAACATTATGGCTACGCACTGCAGTGGTTTACCATGAGCCTTGTTTTAGCAGGAATGTTTATATATGCAATTAAGAGAGAATCATGAGAAGCAAGATATTTTTAGCAATTTTATTATTAACCCCCCTATTAGTTTTGTTAGTTTCAACATTATCTTTCCAGTCAGGCTATTCGCCAAAATATACTAAAAACAATGGGATTTTTTTTAATGAATATTTTGACGTAACCGATCTAAGTCTTATTGATGGTCTAGAAAATCTAAAATTTGAAGATGGCAAATGGCTATTTGCTACCTATGCCTCTGAAGATGCAGAGCTTGAAGATGCTCTTTATTTGATGCGACAACTTAATGTAGCTCTTAATAGAGATATCAATAAACTTAAAAGAGCAGTCTTCATTCAGGAGATGAAAATACTAGAAGATCAGCTAATTGATTATCCAAGAACCCAAGTCATCATTGATGCCGAGGGTAAATTATATGAAAAGTTATTAGATGCAGGCAATGAAAATTTTTTTCTTGAACAAAAGATTTTTATAATTGATCCATATGGAAGAGCAGTTATGTTTTTTCCAGTTTCTATGGATCCTAAATTAATTTTAAAGGATTTAAAGGTTTTAATATGAGTTTAGTTAGAGGTCTTTCATTTTTTGGATTATGTTTTGCATTTGTTGTTATTGCATTAGGTGCATGGACGAGACTTGTTGATGCAGGTCTTGGTTGCCCAGATTGGCCAGGATGTTATGGTTTTGTAGTATTTCCAACAACTGAAGCAGAAATTTTAATAGCTGAGCAACGATACCCTCAATTTCCTTATGAAATTGATAAAGCAATTCCAGAGGTTGTGCATAGATACTTTGCAGCTGCTCTCGGATTTATAGCAATATTATTAGTTGCTTTTTCATTCAAGCACAAACTTCCAACAAGAATAAAAGCTATAGCATCTTTTCTTTTGTTTTTTATTTGTTGTCAGGGGCTATTTGGTTACCTTACTGTTAGCTTGAAGCTTTTGCCCATAATTGTAACTGGCCATTTGTTTGGCGGCTTTATTACTTTAAGCTTATTTTTTTACTTATTTTTAAGTACCACCGATGGCATTAAAAATCATCAGATTGGCCATTTAAAAGCACTGGGTGGTATTGCTCTATTGGCCCTTTTAATTCAAATTTTTTTAGGGGCCTGGACGAGTACGAATTATGCTTCATTGGCTTGCGTTGATTTCCCAACATGCCAAGGAACATATCTGCCTGAGATGAATTTTTCTGATGGGTTTAACTTGTCTCAAGAAGTTGGCCCTAATTATTTATATGGCTTGCTGGATAATGAAGCAAGGGTTGCCATTCATTATTCTCATAGAGTCAGTGCGTTAATTCTGACACTAATCTTCATGGTCTTAATTACTAAGCTTTGGTTTTCTAATGCAGCCCCACTGGCTTCTACTTTAGGGGTAATATTGGTTACTCAGATTTCGTTAGGAATTATGAATGTTATATACGTGCTTCCTTTGTATATCGCTATCGCGCATAATTTAGTCGCAGCATTATTACTGTTAGCAACCCTAATGGTTAATCTTGTGATTTGGAAAGATGAACAACACAATTAAAAACTACTATGAACTATGTAAACCCAACGTAGTTCTAATGATGTTAATTACAGCCTTGGTTGGATCCTTGTTGGCTAGCAAAACCCTCGCCCCATTATCCTTGATTGCACTAGCAATGCTTGGTATTGGCTTGTGTGCATCTTCAGCGGCGGCAATAAATCAAATCATTGACAGAAAGGCAGATGCCAATATGAATAGAACAGAAAACAGACCTATTCCTCAAGGAGAGGTTAGTCCTGTAAATGCTTCAATATTTGCATTTATCTTAGGCTCGCTTGGTGCAGCTATTTTGGTAATCTATGTGAATACTCTAACTGCGTTGCTCACTTTGGCTTCTTTAATAGGATATGCCTTTGTTTATACAGTGTACTTAAAGCGAGCAACACCACAAAATATAGTTATTGGTGGTTTGGCAGGCGCAGCTCCTCCATTACTGGGATGGACAGCAGTTACAAATTCTATTGATCCAAACTCTCTTTTGTTGGTATTAATAATCTTTGCCTGGACCCCGCCACACTTTTGGGCTCTTGCAATCCACAGAAAAGATGATTATGCAAAAGAAAACATTCCAATGCTTCCAGT
>Ga0208277_1001790_pt1 | contig 12390 bp, 7 predicted proteins | sample ETNtaG_5_FD_185782 | JGI IMG/M metagenome (GOLD analysis project Ga0208277, IMG submission 185782) | Marine microbial and viral communities from oxygen minimum zone, Eastern Pacific Ocean - ETNP201406SV205 (SPAdes) (version 2) | ecosystem: Environmental > Aquatic > Marine > Oceanic ...
CAACTCGCGCGCCCAGCGACGTCAAGTCACCTTGCAGAGGCAGACATCCTTCGCGAAACCGTCCCCTCGACCCCCTCGCGCCGGCGGTGGAACGAGTCGAAACCTCATGAAGACGTTTATCGGCACGCCGGGCCCGAGACGCGGCGGCCCGACCGTCGTCGCGTCGACGCCCGTGCTCGCCAACTCAACCCCGGGTATCGTGCGCGCGACGCCCGCCGCGCGTCCGAACGGTGTCGTAGAGACGACCCCGTTCGTCCCCGGTCGTCCGTTTCGAGAGTATAACGCGCCGACGCCGCGTCGATTGGGAGACGCGCTCGACACTCCGGCGCCGAAACGCTCGCGCGCGTTGGATTCATAGTGTACATAAAAATCTAGTCCTGTAGTCTACGTACGATCACGGAAAATACTCTCTCGGACGCGATGGTAGACGATAAAAGAGCGCCGCTCGCCCTCGCTGCGTCGCCGCGGACGGAAGTCGTCGCGTTTCGTCAGCGATAGAGAAAGGAGACGCCGTCGTCGACGCGGGGCGCGTTGGATTGCGCGAGCGCGGCGCGCACTGTAACGGCTCCGCGCGGGCGCGCCGGAGAGATACAATCGATCTCTATGTTTTCTCCCTGTGCCTGCGCCACGGTCTCGACGACGGCGACGCCGGCGGGACGCGCCAACACGCGCGTGGCGCCGAAATGGCAGACGATAAATTCGCTGGCGACGGCGACGGAGAGCGACGCGCGCACGGGCGTGCCGCCGTGCGTCCATCCGCTCTGTGCGTCTATGCTCGTGAGGTACGAGTGCGGCATGGAGGTGAGGGCGACGCGCGCGTGCGCCTTGGTGGGCGTCGCGCCGACGGGGAGCGCCGTGGACGCGTCGCACTCTTCGAAACACGGCGCCACCCACCGCTCCTTCGCGCGCGTCGGCTCCGTCAGCGGCGATTCGCACAGGATGAGCGCGGAGGAGACGATGACGCCGCCGCTCGCGCCCGATCCGCCGAAGACGCACAGCGACGTCGTCGGGTCCGTCGTGCCCTCGACGTGCGTCGCTATGAAATTGGACCCAGAGACGGCGATCACGTCCACGGGGCCCCACGTCTGTCGAGGGTGGGCGCCGCGCACCGCGTGGTCATCCTTGACGAGAAGAATCGCCGGTGCATCGAGAGACGCCGCGGCGAATCCGCGCGAGATGCGCACGACGACGAATCCGGGGGACATGAGCGCCGGCGTGGGACAGTGCACCATCGGCGCGTTGTTCGTCCCCGTCGTCGCGGTGAAGTTATGCTGACCGAACTCACACGCGAGCGCGTCGACCGAAAGCGCGCCGAGTTGCTGGTAATCAGCCACTCGTATCCGCGACGATCGTGCCGATACGTACGTCGTCGCGGGCGTCAACCACAACGGCGGATCGACGTACGACGACGTCGCGTCGCCGCTCACGGTAATCGTCGGCCCGTATTGCACTAAATCGACCGACTCGGTCGCCCCGAAACCGACGCGCAGCGCGATCTGCAACGGTGCGACCGCTGGCGTGACGCACTCGACCAGCGACGCGCTCATGTACCGAGCGTGCACGGGACCGATGGAGCCGAAGCGACATCCGGCGTACGCTCTGCTCTCCCCTTCGTCGGGAAACGACGTCCCGCTGACTAATAACGCGACGCCGCCTTGATACGTGATCACGCTCGCAAACAAACTGACGACGTTCGGCAGCGCCACGGGCGACACGTACACGCTCCGCACGACGGCGTTCGCGTCTTGACTACAACTAATTTTTACCTCGCCCGACGTCCACGACGCCGTGTCTGAACACCTCGCTAGCCCGCTCGAGACGAACACCAATTTCGACATCGTCCCGTCTGGATACGTGCACACGCATCCGTCGTCGTCGTCGAATGAAAATCCCGATCCTCTGACGAAAAAGTTGCCACCCACGACGACGTCGAACGGCGTCGCGCCCGTCGTGAGATTGAGCGTTGGATTCATCACCACCAAACTTTCCGGTTCTTCCGGTGGTTCCAACGGATCCGTCACGCCTCTCTCGTCTTCGTCCGTGAAGTTGGTCTTCGTCGATCCGGCGAGGACGAAACGACCGTTACCAATGCCTAATCTAAACGGTACGTCGGTCGCCGCGACGTGCGCCGGCGAGTAACACGTCGCCGTCTTGCGCGCGGTGACGCGCGCATCTATCGGACCTATGGACCCGAAATAACAGCTCAAAAAGTCACCGTCGTCCTCTCCGCCTATGGTGCTGAATCCATCGCCGATGACGAGCACCGCTGTGCCGCCCGTGACGTTGACACTCGCCGTCGCCGACGTGAGCGTAAAATCATCCGTCTCTAAAACAAAACCCAACGCCCCTCTCGATCTCGGCGGTATCGACACCGTCTGATTCGCCGTCGTCGCCGCCGCGACGTTCGCGTCGTACGCGCTTTGCGTCGACGAATACGTCGGAACGATCATCATCGAAATCTCCCCGCTCGTCACCGGCGGGCTCTCGCATCGAATCAACGCGCTCGACACCACGTCCGCCTCCACGTGCGTCACCGGCTTGGTCCATCGCACGCTCACCGTCTCGTGCAGATGTCTCCCATTCAAATAAAACACCTCACCGCCGACCTCGGGCGCGTCCGTCGGATACGCGTTCGACACCGTCATCTGTTTCGCAAAGTTGAACGTCTCCAAACCGTCCACCGGCGCCGTCGACGCGTCCCGTCCGCTCCGTCGCAGCGTCAACCCGACCGTCACGAACCCACCTCGCTCGTCCGCGTACCTCGGACTCAGACACACCATCTGCGTGCTCGTCTTGGAGTTCGGCGCGACGACGACCGCGTCGAACGCGCACGCCGCGTTCGCGCTCCCCGCGTAGCCTTCGCCCTCCACCGTCACGAGCGTCCCTCCCAACGCCGGTCCCGTCGTCGGATTCACCGCGTCCAGCGCCATCGATCGACCCAACGACAACCCTCTCGTCGAACGCGTCATGAGCGCGATCGAAATCACGACCACGACGCGCGCGAACGCCCCCGTTCCTCGCGCGTCGAGCCGCGGCCTTCGTAATCGTCTCGACGCGCCCATCGTCACCGTCGCGCGCGCTCGCTCCGAACGCCTCCTCTCGCGTCACCGATCGACGTCACGCGTCATCTCGCGTCACTTTACGCCGTCTGACCTCGCGCGCGAGGTCGTCGTCGACGTCACGCGCGATGGGAACGACGCGCAATGGGGAACGGTCAATCGCAAATCATCTTCAGATTTCGACGCGCGCGCGTCATGGCGCCTTTTCTCGGCGGCATGCGCGGGCTCACCGTGTTCGTGCAGGACGTGCGAAACTGTAGCAATAAGGTGCGCGCGAGGGCGGAGGGCGAGGGAGCGGCGACGGCGAGGGAGCGCGAGTGAGATCTTCCGGTGGACCTCGAGGGTGACGAGGGAACGGGCGAGGGCGCGCGTGAGGGCGCGCGAGGGGACGCGACGGCGTGATGCGCGCGGGAACGTGTGATCGTGCATCGAACGCGACGCGCGAGAGCGGTGACTGACGAGCGCGCGCGCGTGGTGCGAGGGACGCAGGAACAAGAGCGGGCGCGCGTGGAGCGAGAGCTCGCGAACATTCGTCGAAAGTTTAACAAGACACATCGATCTCTCACGGCGTACGAGCGTAAAAAATACGTGCTCAAGCTCTTGTATATTTACATGCTCGGATATAACGTGGATTTCGGTCACACCGAGGCGTTGAAGCTCATCTCTTCGACGTCGTACGGGGAAAAGCAGGCGGGATACATGACGACGTCGGTGATATTGAACGAGAGAAACGAGTTTTTGAGGATGGCCATCAACAGCATACGCACCGATGTCATCTCGAGGGACGAGACGAATCAGTGCTTGGGGCTTTCGTGCATCGCGAACGTCGGTGGACGGGAATTCGCGGATTCTTTGGCGGGAGACGTCGAGACCATTTTGCTCACGCCGACGTATCGACCCGTCGTGCGAAAGAAGGCGGCGTTGTGTTTGTTGAGATTGTTTCGTAAGAATCCTGAAATCTTGCTGGCGGAGACTTTTGCGCACAAAATCGTCGATTTACTCGACGCGGAGAGGGATTTGGGCGTCTTGATCGGCGTGCTTAGTTTACTTTTGGGCATCGTGCAGCACAGCCACAGGGGCTACGAGTCGTGCGTGCCCAAGGTGATCAACGTTCTCGAACGGTTGACGGTCAACAAAGACATTCCGCCGGAGTATCTCTACTACGGCATTCCGTCGCCGTGGCTTCAGGTGAAGTGCATGAAAATTTTACAGTACTTTCCCACGCCCGAAGACCCGGCGCTGCTGAACGCGCAGCTCGTCGCCATGAGAAACATTCTCTCTGGCACGAACACCGTGAAAAATTCCAACAAGAACAACGCGCTCCATGCGATTCTTTTCGAAGCGATAAATTTAGTGACGAGCATGGATTACGCGCACGAGTTGTTCGATCTGTGCGTCGAAATCCTCGGAAATTTTCTCGAGATGAAGGAACCGAACATCCGGTACTTGGCTCTCAACACGCTGAATGCCCTCGCAGCCATGCCAGATCTTCGAGAAGCGATCAAGGTGTATCAAGACAAAGTCGTAGATGCCTTGCACGATGCGGACATATCGATCCGTAAACGGGCGCTGACGCTGTTGTTTTCCATGTGCGACGCTTCCAACGTGCACTCCGTCATCGACGAACTCGTCAAGTATTTCGTCACGGCTGATTTTGATATTCGCGAGGAACTCGCGATCAAGACTGCGATTCTCGCGGAACGTTACAGCGTGAACGATCGGCAATGGTTCGTCCATATCGCTCTTCAGATCATCGACAAGGCGGGGGATTTCATCAACGACGATCTTTGGCACCGCGTGGTGCAAATCGCCACGAGCGATCCCAAGCTTCACGCGAGCACAGCGCAAGTCATGTTCGCTCACTTGCGCGACGACGGAGCGTCGAATGAGCTCGTCCTTCGATTAGTATCATACTGCATTGGCGAATTCGGGTACTTGCTTCCGATTCCGGCTTCGCAGTACGTGGACATTCTCGTGCCTCTTTTCAAGGAGACGGACGAGGTCACGCAGGCCATCATGCTGACGGCGTTCGTGAAGGTGGCCATGCACAAAAATTGTGACCAGGCCGCGATGGGTAGCATCGTTCAAGTATTCACGGATATGAGCACCGACATGGACATAGAAGTGCAGCAGCGAGCTTCCGAGTATCTGCGTCTATTGCGACTCGGTCCAAGCATGCGACCCATTCTCGAACCGATGCCAGAGTATCCCGAACGGGCGAGCATCCTAGAGAAACACGTTGAAGTCGAGAACGAGGCATCCGATATCGCGGCCGGCGTCCGGAAACTCGGCTTGAGCAGAGCGACTGATAAGAACCGGGCTCAGCCGCAGACACCGGCGGGTACGAGCGCTTCGGTGGAGATGAAGACTGTGCCGAAACCGGCGGCGAGCGCGGATCTATTGGGCGACTTGTTGGGCGAAGCCGCAACACCAGCAGCTCTTCCCGCCGCGCGTCCCGCGGCGTCTCCTGGATCAAACCTCGAAGCTTTACTCGGCATCGGTGCTCCGGCTCTCCCTTCGACGCAACCGCCGCCGCGAGCGCTCCCGGCGATCGAACCATCCTCCAAAACCGCCGACTCGGCTCGACCCGCGTCGTCGGCGCACAATGTCGAAGATCTTCTCGGTATCGGTGGTTCGGCGGCCCCTGTCGCGCTCGCATCGTCAAACGATGTGGCCGTTTTATCGAACGCCGTCATCCCGAGCCAACAAGCGCAGAGGCCTTCCGCTACTCCGCAGATGCCGGGACTGACATCGGAGACGCACGCGGCTGCACAACCGAGATCCGGATGTGAACCGACTGTAGACGTCGACGAGTGCGCCAAACGCCTTCTCGTCGCCGACAATGGCTTGTTGTACGAGGACGAATGCGTTCAGGTTGGAGTCAAATCGCAGTGGCAAGGTTCGCAAGGCAGGATCATGTTCTACGTCGGTAATAAATTCGCCGCCGAAACGTTGCAAAACGTAAGGATGTCCGTCGCGGAAGTCGAAGGTTTGCGCCATAGTCTTCAACCGGTACCGGCGACGATAGGGCCTAAACGACAGATTCAAATCATGTTACAAGTGGCCATCGGGAACGCGTTCACCTCGGCGCCCACGCTCGCGTTTGAGTTCACCACCACGGCGATGGGCGCAGTTTCGCGCTCGCTAGCGTTGCCGGTACGAGTGAACAAATTCTTACGTCCGATGACCATCTCTTCCCCTCAAGAATTCATCGCGATGTGGCATCAGATGGCGTCGGTGGGCCAGCAACAAAAAATCATGGATGTGTCTCAACAGTACGCCTCGAGCATCGATCGCGTGATCAACGCCTTCAAGGGAATGCGTTTGGCGGTGCATGAAGGATTGGATCCGAATCCAGCAAACATAGTCGCCGGGAGCAGATTCGTGGGAGAAAAGTGTGGGGAGGTGTTCATCGCCGTGCGCGCCGAAAGCGACGCAAACGTCCGGGGAAGATACAGGTTCACGGTGGCGTCGCTGGACGCGACAGCCACCTCGGCGGTGATGGAGACGCTCGTGCAAGCGCTGCAGTAATTTAGTCGAATGTAACGAGAAATAGAGCGATCGCGATGCATGCCTAAATTTGTGGCGTGAACGATGCAACAATGCGGGCGGCGAACAACGCAACAATGCGAGCGGTGATGTTGTTATATGGCTAAAACTGTCCGTCGAACTTCACTCTTCGCGGTCGCCGACGCGTCGACGGGGCGGAGGCTCGACGCGCTCGCGCGCACCGGCGGCGTCCACCACGGTGCGTCGACGCGCGCCGAACATGGCGCAGACCAACGCGGGGGTGGCTAATGGTTCTCTCCCCGTCATGTCCGGGTACACATCCTTCAAAAAGTAATACGCGTGACCGACGATCATTCCCAACGCGTCCGTCACCGGTTGCGAACCTATGAGCGTCGAGAAAATCAACAACACCCACGGCAGATACGGCGCCGTAAAATTGAACAACCCTAAAAACGACATCTGCGTCGCCGCGTTTCTTCGTCCCCACACGTACACCATCATGAACGTCAGACTCGTTCCTAAAAATTGCACGTTGACGAAGGGCGCGAACGCCGTGAGCAGCGTCCCGCCGAACAACAACATGTAAAAAAAATCGCACGACCGTCCCTGAAACGATCCCTCCTCCAGCATTCGACAGTATCGACTCAGGAAAAACATGTGAAACACGAAATCCACGCCGAGCGAGCCGAAGAAGAAGAAATTCGTCACCAGGCGCCACAATTCGTACTCTTGAAAGATGAGCTTACTGTTGAAGTACACGTTGAGCGGAGAGATGACCTGTTCGCGCGCACCGTCGTCGGCGTCAGTCATCGATCGCGATCGAACGTCTCGCGCGCATTCTTTCACCGCATCGCCCTCTCGCGCGTTCTCTCGCCCTCTCACGCGTCGTCAACGAATCGCACGAATGCATGAATGAAATCGATGAAATCGTCGCGCGCGCGCCTACCTCGAGCGCGCATCCCACCGTCACCGCGAGCGTGAGCGTGAGGTACACGCGCGTTACCGTCGGTATCGACGCGTACCACTGCTCGAGTTGGTTCGCCATCCCGCGCGACACGCGAGGCGACGCTCGCGCGTCGTCGAGTCGCGCATTCCGCGCATTCCGCGCCTCGCGCGTCCATCGTCGACATGGGCGGCGGACGCGACAAACGGAAAAAGACGGCGAAAAAGCTCGGCAAGGTATCGGACGCCAAGCTCTCCGGCGCGGCGAAGACGGCGCACAAGGCGGAGAGAAATCAGGCGAAGAATCAGCGGCGTTTGGACAAGGGCCTCGCCGAGGACGACATCGACGCGATATTAGCGGCGCTCGCGATCGAAGACGCGCGACGGGCGGACGTCGTGATCGAGAAGGATTGCCCGAGACCTCTCGCGCGCGGGCACGCGTCGTTGACGGCGACGAACGCGGTGAAACCGAACGAGTTGATTTTGTACGGGGGCGAGCGCGTGACGGCGGAGGATGAAAAGTGCGTCGTGTACGGAGATTTGTACAGGTACGACGTCGATAGGAATCGATGGACCAAGGTGTCGACGTCGAAAGGACCGCATCCTAGGTCTGGACATCAGGCGCTGTGTCACGGAGGGTACGTGTACGTGTTCGGGGGAGAGTTTACGTCGCCGAATCAGGAACGCTTTTTACATCATCGAGACGCGTGGCGGTTCGATCTCGAGAGCAACGCGTGGGAACAGATGTCGTCCAAAGGTGGTCCGAGCGCGAGGTCTGGACACAGAATGGCGATCTGGGGGAAGCGAGCCGTGTTGTTCGGTGGATTTTATGACACGGGAAGGGAGGTTCGGTATTACAACGACGTGTGGGAGTATCACTTTGAGAAGAACGAGTGGAAGTGTCGGTGCGCGGGCGGGGAAGGGGCGCTCGGACCGAGTCCTCGGAGCGCGTGTCACGTCGCCGTGCACGAAGATTCGTTCATCGTGTACGGTGGGTACTGTAAAAACGTCGACGTGGACGAAAAGGATGACGATCGAAGCGAACGAGGCGCGACGTTTTCAGACGCGTGGAAGTTGGATCTCACGTCGTGGAGATGGGAGAAAATGAAGCGTCAAGGATTGGCGCCGAGCGCGCGCGCGGGGGCGTCGAGCGCCGTGCAGGCGCTGAAGAAGCGACTCGTCCTGTTCGGAGGCGTCGTCGACCACGAGGTGAAGCGCGGCGACGTCATCGTGTCTGAATTTTTCACCGACGCGTACAACATGAATTTAGAGGCGAAAAAGTGGTTTCCGGTGACCCTTTACGGCGACGATAAGACGAAGACGCACAAGGCGGGGAGTCTCGAAGAGGCCGAGCGCGTCGCCGCGGGCGAAATCGTCAATGAAAACTTTAATATTCGCAGCGAGGCGCACCGCGCCGCCGTCAAGATTCAAGCGCACTTCCGCGGATACAAAGTGCGCAAGGCGTACAAATTGTACAAGGTCGGCGGCGTCGTGAGCGAGCTTTTATACTCCCCTGGGAGCGGTGAAGCCGCGCCGAAGACATTACCGAAACCTCGAGGTCGAATCAACGCCGCGATCTCCATCAAGGCGAATAGCATGTACTTGTTCGGCGGCGTCGTCGAACTCGGCGACGTGGAGGTGTCGCTCGACGACGTGTGGAGATTAGATCTCGGTAATCGCCCAAAGTGGACGTGCATCACGCCTCTGAGCGACGAGTGTCAGGCGCAGCTCACCGGCGGGGGCGCGATAGATGAATCGGACTCTGACCAAGACGACTCGGAGGGCGAAGACTCGGAGTAGAGTAGTAGGTACAATGTAGAAATAGAATTGAATTGACAACATCAGGAAAGGTCAAATCCGCTTTCGGACTTGACCGCGTACATGAGCTTTTCTTTCAGAGACGTTTTCGAATCATACGGTGGAAGTTTGAGGAGATTCATGCACGTCGCCGCGGTCGGAAGACGACTCAAATCTGCCGTAGCGTCGGGAGCGTCGGTGCCCGCGGTGCCGCTCCTGTGAATACACAGCTTCGGCTCGAGATGAGAAAATCCCAACAGCGGCGTGTTGCTGCACGAGGTGATGAACTTTAACACTTGTCTCTGCTCGTCCGGTGTGATCTCTCGCATGACGCTCCAAAACGCGCGAATCGTGCGATGCGACGCGTCGTAACCTCCGGAGAATTCGCAATTCGCCGCCATGTCGTCCACGTCCATCGACCCGGCGCGGTTACCGCTGATGAGCAACCGAAGCTCGGCGGGTGTGAACATGTTCAGCCATCGCTTTCGCATCATGATCTCGAATCCCGCTCGCATGCTCGACACCTGCCTGTACATTTGCGCGCGAAGCAAGTAGATGGACATGCAATGGAGATATCGCGGAACGTTCGAGTTGGTCACCGCCACCGTGTCCCCTCGCGGAATGAGCTGAATCTCTCGTTCCTCCGCGCCGCTTCGATCGATGGCTGTGAAATACAAACACAAATCCGACACGTCGCCCGGGTACCGTTTCAGCGACACCAAGTTTCGATACAATTCGGGATCGAGAGTGGTGAGGTCGTTGAACTCGATGTGCCTCCCCTTGAGCGAGGCGAGGAAAAAGCCGGCGAGCGGGACGTCGAGGAGGATCCCGTCGTAACACGCCTTGCCGAGGATCGCGCCGAGAAAGTAAAAGTACTCGAGATGTCTCGGACCCGCGTCAATCGCGGACGCTGGGTTCGGGTACAGCGTTCGCTCGGGCGTCTCGACGAAGAGTCCAAACTTTGGATCGAACGATTCGGAGATTAAATCGTTGAGGAAATCCTTGAACAACCCGCCACCGTCGACGCCGGCCTCCTCCAGACCTTGCGCATTGATGAATTGGACGCGGATGATTCCACCGAGCATCTCCGTGAGTCGATTCGAGAGTTCGTTCATGCCGTCCTCGAGCAGGTGCCCGCGCCGAACGCGAATCGTGCAATATCCCACCGATCCGCTCTGACGCTCGCGGCGCCTGACGTCCATGAATTTATGCACTCGCACCTCAAACGGGACGAGACACGGTGAACCGGCCAATAACATGGACGCGCGCGATCTCGGATCGCGCGCCTCTTGTAAAAGAGAAGGAATGTCCACGTGTTCGCCCTCGGCTTGAAACGCGAGCGGGTCGACGAATTGATGTCTCCCGTTACGGTCGTGCAGCCGGGACAGCGCCGACGAACACGCGTGCCACGTCTCCGCGTCGACGTATTCATCCAACGGCGTCATTTGTTCGTACGGCGAGCCGTCGGGTCCTCGCTCGACCCACAAGACTTCCCACAGCGCGTCTCGAAGCATTCCAACCAACGTCTTGGTCGCGTCTAAACTGATCGGTTTCCCGAGACGATAAAATTCTTCGTCGTCGCTAATCATAGTGTACACGTTGTAAAGCTTGGCGTACACGCCGAGCAAGAGTCGGTACCCTCGGTCGCGCACGTTTCGCAGGCGTGTGAGCGCCGGCCACAGCGCTTCAAAGCACTCGCCGTTAAACGTCAACAGCCGCAAAAACGTTTCGCGCTCGGACCCCTTGAGAACCATATCGCACGTGAACGCGAACTCGGCGACGCGCGTCGCGTGTTGCAAGAACACCGCCTCGTCCTCTTCCGATAACGTGACGTTCACGAGTCGCGTCGCGCACGCTCCATCTCTGAAGAATTCTCGAACCTGCAGAAACGTGGGCGCGTCTCGCGTCTCGTTCGCATCCGCTCCCGCGTCTCGCGCTCTGCGAACCTCCGCGCGCGCGGCGCGCAGGTTCATCACATCTAATTTCACATCGTCGTCGTCGTCGTCGTCGTTGTCGTCGTCCTGTGCCTCGACGCCACCGTCTGACTCGGACGCGAGGAAGAGCGCCGCGCTCGAATGAGGCGACGACATGAGACGCGTCGCCGCTCGCGCGACGACGCACGCGAGTCGCGGCGTCAGACAATCGATGTGCGTCTTCACCGGTTGAAGCACGTTCCCGAGCGCGACGTCCGCGCCTCGCAACGTCGACGCGCACGTCGACGCGTCGCCTCTCGAATCCGTCTCCAATCGACGCGCGACGAATTCCCACAACTCGCGCGTCGTCGACGCCGTCCCAAACGCGTCCCACACTCTCGGCACGAGCGCGAGCGTCCACGCCAGCGCCCCGCCGCCACCGCTTCGAGCGATGTTCTCGCACAATAAACGCATCGCGCGTCGCGTGACGTCGTCCTCGGAAGCCTCGCTCGCGCTCAAATCTTCTAAAACGTCGCCGACGCATCGCAAATCGTCGTCTCGAAACGACGACGCGCACAGCTCCACCCCGGTCTCTCCCCACCGCGCGTCGTCTCGACGCATGAGCGCCACCAACGCGCTCGACAGGCTCACCGCGGCGCGTCGCGCCACCGCGGGATCACCCTCACCTCCACCGTCGACGTCTCGCGCCCGTCGCGTCGCCTCGCGCAACGACCGCGTCGCCAAACGCGTAAACTTCCCCATTCTCAACACCCATTGCGCCCGTTCGATCGCCCTCTCGCGCGCATCGCCGTCCACATCCATCGAATCGCCATCCCTCGTCGTCTCACCCCGCGTCCACGCACCACCATCGATGAATTCGTCTCGCAACGTCTCGCCGCACGCCGACACGTCCGCCGCCGCGCGCGCGCACGCGAGATAGTCTCTCGTCCCATCTCCGAAAAACACCAACGCCCGCGCGCGATTCTCATCCACCACGAAATCATACGCGTCCCCGGACTCGACGAACGACGCCCGAACCGCTCGTTTCGCCTCGCGATGCGCGCGTCGACCGCGACGAACGCGTTGCGCGTTTTGCGCGCACCGCGTCTCGTCCCTCTCTCGCGCGCGTCGCTCGCGCTCCTCCCTCGCGCGCGCGATAATCTCCCGCG
>Ga0208277_1001793_pt1 | contig 12384 bp, 5 predicted proteins | sample ETNtaG_5_FD_185782 | JGI IMG/M metagenome (GOLD analysis project Ga0208277, IMG submission 185782) | Marine microbial and viral communities from oxygen minimum zone, Eastern Pacific Ocean - ETNP201406SV205 (SPAdes) (version 2) | ecosystem: Environmental > Aquatic > Marine > Oceanic ...
GCGCGCGTGCCGAAAAAGCGGACGAGAGGCTTCGCGGCGGCGGTGCAGAAACGCGAACGCGTTGATACCTCCGTCTCGCGCAAGTAGAGTGTGTTGGTAGTCTGAATGAAACCGTACAAGCATAACAAGCATACGACTTTCAAGCGCACTGTTCATGATAATCTACAATGTGGGAGGGGGTGAAATCTAAATTCTATGTTGTCGCTATTTTCTCTCGTAGTCGTCGAACCATCTATGTTGCATCGCGTGCTTCGCGCTGATTCGCTTTTCCGGTGCGTACTGGAGCAATTGTCGCAATAAATCCACGCCGTCCTCGTCCAACGCTGGACATAGCGCTTCCCACGGCTTCGGTTGCCATCGCGGAAAGCCCTCTTGAAAATCCGGAAGGTCCCTCGCCTCGGGCCACAACTCATCGTTCGGCGTTCCCAGCTTCTTGAAGATTTTGAAAAGCTCGTCGATCTCCGAATCCCCGGGAAACAACGGCGACTGATTGATCATTTCAGCGAAGATGCACCCGATGCTCCACACGTCGACGGGAGTCGAATACCGTCGAACGCCGAGCAAAATTTCTGGCGATCTATACCAAAGAGTCACGACCTCGTGCGTGTACGCGCGCACCGGTATCCCGAAAGCGCGCGCGAGACCGAAATCTGCTAATTTTAGTACATTGTTGGTCGTGTCGATCAACAAATTCTGTGGCTTGAGGTCTCTGTGAAGGACACGATGCGAGTGACAAAAAGCTATTCCCGCGCACATCTGATAGACGTAGCCCTTCACCACCATTCGATCGTTCAACACGTGCGGAGTCGAGTCCATGTGCTTTTTCAAATCTAAATCCAAATATTCAAACACCAAATACAGTTTCGTCTCCTCGTGAATCACCTCGAGCAACGACACCACGTTTTCGTGTCTCAGCTCTTTCAGGAGCGAGATTTCGCGAATCGCCGTGCTCGGCACGCCCTCATCGTCTTGGTCCAGCCGTATGCGTTTCAACGCCACCATGCTATCGTCGCGAAGGCTTCTCGCCTTGTACACCACCCCGTACGTTCCCTCACCAATCTTTAAAACCTTCTCGTAGTTCTCCATCGTCCGTCTCCCCGATCGATGACGACCGATCGATCGATCGAGACGATCGGTGACCGCCGACGTGTCGAGCCTCCCACCGAGCGTGTCGCGTGTCGTGCGATCGCGGAGACGCGCGACGACGACGACGACGACGACGACGAGTACGCGGCGACGAGCGCGTTCGTGACGCGAGGCGACGTGCCGAGGGGGGAAGACGTGTGCGAACGCGTGGCCGAGCTGGCGTTTCGACAGGATGCGGAGGGATGGCCCGCGCAAAAGACGGAGGCGTGGAAATTCGCGAGAGCGAGCGCGTTGACGGCGTCCGACGCGGCGCGCGTGCTCGAAGGCGGCGACGCGCGAGGGAAAGTGTTGAGGCAAAAACAGAGGGTGCGGAAAGAAGAGGAATCGATGACTCCGTCGACGGAGACGAAACGCGACGCGAGACGTGAGAGAAGGCGGCGCGCGCCGACGTCTGCGGCTATTCGACACGGAAACGAGTTCGAAGCCGAAGCCCTGGCGCACTACGAACGAACGCACGGCACGACGTGTCTCACGTTTGGACTCAAGATTCATGACGACCACTACTGGCTCGGTGCCTCTCCCGACGGCGTGCACCCGAGCGGTCGCGTCGTCGAAATCAAGTGCCCGTACTCGCGCGCCGTCGTCCCTCGCGCGCGCGCCATGGAGCACTACGCCCAGATTCAAACCTCGCTCGAGGTATTCGACCTCGAATTTTGCGACTTCGTCCAATACAAACCGCCCGGTCGAGGCAAAGGTCGCTCCGGCGATCCCGACCGCGCGGAGTACCTCGTGGAAACCGTGCCCAGAAACCGCGAATGGTTCGCCCGCGCGTTCGACGAGCTTCGCGCGTTCGCCCTCGCCCTCCCATCACCGTGACCGCCGCGCGCACCGCGCGCACCACCACCACTAGCACTATTTTTTCTAACCTCTCCTCATCACCCATCGATTCCATCGCTCACCGAACGCGCGCTCTCTCTCTCTCTCGCGTTCCCGTCCCGTCGCGCCGCCGCCGCGATTTCAAATTTTCAAAGTCAAAACGCCTCGTCCGTCATCATCGCCACCACCGACGACACACCTCGGCGCGCGTCGCCCCACCGCGCGGACGACGCGATGGATTGGGCGTGTCTGAACCGCGGTCAAGACGGCGCGGACGACGCCGCGCGTCTCGCGCGACGCACGGCCGAGGCGGAGGAATCCAAACTCATCGCCGCGTACGAACAGGCGGTCCGTCGAGCCGCGGCCGGTGCCTCCGCGGACGCGATCGACGCGCTTCGACGGGTGCTGGGACACGCGCTGACGAATCGCGCGGATATCTCCGCGCGTTTGAGTCGCGTCAAGTTTCTCGCGCTTAAAAATCTCGGGCGATTGCTGGACGAACGCGCGCGGGACGGCGGCGGCGACGGCGACGACGACGACGGGGATCGAGACGAGGCGTTGCGGTGTTACGCGCGCGCGGTGGAGCTGGATGATGAGGATGGGGTGTTGTGGGGACGTTTGGGGGGGTTGGCGGTGGCGTGTGGACGCGCGGCGACGGCGAGGATGGCGTACGAGAGAGCGGCGACGGTGTGTCCGGGGAATCAATTGTTTTTGGAGGCGCTGAGCGAGCTGTGTCTGCGCGCCGGGGATTTTGAGAGCGCGAGAGCGATCGCGGGAGTGGTGGTGAGGATGGATCCGGCGAACGCGCGAGCGCGAGCGATGAAGCGGGCGCCGGAGACGTTGGAACCGACGAGGGCGGTCAAGGCGGCGAGGGCGGCGGCGGCGACGCCCGAGCGAGACGCCGAGGTGAAGATTCGATTGGGCGCCGATGTGGAGAAGAGTTGGGGAGTGATCGCCGCCGTGCTCGCGCGGTTGGGAGGATTGACGTCGCCGGAATCGAACGAGGCGGACGCGGAGAAGGAGACGGAGGATGGGGCGGCGAAAGAGGCGAAGGAGGACGCGGCGCCGGCGCCGAACGAGACGCCCGAGGACGACGGCGCGTCCACGCCCAAGCAAACGAAAGAGAAAGCGCCGTCGCCCGCGATGTCGCCGAACGGTGACGACGAAGAGGGTGAAAACGATGCGTTGATGGCGTCGTTCACGCCGTTCATGCGTGCGGTCGAGGGCGTGGACATTCCGCGAGATAACATGGGGAAGAAGATTCGGTTCGTGTTCGATGAACCGCAGGAGAGCACGCGAATGGCCGCACCGGGGGAATCGACGGTCGTGGACGTGCGAATGCACGATGCGCCGACGGCGGAAGACGAAGACACGCCGATGACTGTCGCCGCGCCGTTCTCACCCACGCAAGAACCCGAGTGTTCGCAGCACGAGCCGTTGCAACCCAACAAATCGTCGGATGAGGCTTCGACAGCAACTGAACAGGAAGAACCCGCAAAGGCTGGGAGGAAAGAGAAGAGGGCCGCGGCACCGGTGAGAAAGTCTCGCCGTCAGCTGGAACTCGACGAGAAGAAAGCCATCGAGGATGAAAAAGCTCGTAAGATTGCCGAACACGAGGCTGAACTCAAGGCGTTGGAAAAAGCCGCCAAGAAAGCCGCCGCGGAGGATAAGAAATGGAAACCAGAAGTCAACGTCAGTCGCGCGTTATTGACTCTTATCGGTGCCGAGGATCCCGTCGTTTTGGCGGTGAGAAAGGCGACGAAAGACGTCGCGGGCGCCGTCGATCGAGCGACGAGTCTGAAGAAGAAGCACGCGCGGGAAATGAAGGAAGCCGCCGCGAAGAAGGCTGAAGAAGAACGAAATATGAAGACGCTCCGACGAGTTTCCGCTTTCGTCGATGGTGTTCAAGACGTAAACGGGGGCGCGGCTCACGTCGCGTGGCGTTTGCTTTCCACCACAGCCGCGCGCTGGCGACCGGATGCCGAAGACGAGTGCGCGCCGACGCCGTCGACGCTTTTATCGCTGTATCTCGTCTTCGGTGTCGGGCCGAGCGATGATTTGGCGACCAAAGCTCGAGTATTGCTCTGTCTCGCAGATTCGTGCATTCTCGCGGCTCGAGGTTGCGCGCTCGGTCAACCATCGCGTAAGCTGTTCAGAGAGATGGCGGAGGATGTCTTGCAAAGTGCGGCCATCGAGATGGACCGCGATGTCACGCAAGATTATCAAGCGGAAAGTTTGTTCCTGTATCATAAACTCGCAGAGCTCGACGGCGAGGAACCGAGCGTGAGTGCGTTCTATCTTGAGCGAGCGCAAGAAGTGGCACTGGACGACGCCGATATTTCTTCGACGCCTCGCAACATTGAAGACGCCGCACCAGAGCGTTTTAGCAAGCAAGCGCTACGAGCAGCCATGGATGCGATGAAAGTTAAAGAAGTGGTCACGGGCGCCGCTTCAAGATTCGCGAAGGGTCAAACGGCAGAGCTCGTGGCGACGCTCACACCTCTGCTCTTGCCTGATGAAGACCAGGAATCGACTGAAAATCTAGATGTTTTGTCTCTGACGCAATCGGAAAAGCAAGACGCTCTTAAAGTTCTCGCCGCGGCGGCAAAAAAAGAGGGTTCTGCGTGCGTGGTCATCCAACTTCGAGCGTTGAAGATGGTATATGATCTGACGAAAGATCACACGATGCTGCGACTGATGGCGGAGGCGATCGAATCAGCGAATCGAAATCACGTGAAACAAGCGTACACGAGACAAGCGTTAGACTGCGTCGACGCGCTTGGATTACAAGGAATCGCAGCTTCTCTCTTTGAGGTGCACTACAATGAATTGGCGCAACAGCCGGGAGTGGTGAAAAAGAGCAAAACGTCGCGATACGGCGCCGCGAACATGGAGGCTTCAGCGCAGTTGATCTCGGCGATCCAACAGGCTTCAAAGGCGAAGGATGTAGAGGTGATCGAGTTGCACGATAAACTTCACGATAGACTCGCGGATTGTCGATGTTGCTGTGGCGAAGGGCGTAAAGGCGCGTTCCTGAAGTCATCTCTCATACAATTGGCGAATTGCAGAAATAGAATCACAAAGGCGCGCGAGTTGCGTCACGCCGCGGAGCCGGCGAAGAAGCGCACCACGAAAGTTCATGTTTCGAATCGCGCGGATTCGGACGAAGAAAACGACAAGAAGAAGAAGACACCGGACGCGGATGAAGACGAAGGCCGCCGCCGGCGCGTGCGTCGACAGCGCGCTAGTATTAGTTCCATTGACGACGAGGACCGAACGCCGCAAGATAAAGCCGACCGCAAGCTTTTGGATCGTCTCGATAAATTGATTGTTCAACTCAGCTATTGCGTGTATGGATTTGAATTGGAGAAACCGAAGCGAAGGTGCCGAGAAGAAGGAGGCGCGTGCGATTCGACGCTAAAAATCACGAGTGAAAAAGATGCGGGCGATCTTTGGTTGTCCATTCAGCCGTACGCGATGGCCACCGACGAGGAAGAGCGTGAAAAGCTTTCGTCAGTGATCAAAGCGATTCGCGAGAAAATTGTGGATCCTCCACGCACCGAACAAAGCGAGCTCCTCACGAGATACCTCGTCATTAGCGAAGAAGACGTTCCAACCGCTTCCAAATTGGGAGAAATCACGGAAGAAGACCGTCGCCTCGCGCGAGAACTCATCTCGCAGTCGACGCCCGACGAGCAAATCGTGTCGAGTCGACAAAACCAAGCAACACCGAAGAAGAGCGCCGATGCCACACCAGCGCAACCAAGCACTCCCATCAGTTGTTTGGCTGGCTCACACCTCAAATCGGCGGAAGACAAAATCGTTTCTTTCGCCAGCGTGTACAAGACTCTCTTTCACTTTTGCACAGACATTGATAACACGGCGCTGTGTGGTTTTCTCGAGGAGGAGCAAACTGAATACGACAAACTGTTCGCTTTACTTCAAGGCGTGGTGTCTCCAGACATTTCCATCGGCAATGAGCCAGAACCTACCGATGACGATCCGGATGGGAAGAGCATTGCGAAGCGAACCGCAGAGTTGACCAAGTTGCATAAATTTGACGTTGAATACAACATGAAGAGTCCACAGGCCTGGATCAAGCTTGCGGATCATTTGGACAACATCAAGGACATCGTGCTCAACGACGCAGCAAAGGCGTTATCCGTCGAGACGTACCGCAACTCAGCCATGTTCAAGATGGTGAAGATCGTCCAAGTGTCGATTCGACGAGCACTCATCGCCGCGGAGGAAGCTTTGATCATGACTCACTACGCTGGACACGCGGAGACGGAATGGGTACGAGCTAAGATTTACGAACGTCTCGGTCAAACGGGCTACGAGCTCTTGCAAGATGCTCCGCCAATCCACGACGCGCGCAAGTACGTTCTCGACAAGACGTCTCCGGAATTCATTTCCACTCTTTCCATGACAAACGCTGCTTTCGAGCTCGCGGCTCGACAAGATCCGGATAACTGGATGAATCCCTACTTCATGGCTAAAATCGCCAAGAAGAGTCGTCAACCTCTGAAGGACGTGCTCGAGTTGCACGCGTCCGCGCTCGAAAAAATGCCAGGTTGCCTCGAGGCCATCTACCAAGTGGCGAACATTCGACTGCGAATGTTGTTGTCCATCGAGGCGTCTGGTCGCAAAAAGATGACCCCCGAATCCCAAGCGTTGACGTTGAGCGTTCTCAAGCACCCTTTCATCGTAGAGGACATGCAAAACAGTTGGATCGGCGCGTACAGAGACGCTGTCGAGGCATTGCTCTTCCTCCACAAGAATCATCCAAAGTTCCACAAGGCGAATTATCGTCTCGCATGGTCGAGGTTGAAGAAATCTCCGGGAGAAATCGGTCACTGCAAAAAGGCACTCGACTACCTCTCACCGCTCTTCAAAGTACCGAGAACCGGAACCTTTAAAGTTTGCATGGTGGAAATCGACGACACGAATTTACGCCTCAGGGTGCCCGCGACTACGCCACGAGATGCGGATGGCAACGAGAAAATCATCTACCTGAGCGGTATCGAAGAATCGCGACGTCGTTTCATGGCGAACACTCGTCGAGCGCTCCGTCTCTATCTTTCTCTTCTGTACGCCGTCGAAGATGTCGGCACCATTTCGAGCGCGGTGTCTTACATTTCTGATTACAAGCTGACGGCCAAGTCTCGCTTCCCCGTGATTGGGAACTCGAAAGACATCAGATTCTTCGCGCTGGGTCTGTTGTTGCGCGCGGTGGCGTCGGGTATCTCACAGCCGGACGTCAAGCCCGCGCGGCGCGAAGACGACGTCGAGCCGCACTCCAGAGAATCCCTGCTCGAGTTGGCGTACAACACGTGGTTTGAATTCGCCATTCCCGCACGCGGGAACACGTTTTCTTGGGAAGAAAACGTGGAGGAGGCGTTCGCGCAGCTCGCCGTAGAGGAAAATCGCACCGATTCGGGTCCCGATCTCGTCAAAGCTCCGTACTTGTCGGCCTTCTTCTTCGCGAGCAAGCTCGCGAAGGACGCGCCGTCGCTGGACTTTGAGGCGTACGCGCTCGAACACGTGCGCGTCATGGAGCAGAAAGAAGATATCAACGCTCTCGCCGCGCAACTGTCGCTGTGTCAAAACCGCATCAAAGAGTTTGAAGCGGACGCGAGCGCGCGCGTGATCGAAATCGGAACGGCGCGTTTGAAAAAGCTCGTCATCGCGCACGTCGACGCGTTCGTGCGGTGCTCCAACAAGACGATTGAACGTCTGGCAAGCGGTGAAATCAAGTTGCAACCAGGCGTCGTCGGAGAGATTGAGGAGCAGGCTGCGAAAGAAAAAGCGGAAGAAGACGCCAAGGCGGAGGGTGACGCCAAGGAGGGCGCTGAGATCGTGCAATCGCCGCCAAAGCAAGCATCGCAGATCAACCACAGCGAAATCGTCCTCGTCACGACGCGTCGTCTCCATCTCGCCGCCAAGCAGGAATCCACGCAACGCGTCAACGAATTCATCGCCGAGCGTCGAGCCAGGCTCACCGCGCTCACCGATAACCCTTCACCCGGTGATTTGGACGCTCCGGACGTCCCCGCGGCGGCGAAGATTCACGCCGAGCTCAGAGAGACGGAGATCGTCGTCGAACGTCTCAAAAAGGCGCACGGCCAACTCGTGGAAAAGGCGCTCGTCGCTGAAAGTCAAACGACCGATCCGGAACAGTTGAAACTCATCCGGGAGGCGTACGACGCCCTCAACGCCGAGAACGAAAAGCTCGAGCGCCTCCGAACCGAGAGCGCAGCGAGCGTCGTCAAGTATCGCGAAGAGACGACGCGTCTCGCGCAAGACATGGCGAAGAACGACATCGCCAACGCCGAGTCCACCGAGTACTTGCTTCGCGTCATGAGCGCCGTCACGGGACGAGAAATCACCGACGTCGACGAAGCCGAACGCGAGATCGACATATCCGCCGCCAATCTCCGTAAAGAGGCGGCCGAATTACGCAAAAAGACTGGTCGCTCTCGCAAAAAGACCGCCGCCGCCGCGGACGCCGCCGCCGCCGAACCCGCGGCGGAGCCCGACGCGCGAGACGCGCAACAGGCGCAGGACGTCCCCGAAGACCCCCCCACGGTCACCTCGTGATCACAGTAGACTCGCATGTATCATCACACGCACACTCACACGCACGCGCGATCGCTTCGCGCGCTCTCGAGCTCGAAACCGCGAAACCCGGGGTTCGCGATGAATGGATAATCCCCACATTCCGTCGTTCGACCACCCTCGAAGACGGCCTCGCGACTCTCGCAAGATACCACCTCTCTCTCGCGCGCTTCCCGCGCTCGATCGGCTCCTTCGCGCGCGCGTCACCGCCCGCCCGTCGCTCGATCGTCGTCGCGCCGCCGTCGTCATGTTTCACGCGGGAAATCCCCCGCCCGCGCCCGAGGGAGGACGCGGTGGCGGAGCCGCTCGAAAGCGTCGACGAAGCGGACGCGGAAACGGTGGCGCGCCTCGACCGCGAGATGACGGCGATCGGGCGCGCCCGATCGGTGAGCGCTTGGAGTTTACGGACGGACGAGACGACCGCCGCGCGCCGGCGCCGCCTCGACCGAATCTGATGAAAAACACGGGTGGGGCGCTCGCGCGAGCGCAGCGCGTCGAGGCGCAGACGGGGAACGCACCGTCGAGCACGGCGGCGTTCGAGAACATGGGACTCACGGAGGCTTCGTCGAGGGCGATTCGAGACGTGTTGAGATTCACGCACGCCACGGCGGTGCAAGACGCGACGCTGCCGCACATCATGGCGGGTTTGGACGTTCTCGCGCGCGCCAAGACGGGGAGCGGGAAGACGGTCGGGTTTTTGCTTCCCGCGATCGAGCGATTGGCGCGGAGTGGACGTCCGAGACGCGGAGAGGTGTCGTGTTTGGTCGTCTCGCCGACGCGCGAGTTGGCGTCGCAAATCGGCGAAGAGGCGAAGAGCTTATTGACCTATCACGATTTCGGGTGTCAAGTCGTCTTTGGTGGGACGAACATCAACAGCGAACGAAAGCGTTTGACGTCGCAGGGGGTGGAGTTTCTCATCGCGACGCCGGGGAGATTGATTGATCACTTTGAGTCGAGCAACTTGTCTCGCGCCGTGCAAAACTTGGACGTCTTGGTGCTCGACGAGGCGGATCAGCTCTTGGACATGGGGTTCAGACCGAGCTTGGAAAAGATTTTATCCTATCTGCCCGTCCAGCGTCAGACACTGTTGTTCTCCGCCACCGTTCCCAAGACGGTGCATCAAATCGCGGCGAACGCGTTGCGTCCGGGACATCAATACATCGATTGCGTCGGCGACGACGCGCCGGCGACCAACTTGCAGGTGAAACAATCCTTGGTCGTCGCCCCGTTCCACGACCACCTCACCCTTCTTACCCAAGCCATCGAGGCGCACCAAGCGGAGGAACCGAATCACAAAATTATGGTCTTCTTCCCGACGGCGCGTTCCACGCAGCTCGCCTCCGAGATGTTTGAAGCCATCGGTAAACCGGTGTTCGAAATCCACAGCAGAAAATCGCAATCCGTGCGCACCAAGGCTGCGGATAAGTTCCGAGAGGCGCGCGCCGCCGTGATGATGTCCTCCGACGTCACCGCTCGCGGTATGGATTTCCCGGACGTCACCTACGTCATCCAAGTCGGCGTCCCGTCCAACCGCGAGCAATACATTCACCGACTCGGTCGAACCGGTCGCGCCGGTAAGACGGGTCAGGGTTTGCTTATGCTCGATCCCGCCGAGAAGTTTTTCCTCAACGGCGTGCGCGACCTCCCCATCGAGACGCTCACCGCCCCCGTCGACGCGCAGGTTGATTTGCGCGTTCGCCGAGGCATCGCGCGCATCAGTCCCGAGACCAAGTCGCAGGCGTACAGCGCGTGGTTGGGTTTCTACAACGGCTCGAGCTCGAAGATGAAGTGGAGCAAGGACGATTTGATTTTCGCGGCGAATAACTACGCGCTCGAGACGTTGCAGTGCAACGGGTTGCCGGGTCTATTGAAAAAGACAGTCGGTAAAATGGGTCTCAAGGGGTTCACGCAAAACTTGAACATCGTCTCCGAGTTGGGCGGCAGCGGCGGCGGTGGTCGCGGCGGTGGTGGCGGCGGTCGCGGCGGTGGTCGCGGTGGTGGTGGCGGTCGCGGTGGCGGCGGCGGTAGTCGCGGCGGCGGCGGCGGTCGAAGTCGCTGGTAAGTTATACATCTCGTGCGACGTTAGATGATTCAGTTCCTCCAACGGGAACCTCTAGTTCCACATTCCATTTCCCATGTCTTGTGTATCATTTCTAGAGCCAACAAATTGTTAATAAAATGCCTACAGTATCACCTACAGCCTTCCGTTCTACTATCACACTAAGCGTTTTAAATGTCTCAAGACGTCGCCGACGAGGTACAGACTCCCCGTGACGAGAACGTTGACGCGCGCCGGCGCGACGTCCCTCGCGCGCTTGCGAATCAACGTGAGCGCTTGACTTATGCTAGGAACGACGATGCCTCGGGTATCATCGGTGACAGCGTCGCGCTGAGACTTCTCGAGGATAGCATCCCACGTTCGCGCGCATTTCTCTTGCCATTCCGTCGCCTTGGCATTGCCGCACTTGTCGAGTCGACTCGTTGCGCTATCCGGCGGGCTAAAAATAGCTCGTTCCAGCGTCGTGTTCGGCGCCGTCAAAACATCCGTCACGGGCTCGAGAAGGTCATTCGGGTTACGGTCTTCCATACAATTGAAGAGCATGACGTTTCGATCCATGGACGTCATCGCGTGCGTGCTGTTGGCGAACCACTCGGCGCTGTGACGCATCGACTCGACGGTGTGCGCGCCGTCCAAATAAAACGTCAGATTCGTCTCCTCGGGATCTTTCATCACCTGCGACCGTCCCGGCCACGTGGTGTTCTCCAAACCCTCACGAACAAAGTCCGGAAGGACGTTTCTCTCGAGCGAGGCCTCCATGTCCGCCGCCCAGGGCTGACGCGTCTCGTTGGCCCATGCGCGCACCAACTCCACCGCCAAACCGGCGTTGACTCGTTGGTGCGGTCCAGCGAGACCGACGTCGACGTCGCCACCGCCCTCGTACGAATCGAGCGATTTTGCGACGCGAAGCGGCGCCCCGACCTCCGACGCGCGACGCTCGAGCGACGCCATCGCTTCTGGTTTCTGCGGCGACGTAAACGTCGGCGCGCCCGGCTTCATGATGCCCGCCTTTTCCGTCGCGATTTTCTCCAAAGTATCCCCTAAAATGTCCACGTGATCCATCCCGAGCGATGATATTCCGCACACGCTCGGCTTCTCCACCACGTTCGTCGCGTCCAACCGCCCACCGAGCCCGACCTCGAGCACGCACGCCTCGACGCCCGCCGCCGCGAAGATGCGCAAACCCAACAGCGTTAAAAATCGAAAATACGCCGGCATCCCCAGATCCCCGCACGTCTTCCTCACCGCGTCGTGCGTCCACCAAAACTCTCTCGCGAACGTCTCCTCGTCCACTTTCTCCCCGTCTATGCGAAACCGCTCGCGAACGTCCATCAAGTGCGGGCTCGTAAACGTCCCCACCCGCGTCCCTCGCGCCCGCAGGATGCCCTCCACCAGCGCGCACGTGCTCCCCTTCCCTTTCGTCCCCGCGACGTGAATGACGTTCAGAGCGTCCATCTGCGACTTGAGACCCGTTCGACGGACGTACGTCTCCAACTGCGCGAACTGTTCCTCCCACGTCACCGCCCCCGGGTCGCTGCGCTTTTTCCCACTAATCGTCTTTCCGAGCTCACGCACGGCGGCGTCGTACGATTCATCGCGCGTCGACGACGCCGAGGCGTCATCCGAGACGTCCATCGCGCGATTCGTCTCCTCGTCCGCGCGCGCGCGCGCTCGAGTGACGCCGAGCGCGCGCGCGCGGGTCGCGTCAGGGGCCCTGTGCCTCGGACGCCTCCTCCCCTAGTGGA
>Ga0208277_1001794_pt1 | contig 12379 bp, 11 predicted proteins | sample ETNtaG_5_FD_185782 | JGI IMG/M metagenome (GOLD analysis project Ga0208277, IMG submission 185782) | Marine microbial and viral communities from oxygen minimum zone, Eastern Pacific Ocean - ETNP201406SV205 (SPAdes) (version 2) | ecosystem: Environmental > Aquatic > Marine > Oceanic ...
TCAATTATTTAGAATTATTTTTAGGTTTTTTATGGATATCTTCAATTGGTCTTTTTATACCACTTTATCAATCTTCTACTATTCCTAAAGAGTTTATTTTAATTATTTTTTGTTCAGTGTGGATAACTGATTCAGCGGCCTATGTCATGGGGAAGCAATTTGGAAGAAGAAAGATTTTACCTTCTGTAAGTGCAAATAAAACTTGGGTTGGTAGTATGTCTGGTCTAGCTTTTTCTGTTTTATTTTTATTAGCTATATATTCCAATTTTAATAAGGCATATTGGCCAATTAATTTTCAATTGATTGACATTGTCTTTATTGGTTTTATAACGGGTTTATTTAGTCAATTTGGAGATTTTTCAGAATCTTATTTCAAAAGAAGTTTAGACGTTAAAGATTCTAGTAATTTATTGCTTGGTCATGGTGGTTTTTTAGATCGTTTTGATTCTATGTATGCTGTAAGTTTTGCGACCTATTTTTATTTATTATTGACAGGTTATTATGGATAAAAAAGATATAAAAGTTATCTTAGCTACAGATTGTGGTTCAACTACCACAAAAGCCATTTTAATTGAATATATTGAAGGTGAATATAGATTAACTTATAGAGGTGAAGCGCCTACTACTGTTGAAGCTCCATTTGAAGATGTAACTAGAGGAGTTTTAAATGCCATTATTGAATTAGAAGAACTTTCTAAAAAGAGTATTTTAGATGGTGAAAAAATTATTTCTCCTTCATTAGATAATAGAGGGGTTGATGTATATATATCAACAAGTTCTGCTGGTGGTGGATTACAAATGATGGTTAGTGGTGTTGTTAGAAATATGACAGGAGAAAGTGCACAAAGAGCTGCATTAGGTGCAGGTGCAATTGTAATGGATATACTAGCATCAAATGATAAAAGATTATATCATGAAAAAGTTAAAAGAATTAGAGAATTAAGACCTGATATGGTTCTGTTATCTGGAGGAATAGATGGTGGAACAGTTTCTCATGTTGTTGAGCTTGCTGAAATAATAAAAACAGCTAATCCAAAACCTAGACTTGGAATGAATTATAAATTACCTATTATTTATGCTGGTAATAATAAGGCTCAGGATAGTATAAAAGATACTTTAGATGATTCTACAGACTTAATTATGGTACCAAATATTAGGCCTACATTAGAAAAAGAAAATCTTAAACCGAGTAGAGATAAAATACATGATTTATTTATGGAGCATGTAATGGCCCAGGCACCTGGTTATAATAAATTGATGAAGTGGACTGATCATCCTATCATGCCTACCCCTGGTGCAGTTGGTGAAATGATTAAAAAAATATCAGAAGTTGAAAATATATCTGTAGTAGGAGTAGATATTGGTGGAGCTACCACAGATGTTTTTTCTGTTTTTGATGGTGAATTTAATAGAACTGTAAGTGCGAATCTTGGTATGAGTTATTCTATATGTAATGTATTATCTGAAGCAGGTGTTTCAAATGTTTCAAGATGGGTTCCTTTTGAAATTGATTCTTCTAATTTAACTAATCGAATAGCTAATAAAATGATTAGACCCACAACTATTCCCCAAACTTTAGAAGATTTAAAAATAGAGCAAGCCTTAGCAAGAGAAGCTTTAAGATTATCTTTTATTCAGCACAAAGAATTTGCTGTATCATTAAAAGGTGTACAACAAGAAAGAACAATATCAGATACATTTGATCAAAAAATGACAGGAGAAACAATTGTTGATATGTTAAAATTAGATCTTATAGTTGGTTCAGGTGGAGTTTTATCTCATGCACCTAGAAGGTCACAAGCTATGCGTATGTTAATTGATTCTTTTTTACCTCAAGGGATAACACAAATTGCTGTAGACTCAATTTTTATGATGCCTCAACTTGGAGTTCTATCTACTTTTCATGAAAAAGCTGCAATAGAAGTTTTTCATAAAGATTGTTTGGTTAAATTAGGAACTTGCTTAGCTCCTATTGGGCAATATTCTAAAGGAAAAGATTTATTAACTTATTCATTTAATATTGATAATAAAATTCATGAAGGTACTTTAAAATTTGGAGAAATAATATTAATTAAAGCAAGTTTAGGGATGCATAGCTGTAAAATAATACCTGAAAGAAATGTAGATCTTGGATTTGGAAAAGGGCAAATATTTGAAGGCGATATCAATGGTGGAGAGGTAGGTATTGTTTTAGATGGTAGAGGAAGAGAAATTAAATTTCTAAATGATGATTCTTCTAGAATTGATCAAATATTAGAATGGTCTAAAAATACACTAGAATATAATGAGAGCACATAATGTCTAAATCTTATACCCCAGGATTAAAAGTTTTAAAACACACAAAAGTAGTTAAGGATAGATTGTTGCCTTTAAAAGGCGAAGTACATGTTAATTTAGATGATCCTGTAGAGTCAAATACTATTGTAGCTTCAACTGAAATTCCAGGTAATGTTCACATGCTAAATATTGCAAATGAATTAAATGTAGATGCTAATCAAATTTTAGATTGTATGTTTGTAAATGAAGAAGATCATGTTTCGAAAGGTCAAGTGATAGCTCAAAATAAAGGGATTTTTGGTTTATTTAAAAGTGAGGTTAAATCTCCTATTGATGGTCAAATAATGAATATTTCAAAGATTACAGGTCAAGTTGTAATTGCAGAGAAACCCCTACCTGTCAATGTAGATGCTTATATACCTGGAACAGTTACAAATATTTATAACAAAGAGGGTATTTCAGTTAATTCTTTAGGTACTTTTATTCAAGGTATTATAGGAATTGGTGGTGAGAAAAAAGGGATTATTAAATTTTTAGTTAAAAGTCCATCAGATAAAATTAATGTTTCAATGATTGATGATAGCTTAAAAAATAATATTATTATTTGCGGTTCTTACATTGATTATGATGTCTATGAAAAAGCAAAAAAAATTGGAGTTAAAGGTATTGTTTGTGGTGGTGTTGACTATAACACAGTTTCTAAAATTTTAGGTTATTCATTAGGGGTTGCTATTACTGGTACTGAAGATACTACAACATTAATATTAACTGAAGGATTTGGTGAAATTTATATGGCAGAAAGAACATTTAATCTTTTAAAAGATAATGAAAATAAAATGGCTTCAATTAATGGAGCAACTCAAATCAGAGCAGGAGTACTTAGGCCAGAAATTTTTATTGCATCTGATAACGAAAGTCATAGTCAGGATTTTTCTGAAGATGATCTTATTATTTCTGAAGGTTCTATTGTAAGGGTTATAAGAGAGCCTCATTTTGGAAGGTTAGGTAAAATTGTTAATCTTCCTTATGAATTGGTAGAAATGAAGTCAGAAACAAAAGTTAGGGTTGCAGAAATAGAATTTGATGATAATAGTAAAGAAATTATACCTAGAGCTAATTTAGAGGTTATTTTATCTAATTAAATGAAGTAAAATATGTTGATGAATATTGATGATAAAAATACTTTAGTTCACTTTGCGCAAAAAATAGTAAGCAAAGGTATGGCTGTGCCAGCAATTTTTTTATTAGAGAGCACTAAATATATTTCTTTTATAGCGGGGCAAACTTTAATATTTTTGGGACCTATTCTAACAGTGTTTGTAAGTGATAAAAAATATTATAATTTCACACAATTATTAGAGAAGAGAGAGAATATAGAATTTTTAATTACCCAAATTGAAGAAGCGAATTTAAGTTTAAAAAAATAGAATGAATAAAAATTTTAAATATTATTTATTGTTAGTGTTATCTATTCTAATATTAGTGCATTATTTTAATCCATTAAATATTTTTGTATCTGGTAATGAATTGTCATTTATTTCAATAGTTATTGCTTGTATAACTATTGAATTTTTTATTCGAAAAGCTAAAAGTGGTGAAGAAATTTATATGAGACCAATTTCAGCAATGCAAGCTATGGAAGAGGCTGTAGGAAGAGCAACTGAAATGGGTAATTCTGTTTTGTATGTCCCTGGAATATCTGGATTAGATGAAATTGATACTATATCTGGAGTTATAATATTAGGACATATTGCGGGAATGACAGCAGAATATGAGGCTGATTTACATGTTCCATGTTGCGTTCCTATTGTTATGGAGGCTGCTAGAGAATCTTGTAAAGAGTCTTATCTTAAAAAAGGTAGACCTGATTTATATAATGACTCAATGGTGCATTATGTTACTGATGATCAATTTGCATATGCTGCAGGTGTTAATGGTATAATGTTAAGAGAAAAACCTGCTGCAGTTTTTTATCAAGGAAAATTTTATGCAGAGTCATTATTATTAGCTGAGACCGGAAGCTCAATTGGTGCGATTCAAATAGCAGGAACGGGTTCATCGTCTCAAATTCCATTTTTTGTTACAGCATGTGATTATGTATTAATTGGTGAAGAGTTTTATGCTGCTAGCGCATATTTGTCTGGTAGTCCAGAAATGATTGGAAGTATTAAAGGACAAGATTATGTTAAATTATTATGTATGTTATTTATTTTAACTGTTGTTGTGTTATCTGTATTTAATTATTTCAATTTTTTCACATTTGATATATCAAGTATTTTTAAAACTAATATTTTAGAATAATGAATTTTATAAAAAGACAATTAGCGATCGTTGTGATGTCAGTTATGGGTTTTTTAGCCTTATCTGGCTACTTTATTAATTGGACTGCATTAAGAAATTTTACTGATAAGGATGCTACAAATTTTTATATGATTATTGCAGGGTTTGCGGCATTTTTAGGTTGTTTAAATTTATTGCAGCTTCATCTTCAAAGAATTGCTTATAAAAAAGAAAATTGGCAGTATAGTATTTTTACATTAATAGGATTTGTTATAATGATTATTTTTGGTTTTATTTATAATGGATCTGATGCAAGCTGGGGAGCTCATTTAAAAAATGAAGAATCAGCGTTTTACTGGATGTATAACTATATATATCTCCCACTTGGTTCAACGATGTTTGCTCTACTTGCATTTTTTGTTGCTTCTGCTTCTTATAGAGCTTTCAGAATTAGGAATTTTGAAGCAACTTTATTATTAATCTCAGGTGTACTATTGATGCTTGGAAGAGTGCCTATAGGGGCTTTTATTCCATGGTGGATAGTTATAATAATAATAATATCTATTTTATTTGCAATTATTGCACCTAAGATAAGAGATAGAAAAATATTTTTTATCTCTTATATGAGTTCCAATTTGATTTTTATAATTTTGGGCTTCTTTTTTAATTGGCATAAAGCAACGCCAGGATTATTATCAATTCCAGTAATTCAAGAATGGATTATGGCAGTTCCAGCAACAGCAGGAGCGAGGGCTATTATGATTGGTATAGCTCTTGGAATAGTGGCGCAATCTTATCGAATTATGACAGGAAGAGAAAGGTCAATTTTAGGAGATTAAATGAAGAATTACATTATAAAACTTGGTAATCTTGATAGAAGAATAATATTTTTATTAATAGGTCTTTCAGTTTTAATTCCTCTTCTTAATCCTAATCTAATAGATTTACCTTTAGGTCAAGATAGAAATACTAAGATTGTTTATGATTCTATAAGTGAGCTTCAAGAAGATGATAAAGTTTTAATTTCTTTTGCATATGGAGCTAGCACTAAACCTGAAGTTCATCCAATGGCTATTGCTCTTTTAAATCAACTGTTTTCAAAGGGAGTTAAAGTCTATATAGTTTCACTATGGCCTGAAAGTCCAATAATGGCACAACAAGCAATTTCAGAAGTTAAAAAATCTAATTTATTCAATATAGAAGATGGTACTAACTATGTTATGTTTGATTATAAGGTAGGTGGTTTTGTTGTAATAAAAGGAATAGCAGATAATTTTAGAGATCTTTATCAACAAGATTATAATGGGAAATCAATAGATAGTCTTGATATTATGAATGGAGTTTATAGTGTTAAAGATTTTGATTTTGTTTTTGATTTTTCTGCAGGTGTTCCTGGAAATGCAGAGTGGGTTCAGTATGCATGTGATCCTAAAAATGTTCCTTTATCATCTGGTTGTACATCTATAATGGTAACAGATGCAATTCCTTATGTTGAGTCAGGTCAATTAAGAGGTATTTTAGCAGGTATGCCAGGTGCTGCAGAATATGAAAAGATGGTTTATGATTATATGGTAGTTGAACAACAAAATAATAATCTAAATATTAATAAAGAGGTGGTAATTAAAAAAGGTAAAGCATATGCACGTATGTCTGCACAGTCAGTTGCTCATCTTTTAATGGTAATATTTATCATAATAGGTAATGTAGCTTATTATTATAGTAGGAAAGAAAACTAATTGGAATTTAATTTTGATATTATAGGTGTATGGCTTTTAGTATTGATGACTTTAAGTATTTTAAGTTATTTATATGGAGACAACCCATTTTATAAGGCCGCAGAGCATATTTTTGTTGGAGTATCAGCAGGTTATATTTTTGCGTTAACTTGGTGGGATCAAGTTTGGCCAAATTTATTTGGTAGATTATTTCCAACTTATGTTGATGCAGGATTTGAATTTAGTATTATTTACTTAATACCCCTTATTCTTGGAATTTTTATGTTACTTAGATTAGTTCCTTCATTAAGTTGGTTAGCAAGAATTTCAATTGGTTATATTGTAGGTATGGCTGCAGGACTTAAAATATATGTATTTATAAACTCAAATATTTTAATGCAGATTCAAAACTCTGCAATTGATTTTAGTAAAAGTGGGTGGGAGATATTTAATCATATTCTAATATTAATAGGTGTTATTTCAGGATTAGTATATTTCTTTTTTTCTAAAGAACACAAGGGTACAATAGGTGCAATAAGTAAAGTTGGTATATATTTTCTGATGATTAAATTTGGTGCATCATTTGGTTTTGCTGTGATGGGTAGAATTTCATTGCTTATTGGACGTTTTGAAGATTTAATTAATTACTCAGCATATGATTATAATTATGCAACACCTATAATAATTGTAGTTATGATTATATCTTTAGCAATATGGTCACTTAAACAAAAAGATAATACAGAAAATTATAAAGGATAAATAGAATGAGTCAGATTTTAAAAAATTTAGGTATCAAAGAAATTAGTATGGGTTCATGTGTTGGAGGTGATGAATGGGTTGATAATAACTCATCTAATTATATTGAAAGTTTTAATCCAACAAATGGTGATTTGTTAGGTAAAGTACAATTATGTAATGAAGATGATTATGAAAAAGTAATTGAAGCTTCTAATAAAGCTTTTGTTGAATGGAGGATGGTTCCAGCCCCTATTAGAGGTCAATTAATTTTAGAAATGGCTAATGAATTGCGAAACAAAAAAGATGATTTAGGTAATTTAGTTGCTTTGGAAATGGGTAAAATAAAAGCAGAAGGTGATGGTGAAGTTCAAGAAATGATTGATATTGCTGATTTTGCAGTTGGTTTATCTAGACAATTATACGGTTTGACTATGCATTCAGAAAGGCCTGAGCATAGAATGTATGAACAATGGCATCCTTTGGGTAATGTTGGTATAATTTCTGCTTTTAACTTTCCTGTTGCTGTTTGGGCTTGGAATGCTTTTATAGCAGCAATTTGTGGTAATATTAGCATATGGAAGCCTTCATCAAAAACTCCTTTATGTGCTATTGCTGTACAAAATATATGTAATGAGGTATTAAATAGAAATGGTTACAAAGGTATATTTAATTTAATTATAGGGCGTGGCTCTGTAATAGGGGAAAAGTTTATTAACGATAACAGAGTTCCACTTATTTCTGCTACAGGGTCAACAGCTATGGGTAAAAAAGTAGCTAAAGCAGTTGGGTCTAGGCTTGGTAAAACTATATTAGAATTAGGTGGGAATAATGCTATTATTGTTGATGAATCTGCAAATATGGATTTAGTTGTTCCAGGTATTGTTTTCGGTTCAGTAGGGACAGCAGGCCAAAGATGTACTTCTACTAGACGAATTATTGTACATTCTTCTATATATGATAAATTAGTTGATAAATTAATTAATGCATATAAACAGGTTCGTATTGGAGATCCATTAAAAGAAGATACATTAATGGGGCCTCTTATTGATTCAAAAGCAATAGATGATTTTAATCAAGCTTTAGTCAAGGTTAAAAAAGAAGGTGGAGAAATTTTGTATGGTGGTAATATTGTTCAAGGTGATGGTTGTTTTGTAGAGCCTACAATTGTTAAAGCTGAAAATCACTATCAAATAGTTCAAGATGAAACGTTTGCGCCAATATTATATGTTATGAAATATGACACTTTAGATGAAGCTATAGATTTGCATAATTCTGTTCCACAAGGTTTATCATCATCTATTTTTACAAATAGTATTATAAATTCTGAAACATTTTTATCTCATAAAGGGAGTGATTGTGGAATTGCAAATGTTAATATTGGTACATCTGGAGCAGAGATAGGTGGAGCGTTTGGTGGAGAAAAAGAAACAGGTGGGGGAAGAGAGTCAGGATCAGATGCTTGGAAAGCATATATGAGAAGACAGACAAATACAATTAACTGGAGTAAAGAGTTACCGTTGGCACAAGGTATTAAATTTGATTTATAAGGGAAAAGTATGACTATAAAAGCAAAAGAAGTTAGAGAGTTACTAGGCAAGAATATCTTGGCTGATGGATTTGAGCCAATATTAGATTTAGAAAAAAGTCATGATTCATGGATTGTTGATAAACGTGATGGTTCAGAGTATTTGGATATGTTTTCAATGTATGCTTCAGGATGTATTGGTTATAATCATCCAAATATCTTAAAAAATAAAGATTTATTAGCAAGTGTTTCATTATTTAAGCCAACATTGTCTGATATTTATACTACGGAATATGCAGATTTTATGAAGGTTTTTAATGAAACAGCGATTCCTAATTATTTAAAGAACACATTTTTTATTGAAGGCGGAGGATTAGCTGTTGAGAATGCATTAAAAGTTGCGTTTGATTGGAAAGTAAGAAAAAATTTGAAAAATGGGATTGAAGGTAAGGGGTATCAAATTTTACATTTTAAAGAAGCTTTTCATGGAAGAACAGGATACACATTATCATTAACAAATACTGACCCAATTAAAACAAAATTTTTCCCAAAATTTGATTGGCCTAGAATAGACAATCCATATTTATCATTTCCATTAAATGAAGATGTAATCTCTAATGTTGAGGAAAAAGAAAAAAATGCGATTAATCAGATTAAAGACGCTCTTAAAAACAATCCAAATGATATTGCAGGATTGATTATTGAACCTATACAAGGTGAAGGTGGTGATAATCATTTTAGGGGTGAATTTTTTAAAGAGTTAAAATCTTTATCAATTGAACATGAATTTTTATTGATTTATGATGAAGTTCAAACAGGTATTGGTATTACAGGAAAAATGTGGGCTCATGAACATTTTGAAGATTCTTTACCTGATATTATTTCGTTTGGTAAGAAAACTCAAGTATGTGGAGTACTAGCAGGTGACAGATTAAATGAAGTAGAAAACCACGCTTTTAAGAGGTCTAGTAGAATTAATTCAACTTTTGGTGGAAATTTGGTAGATATGGTAAGGTTTAAAATTATTTTAGAAACGATTCAGGAGTTTAATTTACTGGAAAATGCTAAAACGAATGGTCAATATTTACTTGATGAGATAATAAAGCTTGAAGAACAATTTCCTGCTTTTGTTATAAATTCTAGAGGTTTAGGTCTTTTTTGTTCATTTGATTTACCTTCTCCAGATGAAAGAGATCAATTAGTTCAGGAAACTTATAAAAACAATTTGATTATACTAGGGTGTGGAGTGAGAAGTATTAGGTTCAGACCTCACCTGACAGTAACAAAATCTGAAATTGATTTTGCTATCGATGTTCTTAAAAAATCAATAAACAATATACTTAAGTAGTGTATGGAATTTTATATATTGTAGCAACTCCTATTGGTAATTTGGGCGATATATCTGATAGAGCAAAACAAATTTTATCTGAAGTTAATTTAATAGTCGCTGAAGATACGCGTGTATCTAAAAAACTTTTGAAAAAGTTTTCTATTGATAATAAAATGATGGTTTATAATAACTTTAATGAATCAAAGCAGGTAAATAAAATAGTTGATTTATTAAATGAAGGAAATAATATAGCGTTAATTAGTGATGCAGGTACACCTTGTATTAGTGACCCTGGTTATTTATTGGTTAATGCCTGTAGAAAAAATAATATTAACGTTATCTCTATTCCAGGTCCTAGTTCTTTAATTGCAGCATTATCAACTAGTGGCTTACCATCTGATTCATTTTATTTTGAAGGTTTTTTACCTAAAAAAAAGGGAAGAAAAACAAAGTTTGAATTTTTAAATACTCTTTCATGTACAATTATTATATTTGAATCACCTAAGAGAATATTGAAAACTTTATTAAATATTAAAGAATATATGGGTAGCAATAGAATAGTTAGTATTCATCGTGAAATGACAAAAATGTATGAAGAAGTATTTTTAGGTAGCATATCTGAATCTATTGATTATTTTTCTGATAAGAAACCCAAGGGAGAATTTGTTTTAGTGTTAGCAAAAGAAGATTACGAACTATGAAAAATAAATTTATAACTTTTGAAGGAGTTGATGGGGTTGGTAAAACAACTCAAATTAATTTATTTTTAAAAAAAATTAAAGAAAATAATTTTGATTATGATTTATTTAGAGAACCTGGTGGGACAAATCTTTCTGAGAAAATCAGAGATATTTTACTTAATAATGATAGTAATATAGCAGACATAACAGAAACATTATTATTTTTAACTGCAAGATCAGATTTGGTTAATAAAAAAATAAAACCAAAATTACATAAAGGTGATTCATATATTGTTTGTGATCGTTTTTTAGACAGTACTTTAGCATACCAATCTTTTGGAAGAGGTATTGATTTGAAACTTATTCAAGATATTACTAATATAGTTGTTGGGGATGCTGTTCCTTCAACTACATTTTTATTAGATTGTAATATAGATACTAGTTTAAACAGATTAGGTAAAAAAGATAGAATGGAAAGCTCTGGAAAAGATTTTTTATTAAAGGTAAAACAAGGTTTTTTAGAGTTAGCTTTATTAGATAAAAATAGATATGTTATAATAGATGCTGATAAAAGTATTTCTGAGATTGAAAACTCAATATGGACTCAATTTAAAAATAGGTATTTAAAGTGAAAATAAGATTTATATATTTTTTAGTGGCTATATTTTTTGCTTCAGTTTATTCTCAGCAAGATGATGATAGTTTAGAGAAATATTTTGAATTGTATAACAAAATATTTGAAACTTTCACATCTAATTATGTTGATAGTTTAGATAAAACTGAATTAATAAAAGCTAGTTTTGATGGTATGTTCAAACAAGTTGATCCATACACAAAATTATATATTGGTTCTAGTAAAGATAGATTAGAAATCCTAACTAAAGGTAAATATGGTGGGATTGGTATGCAAATTGGGTTAATTAAGGATACATTAACTGTTTTAATGCCTTATGAGGATAGCCCCTCTTATTCAGAAGGTATTCAATCTGGTGATCAAATATTGATGGTTGATTCTGTTTCTACAATAGGTTTATCATCTTCAGAATCTTCAGCTTTAATCAGAGGAGAATTAGATAGTGAATTAGTTTTAACAATCAGAAGACCTTCTACAAAAAAAGAAATGATATTTAATTTAGTAAGAGCAAGTATTATTGTTAAAGATGTGCCTTTTTGGGAAGTGAATAATGATGGGGTAGGTTATATTAGAATAAAGAAATTTTCTAAAAATACTGCAAAAGATTTCAGGATGGCTCTGAATCAAATATTAAAAGATACTAAGACTAAGGGATTAGTTATTGATTTAAGAGGAAATACTGGAGGTCTTTTAAGTAATGCTCTTAATATATTAGATCAATTAGTTCCAAAAGGACAAAATTTATTAAAGACAAGAGGTAGGATTGATAAAGCAAACAGAGATTTTAATGCAAAGTATTCATCTAAAATCCCTAAAGACTTTCCAATGGTTGTACTCATAGATGGAAGGTCTGCTTCAGCGAGTGAAATTGTTTCAGGGACATTACAAGACTTAGATTTAGCATTAGTTGTAGGAACTACATCATTTGGTAAAGGTTTAGTTCAAAGAATATATAATGTAAATGATTCAATAAGTTTAAAGGTAACTACATCAAAATATTATACTCCATCAGGTCGTTTAATACAGAAAAAAGACTATTTAGATAATGATGTTTTAACAGATGGTTTAGAGGAGAATGACTCACTATTTTTTACAAAAAATGGCCGAATTGTAAAAGGAGGAGGTGGAATTTATCCGGATATCGAAATAGAAAAGCAAAAAATACCTCCCCTTGTTCAGTCATTATATAGAGAAAGGTTA
>Ga0208277_1001800_pt1 | contig 12371 bp, 12 predicted proteins | sample ETNtaG_5_FD_185782 | JGI IMG/M metagenome (GOLD analysis project Ga0208277, IMG submission 185782) | Marine microbial and viral communities from oxygen minimum zone, Eastern Pacific Ocean - ETNP201406SV205 (SPAdes) (version 2) | ecosystem: Environmental > Aquatic > Marine > Oceanic ...
TTTCAGCTCATGGTAAAATAGATATTCTTATAAATAATGCTGGTGTTATTCGTGATCGTTCTTTCATGAAAATGTCAGAAGAAGAATGGAATACGGTTATTAATATTAACCTTACAGGAATGTTTATTGTAACAAAAGCAGTTTTTCCTATAATGAAACAAGCTGGATATGGAAGAATTATTTCAGCATCTTCAATTAATGCTTTTCAAGGCGCCTTTGGTCAAGTAAATTATTCGGCTACTAAAGCAGGTATTAATGGTTTTACAAGGGCTTTATGTAAAGAAGGAGGAAAATATGGAATTACAGTAAATGCAGTAGCCCCAGGATTTATAAAATCACTAATGTCAGATTCTATGCCTGAGGAAATTATAAAAGCGGGAATAGCTCAGATACCTGTTGGAAGAATAGGGACACCTGAAGATATGGGTTATACATATTTGTTTTTAGCTTCAAAAGAAGCAGGGTTTATATCAGGAATAACCTTACATGCAAATGGAGGTGCAATGCCAATGTAAAAAAATGAAACAGAGCACAAGAAATCTTTTCGAATTAGGAGGCAAGGTGGCAATTGTTACTGGGGCCAGCAAAGGTATAGGGCTTTCTATTGCCCGAGGATTAGCAGAATATGGAGCAAAAGTTGTCATTAGTAGTAGATCTCAAGAATCATTGGATGTAGTTGCTAAAGAATTATCAGTTGATGGATTAAAGGTTTTCCCATTTGCATGTCATGTAGGAGATGAAAATCAAAGAAAAGACTTAGTAAAAAAAACTATAGATATTTATGGAAGAATAGATATTTTAGTTAATAATGCAGCAATTAATCCTGTCCATGATTCTATTGAAAAAATGAGCATTGAAGTTTATGATAAGATTTTAAATGTTAATCTTAAAGCTGCTTTTGATCTTAGTAATTTATGTTTTCCGTATTTAAAAAAAGGCAAGCAAGGGGCTATTATTAATATTGCTTCAGTTGAAGGGCTTAAACCAAGTTTTGGCCTTGGATTATATAGTATCACAAAAGCTGCATTAATCATGTTAACTCAAGTACAAGCAAAAGAATGGGGTAAATATGGGATTCGTTCAAATGCAATATGCCCAGGGTTAATAAAGACAAAATTTAGTTCAGCATTATGGCAAAATGAAAAATTAAAAAAACAAATTGAAAAACACCTCCCAGCAGGGAGAGTAGCAGAACCTATAGAAATGAGTGGACTGGCAGTATATTTATCTTCTTCTGCAGGAAGTTATACTACAGGAGGAATTTATACAGCCGATGGAGGTCATATGATAATGTAAAATAATTATTATGGAATCAAAAACAGATAAGGCTTATAAAACAAAATTTAATTCTATTAGTGACCTAGAAAATAGTTTAGGAAAAGAACTAGGATTAACAGAATGGTTTCAAATTACTCAGGAAAAAATTAATGCTTTTGCTGAAGTTACTGAAGATTTGCAATGGATTCATCTTGATATAGATCGTTGTATTAAGGAATCGCCATATAAAACAACTATAGCTCATGGATTTCTTATGTTATCTATGTGTTCTAAACTTATGTTTGAAAGTTATGAAGTAAATAATATAGGAATGGTCATTAATTATGGTCTTGATAAAGTTCGTTTTACCAATGCCACACCTGCCGGATCTTTTTATAGAGGGAGACTTTCTTTATTGGAATTTAACTCAAATCCTTCTGGAGCTAAATATAAATTAAAGGTAATAATCGAGTTAAAAGGGCAAGAAAAACCAGCTTGTATAGCGGAGTTTTTAGCTCTTGCTTATAATAAATAAAATTATGGAAAAAGCAGTTTTATATAATGTAAAAGATGGAGTAGCTACAATAACTTTAAATAGGCCAGAACGTTACAACGCAGTTAATCAAGCTTTAGTTGATGGAATTTCAGATTCTTTATATAAGGCTTCAAATGATGAAAGTGTTAGATCGGTTGTTTTAACTGGATCAGGTAAGGGTTTTTGTGCTGGAGCTGACATGAGTGTTTTTGGACAAAAAGCCACTCCTGAACAAAGAAGAGATTATTTAATTGATCAATACCAACCTCTTTTGGGTAAATTTTTTGATTTAAAAAAACCTATAATAGGAGCTATTAATGGAACTGCAGCTGGTGTTGGGGCATCTTTTGCTTTAGCATGTGACTTTAGAGTAATGAGTTCTGAAAGTGCTATTTTATTTGCATTTATTAATATTGGTTTAGGGCCTGATGGTGGTGCAAGTTGGTTATTATCTCGTCAGGTAGGATATAGTAAAGCACTAGAAATTGCTACAAGTGGAAAAAAAGTTTTAGGAGATGAATGTTTAGAATTAGGTTTAACAAATAAGATTGTAGAAAAAAATAGCATCTTAACTCAAGCTCAAAAATGGGCTTTAGAATTAGCTAAAAAACCGACTTTAGCAATTGGAATTACAAAACAAGACATTTTTTATTCAATGAATAATGATTTGAAAAAAACTATTGCTTATGAAGCGGAAAGACAAGTTTTAGCTTTTGGAAGTCATGATTTAAAAGAAGGAGTCTCCGCTTTTATTGAAAAACGGAAACCCAATTTTTTAGGTAAATAGAAAAGTATGGATTTTGAAAAAACTAAAATAAAAATAAGAAAGCTAGTTGAAGAAGAATTATTTTCTTTGGAACCCTGGATAATAAATGTGGGATGGGAAGAAAAGCTTCCTAAGCTTAATGAATTAAGAGAAAAAGTTAAAGATATGGGATTGTGGCTTCCTCAAATTCCTAAGGAATATGGTGGGCTTGGATTAAGTCTTCAACAACATGGAGAGGTTAGCGAAATATTAGGAACTAGTCCTTATGGGCATTATATTTTTAATTGCCAAGCTCCTGATGCTGGAAATATGGAAATTTTAATTGAATTCGGCACTAATGAACAAAAAGAAAAATATTTATATCCTCTTTTGGAAGGAAAAACAAGAAGTTGTTTTGCAATGACAGAACCAAACTATGCAGGTTCAAATCCTGTAAAAATGGGAACATTAGCTAAAAAACAGGGTGAAAATTTTATAATTAATGGACATAAATGGTTTACATCAGGTTTTGATGGATCTTCATTTGTTATTGTTATGCTAATAACTAACCCAGATGAAGATAATCTTCATAAAAGAGCCAGTCAAATTATTGTTCCAACAGATTCTGAGGGACTAGAATTTATAAGAAATGTTCAAATAATGGGTCATCCTGGAGGAGGTTGGGAGAGTCATTCTGAAATTAAATTTAATAATTGTAAAGTGCCTGTTTCGAATGTTTTAGGTGGAGATGGAGAGGGTTTTTCAATAGCTCAGAAAAGATTAGGCCCAGGAAGAATTCACCATTGTATGCGATGGATAGGGATTTGTGAACGGTCATTTGATTTAATGTGTAAAAGAGCCGTTTCAAGAGAAATATCTCATGGAAAAAAATTAGCCGATAAACAAACTATTCAAAATTGGATTGCAGAATGTAGAGCAGAAATTAATGCAGCAAGACTTCTTGTTAAAGATGCTGCAGAAAAAATTGATAAACAAGGATCTTATAAAAGTCGATCAGAAATATCTATTATAAAATTTTATTGCGCTAATGTTCTTCAAAAAGTAGTTGATTGTGCAATTCAAGTTCATGGAGCTTTGGGAGTTACAGATGACACAATATTAGCTTCATATTATAGACATGAAAGAGCCGCTAGAATTTATGATGGTGCAGATGAAGTACATAAAAGTCGTTTAGCTAGAAGTATATTAAAATTATATAATTCATAATTGACAAAAAATAAAGGATGCAAAAAATAGTTGACCAACTTAGAGATTATTTTAAAGAGTATTTAATCTAAAATAAATGACTTTAAATAATTTTGATCAGCCAACAAATATAAGACCTAATGAAGGGTTTGATCAGAATAGTTTAAAAAGTTTTCTTATAAATGAATTAAATTTAATTGAAGGGATAATTAAAATATCTCAATTTCCATCAGGGTTTTCAAATTTGACATATTTAGTAAACTTTAATGATAAAGATTTTGTCTTAAGAAGGCCTCCTATTGGTGCAAATATTAAGTCTGGTCATGATATGAAAAGAGAGTATACAATATTGAATGGGCTAAAAAAAATATATAATAAAGTTCCTAAACCATATATTTATTCTGATAATTTAAAGATTATAGGGGCTCCATTTTATTTAATGGAACGTAAAAAAGGAATTATTTTAAGAGGTAATACTCCTAAAAAACAATTGCCTGACAAATTAGAGATGAGAAACCTTTCAAAAAAATTCATTTTTACATTAGCAGAAATACATAGATTAAATTATAAAAAAGCTGGATTGGAAAGTTTAGGAAAGCCTATTGGGTATATATCAAGACAGGTTAAAGGATGGATAAATAGATATTTAGCATCAAAGACTTCTGATATATCTAACATTAATTATGTTTATAAATGGCTTGACAGGAATATTCATGAAAATAAATTTTCTTCTTTGATTCATAATGATTTTAAATATGATAATTTGGTTTTATCTGATGATGGGAAATATGATGTTTTAGCTATATTAGATTGGGAAATGGCAACATTAGGAGACCCTTTAATGGATTTAGGTACATCTTTAGGATATTGGATAGATAAAACTGATCCGGAAAATATTCAGCAAAATAAATTTAATATTACTAATGCTGAAGGGAATTTAAATAGAGGAGAATTAGTTTCTTTATATTCAAAAGAATCTAAATTGGATATAAGTAATATAGTTTTTTATTATGTTTTTGGGTTGTTTAAAATAGCCGTAATTGTTCAGCAAATTTTTTACAGATATAAATTAGGAAAAACATCAGATAAAAGATTTAAAGATCTTAATGAAATTGTAAAAATTTATGGATTAATGGCAAAAAGAGCTATAGATAAAAATAGAATAGATAACTTATTTTGATTAAAATTTAAAAAGTATGAAAACAAAAACAGATCTATCCTTAACAGATTTTAGAAAAGAAACAAGGACGTGGCTTGAAGAAAATTGTCCTAAGAGTATGAGAAAGCCTATTAAAGATACCAATGATATTTTTTGGGGAGGTAGAAATCCAAAGTTTAATTCTGAGGATCAGAAAATATGGTTTGAAAGAATGTTAGAAAAAAAATGGATTGTTCCATATTGGGATACTAAATATGGAGGAGGAGGTTTAACTCAAGATCAAAATAATATTTTAACTCAAGAAATGAGTCGATTGGGATGTAGAAAACCAATATATAGTTTTGGGATTTCTATGTTAGGCCCTGCTCTTTTAAAATTTGCTAGTGAGCAGCAAAAAATGAAATATTTACCAGAAATAGTAGAAGGAAAAATATGGTGGTGTCAGGGATATAGTGAACCTAATGCAGGAAGTGATCTAGCAGGACTTCAAACAAAAGCAATAGACAAGGGAGATTATTTTGAGGTTACAGGTTCTAAAGTGTGGACATCATATGCTGATAAATCAGATTACATATTTTGTTTAGTAAGAACTGATTTTGAATCATCAAAACATAATGGAATAAGTTTTTTGCTAATAGATATGACTTATAAAGGAGTTAGTACAAGGCCAATTAAATTAATTAGTGGCAAGTCTCCTTTTTGTGAAACATTTTTTGATTCAGTTAAAGTTCCAAAAGAAAATTTAGTTGGAAAATTAAATGAAGGTTGGACTATAGCAAAATATCTTTTAACTCATGAAAGGCAAATGATTGGAGGAATTGGGGAAACAGATATTAAGAAAGAATTACATCAAATAGCTTTAGATAATTTGCCAATTAAAAACGGAAAATTAGCAGACGGAATTTTAAGGGCTGAAATTTCAAATTTTGAGATGGATGAGGAAATATTTGGCCTTACAATTCAAAGAGTTACTGATGAAGCTAAAACAGGAAATAATTCTGGAGCATTATCTTCTTTTTTTAAATATTATGCTACGGAACTTAATATGGCTAGAGAGGAATTAATATTAGCATTATCCGGATCTGATGGTTTAGTGTTTGAAAAGAATTATAAATCTGATGGAAATTTGTCAAGAAAGTTTTGTAGATCAAAAGGGAATTCAATTGAAGGAGGTACTTCTGAAATTCAATTAAATATTATTTCAAAAAGAATCTTGGGATTACCAAGTTAAAATATTAATAATGGGACTAATAATATCAGAGGAACAAAAACTGCTTAAAGAATCTGCAACAGAGTTATTAAAGGTCAAATCACCTTTATATAAATTAAGAGAGTTGAGAGATCAAAATTACATTCCATATGACAAATCTTTATGGAATGAAATGGTTGAGATGGGTTGGACAGCTCTTCTTATTCCAGAAAAATATAATGGTTTAAATTTTGGTTATTTAGGTATGGGACAAATATTAGAAGAAACAGGAAAAACACTTTGTAAATCTCCTCTTATATCTTCTTGCCTTTTATCATCTTCAGCAATCAATCTTTGTGATAATGAAGCTATAAAAGCTAAAGAATTTCCTTTAATTATGAATGGAAATAAAACAATGACTCTTGCTCTTGAAGAAAATTCCTATCACAACCCATATGATTTTAAAACTAAAGCAAAATTAAAAGGAGAAAATTATATAATTAATGGATCAAAAACTTTTGTAATCGACGGAAGTACATCTGATGAAATTATATTAGTAGCTGAAATTGTTGAGGGGGAATTAGGGTTTTTTCTAATTAATTCTAATCAAAAAGGAATTGAAATTAAAAAAAACATATTGTTAGATTCTGGAATTTATTCTGATATTTCATTTAAGGAAGTAATTGTTCATAAAGAAAAGCTATTAAATATTAAGATAAAAGGAAAAGAATTATTAAAAGATTTATTAGCAATTGCTTATTCTGGGTTAGCTTCAGAAATGTTAGGAGTAATTTTAGAGTCTTTTAATATTACTATTAATTATTTAAAGGAGAGACAGCAATTTGGAGTTCCAATTGGATCATATCAAGCTCTTCAACATAGAGCTTCAAAAATGTTTTCAGAAATACAGTTATGTAAATCTATAGTAATTAAATCTTTACAATCTATAGATTATGCTGATAAACAGAGATTTAAATATGCTCACTTAGCTAAGGCTAAATTAGGAAAAACAATAAAGCTTGTTACTAATGAAGCAATTCAAATGCATGGAGGTATTGGAGTTACTGATGATGCTGATATTGGATTCTACATGAAAAGAGCAAGAGTATTACAACAATTATTTGGAGATTATAACTTTCATTTGGACAAATTGGCTGTTATCAAAAAATATTAATTTATTTGTTGAATATTTAGTAAAAAAAAATAAAATCTAAGTCTTTTTTTTGATGTTAACATCATATATTTGCTGACTCAAATAGTATTCTTTTAATTTAAAATAACTTAATAAATATGTCTAAGATAAAAGGAAGAGTATCTCAAATAATTGGACCCGTTGTTGATGTTGAATTTACTGGAGAAAATAATGTCTTGCCAAATATTTATGATTCATTAGAAATAAAGAAATCAGATGGTTCAATATTAGTTTTAGAAGTTCAATCTCATATTGGAGAAGATACGGTTAGAACGATTTCTATGGATTCAACTGATGGTTTAGGTAGAGGTGAAGAAGTAACCCCAACTGGAGTTCCAATTCAAATGCCTATTGGAGAAGATATTTATGGACGTTTATTTAATGTTATTGGTGATGCTATTGATGGTATGGAAAATTTGCCTAAATCTGGTAAAAATGGAATGTCAATTCATAGAGAGGCTCCTAAATTTGAAGATTTATCTACATCAACAGAAGTTTTATTTACGGGGATAAAAGTAATTGATTTAATAGAACCTTATGCTAAAGGTGGAAAAATTGGTTTATTTGGTGGTGCAGGTGTTGGAAAAACAGTCTTAATTCAAGAGTTAATTAACAATATTGCAAAAGGGCATGGAGGTTTATCTGTTTTTGCAGGAGTTGGAGAAAGAACAAGAGAGGGTAATGATTTGTTAAGAGAAATGTTAGAATCAGGTATTATAAAATATGGTGATGATTTTTTGAAATCAATGGAAGAAGGTGGATGGGATTTAAAAAAGGTTGACAAATCAGCTATGAAAGAATCAAAGGCTACTTTTGTTTTTGGTCAAATGAATGAACCTCCAGGAGCAAGAGCTAGAGTTGCTTTATCAGGTTTAACAATTGCTGAATATTTTAGAGATGGAGCAGGAGATGGACAAGGAAAAGATGTTTTATTCTTCGTTGATAACATATTCAGATTTACTCAAGCAGGTTCAGAAGTTTCAGCACTTTTGGGTAGAATGCCCTCAGCTGTAGGTTATCAACCTACTTTAGCAACAGAAATGGGAACTATGCAAGAAAGAATTACATCTACAAAAAGTGGGTCTATAACTTCTGTTCAGGCTGTATATGTTCCTGCTGATGATTTAACTGATCCAGCGCCAGCAACTACTTTTGCTCATTTAGATGCAACGACTGTTCTTTCCAGAAAAATTTCAGAGTTGGGAATATATCCTGCAGTAGATCCTTTGGATTCTACATCTAGAATTTTAACTCCAGAAATTATAGGAGATGATCATTATAATTGTGCCCAAAGAGTTAAAGAGTTACTTCAAAGGTATAAGGAGTTACAGGATATTATTTCAATCCTTGGAATGGAGGAATTGTCAGAGGAAGATAAACTTGCGGTTTTTAGAGCTAGAAGAGTTCAAAGATTTTTATCTCAACCTTTTCATGTTGCTGAACAGTTTACAGGAATTCCAGGTGTTTTAGTTGATATTAGAGATACTATAAAAGGATTTAATATGATAATGGATGGTGAAGTTGATCATATTCCTGAATCTGCATTTAACTTAAAAGGAACAATTGAAGATGCAATTGCTGAGGGTGAAAAAATGTTGAAAGAAGTATAAGAAACAAATTTATTATGCATTTAGAAATAATTTCTCCAGAGGCAAAATTATTTGAAGGAGAAATAAGCAGTATAATTCTACCAGGATCAGCAGGGTCTTTTCAATTATTAAATAATCATGCTCCTATAGTTTCTACTTTAACTTCAGGAACAGTAAAAATTTTTGGAAAAATAAAACTATTAAAAGATCATTCAGATAAATTTATTGTTGAGAGTGATGAAGTAACACTTTTTAAAATATCTTCTGGTACAATAGAAATGAATGACAATAAAGTGATTTTATTATCTGATTAGAAAGAATTTAATTTTTCGTAGATCATTTCTTTTTCCCATCCTTTATAACTTAAGAAGTTTAGTAGTTTTTTCTTTTTTTCTATAGAACTTAAATCTTTTAAAGCATCCATTTTTTTAATGCTAATTTTATTAAAAACTTTTATATAATCATTTTGAGAGATTTCTTCTAGTGCTAATTTAATATTGTAATCAGAAATTTTTCTGAATTTTAGTTCACGAATTATTCTAATTTTCCCCCAATTTTTAATTCTAAATTTGCCTCCTGCAAAAACTTTTGCAAACCTACTTTCATTTAAATAATTATTTTCAATTAGATAAACAATAATTTTTTCGATTTCATTTTTTGAGAGATTAAGTTTGATAAGTTTTTCTTTTACTTCTTTATGACATCTTTCTTGGTATGAACAATAGTTTTTAATTTTTGATTTTGCATCAATAAGGGAATTAGATTTTTTGATTTTTTGTTGGTTTGAAAATTAATTTATTTGGCAATAAATTTAAAAAAAAACTGCCAAGTAAAACTACTTGACAGTTTTGAATTTAATAGATTAGTCTTTTCCTATTCCTATCAAGGAATTTAAACTCTAAATATTTGTATGCATGACGTGGAACTATATTTATCCACTTTTTATATTTAAAGTACCATTTTAGACGGACTGATGGATAGCCTTCTAAAATGTAGGCAGCTACAAAAGGATGAAGGTGTAAATATACACTTTCTGCTTTTAGCCTTCTATTCATAGTAATTTTACTAAGCTCTGCTTTTATTTTATCGATTAATACTATAGGTGCCTCAACTTCATTATTTGGATTTGGATTTTGTTCTTTAGTTTTTATCTTAAGAACAGGACGAACCCTTTGACGAGTAATTTGAATTAAACCAAAACGACTTGGAGGTAATATTTTATGTTTTGTTCTATCTGAACTCATTTCATTTTTTAAATGATCAAAAAGTTTTTTTCTGTTTTCAATTGAGTTTAGATCAATAAAATCTACAACAATAATACCCCCCATATCTCTAAGTTTTAATTGTCTTGCAATTTCAGCTGATGCAATTAAGTTAACTTCCATAGCAGTATCTTCTTGAGTTTTTGATTTTGAAGATCTATTTCCACTATTTACATCAATTACATGAAGTGCTTCGGTATGTTCAATAACTAAATAAGCTCCTTTTTGCATTGAAACAGTTTTTCCAAAAGAAGATTTAATCTGTCTTTCTATTCCAAACTTTTCAAAAATCGGCAAATGATTATTATAGTAATTAACTATAGAAGTCTTTTTTGGATCAATTTTTTTTAAATAATCTTCTATCTCAATTTTAAGATTTTCATCATCAACATGAATTCCAGAAAAGGAATCATCGAAGATATCTCTCAAAATTGATGATGATCTATTTATTTCACTTAATATTTTTACTGGAAAATTGTCTATTTCTTTTAATTTCTTTGACAAATTTTTCCACCTTTCTAATAAATATTGTAAATCTGAATCTAATGAAGCTACTTTTTGATTTTTAGCTACAGTTCTTATTATGATTCCAAAACCTTTTGGTCTAATGCTTAATACTAGTTTTTTAAGCCTCTTTTTTTCATTAATATCCTCTATTTTTTGAGATATTGAAACGCGATTAGAAAAAGGGATAAGAACCATAAACCTTCCTGCTAAGGAAATTTCTGAACTTAGTCTAGGCCCTTTTGTTGAAATAGGCTCTTTTACTATTTGAACTAAAATTGATTGTTTTGGTTTTAAAAGGTCTTCTATTTTACCATTTTTTTCTATTTCATTTTCATAGCGAAAATTTTTTAATAAATAGTTGTTGAATTTACCAGCACTTACAAGTTTAACATATTTAATTAAGGAAAGAACTTTTGGTCCTAAATCATGATAATGTAAAAACCCATCTTTTTGATGACCTACATTAATAAAAGATGCATTAAGTCCAGAAACTGATTTTCTTATTTTAGCAACAAAAATATCACCTACTGAAAACTTATTATCTTCTATTTCCTTATTTAATTCAATTAATTTTCCATCTTTTAGAAGTGCAAAATCGACAGCAGAGGAATTCGACCGAATTATCATTTCTTTATTCACTCTGATATATTTTTATGTTGAAAATTTTTTTTCAACTGATTAAACTATGTTTTCAGGAATATACTTTTATAATTAATTTGTCAATTAATTAATTATTATTTCAATGAACATAAAATTAGTGTACTGACAACACTACTTCTTTTTATGACGATTAGCTCTTCTTCTTTTTTTACGTTTGTGAGTAGCTACTTTGTGCCTTTTTCTTTTTTTACCACTTGGCATATTATAATATTGAATTAATATAATTTTTGTTTATGATATAGGCACTTTAGATTTAACTCCTTTGATAAATATTTTAGCAGGCTTAAATGAAGGTATATTTTGAGCAGGGATTTTAACCGCAATATTTTTAGAAATATTTCTGCCAGTTTTTTCAGCTCTTTTTTTTATTATAAAACTTCCAAAACCTCTTAAATAAACATTTTCACCTTTTTCTAAAGAAACTTTAATCTCTTTCATAAATTTTTCAATAGTTGCTTGAACATCCGCTTTATCTATTCCAAGCTTGTCAGAGATATTTGATACAAGATCGGCTTTTGTCATAAAATAATTTTATTGCCTTAAATTAACTCAGGCCAGCAAATATATAAATTAAATATTAAATTTCTTTAATCTGAATTTAATATGAATCTATTATTTTAGAAAAATTTATTGGATTTAATTGATTTGGACAGAAAAACTTATGAGTTGGTATTATCAAAACAAAAGAAATCTTCCGTGGAGAAAGACCAAAAACCCATATTACATATGGATATCAGAAATTATACTTCAGCAGACAACTATAAAACAAGGTCTTCCTTATTATGAAAAATTCATAAGTAATTATCCAAATTTAAAATCATTAGCAGAAACAAAAGAAGAAAATGTTTTAAAACTTTGGCAAGGATTAGGTTATTATGGAAGAGCAAGGAATCTTCATTTTACATCAAAATTTATTTTAAAAAAACATAAGGGTATTTTTCCTTCAAGTTATAATGAATTAATAAAATTAAAAGGAATAGGAGATTATACTGCAAGTGCAATTGGTTCTATAGCGTTTAAGCTTCCTTTAGCAACAATAGATGGTAATGTATATAGATTTTTTTCAAGAT
>Ga0208277_1001801_pt1 | contig 12370 bp, 8 predicted proteins | sample ETNtaG_5_FD_185782 | JGI IMG/M metagenome (GOLD analysis project Ga0208277, IMG submission 185782) | Marine microbial and viral communities from oxygen minimum zone, Eastern Pacific Ocean - ETNP201406SV205 (SPAdes) (version 2) | ecosystem: Environmental > Aquatic > Marine > Oceanic ...
TGGAATTTCGATGATATCACCTGCCTCACCAAGGATTTCGATTGAATCTTTATCAGACCCATCGATAAGAGACCCAATCACCCAATGGACTCCAGTGGGATGAATATAATGACAATTATCTATGGGACAATCCCAAGTGGGGTCTACAAGTTCTTGATTAACCGCAATACCCGGACTGGGGATATTATCTAGCCAATCATCACCCTCAATAATCATCGATGAAGAATTTGCATTTACCCACTGACTCATCTCAAACAATAAATCATCTATTGAGGTTCCACTGTTGGCAATTACCCGAAAATCGACCCGCCCCGAAGCTACGAAGGAGAGTTCTATTCGATTTGGGTCTGAGACGGTGTAATTTTCATCAGTAGCCATCACTTTGAGTTCTAGCCCTGGGCATGATGACTTTTGACACCAGATCTTTATGAATATTGGAAGAGGTTGGTCAAATTCGCTTGAATTTTCGATTAGTGTAACCGAATTTTCACTATCCTGAGCGGTTGCATGAGAAACGCCTCCAATAAGGAATATGAAAAGGACGAAAATGGCATTAGAGGTCCGGCTCACGGCCCTTCGGGCCGGCTTCCCCATTAGAATGCTTCAAGCGAACCGCATCGTTAGCGGCCCCTATGACAGAGGGTGCTGATGAGCGACCGCTGGCGCGCAGCGTTGCTGCAAGAGGGCGTTTTGCGCGTATTTTTTCTCTTGGTGATCGAGCCTCACCGTCATCTTGGACTCCTGGATTGGTAGTTTCCCCAGATGATCCTGAAATCCCCCTTCGATTTTCTGCATTTAGAATAGAGAGAGAATCAAGTACAATTCCTGCGAAAATGTCCATGGAAGTACTTGGCGATTTATGCTTACCATTCGGGAAATCGGAAATTTGGAATGCAGAGGAAGGACTTATTTTACCTTCTAGTTTAGTAGAATCCGATAGTGGTCAAAACTCGATCGGGAGTCAATTATTACCTGTCTCTTGGCAATCCTTGCATCATGATGAGAAATTATTGGAAAATTCTCTAGAACCATCCATCGTCGCCCTCATCGATGCACCTCAGCTCGCAGAGCGCCCAGGTAAATTAGTTGAAGCACTAGATGCAATTAGGAGACGATTCCCGACCTCACTCATCTGGACTCCGGGAATAGGCGGTCCAGACAATTGCGCCTTACTCTCGTGGATGGGTGTCGATCTATTTGATTTCTCGAGGTCTCAGGAAGCAGTTGCAAGAGGGGTAATCCTAACCGAAGACGGACCGCGTGAACCCGAATCGACAGCGGGCGAAGTATCTGATTTACAAACTCAACTCGAGGCTTGGGAAAGAGCCCTTGGAGCAACACGTTCAGCCATCAGAGAAGGAACGATACGCCAACTTGCAGAACGACAGGCATTGTCTAGTCCTAGGTCCGTTGAGAGGCTTCGAAGACACGATTCAATTATGTCTGAGAAGGCAAGTATTGATGCAGGTTCCGCTGGACTAGAGAGCGTGGTTAAAGAAGGAACTAGACTACTTTGTCATTCTTATTCAAGTAGGGACGACCCATTAATCCAAAACTGGAGACGGCGTGTATCACAATTACATACACCTCCAAATCATCAAAGCAATGTAATGGTCTTGTTACCTTGTTCGGCCAAGAAACCATATCGCCTTTCTCAATCACATCGCAGATTCCAAAGAGCGATCCCAACAAGGGGAGTGAATCAAGTCATGGTAACTGCACCATTAGGTTTGGTCCCAAGGGAATTAGAGGACTTCTGGCCAGCTGCTCATTACGATATTCCGGTTACTGGAGATTGGGATATCGATGAATTACAGGTCATTCGTGAAATGGTTCGTTCATATGCAACTAGAAACGAATTTGAATTGGTCATTAACCATTCAGGAATAGATATAGAAATCCCTGCAATTCATGTTATCGACACACGACAGGGTGAATCTGCCGGCTCGCAGAATTCACTTAATAACCTCCAAGAAGCCATAGAAGTTGCAAGCAAAGAATATCGATTACAAAACCCTAAGGAAAGTATTCATCGGCTTGAGAAACTCAAGTCGGCCTCCCGTTTCCAACACGGTACTGATGATTGGTTGGAAGGAACAAAAGTCAGTGGTAGACCGCCAATATTCCGTATCGAAAAGGAAAGAATACAAATTGCATTATGGAATCCTCGCTCAGGCCGATTTTCTTTCTCAAAGGCAGCATTACCAATATTAGATGCTTGCAATGCTTTACCAAGAGTGGAATTGATTTCTAATTTTGAGTGGCGTGGAGATATATTCTCCACTAATGTAGCAAAGGCGGACCGAAATATTCGTACTGGAGACGAAATTCTAGTATTCCAAGATGGTATTTTGCTAGGTAGCGCAAGGGCTGAGGCATCGGAATGGGAATGGCCTAATGGACCGGGTAGACTGGCCAAGGCCAAACACCGTCTATGACTAAGCACCCTTTGGGTGACATGCGTAGCGATTAAAGAGGGGCAGCAGGTCGGCGAGCCGCTTGAGGTGACATAAGTGGCAAGAATGCACAGTAAAGGCAAAGGAAAGAGCGGCTCGGACAAGCCGAATGTTTCCGATGCTCCAAAGTGGTCTGAATCAGATAAAAAGACGGTTGAAGACCTTATTCTGAAGTTATCTGAAGAGGGTCACCCAACCGCAATGATTGGAACCATACTTCGCGATCAACATGCTGTTCCAGATGCCAGATTGGTTACTGGTGAGAGAATCTCTGAAACTCTAATGCGAAATGGGATCGGAGGAAAGTATCCGGAAGACATGATGAATCTGATGCGACAAGCATTGAGGATGATAGACCATCTAAACACTAATCACAAGGATTTACACAATCGCCGACAACTAGAGTTAACCGAATCTAGAATTCGTCGCTTGGCTAAATATTACAGAGGCACAGGGAAACTTGATTCGGATTGGGCCTACAAGAGAGATCAACTGCGACTAATGGTTGAATGAGTTTTACATCTCGTGAACGCGAGCAATTGCATAATTGCAAAGCGATGGAGATTTGAACCCCCTCTTTCCATCTAGGTACGATGCGGCAGCTGCTTCAGTCAGAACCATTTTCCTCAGTGGCCCCCATCTTGGCCCAAGCAGTATCTGGTTTCCAAGTACATGATGGTCCGGTTATGTTACTGGCCGCTCCATCTCTTATTGGTGCTCTTTCTATTGCTCCAATTGAAGCAGCCTTTCTCGACCTTGGTTTACCCTATCGCCGACGATTTAAATTGGAGTCTCCTTCAGATGGTTCTTGGATTCACATTTTGGGTCCTGCTCAAGACACCGGGCCGGAGTATAAGTCAGAACCCCCTCGTCTAAGTCTTGGATTAGCACTTGTAGATGGATTAGTTTCCTCGTCAGGGGATGCCAGAAGGGGGCCATTGACTACGGTTGCACAGGCTCATGCAATTGCTCAATCATTAGCACCTGATGGCCTCCTTGTTCGGAGTTTACGTCCGTGGCTAATTTCTGGGAATTGGTTACATTCATCGCTTGATACGACCTATGATCCTGTTTTCACTGCCCTTAGAGATATGTTGGTTGAAGAAGGCAGTGTGAGAATTGCCACAATGCCTGAGGTCCCTTCAATTGAATTGTCTAATACCCCTTGGATAGATGAATTAGCTCTGGATGCAGTATCGTCCAAGTGGTTCGATTTAGATATGGAAGGGAAAGCCAGAGCCCTTTCGCATCTAATGCGACCTGCCATTTCTCGCTCCACACCTTCTACCGCTAGGATGGAAGAATTAGGCTGGCATAGAGTGGTCGGTCCAAATTGGGATAGTGATTTGGCCTCGGAAATTCTCAGAGCCGCTAGACTGTGGAAACAAGGCTCTGCCAATCTAGCAGCGCATTCTTTTGTTGATTCATTATTGTCGACAGGAAAATCCCCTGAATTAGAATAATCATTCGAGCCTTAGTGTGGATTCACAGCCAATACATTCCAATCTAAGCGGTCTAACTTCAGACTCTACTGGATTAGATTCTCCACAATTTGGACAATTAACATGAGAACTGGGTCGTTGCCTTCTTCCACGTCCCTCAGCAAAGTCCGACCGAGGGGATACTAGAGCGACAGGGAAAACCAGTAACATACTCGAAGAAACAACACCAAGAACAAACGGCATATCAAGACCTAAGACATACAATGCCAACGAAAGTCCACCAAGGACAATCACTGTTAGCATCGTGGGTACTCTTGCCCGCCTCCTTGTCATTGCCATTCCTAATCCTAGTGCTAAAACTAACATGAATACAGAAACCATTGCCGAGACCAATGGTGAGTACAGTGCACCACCTGTAGGTACAAACTCAACTCTGAATGTCTCCTCCGTGTCTAGGTCGCTTTCCTCTATTGTAACCTTCTCGAATATTATCCATCTTCGATGCTTTGCATCAATATCTTCTGCCGCAACTCCTCCTAGACCCTGTAGAGCAGAGGAGCGAATTTCTACTCTCAACTCAACCTTAGTGTACAAATCATCATCACTTGGTCGGATGAATGATTCAATCAATTGCTGTCTTTCCCCGGCGTTGACCTTGTGCGAAGTATCAATTCGAATAGTCACACTCTCGGCACTGAATGCCCTAGTGTGGCCCAAATCAATCGTTATCTCCGTAGGTCCAATATTAACAGGATTAACTCCGAGAATAGACTCAGCGTCCAGATACAATCCATTGGCAAGGAATGATCTCATATCTGACGCCGATCCAACTAGATGACTGTTTAAGGCGGCGATTTCTGAATCATCTACCTGACCGTTGTTATATTCAGAATTAGGGACACTATCGGAGTAAGTTCTCAAATTACGCCACCAACTATTGGAGGAAAGGCTATTGTTTCCAATATTATCTAAACCCCATCTTACCCACTGGGACATAGCGCCATCAAATTCGATTGTCACTTCCTTTTCTACTGATTCTCCATCAAATTTGGCACTTACATCAACAAGTAAATTCGTCCCACCAGTCCTCAACGGCTCAACCGCAGGATACCAACCTCCTGTATTTGATCCACCATCACCTGCAACAATGTCGTATGTTCGATTAGCCTCAATTCTAAGGGCATTTTGTGGGTCTAGGTGGAATGCTACCATGTATGTCCCAGAATCTGCAGATTCAGGCATTTGCCAGGCGAAAGTCACCTCCACTCCATTATTTGTTGGAGTTGCAATCGGACTATCTGCGATTGTATTGCTAGCTACTGTCATGCCTCCGCTTGAAGCCGACCACATCCTATCTCCAAATCCAGACTTGAGAAGGATAGGGAAGTATACCAATCTACCATTAACGCTTGGTTCTTTCATATCGATACTAACTAAGGGGAATTTCATCGAAATTCGTCCAGGAAAATCATCAGTTCCCCAAATAAAGCGAATTCCTGCTTCGTCACCTGGGCTGGAGAAAGATAAACTTCTGACTGAAAAAGTCAGTTTTATTTTATCTCCAGAGCGCACTTCACCAGCAAGAACGTCCACGGGAATTACAACTTCTCCCTCATTTGTGAGGAACAACCCTGCACCAGCGTCCCCCTCAAAGTAGGTGCTTCCGATATTGACTCCAATTGTTGCATTTATTTGGATTCCAGCTGCCGCTTCAACCTCATATGGGATGCGAAATTCCCAAGTGGAATCTGAGTAATCGCCCTGTAAACCCCAATCTATTTCCCAAGTGCCGATTTCTACCAATCCTTGGATAGAAGGCGTAACAAATTGCTCAAATTCCTCATCAAGGTCTGAATCAAATGGAGAAAGTGAACCATCGTCAGCATTACCAATCAAAAATAAGTCAAATTCTTGCGAACTACAGCAAGAACCATCTTGCTCAGCAGCTATTGATGAATAGGGCATACTGACTAGCATAAGTAGTGCTACAATTAGTACCACTCCACCCCTCTGATGCCCCTCCATATTACAGGGAGACCCGCTTTCTATCCTTGAATGCGACCCTTATGAGATTCGTTTGTATTCTATTTCTTTACCACGGCGCCGTAGGCGCCGCGCGTACACGAGGGGAAGAATATGCCCTAACCGTGTAAATAGAGTAAATCTACGGGGCCGTTTTCAGGAATCTTCTCAATTCTTGCAAACCCCACTCTTTCTAATTGGACGATTGCACCTTCTACTAAATCGATATTCTCGATTAGTCCATCGTCAATTCTAAATTCACCCCCAGATGGCGAAGTTAGGCGAGCCGTTCGGCTCTGATTTATTGGTATCCAATGGACAATTGGGCGCTTATCACTTCTCTCTAAAGAGTCCACTATTGCATCATTGTGATTAATCGAGATATCTGCGAAATCCTTCAAACGCAATTGTTCAGAATAATCTGTATCCTCAATAACAAACTTCTCTGAAATCTCCCATTCGCGAAATCCTTCAATTTCACCATGTGGGTGGCGAGTAATTTGCAGTTTTTCAGGTATTTCAGAACCAATCATATTGAATGATAAAGCCCTCGGATTTCTAACGAATGATCTTCTCTCACAAACAGCATCAATCACAGAGGAATTGAATGATTCTATGGTTTGCATAGATATCGAAATATCTTTCTGAGTTAACCCAAGGTCTAACCAGAAATCACGTATGGCTTGAGGGTCAAAACCTCGACGCTTCAAAGCGGAAATTGTAGGTAAACGGGAGTCATTCCATCCCTCAAATTTTCCATCGGCAATATCAGCTCTCATCCCAGAGGTGGAGAATCCTCCAAACTCGTGCACCTTTACTCGTCCCCAATAGAGAGGTTCCGGATAGACCCAACCGAAGTGATTGTACAATAGAGTCTGTTTTCTTGTCGAATCCATGAGGTCTTTACCCCTAACGATATGAGTCACTCCTTGAAGGTGGTCTTCAATTGCACTTTGGAAATCTAGTAGGGGCCAAACCTTGTACGAGTCTCCAACCATTGGGTGCGGACTATGTTGTATCCGTAAAGCAGGCCAATCACGAAGTGCAGGATTGGGTAATTCTAGGTCTGTTTTAACTCTTACAACCGCTCCTCCTTCTTCTATGCTGCCGTCATTCATGGCCTGCCAATCTGAGAGATTATCTTCCTCTGTTCTGTTTCTACACGGGCAAGAGTGTGACTTATCTCTGAGATTTTTGAATTCCAAGGCACTACACCGACAAATGTAACCAAATCCAGATTTGAGCATTTTTTTGGCATGTTCAAGATAGATTGGCATTCGTTCACTTGCCCGGATTACAATGTCAGCAGGTCTACCTGCCAGCCATTCATATTCATCTTCAATCCATCCATAGGCTTCGGGTAGAGGTGGCTTTACTCTGGTATCGGTATCGTCGTAACGTAGTACAACTTTACCAGAATACATTTTGGCGAATTCGGAATTGATTGCAACTCCTCTCGAGTGCCCGATAGTAAGTGGTCCGTTAGGGTTGGGTGCAAAACGCAAAATCACTTTCCCTTCAATTGCATTAGGTAGTGGTTTCAGCCCAACTCTCTTCTGTTGTTTTTGTCTTTCCAAAGCCTCAGGATTTGTTTCCGCTAAAGATTCTCTTACCGCATCAACACCATCCTCCTTGGCCATTTGATTTGCAGCCTCAACCTCTTTTTCTACCAGAGATTTCAGATCCTTTGCTCGAGGTCTCAAATCGGCTCTTTCACCCAGTAAGCGACCTAACACAGACCCTGACTGACCTGCCCCGTCGTACTCAACTGTATTTTGCATGGCATACTTTCGAACCGTATCCACGGTCTCCGAATCCCAGTTGGAATCAGTCATGCTATCGGGCCTACGGCCCGAACTAAGGCATTTGACGCTTCTTACCCTTACCAGTCATCAAGTGACGATTGTACGACAGGCCCACCCTGCTGCGTTCGTACTGGAACAGGAGTTCGATGTAAATTCTGCCAAATATCAGATACAGTCGCCCAACTCCATCTCAGAGAGTCATGCGGTTTGCCATTTGAGAGCATCTTCTCTACTGCGGACCGTGTGGTTTTATCCGATGGATACCCGGAACCAATTTCTATTCCTGTTCGAGCGGCGATTTCTTGGATTGCTGAATCTCTAGAAACCTTTGCAAGAATTGAGGCGCCTCCGGTAACGAGATCTTTCGAATCCATACCATGTTCAGCATCAATTCTCCAAGCCCCCCAGTCCTCTCCCAACGATGCTTGTAAGCGAATTTTGAATCTATTCTCATTTACATCGCAAGCATCTGCACGAATCACACCTGAATCAGAAGACAAATCCGTAGCAAAAATAGCCTCTGAAAATAAATCGATTTCTAGTCTATTCAAATCCGAAGCCACACTGTTGATGTCTATTCGCTTCGGAGAACAAAATATCAGCCCTGATTTCCATTTTTCATCTTCTATGCGCTGATTGATTTCAGTAAAAATACGAAGACGTTCATTTGATGAAATGTCCTTTGAATCCTTTACATTCAATTTGGATAAGATTTCAATATCATCTGCTGGTATTGCTAATGCCGCGACTACCAATGGTCCGATTACAGGCCCCCTGCCCGCCTCGTCTACACCAATGATCCAGTTACTATCCACGTGGTGCCGGTAGCATCAAGGGTCTTCATCATCACGCAAATCTTTGCCAAGGGAATCCAATCTTTCATCGAAGTCATCTAGGTCCAGAACTATGTTATCAGGATGAATTAGATCACTATCTTGTAATTGCTCTGCCATTTCGATTGCATCGATTATGGCATCCTCTGCTTGAGCCTCGTCAAGTAAAGTTCCGGCGACATGGATGACTTCTGACTCAGGGGCTGGTGAAACTTCTCTAGAGTGGCCTCCTGATTTACCCATAAAATCCTGCTTAAACGATTCTAAGTCGGTTGTGGGGCTCTGGATGAGTTCTGGTTCTTCTTTTCCATTCGCTTCAAATTTAGACATCCAGTCTCCAACTTCTTCAACAACAACCAATGGGTTTTTGCTTCTGTAAAACTCTCTGTCGGCTTCGATTCTGTGTCGTACTGCAAAGGCTACCGCGACGGTCCCAACAATACTAACAATTACGATTAGAATGGTTTGTAACCATCTCTGCATAAAATTGCTGAAAACACTAGGCTCATCTGAGTAAATAGGTTCGGTTGGCTGGGCGCCATCAATTTGAGTAGAATGTTCTACAGTGTGTTGAACTGCTGGATCTCGGAAGGAGCGAATCTCGACAGTCAGAATTGCATTTGAGGCAATTGGTACTTCTTCAGGTACATCCATCCAAACTTCGAATAATAGCGTCCCATCAATTGGAACATTAAGTATCTCAAATGACCTAACTTGGTTTGTTGCGGAACCCTGTTCATTCGGAGGGATCACTCCAAAATCTGTAAAATCGGTACACTCTACGCTTACAACTAGACCGTCTGGACTATTCCCGATATTCTTTACTTCCCAATGTCCGGTCAATTTCCCATCGATTACCTCAGCATCAGAGCGAATAATCTCCCATGCATGAACGGCCGCGATCGATACATCAAAGCTAACCTCTGCTGGAACCCAACCATCAACCTCCAATTCTATTGTGACTTCTCCAATCAGTCCCGCCTCTAGTCCAATTGCCGTCCAGGCAGAAACATCGATTCCATGGACTGTTTGACCGGGCCCTAAATATCTAGTATATTCTGTAATGTTTACAACTAACCAATCTGGTTTTTCTGTCACACTTAGGTTGAACAGGTAAGCAGCATCTCCTGTATTTTCGATAAACAATTCCACTAAACAGGTATCTCCTGGTTTTACCTCAAACATACAGTCGACATTTGTCAACCCCAAATCTCCGCCTGATCGAGGAACTATACTAATTGTCTGATTTAATCTTTGAATTTCTTGAACACCATCTGCCCAAAATTGAATCATCATATCCAGTTTTCCAGATGTTAAAATTGGAGATTGCACTTGCATGCGAACTGTAGTGGTTTCGCCCGGATTCATATCTTCCAAACCGATTCGGTCGTAGATTATTGCAGTCCACCCCTGGTGGGCGAAGGATAGTCCCGGAGTTTCTATTGGGGTGCCATTTTCGTAAACTGGTGCGATATTTATCCCAAGCGAATTAATCGAATTGCCGATATTCTGCAAAACGAATTCTAGGTCAACAACACCTCCTGGATCAATTGAAGCAGTACCCCCTCCTTCGATTACTTGCATCCCCTTCGATTCTCCATATCGAAGTGAAAAATTCCACCAATCTTGATTGCCAGTATGGTCTCCTACCAAGGTTACACTAAAGTCATGAATTGAATCTGCAAGAGGGTAACCTAAGGAAACCTCCGGAGCGACTACCCTAAATTCTACCCACTGAACAACATCGCTTGGAGCATCAAAAGAGTGCCCAACCTCTGGGCTTGTAGGATAATCCCAGGATACCTCCCAACCAGGTGGGCTAGTAATTTCAATCAGCGCGGTAGTATTGACTTCTGCTTGGTTGGTAAAATTAGCCGCCACTCCTATTGTTAAACCCGGCTCAATGTTGAAAATTGAACCTGAATCAACACCAAATTCCACTCCCAAATCTTCTAATTGCCAAGGATAAGTTAATTCTGATGTGTTGAATACTGTGTGGTCAGCCCATTGCTGCAATTCTAATGTCCTTGAAGCGTTAATTCCACCTGAGCTTGGCAGACCAACCGTCGATTCTCCGGTAACCGAAGCGTGTATCACACAGGCGGCTAAATATGTCCCTTGAATTGATGGATGACTACCGTCAGCAGCATATAGATCTGAGAAAATAGTTCCATCCTCAGTAGCATTGGAAATGGAGAAAAAGATATTCTCAAATGCCATCCCAACTGGGGCAATAAAGACGGGTCTTCGGTCTGAGGATAGGTTTTCAGCATAAGCAAGATAACCATTTTCTAGATACTGTTGCATTGTTTCATAGTCAGGATATCTCCAACTATTACTCTCATCACCATTTCTATACCCCCAAGTCATCAGAAAGAATGTATCTCCCCCATTGTCATCTGCCAACTCATCGATAATCCTGGCACCTTCCATACTATCTTGCCAGTAGGATGAACTTGTCGGGAAACCAGGGACTTGACTTTGATCTTGCAATATCACATAATCGTGAGGGGTTCGTAATGAGGTGAACCATTCAGAGCCTTCAGTCTCAGCTTGCTCCCCATGCCAAGCAAGAGTCTTCCCTCCGCTCGTCAAGGCCTGTACTTCGGGAGTAAATCCAGTAGCGCTAAGTAAATTCTCAACCCTGACATTCAATTGGTTGTTGGATGTGTAAGAATTCCCAATAAATAATAGGTCTAGAGGCGAATCATTTGATGCTGATTCGAAAGGGCTCTGGGCCTCGTTTAACTGGCTCGGCGCTAAGGGTACGATTAGCAATGCAAGAATCATTGCCATGGCCAATGCCCCGCCTCGCATGGGAGACGCTCATCGTTCTCGGCTTTGATTTATGCCCCTTCTTGATGAATCTCATAAACGAAGTGACTATGGCCTGAGGTGCTGTTCGCAGACCATGGTATCAAAGTGGCCATTCGGTAAGAAAAACGCCCCCGCCGAACCAAAGCCTGCCGCAAAGAAGGCTGAGGTAGTTGAGTATGAGAGGAAGTCTGAAGATAAACAGAAGGAATTGATTGAAGATAAAAGCCATCTTAAAGACAAATCTTTCCTCGATGCAATGGCGCTTTTAGACGATGATTGAAATTTAAGACTCAGAGTACTGGGTCCGGGATTAGACGGCCTAAGGTGTCGATATCGAAGTCTCCTGCTTGAATTGGAACTCGAAGACCAAATTCAGAAGCTACAACTGGGTCTATTTCTCCAATTTGCCCTACTTCCTCGCCAGATACCAAGATCTTAGCGCCTCTGCCAGACAACCAGGGTCCTTCCTCGAAGATGGTCGCTTCCCATACGACATCCTCTAGGTTTGCACCAATATCTCTCAAGAATGCTTGTGCAAATCCTTTAGCGGCTGAGAAACCACCTCCAACTTCAGCACAAGCCCAAGCCGCTCTTGTCCCATTATGGGAGTCCAAAACAACAGTTCCAATTTCGTAAACTCGTTGTGGTAATTCGTGATGACGATTTGCCGCTAGTAGTTGTAATAAACTTGGAAGAATTCTCTGTCTCATCATTGTGTGATCTATGGTTATGGGATTTGCTAATTCTGTAGTTTCAGCCAATTTATTCCATCGTGTATTGACAAATTGTACACGTTCATTGGATAATGTGAGACTTTGAGTTTCTTGCAGATTCAATGAACGTAAACTTTCTCGAACTCTTCTATGTAAATGTGCAGATGGTAAAGGAATCGCGTCTAGGTGTACTGAAGATAGAATGTTAGGCATATTCTCGTATCCATAGCCGATAGCGATATCCTCGACAATATCAATTGGATGCATTATATCAGATCGCCA
>Ga0208277_1001802_pt1 | contig 12368 bp, 11 predicted proteins | sample ETNtaG_5_FD_185782 | JGI IMG/M metagenome (GOLD analysis project Ga0208277, IMG submission 185782) | Marine microbial and viral communities from oxygen minimum zone, Eastern Pacific Ocean - ETNP201406SV205 (SPAdes) (version 2) | ecosystem: Environmental > Aquatic > Marine > Oceanic ...
TCTTCTAATTTTTTCTTTTTCCCTGATTTCAATGAAGGCAAATCTGGTAATTCATCATCTTCAGTTTTTGGCAAAGGTGCGAGGAATCGATTCTTTTCATCTTCTGTTCCTTCAATCGAAATATCTAATGCCATTTTATTGAGATGTTGTATTATTCCTTCATCACTTTCCTCTGAAATAAGCTCTAAAGCAGTTTGACGTAAATTATTACCACTCATGATAATTGGTAACATCTTAACACAATTCAGTCGAATACGTGGATCTCTATGCTTAGCTCCATCGAGGATAAGTGTTTGAGTTCTTGAATCATCTTTTTCCATCTTAGCCAAAGCTTTCAATGAATTATTTCTTACATCGTCATCTTCGTCAAACAAAGTTTCTTCTATCATTATCTGGGCGATTCTTGGAGCGGAATCTGCTAATCCTGGTAGAGTTCTGCTAGCAATACGTCTTACTTCTGGGTCTTCATCATCCAATGACCATCCAATTAAATCCCATCCAGCTGCCCCTGCCCTTTGAGCGATAGTTCTCAATATTCTAGCTCCCCTTCTTCGAAGATCAACATCATCTTCTCGAATTAATTCATCTAAATGCAAAACACCCACTTCTGGCCATTGTTTTGCAGCCTCTCTAAGTGCATTGAATGCATCATTTCTGATATTCTCATCTTCTGACCTAAGTAGTCTAAATATTGTCTCTTCTAAAGCAGAGGGGAAAATTGGTGCGCAGGTAATTAGGACCTGCCTTGCTTTTTTCCTTACTGTTAGGTCAGGGTCGTCTATCATGACATCTAACATCTCCATCATCTCATCTGAATCGCGTAAGGAGCCGACAAGAAATACATCTAGACTTGCAATTCGTTCTTGAGATGATCTAGAACATAATCCGTTAAGGATAGTCGAATGGATATATTCATCTTCTGTTCTTGGTAGAGCAGTTATCGCTCGAATTGCATCTAAACGATCAAGAAGAACACGTTTATCCATCCAACGTACTTCAATTGTAGATACTCTTTTTTCGAGTAAATCTCGAATTTGATCAGGCAATAATGAATTCCAAGGACCTTGTGGCGCTCTAAATGCCGCCTTAATCATTGATTGTCTCTTTTTCCCAAGACTAATCTTCTCTCCCGTCCGAGGGTCGCGAGCCACATAGTCCCTTGACATCGGGGGTTCCGATGAATCGACGGGATATGAATGAGGTACCTTATGAATATCTAATAACGTGCAATTTTCCAGTGATATGATTTGAGAAAAATAGTTCTCCGTTTGGGTTAAATGCAATTGGTAGGACTCCAAAGACGTCTGTTACAATTACTGTGTTTTCAGTCCTCCAACCCTGTGGGTTATTATCATCTTCAACAAGATCGACTCGAATAATTTCTCCACCTGTAGGGGTAATTGAATTCCAAGAACCAAAAACAGTTACAAAAATGGAATGATTACCGCCAGGAAGAGTAGAATTAGTATGTCTCAATGCAATCGAATTAGCAGAACTGTGAGGGTCGAAAGTACCTATGGGCCCTAATGTTCCATTTGGAATCGGCGTATCTGGGTCATCATTAGGCCAACCATAATCTCTTCCGATTTCAAGGAGATTTAATTCTTCAAATGGGTAATCGTCACCTTCCCAATCACGTCCATTATCGGTAAAAACATAACCAATATCTGGAATCCAAGCTCCATCAAAAGAATTCCTTACTCCCGATGCAATAACACTATGATTTCCGTTTGTTGGATCAACCATTAGTATAGCTGCATTCCTATCATCTTCTTCGTTACAAACATTACATGTGCTACCTGAATGCCAAATTAGCATACCATTCGGCCCTTCATGAATCGAATTTGTTTGATGATTTCCAGAAGGGATCCCATCGACTAAAATCGTAGAATTCCCAATATTCCAATCCGAAGGCCCACTGCCAATAAGTTCGTTTTTTGTTAATTTACCACTTTCTGAAATGTATAGGTAATCCCCATCAACATGAATTCCATGTGGATTGTTTAATCCATCTTTGAGTATTCGTTCGTTTGACAAAGTATCGGCTTCATAGGTATACAGAATAATAGCATCTTTTTCAATTTCACATACTAATAGATGACTTGAATCTAGCCAGAGGAGGCATGTACTTTGCCCAATATTTCCATCGATTTCATCAACATAGTATCCTTCTGATGGAACTGGATTGATCCTCATGAAATATGGGCTAAATATAGAATATGCTAGTAAAATTACGATTACAAAAATCACTGAAAATGAGATAATTACTCTACGTTTAGAGAAGAGGTTTCTCAAAATTCTATCCTTCTCTTTTTGCTCATCCATATGTTTCGCTGTAGGGGGGTAATTGAAGTTCTGTCGCTACCTCGTTTAGATATGGGCGATATCCAGGAAGAAGTTCGTCGTTTGATTTACATATCATTCAACGATTTTCCTAATGAATGGATTTCATCTGAAAAATTAATACGATTTTGGAGTCTTGATTTCCAATGGGTCGATTCTAAGGATGCACAGGAATTACTAGAATCATTAGTAAAAAATGGATGGCTTAGTATTGAAAATAATAGTGTAAAGCCCGTTGAGAATTTATCATTTCTAGAAATTCCAATAGGGTGGACTCCAATGGTTCGTAGAATGATTGAAGGCGTTTCATTCATCCAATCTGAAAAAATTATTGAGGACATTGAAAAATTAGAAACATCAGTTGAAATCAACGAGTTTGATGCGGATTTATCTATTGATGAAGTTGATTTAGCAGAGAAAAATGATCGCTCAGTAGATCCAATGATTCAGAAAATTAGTGAAATTCGTTCATTTATCTCGATCGAATCTGGAATAGAAATTCGTGAGATACAACGTAGAGCTCAGAGGAAGAGAAAATCTTGCATGCCAATGACTCTTTGGATGGCATTATTACTTGTTGGAAGAGAACAACGAATTGATATTACTTCATTCTTGTAACTCATCGCCTTCAATTTTTGATTGGGCTTGATAAACCAATAATAGTGGCAAGAGAATCAAAGCCATAGTTAAAGAGAAAATTACTGTTAATGCTGTAACAATTCCAAAGTCCCGAACTACTGGCATAGGTGAAAACCATAGGACTAGGAATCCTATTGCAGTAGTCATTGCACTAAGGCATAATGCTGCACCAGTTGTCGAATTGGTTCTTCTCAATGCTTCCCATGGTTGCACATTATTTTCGATTAAAGATTCATATTTCCGCCACATGTGAATTGTATAATCAATCCCTAATCCTATTGTAAGTGCTGTGACCATTACTGTGAGAACATTCCAATGAATGCCTAGAGCAGCCATAGAACCTACAACCCAAACTGCTGCTAGAGTCACAGGTACAATTACAATGAACGACGGAGCTAATCTTCTTGTCAGCAATAGTAACACAAGAAATGATACACACAGGCTAATGATCGTGGAACTAATTTGTGATGTACTTAGTGAATCAAGTACATATTCAAGTTTGACAAGATAACCTGTTAAAATGATTTGAGCATCGATATTGTTCTTGATATCATCACGTTCAACTACATTGGAAATATCCCTAATTATCTCTCTACTTTGGGTACTAGATTCAGCTTCAACATCGATTCTGAGTTTCAAAGCAGCGATTTCTCCCTCTTCTGTGAAAACTATTGAGCGCCCTACTCTTTCATCATAACTTAACCCTCTGAATGATGATGAAGATGATGAATTTAATGCTAATTCCGATAATGCATTTGCAAAGTCACCAGTGACATAATTTTCGGTACCCGTCAATCTTCCACTGTAAATGGTAAGATTATGTCTTTCTCCAAATGAAGAATCTGCTTGTACAGCATCTCTTACTATGGGGTACGGCCCATCATATGACGGATTTGCATCAACGAAGAATGAAGATGGTACAACCACTCCTCGAGTTGATTGTATTTGCATATCTAGAATCCATAGTCCATCCAAGAATTGAGAATTGTCTAGTATGATGCCAGTTCCACTTCCATTTACGATTAGGATACTAACTTCCTTCCAAGTAGATGATTCGTAAGAATCATACATCGCGGTACGAGATTGCATTGTATCCATATCTTCTGATAGGAAATCAGTAAGGTCGAATTGAGTTTCAAGTTTTATTGAAGAATACCCAATAGATCCAATTGTGATTAACAATACAGCGACCAATACTTGAGCAGCAGTTTTTTTCTGAATATCTGTAATGCTCTTTGCATCTCCTTCAAACAATCTTCTTCTAGTGGATTTGTTTATTGGGGCTTCGCTCCAACGTGAAACTACAACGTGAAGTGCACCGACAACCACTGTAGATGCTATGAATGCTGATGTAACGCCTATTGCTAGTGCCAATCCGAATTCTTGTACTGGTGGTAATGGTGAGGCAATATTTGCAATAAATGCACATACAGTTGTGAAAACAGCAAGGGTTAGAGCAATTCTAAGTTCTCTAAATGATGCCACCCATGCTTCTGCGGGTTCAAGACCATTTGCTCTGTTTCTTTCATATGTTCTTTGCAAATGAATGGAATAATCAATTCCTAATCCTAGAACTACTGGGGCTACAGCGATTGTAAGGATTGTATATTCCATTTCTAGAGCATCCAGCAGTCCATATGTCCATATCAATGATGCAGTGAGTGCTGCCAAGGGGAAACCTACGAATCTAATTGACCTAAATGCAGCAGCTAAAATAATCACTACAAGTAGAATTGAAATCCCTAACAATACCACTAATTGACTCAGTGATTCTCGATTTAACTCGTCGCTAATCAAACCGTCAGATAATGATTGGAATCTCAGTTCACTACTTTCACTTGCTACATTGAAGAAATTTCTAAGTTGAACTTCTGCCATTACCTGTGCATTGGTATCTTTTTGGTTTCTTACTTCTAATATCCAAAGAGTACTATTTGCATGTGGGACAGGTTCGGATTGATTTTTGTCGTCTAACCATGTGCACACTGCATCATATTGTAGGTCTTTATGGACCAAAGCCATTCTACCCAATGATGCAGCATTACGAAGATCTTCGTCAGCCCCGTCTGTACATGTAGTTCCTTCATCTACAGTTTCATTAAGATATGATGACCAGTCATCATAATCAGATAGTTTTGATTCACTACCTATTTCATCTAATGCCAATTGTAAGATGCCAGGGGCAGAAATATTCGATAGTACTAATGTCGATCGTAATTCAGACTCTTCTTCCATTTGAGCTAGGATTTCTGCTTGTAATAAGATTGAATTCCAATCAAGAACATTCTTCCCATCATCTGATGTTACGTGGACATAAAACGGCACTCCTGTTTCAAACAATTGTTCATCAACTGAATTGATAATCGCATCATCGTCACTTGCGGGCATAAATGTCGTTAAGTCAGTATTGAATGAAGGGGGGTCACTGAAACCGACTGCAAACATTCCAGTCATCATTAATGCGAGTACGATAATTGGTAGAGAGGCACGTTCAAGCATGCCAGTTAGGGCAGAGTCTCGAGGGTCAACCGTACGAGACATGATTCTCCCCGTGGGTAAACAGCGGATAATCCCAACGGCTATAATCATCTAAGATTGTCAATCTTGATAATTTTCTAAGTATTCCAAGAGGAAGCCCTCAAAAAGGGGTCATGTCTCGCGGCATACATGGCAATGAAGGTTCTACTTAAGGAAGGCACAGAATTAAGGATCCGAATTAGCGATGAAGATCACACTACACTGCACCTATTTAGGAGCAGACTTAATGCTCACAAGGACATTGAGTATTGCAATTATTTCAGTGGTCATCCTGATTTAGATGATCCCGAGATATACATTCGCGCAAATAAAGGAAAAGACCCTGTAAAGATTTTCAAAGCTGTGGTAAAGGAAGCATCGAAGGACTTCTCCTCCCTTTCTCTATGACGGGTCCGGTGAGGGCGTGTCTGGTCCAACAGAAATGGATTCTTCTATCGGCCTGAATCATTTCGCTACATCTCTTCCGGGTATTTTTGGCGTTCTGAAAATGAGGGCAGAAGATTTCCGTGTCGAAGAAGTTGGAAAAATTCCAGCCTTGGACCCCAAGGGGCGATTTACATTAGTCAAAGTCACCCTCCGTGATTGGGAAACAAATCGATTTATCCGTAGATTTACAAGCGCATTAAAAATTAGTCGTAACAGAATTTGGTTTTCTGGAACTAAAGATAAGAAAGCAGTAACTACTCAATTGATGGTTGTTGATGCCCCAGTTGCTAAAGTAGAAGCAGTTGAAATTGCAGATGTAGATATCGATATTATTGGAAGAACACATCAGAAAGTGGCAATGGGTGCTCATTCAGCTAATCGTTTTACTATTGTTGTTAGGGGTTGTGTTGATGCAGATGGAGTTCCGTTAGATGCCAGAGAAGCAATGTCTCGATCTCTGGCGATTAGAGGAATGATGGAAGAAACACTTGGCGTAGGCATCTTTCCTAACTGGGTTGGACCACAGCGTTTTGGGTCATTGCGTCCAGTAACTCCAGTAGTAGGTAGATTCGTTCTGAATGATGATTTTCAATCTGCAGTCTCTGCTTATTTGGGGATGGAAGGCCTATTCGAAGATCAAGAAACACATGAGTTCAGGAAAATGTGGAGAGATACAGGCGATGTTGAGAAATGTTTGGAAATTATTCCAAAGCATCTTGGATACGAGAGATCAATGTTGGAATCATATCTGGAATTCCCAGATAATCATGTAAAATCCTTTACAACGATGCCAAGAAATCTCCAATTGATGATGGTACATTCTCTACAATCTATGGCATTCAATCATGTACTTGGTTCTCGACTAGATTCTGGTTTCCCTCTTGCTGAACCTATGATTGGTGATGTAGTGGCTCCCATGTCATCAGAAGGCAAGATTGATGCGGGTAAATCCGCATTAGTTGATGAGACAAATCTAGAAAGATGTATCCGAAATTGTAGATTTAGACGATTATCTGTAACTGGCCCTCTTCCAGGAGTTACTGAAAATATTTCCAAGGATAAACCGGGAGAAATTGAGTCAAATGTATTCAAAAAGTTAGAATTAGACAAAATTGATTGGAATGTATCTAGCATTCCTAGACTTACTACTAATGGTACAAGACGTCCATATGCCTCTATTTTTGAAGAATTTAGCGTAGTTGATGCTCCACTTTTGGACGAAGAATCTCTTGATTCAAGATGGGCATCTGGCCCAAGAGATGGTGAAATCTGGCATCCTGAAGGAGCTTGTCTCAAGTTTCGATTTACATTGCCACCCGGAACTTACGCGACTGTATTCATGAGGGAATTTATGAAGTCGCCCTCATCACAATATTGAGTGGTAAATTTTCGATTATAGTCTACCCATTTCTAGTGTTTCTATTTCTGTAACACCTTCGAATGATTTAACTGAATCTTCAAATGTACCAAGTGGATTATCAAATTCTTCTCCATCTTGGATTATGGCAGTGACCTCGACAAACATTAGTCCAAATGCCAATGGTTTCTTTTCAACTAGTTGAATAGCCCCTACATCGTCTGAAATACCTTGAATCTCCTCGCATACTGCATCGATTCTACTCATGGATTCGGAATCCAGCATTACTTTGTACTTGACAATAACTTCGCCCATCAAATCACCTCAAGGACCTTGGAATCGACATTCTGGACAGATATAGCGTACACCTTGGTTTCTGCACATCTCACTTCGACCGATCATACTTTTGCACGGATTACCATCCGCATCAGTCCCTGGACAGGGAAATGATGTGCTGCGCTTATCTTCCAAAGGAATTCCAGATGACGTGCAAGTAGTGGCGTGACTCAATTAATCGACTCCCTAGCACCCCGGCGTACTCACCTTCTCTTTTAGCCTTGACCATCGCTTCAATCTCTTCGATGAACCGAAAAACCTGTTTTCGTAATTATTTCCTCTTCGTCAGAATTATCTAAAATCCCCTCTTTTTCTAGTGCGTTAATAATCTCATCTCCAACGGATTGAATGAGTCCTCCGTGATGCGGTTTTAGATTCTTACAAACAAGATAAATCTCTGAAGAAGCGTTTCTTGAAGAAATTGGTGAAAATCGATGGACTTTGGAAAATCTTCTCTTTAGGGCTCTCACCAAAGCATCTAGTCCTGGACCTTGGAAAACTTTCGTGATGAAAGCTCCTCCTGGATTGAGTAATGGGAGTGAGAAATCACAAACCATCGTAACTAAATCGATTGAAACCGCTTGATCAATATCATAACGTCCACTTATATCTGGTGAAATATCAGAGATTACAGTATTGATTCCTCTACCTTGGAATGCTTCACGAGTTGAATCTTGTACAATCTTTTCTTGTATGTCACCTACAATGAAAAAGGCTCCTTCGACGGGTGATGTGGTCTGTAAGTCTACACCTACTACTAAGCCTTCTTTGCCTACTAATTCACATGCTACTTGACTCCAACCTCCTGGAGCACAACCTACATCTAAAACCGCATCACCAAATCTAATTGTTGAGAATTTTTCTTGGATCTCTTTTAGTTTGAAAGCGGACCTTGCCCTATACCCTTCTTGACGAGCTTTTCTACGCCAAGGATCGCTCCGATGTTCGGAGTACCAGCGATTACTCATAGGTTAGCCGAGATATGTTGTCTTTCAAGTCTGACGGATGTAAGTGCAATTATAAGTTGATTATTTTTCATAATCAATTATCTGAGCAATTCGACGACTATTTGAAAAAATAGAACATAATGGATAGTATATGCGAAGGATATCTATTGCCCTCGCCGTCCTTTTATTTTGTTCGTCTATCCCCGTTCAAGGAGAAGAAAATAATATCCAGATACGTGGTGGTGGTTCAGTAATGATGGAAATGTCTACTGCAGTTTGGTGTGATATATGTGCAGATCATGAAGAATGGATTCCACAAATTATAGAATCAAATGGTGAACGTATGATTCGGGTAAATCTCCATAGTGCAATTAACGATCCACTAGGAAATGAAGCCTCAAATTATAGAAAGGGATGGTTAGGGCAGACAGATGCAGATTCTACACCCTCATACCATTTTGACGGAGTACGGGAATCAACTCCTTCATCCAATATGGGTGAGCTTCAAAGATCACTATTGGATGCAGAAGGAGATCGGATTCATCATGAAGTATTGGATGCTTCAATTTCTTTTTCATCATCAACACTCTTCGTTCAAGTATCCATTTTTGATCCTATTCTAATCAATTCTACATCAATGACATTGATGTTACTAGAAAAAAGAGCAACAATTTCTCCTGATGATGCAACAAATGGAAAATTGTACAGTGATTCCGTTCTAAAGAATATAATTTCAGTGAACAGTGATGAATCAATCATGTTCCCTTCTGATTGGGCCTCTGCTACTTTTGAATCAAATAATGGAATAATAGCAAATTTTTCATTCGATTGGCCAAATGATTTAGATTCTAATTCAACTGAAATAGTTCTAATTCATGAAAAATCCATTTCAAATGGAGAACGTACTACTCTGTCCGCTTTATCTTGGAGAACAGATATTTCTTTACAAGAATCTAGTTATTCATTGTGGGTACCGTTAATGATTATTGGATTATTCATCGCAACAATTGTCTACTCTTCTAGACTTGGAATTAATGAACAATAAGACAATGCATTCATATGTCTGTAAGTAGATATTAATCATGATGGATGATTTGGACGACGTTGTGGATAATTATGAACTGACAGTTGCAGTTGAATGGATGGTTGAGTATATTCTTGAGTTAAGAGGTGCTCCTCCAATACGTTCGGTAACAATAATTGATGCTGGAGATATCGACCAAGTAAGAAATGAATTACATCGAGAATTAACCACTCTTTATCCAGATGCTGGACGTATTGATGTTACAGTAATTCGAATGTCTACAGTATCTTCAATCGATACTCAATCTATGTTCGAGGAAGATGGTTTGTTTCACCCATAATTATGGCTGGCCAATTTCGTCAACTAGGCAACTTGCTGTATGTCGTACAGCCTCTTCAGAACTGTAATTTGGTACAAATCCTAGATCAAATAGACGTTGTGGGTCTAGCATTGATTTAGGCACATCTCCTGCCCAACCGCGATCTCCTCCAGTATATTGAATCTCAGCATCTTGACAATTGGTTTCTTCGAGTACAATTTCTGCGATTCGTCTTACACTACATGTGTCTCGAGTTCCAAGATTATAGCAATTAATTGGTTCTGTTGTATTATTAACAACGTGTAACATTGCTTTGGCGCAATCTACCACTTCCATGTATGACTTTTCTTGCCTACCATTGCCTAAGACTTCCAAACTTGATTTATTTCGATGAAGTTTGTGGATGAAATCAAAAATTACTCCATGAGTTCCTCTAGCGCCAACTATGTTTGCAAATCGGAAAATCCATGCCTGAAGGCCAAATGTTCCTACCCACGATGTGATTAATGCCTCTGATCCTAGTTTTGAAGCCCCATATAGTGAGATTGGAAATAGTGGTCCGTAATTTTCCGGGGTAGGCATTTGTTTGGCTTCACCGTATACCACGCTACTACTTGCAAAAGCAATCTTAGAAACTCCTGAGACCCTCATTGCTTCTAGAACATTGTAAGTTGCAACTGTTCCTTGTTTCAAATCTGTATCTGTAATTTCTGTTCCCAATCTAATATCTGGATTAGCAGCTAGATGAAATACCATATCGACTCCATTCATTGCTTCTTTTACAGCACTTAAATCGAGTAAATCTGCTTCAATAATTTCTATTGATTCGCCATGATGTGATAGGAAAGAAAGCCTTCCACTTGACATATTATCGAAAATACGAACCTTATGGCCTGCCTCAATTAAGCAGTCAACCAAATGAGATCCGACAAATCCAGCTCCCCCTGTTACGAGTGTAACCATGTTCTCACATTCATGCATTGAACTTGAGTCCATCGCATGAATGAATTCTCTAAAAATAATAAAATCACTGTTGAATTCACAAAATTGCTACATACATTATATACGAATCGGACTCAAAATAGAAACATGGAGGGCATCCAATCGGGTACCGGTTTGACCATGGTTGGAATGCCTATGTTCAATGAAGAGGAGACAGTTGCATCTGTAGTCGTTCGCTGCCGCCCTTACGTTGACGAGATTCTTTGTGTTGATGATGGGTCTTCTGATTCTTGTTCTAGATTAGCGGCCCGAGCGGGTGCAATTATTCATTATCATCGTGCGAATAGGGGGTACGGTGCAGCAATTCGTAGTATTTTCCGAATAGCTAGAGAGAAAAATGTTGACAAGTTAGTGATTTTGGATAGTGATGGACAACATCAACCTGAGGATTTACCTTCTGTTCTATCTCGATTAGACAATGATGGTGTAGATGTGGTAATTGGTTCTCGTTTTGTTGACAACAGTGATCGTAGTTCAATGCCTCTATACCGTAGACTTGGAATTTCAATGATTAACACTGCATCAAACTTGACTAGTGATTTAGGAGTAAAGGATACTCAAAGTGGATTCCGAGCATTTAGCAAGAGAGCCCTAAATTTACTCGCATTTGAAAATGAAGGAATGGAATCTACTCTAGAAGTTCTTGATCAATGTAAAGAAAAGGGGCTTAACGTAGAAGAGGTTCCAATTACTGTACGTTATGATGTTCCTAAATCCTCTACATATTCTGCATTTGGTCATGGATTTACCGTTCTAACTTATGCTTTAATTTCACTTTCCCATAAGAAACCGATGTTAGTGTTTGGACTTCCAGGAATGGGATTACTAGTTTCAGGAACTACAATTGGGTTGGGGATGCTTAATTCTGTTGAAGAGTTAACTGATGGAACCATTGCTCTATCTGTAGGCCCGGGATTAACTGGGGCGTGGCTATCAATGCTAGGCCTATCTTTGGTTTTTTCAGGATTGGTTTTACATGGAGCTAGGACATTAATGAGAAGAGTAGTTTTGCAACGTATTCGCTCTCTCTAGGTTTCTTCTTCCGAACGCTTGATGTTCGTTCTATCAGTGGTAAGGGTATGACGAAAGAGGAATCTGAGGTCATTGACGATGGTATTTCCCTCGGCGAGATTGCAGAGAAGTTGAGCACGACTTCATTTTGGCTCTCTTTCATTACTTTTTTATCCGACATTTCAAATCGAATAAAAATCGTACAAAATCAAATTATTGGTGATTCTCTTACTCGTTTTGTATCTTTGATGAAATCCTTTCGTGAATCAATCTACATTTTCATATATAGTCGAATAATTCGGGCACCTGCTTTCATCTTAATTATTTTATTAATTTGTTCAGGATGGATGGGGAATTCGGCTAAAGATTTTCAGCAACAAATCAATGGAGATGTAGAAGTATATTTGCCTGATGGAGCTAATTCTA
>Ga0208277_1001804_pt1 | contig 12367 bp, 8 predicted proteins | sample ETNtaG_5_FD_185782 | JGI IMG/M metagenome (GOLD analysis project Ga0208277, IMG submission 185782) | Marine microbial and viral communities from oxygen minimum zone, Eastern Pacific Ocean - ETNP201406SV205 (SPAdes) (version 2) | ecosystem: Environmental > Aquatic > Marine > Oceanic ...
TAAAAAAATTAGTATCGGCAAAATATGTCGACTTTTATAAATAATATTTTGAAAAAAGAATATCCATCCAATATAGATCAGAATACTATAGAAAAGTGTCCTGAGAATTTTATTTTTATTAAAATGTTTTTTATATGTTAGGGTACCATTATAGATTAGATAAATTAAAGGCAATGATAGTAAAACAGTCTGCCAGGAACGACCTATCCAATACCCACCTAGACCATCTGCCCAAATTGATTTAATCAAACTAATAAATCTTAGATACCAGTTATTTTCGGTCATTACTGTTCCTCCAAAATCAGAAAAATGCCCAATTGTCTGTTTACCAGCAGCAGCATATAATTCTTGAATTCCAGTTATTGAAACAAGTGGAAATAACCAAACAAAATTTCCGATAAAAAAAGCAAAGAATATCTTTAATTTTTTTTCATTTTCTAACAAAACAGTTAATAATGGCAGGCACAATAGTGGTATATATGATAAACGTGTTCCAGCCAATATACCAACTAATAGAGCCCCTAATAAAATAAAATTGATTTTATTATTTTCTGCTGTCAATAAATAGAATGAAAATAGTGCAATTGCTAGTCCCATTAAATCGGGCATGTAACGATTACCCATAAGCCATAATAATGGATTGAAAAAAATCACTATAGAGAAAAATATACCAGAAAATGAATTTATTTCAACTCTAGAAATTTTTAGAATACTAAAAATAATCATAAATGTGGCTGCACCACCAATTATGGAAAATGAAACCGCCATACTATTTGTTATTAGAAATAGACCTTTTACTATAAAGCAAAAAACTGGATAACCCGGGAAATGTGGTTGGAACTTTGTGATGTCGTAATCTTTAATACTAAGTGCAAATCTTAAACTATCAATATCCTCTATATAATATATAGTTGTAGAGATGCGACATACTACACAGAGTACTAGGAGTATAATATTGTAGTGATTATGATTAAATCTGCTATTCATATTGAAATTAACAGATAAAAAATAAGGGGTCTTTTTAAAAAATAAGACCCCTTATTATTAAGAAATTGTAAAATTACAATTTAAGTTTACCAATTCTCCATATGAGAATCACTAAAACCATATGCTGCTTGAAGGGTATTTTTTACTGTAGTCGCTAACAAGCCATGATATGTGTAAAAAGCAGTTTCACCATCTGATGGATGAACAGGCTCTGTTCCCATAGTAGTAAGTACAGTGTTAAGATCTGGATCGGATATTTGTTTAAAACTGTTATACAATAATCCATTTGCATATCCTCTCATTTCACCCCAATGATTGTTTAGATCTGCACACGCTGCATCTGTTGGTCCTGCTGTTGGATTAGCAGGAAAGAGGGCCGCCATATCAGCTATAACATCATTTACATAGTGGATTGTCACAGCAGCAACAACTTTTTCCCAATTCTGAACAACTAGGTCACGCTGCGCTAAAATTTCAGCTAGAGGAGCTTGATTGTGAATCAGAGTTCTTCCTTCTAAGTATGCGTCCATGACTGCTTTTGTTAAATCGTAATCTACGGTTACATTGCTTACCAGATCTCTTTTAGCTGCAGTCACTGCCCATCCCATATTAAACTCAGTTGTGAAATCAATTGCTCCATCATTATTAGAATCTACAGGTGGACCATTTTTTCTTGTATCATCTGTGTATGCTGTATTGTAGTCTCTTGCTGCTCCAAAATAACCAAACGACTCATCCCAATGGTGCTCCATATCTGAGTAAGGATCTCCATCATCTGGCATCACGTTTGCATCAGTTTCAATATTTTTCATATACTTTGAAGTACCCTGCCAATATGAAACCGCTCCCCATAATGTTTTCTGTACGAGCTGGTCTAGTCTACGGCCATCTGCATCGGTTGTACCATCCGCCACACAAGAAGTAACCCAGGCGGCAATCTGGTCACCAGCATGGTGTCCATATCCTGTGAGAGGAATATCCTCAACAGCCTCTAACCTATCATTTAGATGGCTTGAAGATATGGATCTATAGGTTGTTTGCATAGACGCAGGTGTTGTAGTGGTAAGGATTGTTCTGCTCTCATTATCATTCGCCATCATACTTAATAATGTCGCTGCATTTCCACTTCCAGCATCTGTGCCCATTTGAGTTTTGATATCATTTATCAGAAGATTTCTAACAACTTGTCCGGTATACTTTACTGAACTCTCTCCTGTATTGAATCTACTCTCAAATGAGTAATTCGATGGTGTAGTTAATGAAGGCGTATTTGCTTCATCATCTTTTGTATCCTCACACCCCATGAACATGGCTACCATGAATGATAGGAGGTAAAGAAGTTTGTTTGTTTTTATCATTTTGTTTTCTCCTTTTTATAAAGTTTTTTTGTTTTTGGTATTAGGTCTCATTTTCAATAATTATTTAATAAAGCACCCTATATTCTTTGGTTTTGTCATTTATTAAATCTAGAAAGAGTACTCTAGACCTATATTTACTTGCTTCCTAGGTCCAGGTAATATACCTGAACTAATATTTGCTTCTTTCTTCGCAGGATTTGAATGCAGTCTTGAACCTATATATACATTGTCAGTAATATTTTTTCCTGAGAAAAATAAATTTAATTTTTGATTAAGTCTAAAATTTCCAGAAGCATTATATACTCTGTATTCAGGTATTGGACCCTCAACACCTATTTTATCTGTTGTTTCTATATTTTCAAAATCAGTGTAGACTCTACTAACATATCTCATATCAGCTCTCAATGATATTTTTGTCGTAGGACGATGCTCAATACCGACAGTGAGAGTATGATTTGGCGCGTAGGGCATTTCTTTACCATTTATACTAATTTCTGAACCCACTGATCCTGAAACGTTAGAAATAATTTTGGCGTCCACTACTTTTGTGGAAAGGAATGCGTAAGAAACATTAATATTAGGCAATAATTTATTTAAACTTGAAAGTAGGATTGATGTTCTTGCTTCTAAGCCTTGCATTCTTACTTTTCCAAGATTTTTAAACACGGTTCCTCTTCCAGCTGCAACAAGATTTTCAACGTCATTGTGAAAACCTGCAAACTCATAATCAAGGATTGAAGATCTTCCGCGAATCCCGAGTTCCTTGTTCCAACTTTTCTCCGCTTCAAGGTCAAGCCCAGAGTTATCAAGATCTTGACCAAAGTTTAAAACTTTCAGTGCTCCACTTGATGGAGGTGTAAATCCTCGATGGATACCGCCAAAAATATTTATTCCTCTATAGCTTTTTGAAAATCCTAAACCTGGTAAAAGAACTAAAAGATTTTTATCTTGATACATAGAACCCTGTAGCCTATCTATCCTCTCCTGTTCAAAAATTTCTACACGTACTCCAGGCCGCAATGTTAGTGTACCAATATCTATGGATTCGCTAAAAAATCCAGACAAAGCCATTGTCTCGTAATGGTGACTAGTACCTAGGATTTCTAAATCATCACCGGTTCCCCTAAAATAAACTCCATCTCTAGCATCTGGAGCTGTTACAGAATCCTTTGTAAAACCAGTTTGCCTATCATCAATAAATCTCTCCCAGTAAAGCCTCCACCCTGTTTCCATATTTGCTTTATACCCAAAAATATTATGACTTATTTTGTAAGATTGTTCAACTCCTAGGACATAAAAGGTTCTTAGGATACCAAAATTATCTTGGCCATTTCCTACTCTTACAAGGTCAATGTCTCTCCAGTAGTTCTCAGAAAGCGATATCATATCTGTAGCCGCAGTTTGGCTGCCTAGGCTATCTGCGTTTATAAAAATATCATTCTCTCTCCACCATCTCCTATCAAAGTAACTAGCGAAGGCTGTGGTGTTCTTCTGGATTGATGAACTGATTCTCTCGGATTGAATAAAATCAATAGCTGACCTAAACACTTTGAAATTATCATGCTCTTTAGGATTAAAGGTTGGATCATTCTCAAAAGACCACTGTGTAAGTCCAGTGTAAGTAGCATTTGAATTTTCATAATTAAGATTAGCTTTGAGATAGATATTTTTTTTAGGACTGGGTACAAAGTTAAGTTTCAAGGTGCTGTTTACTTGTTCAAAACTATTATTTTGCCTAAAACCATCTCCCTTTTTTAATAATAACTGAACCTCTGGCTTTAGTTTTTCATTACCCCATCCACCTATCTCAGTAAACAAACTACTATATCCATTTTCTCCACCTGTTAATTTTATCACACCACCCAATTCACTTCTAGGCCTACGAGTGAAATAGTTTATAACACCACCCATTGTTTGAGGTCCATAAAGTATTGTACCGCTACCTTTAATAACTTCAATCTCATCTATACGATCTGAAGGAGGATTGTAATACATATTTGGATAGACATATAGCGCTGGCTGTATAGGAACACCATCTTCAAGAATGAGAACTCTTGAGCTTCTCCTCGGATTTAGGCCACGTATGCTTATACTAATTCTTGAGTTCCCAATTCCATCATCTGCAAAACCATTGACTCCAGGAATATATTCTAGCATCTCCTGAGTACCAATTGGGTTAATAAGTTTAAGTGTCTGCATGTCCAATACAGTCGCTGCGCCGGGTAGTTCTTCATAGGACTGATCGGCCTCGCTTATTATTTCAAGCTTTGCCATTAATATTGGCTGAATAGATAAAAATGCATCAACCTTGTACTTACGGCCTGCTTCTATTGTTATACTTTTTTTATAATCTTCATATCCAATAAAACTAATTTTTAAAGAGTAGTTTCCATCTGATATATTATCAATGTTAAAACTTCCATTTTTGTCTGTAGATGCTCCATATTCTTCACCAGAATCATTTTTAAATAATACATTAGCACCCTGCAGAGGGACATTGCTTTGATCTTTTAAAACAGTACCCGATACATTTGCTACGATATCATCTCCAATGAGTAAAGTATAGAAATATATCATAAACGTAATTATTGAATTATATATTTTCATTTACTGTATTTTTTTAAAATATTTCAGGATTCGCTTTTTCAATATCATCGTGACCCGATCCAGGTAAGGATAAATTGCAATAACTACCAGTACACTCATCTTCGGTCTGAGGAGCTAATAGAGGATCATCTTCACAACCAATCAAAACAATTAGCATGGGTATCAACATTGTATATTTTATAATCTCTATCATCCTTGAAAAGCTACCCTTTTCCACATAAAATTCATTCCCAGTACTGCGGTTATCCAAACAATCAATTCAACCCAACCAGGGTCACCATTATATCCAAAAAGTCCTTTCATAAGTCCACCCACAGCACCTTTATCATGAAAAATAGGATAGCTACCATCTTTATTTTTTGGTGGATTTATATCCCATGTCCTGGATGCCCATTTTTTTGCACTATTGACTACATTATTTTTATCTAAATTCTTATCTAGGACGAAATTTTTTGAATCACCATTTACCCTTGTTGCTTTTACGCTGCCCTTTTTAATATCTACATTGCCACCCAAATATGGTATAACTTTAGCTGATTCTAGTTCATGTACTCCGTATGTCAACATTCCTGCAGCGACAAATATGAGAATCCCCGATGTAACATTAAAAAATGTTTTAATTGGTAACTTTTTCCCTTGTATAAATATCATGTAACCAGCGCCTATGCCTAGCGCAGCTCCAAGGAATGACAGCGGGATTGATAAACCACCTTTTTGAGTCGTAACACCAAAGAGAAACAAAATTGTTTCTATGCCTTCACGAAAAACAGAAATGAAAGCCAGCGAAAATATACCAAATCCAAGTTTATCAGCTTTTAAAGCTTTGGATGCCTGCTCTTGTAACTCACCTGATATGTTACTATTTTTCGCCATCCACAAAATCATACTGCCTAATATCCCTGCAGCAAGGATCATGACAATGCCTTCAAAAATTTTGGCTGACCTACCCGTAAAACCACCAGCCAATTCATAAAATAACAATGAACCAACCAAACTAGCAGCTAGAGCAACTAGCACTCCCTGCCATAAACGGATAATTGCACTATGATTACCTACCTTTATCAAATAGGTATACAGTATACCAACTATGAGAGTTGCCTCAAGCACCTCTCTAAATACTATTATTAATTCAGCCATATTTAATTCAAAAAACTAGGGGCCCCTATCTTTATCTTGGGATTAGAGACTTTTGATTTTGGAACAAAGAACAAAAGGTCAGGAGCCCCGGGAGTACATCTTATATTGTTAATGAGACCTAATCTCATTAAAGATATTAATATATTAGTATATATGATGTCAACTACAATTAGAAAAATAATTATTGAAAAATATTTTTAATAAAAATAAATTAGACCGACTGGTCGGTTTGTAAATGAATATTAAACTCAAAGACTTAAGAAAAAACCAAATAATGCGTGCTGCTGAAGAGGTAGTTATTGCTAAAGGCTACGACCAAAGTCGTGTTGATGATATTGTTAAAAAATCAAAACTATCAAAAGGTGCGATTTACTGGTATTATAATTCAAAAAAAGAAATATACCTATCCCTTGTTGATCATTGGTTTATAGAATACAGTAATGGTTTACAAAATATTATTGAAAAAGAAATAGCGCCATCAAATCAATTAAAACTACTATTCAATTATTTTTTTGAACAATTCAGGAAAAATCCTTCTACCTTTAAAATTCTTGTGGAATTTTGGAGAATGTCTGGACTTGATTCAGATTTTAATCTCAAGCTTCAAGATGTCTACTCTCATTTTTTAAAATATATTACTGATATTATTATAAGAGGTATTGCTATTGGAGAATTCAAAAAAGTTGAGCCTAAAATTACTGCTCTTTCTATTTTAATAAATATAGAGGGTATACACTGGTTTACCCTATTTAACGAACCAAAGGTTGAAGCCAATGAATACATTAATACTATATCAGATTTTATACTCAATGGTTTAAAGAAAAAGAAAATAAAATGAATATAAAAAATATAATAAAGCTAAGCACTGGCGGACAATGGATTACCTCTCCGGCAGCTGAAGAACAAATTTTTTGCAGAGAAATGTTTAGTCAAGAGCATATTGAAATAAAGGAAATGGTATACAATTTTGCAGAAAATAGAATACTACCAAAAGTTAATGAAATAGAAAAACTTGATGAAAAGTTAAGTAAGTCAATTATGAAAGAGATGGGGGAACTTGGCTTAATTGGCGTTGATACGCCAGAACAATACGGTGGATCTAGTTTAGACAAGATAACCGCGTGTATAGTAACCGAGGGCATTGGTTGGGGCGGTTCTGCTTCGTTTGGGTGCACTTTTGGTGTTCAAACTGGCATAGGTAGTCTGGGTATTGTGTTTTTTGGTACCGCTGAACAAAAAGAAAAATATCTTCCAAAACTCGTGTCTGGTAATTCTCTTGCAGCATACGGTTTGACTGAACCATCAGCGGGTTCTGATGCTCTTTCAGCTAAGACTACCGCTGTTCTATCTGATGATGAAAAATATTATATACTTAATGGCGAAAAACAATTTGTAAGTAATGGTGGTTGGGCAGATATATATACCATCCTTGCGCAGGTTGATGGAAATAAGTTTTCAGGATTTATAGTTGAAAAAGATACGGAAGGATTCTCAATTGGTCCCGAAGAAAAAAAGATGGGAATGAAAGGTTCATCAACAACATCATTAAAGTTCACAAATGCAAAAATTCCAGTTGAAAATCTTCTATACGATGTAGGAAAAGGTGCAACGATTGCTTTCAATGCTCTAAATATAGGTAGGTATAAATTAGGTGCAGCAAGTGTCGGTGGATCAAAGCAGGCAATTAAACAGACTTTAAAATATGCAATTGAAAGAAAACAATTTGGACAATCCATTGCAAAATTTGATTCAATCATTGGAAAAATCGCTGACATTACTATTAAAACCTATTCCGCTGATACGATGCTTTACAGAACCGTTGGCATGATTCAAAACGCGATTGATGAATTAGATCAAAATGATTCGGAATATTATATTAAAATGGGACAGGCAATGGAAAGATTTGCTGTGGAAGCTTCAATGGCAAAGATTTTTGGCAGTGAGACCTCATCAATGGTGGTAGATAATTGCCTCCAGATATTTGGGGGATACGGTTTTATAGAAGGATATCCAATGGCCATGGCATATCGCGATGACAGAATCAACCAAATTTGGGAAGGTACCAATGAAATAAATCGTGCGATAGTTACAGGATATATGATGAAAAAAGTATTAATGGAAGAAATATCTCTAAGGGGTATGTTAAAAAACCTTGGAGATATTCTTTCAAAAGATATCAATGAGAATAGAGACTTATTCTCAAATGAAAAACATGCAATCAATGGTGCAAAGATGCTTTCTGTTTTGATTTTTCAGGAGGCACTTTTTGCTTTTGGGCAAGACCTGAAACATGAACAACAGCTAAGTGAGGCTCTTGCTGATATATTTACTCTTATTTTCACTTCAGAATCTGTCGTATCAAGAGTACAGCAAGAACAATCACCAAATAGTAATACATCTATGGCTACAGATATAGCTTTAATACATGTATCAGAGTCAATGCTCGATATAATCAAATTAAGCACTAAAAGTCTTAACTATATTTTTGCAGGATCAACTCCAAAAAATATTTTAGAGTCTGTCAAAAAATTAAAAGATATTTTGACATTAAATACTGATACTATTACTAAGAAACGTAGTTTGGGTAATTTTATGCTAGATCAGCAGGACTATCCTTTTTAAATACATGTCAATATCAAATAAAGGTTTAAGTAGTAAATAAAAATATGATCAATATAAAAATTAGAAATTGTGGAGTGATATATGCATAAATCTGTTATTATTGATGCTGTCAGATCACCTATCGGGCTAAAAAATGGAAGCCTGGTCGGAATCCGTCCAGATGACCTTAGTTCTCAAGTGATTCAAGGTCTTTTAAACAGACATAAAAATATAAGTCCTGAAATTATTGAAGACCTCGTGCTAGGCTGTGCTTTTCCTGAAGGGCCACAGGGAATGCTGCTTGCAAAAGGTGTCTCAATATTGGCGGGCATTCCAGAAACTTCTGGTGGTGCCGTAATAAACCGATTCTGTGGATCATCAATGGATGCAGTTCACCAGATTAGTACAAAAATAGAAGCAGGTGACATTGAAGTTGGCATTGCAGTTGGTGTTGAGGATATGTTTTCTGTCCCTATGGGAGGCTTCAATCCTGATTTCCATCCAGAACTAGCAGAACAGGATTATTATATTGGGATGGGTGAAACAGCGGAGATTCTCGCAAAAGAAGGTAATATCTCAAGGGAAACACAAGAGGAATTTTCTATTGAATCTCATAAAAAAGCGCTTAAAGCTTGGGAAAATGGCAAATACACTGATGAAGTAATAGCAATCGATATATATGGAGAAAGAACGGTTGATAAAGATGAAGGTCCACGACAGCCCGATATTGAAAAAATAAAAAGTTTAGCTCCTGCATTTTTAGAAAATGGAACTGTTACAGCAGCCACATCCAGTCCAATATCGATTGGTGCAGCAGCGATTTTAATAGCAAGTGAAAAATTTGTGAGAGATAATTCCATCAACTACAGAGCAACAATAAAGGGAAGATCAATAGCAGGAGTTGACTGGAGAAGAATGGGAACAGGGCCAATCCCTGCTACAAAAAAAGTATTGCAAAATGCTGATATGACAATGAATGATATAGATGTAATTGAATTAAATGAGGCTTTCGCAGCACAGTCATTATTTGTAATAGATGAATGTAAATGGGATATATCTAAAATAAATCTCAATGGTGGAGCAATAGCGCTTGGTCATCCTCTAGGCTGCTCTGGCGCAAGAATAATTACAACTCTATTGAATGTTATGGAGCAACAAGAGGTCACCACAGGGTTAGCTACTATGTGTATCGGGACAGGTCAGGGTATCGCAACTATTTTAGAGAGAGCTTAGAAAATGAAAAATAATATTCAGAAAGTGGCCGTCTTAGGGTCAGGAATAATGGGCGCACAAATTTCTGGTCACCTAGCAAATGCAGGTATACCATCCTATCTCTATGATATAAATCAAGAATTGGCTCAGAAAGGAAAAGACAATCTTCTTTCTCTAAAACCAAACCCATTATACAAACCAAAAAATATAGATTTTATCCAACCATGTAACTACGATGATCATCTTGAAAGAATAAAAGAGGTAGATTGGGTTCTAGAGGCCGTTGTAGAACGTTTAGATATAAAATCAGAAATCTATAAACGCCTAATACCACATTTGAAGCTATCTGCAATCTTGACATCTAACACATCTGGAATTCCCCTAACTGATCTCACTGATTCACTACCTAAAAACATAAAAGAGCGTTTTATGATTACGCACTTCTTTAATCCTCCAAGATATATGCCTCTTCTAGAACTAGTCAGAGGAAAAGATACATCTGAAAAAACATATAATATAATGGCAGAATTTGGTGAATCAATTCTTGGTAAAGGTATTGTTCATGCTAAAGATACACCAAACTTTATTGGCAATCGTATCGGCATATATGGTATGATGACCGCAATTGCTCTATCAAAAGAACACGGCCTGACCGTTGAAGAAGTGGATAAATTGATGGGGCCAATCTCAGGAAAGCCTAAGAGTGCAACATTTCGAACAGCAGACCTTGTTGGTCTTGACACACTAAAAAGTGTCGCCCTAACAACATATGAAAAAGCAATTGAAGATGAAGAACGCAATATTTTCAAAATACCCCCTATACTCAATAAATTGATTGAGACAGGGAGATTTGGACAAAAAACCAAATCAGGTTTTTACAAAAAAAATGATGATCGTTCAATTCATTCAGTAGACCTTGAAACTGGCGAATATAGTCCAATGAATAAAGTAAGATTCGACTGTTTCAGAGTTGCTAAAGATAGACAAAAATTAAGAGGAAAAATGATCGCTCTTTGTACTGGTGATGATAGTGGAAGTAAATATTTTTGGGAAGTTACTTCTAAAACGTTGATATATAGCGCAAATAGAATTCCTGAAATATCTGATGATATTATAAATATTGATAATGCAATGAAATGGGGATTCGGTTGGGAAGCTGGTCCTTTCGAAGTTTGGGATATGCTTGGTGTAGAGACATCTATCAATCGCATGAAATCTGAAGGGAAAAATATTCCAGAGTGGGTAACTAAAATGATTGACTCAGGAAGGAAATCATTTTATGAAATCAAAAACGGTCATAGAACCTATTGGAATCCACTAGATGGTAGCCCCAAAATAATTAAAAGCAATCCAAAAATATTTGATATTGTCTTACATAAAAGTTCTGGGAATAATATAAAAAGAGATCTAAGTGCTAGTGTCAATGATATGGGAGATGGTATCCTGAATGTAGAATTTCACTCAATTCTACAACCAGCACTTAATCCAATTGATAGTTCATATATTGAAATGATAAATCATGCCATTGATTTAATAGAAGGTGGAAAATACAAAGGACTTGTTTTAGGACATCAAGGTAAAAATTTTTCAGCAGGAGCGAACTTAAATCTTTTTCTAGAACTAAGTAAAAACAAACAATGGGATTTGCTTGATTATGCTGTTAAAACATTTCAAGACACAACCCAAAGGATGAGATTCTGCAAAGGACCTATAGTTGCGGCACCCTTTCAATTAACACTTGGAGGAGGAACAGAATTAATTCAACCGACAACACACAGAGTAGTTTCTGCAGAAACATATATAGGGTTTGTAGAATTAGGAGTAGGTTTAATACCTGGTGGTGGTGGTACCCTTAGAATGATATTAAATGCTATGGAGGAGGGTACTGGGCGAATGGGCGCATTTCAAAAAATACAAAAAATATTTGAAACAATTGGTTTTGCTAAAGTGGCAACCAGTGCAGAGGAAGCTAAATATCTGGGGCTTCTGAAAAAGGATGATACTATAATTCTAAATACAGACCATTTAATTCAGACTGCAAAACAAAAAACAATTGAACTAGCCGAAGATTTCCAACCGCCAATATATAGGGAAGATCTAAAACTACCAGGGACTGGCGGTCGCACTGCGCTAGCTATGGCATTAAAAGGGTTTAAAGTTCAAGGTAAAATATCTGAACATGATGCAAAGATTGGTGAGAAACTTGCATATGTTCTGACTGGAGGTGATAAAGCAGGCCTGACAAAAACTGTGGATGAACAGTATATACTTGATATTGAAAGAGAGGCATTTGTATCACTCGCAGGAGAGAATCTTACACAGGAAAGAATAAAATATATGTTAAAGAAGGGAAAACCCCTCAGGAATTAATATTAATCTTATTTTAGAGATGGTAAATACTTAAGGCTCTTTTCTTTAAACAAAGCATCTTCTAATTAAGTGGCAGATTTTAAACAAAATTATTT
>Ga0208277_1001805_pt1 | contig 12365 bp, 11 predicted proteins | sample ETNtaG_5_FD_185782 | JGI IMG/M metagenome (GOLD analysis project Ga0208277, IMG submission 185782) | Marine microbial and viral communities from oxygen minimum zone, Eastern Pacific Ocean - ETNP201406SV205 (SPAdes) (version 2) | ecosystem: Environmental > Aquatic > Marine > Oceanic ...
TGAAGGCTGTAGAGCTTAACGCATCTCCTTATAGGCTCGATTTAGATTGGAGATTGTGCAAGCGTGCTAAAGAATTAGGCGTCCCAGTAGTTATCAATCCTGATGCCCACTCAATACAGGGCTTAGGAGACATTGACTATGGAGTAATGGTCGCTCGAAAAGGTTGGCTTGAAGAAAGCGATATTCTAAATTCACTTAGTGGAGAAGAAATGACTACGAGGCTATTGGGGTGATTATATGAGGTTTTTACGTGCAATTGTGATTGGTTTTCTTTCGATATTCCCGGGTACAATTATTGGATATCTAGGATGGCTTGCTACTGGCTCGAGCGTAAATAATTACTCACCATCAGTGGTTTTTTTCTGTAATATTGTCCCGCTTGGATTTGTATTCCTAGGCTTCTTCTGGGCTTGGATAAATGGTGAAGAATACGGCGTAAATTATCGAGGATGATATCTTGAAACGTTCAGAAAAAGCGTCAATTATTCTTCGGATGTTAGAAGAGTTTTATCCTGAAACACCTGTACCCCTTGACCATGAAAATCCATTCCAGTTACTAGTCGCCGTATTGATGAGTGCCCAAACAACTGACAAGAAAGTGAACCAGGTGACACCAGAACTATTCCGGCAAGGGCCAGATGCTGAAAGTATGGCTAAATTATCACCTGAAACAATTCAAGGAATCATTCGCGAAGTAGGGCTTGCACCTACTAAGGCTAGAAATATCGCAAAACTTTCTAAAATTCTTGTCGAGTCATATGAAGGAGAAATCCCGAACACTTTCGAAGGCCTGGAAGGACTCCCTGGCGTTGGTCACAAAACTGCTGGAGTCGTTATGGCACAGGCATTTGGAGTACCAGCATTTCCAATTGACACACATATCCACAGGCTTGCAGCAAGATGGGGCCTTTCCAACGGTACAAATGTTGTAAGAACAGAAAAGGATCTAAAAGCTATTTTTCCCAAGGAATCGTGGAATAAATTGCACTTGCAAATAATCTTCTTCGGACGAGAATATTGCCCATCTAGAAATCATGATTTGACAAAATGTCCAATCTGCTCTTGGGCTGCAACGAAGAAGAGAATCAAACAAGAGATGGGATAATCCTTGTTGGATATTTACAAATTGTATTTCCAACTCATGCTGAGAACATACTAGATGCCCCGTCCAAGATGAATGAGGAAACTAAACTTGCAAGCGCTGCAACCCAAAGTAGCTGAATCATCTGACCAAGTGCACTGGTAAATCCACCACCACGTAGACGAGTTGCGATAAAGGAAACCGCCAAGACCTGAACTAAAATCAAAATTGATGCAATTATTTTGAACATCAAAATATTGTCTTCAACGGCAGTAGGATCTTCCATAACTGGTAACACGAAATCACCCGCAGCATCAGAAATTGAACCTACATCAGTAGACTCAGCGATGCTTGTAGCGACTCCAGCGATAGTTTCACCCAATTGTAGAACAATAGAGATGGTTACGTTCAAGGAAATAACTGAAGAAATGAGTAAACCAAATGCCACACCCCACATTGTAGATGCAGAAAGACTCCTTCTTCGCCTTAGGGAGAGAAGATTGGTTACTGAGCGGGAAACCATGTCTGCGGTCTCGGCAGGTTCACCTGATGATTGGGAACCTTCGATGTAAATTCGATTGTATCTAGAAATAACTGCAGAGTTTGTATCTGCAGCGAAGTAATCCCATGCTCTTTCACTATCAATTCTGGTCGAAAGACGCTTCTCTAAGCGGTCTATCGATTCATCGAGCATACCAAAATCAATTCCTCTAAGGGCTCTAATGGTGGCACTTGGCTCCGCACTTCTTGCTTGCGCAGTACCACCAAGCGCACGAATGAAATCTGGATAAGCTTCGTCTCTACGAAGGACTTTGCTCTCTTCACGCTGAACTAGAACTGAAGGAACTAGCAAAGGTGTCAAAGGTACTGCCAATAGAATTAGACCATACTTGTCCCATGAAGTTGTTAATCCGTCCCAGAATGCAATCACAACAGAGATTGTAGCGATTAGAAGTAGCGTACTAACGATACCTGCTGCTAACCAAGTTTGTCTGAACAACAAACGGAATGGGGTTTCGAACTCGTCACGTGCAAAGGTTTGATCATCTGGTATTGTTGCACGGAATGCGAATAATGCACCTACTTGAATAATAACGAATACAAAACCTGCAAGCAAAAGCCATCTAATCCGAGTTGCGAGTTCGATAGGGGTTGCACTGCTTCCATTACCAATCTCAAACAGAACCAAATGAATTCCTGCGACTACTAGACCGAATAGTCCTGCTGAAACAAGAGACACGTAAATTTCCTTGAGTGTGTCTACACTTTCCAACCTAGTATCGTAAAGAGTATTGTACTGTTCTGCTACAGTTTCTTGTTCAGCACGCATGAAAGCGTCGATTGGCTGGCCGGCTTCGATTGAAAACGCCATTCGGTCAAGGAAGTCTGTCCAAAGAGGAGAGGGTGATTGCTGAGCAACAATTCTTGCTGCTTCCGGCAAAGAGGTGTGCCATTTATCGACAAGTGTTTCAATTCGCTTTACTTCTTGGGCTAATTCACCATAGTCTTTCATTTGACGCAGTATATCGAATATTGTGTCTGCTCCAACTTCGCCCAGAGAGAGTATTCCCATTCTTGTGATGAACATGTGCATTTCTTTCTCGATTTTTATCGCAGACCGATTTACTTCAAGGATAGGGAAGTAAATTGCTGCACCACCAGTCAGCATTGGTAGCATGATTAGAAGGAAAATACCAGTAAATCCTGCGAATAAGCCACCTTCAGAAAAACCACCGGTTAGCCAAATCATTAGAATTGCAGTAATCAAACCTGCTAAGGCTGATGGAAGAACGAATGCTATTAAGAAGCGAGGAACTGGCATTTCTAGACGACGCAGGGCAATCTGCCAAGTCGCCATTCGATCCATCTAATCATCCCCATTTTCAACGCTCTGTGACGCTGACCCAAGTATCGACTGCGGAACGGAATGCATCCCAACCGCCATTGTAATACAGATTTAGCAGGTCGAAGACGTCGTCATAATGTGTTAAGTCACGATCTGCCATTATCTGAATAGCTTCAGCACGGCGAGTTAACTCATTATACACTTCTCTCTTGTTCTCGAACCCCATCTGAGCCGCAATTTTATTTTCCATCAAATGTGATTGGAACATACCACGGAAGTAGTGCTTATCCTTTACAGGATCCCATTCAAACATACCTCTTGTCAGTACACCATCACTGTGTTTATTGTAGCCGATTACTTCGTCGATTCCGGTAACACGTCGAGCGATTCCTCCACCTGGTGCCTCAACAACTTCTTGGAAAATTGCGAAGTTCAAGTTATCGAAGAAACGAATTGGTACGTTAATTGGGTCACCGGTAAATCTCTGAATCATCTTTACGATAGATGATGCGTGGAATGTAGCAATTACCGGGTGACCAGTCTGCATAGCCTGGAAAGCAGTTGCACCTTCAACACCACGAATTTCTCCAATGATGATGTATCTTGGTCGAGAACGCAATGCAGCCTTCAGCAAGTCGAACATCTCGACACGACTCTCTTCATTTTTCGAATCTCGTGTAACGAGCCTCTGCCAAATTTTGTGCCTAACCTTTACTTCAGGCGTATCTTCAGCAGAGTAGATTTTCACATTGTGGTCAATGAATGGGAGAATCGCATTCAATGTAGTTGTCTTTCCAGAAGCTGTTTCTCCACTCACAAGAACTGACATACCATATTCAAGACATATCCAAATGTACGCAGCCTGCTGAGCGCTCATTGTTCCCCACTTGATCAATTGGACAACTGAAATCGTTTCTTCAGCGAACTTTCTGATTGTAAACGATGGACCAAGCATGGATACGTCGTCTGAGAAAATGATATTGATACGAGAACCATCCAAAAGTGCACCATCGATAATTGGTTTGTTATCTGAAACCGGACGCCCGATACGTTCAGACATCGCTCTGAGATATCTTGCAAGCAGGTCTCTTTCACGGAATCTTATGTTTGAAGTAACCATTCCAAACACTTTGTGATCCATATGGACATGCTTCAATCCAACCGAGTGGATATCTTCTAGCATTTCATCAGATAGCAGTGGTTCGAGTGGACCATTTCTGATTAGGTCACGGATGATAGTATATCGAAGCCTGTCTCTTTGTTCCTTGGTTACAACGATTCTTTTGTCATCCATACCAAGAACTTCCCACATGCGACCTTGCCTTCGGACAGAACCTCTTGCATCACTATCAAGGATAGTGTACCTGTCAATCATTCCCGATAAGATATTCTCGAATTCATCATCGGTAGTAAAGGTCGGTGCGCTTGGTGCTTCTTGTAATAAAACTTCAATCAACGTTCTACGGATGTTTTCTTCTTCATCCGTAAGTTGTGGTTCCAAGCCGAACCAGAGAGTTTGACCTTCTGAGCCATCTTCGTCGACAGGTCGGTACATATGAACAAAAATTGGTTCTTTGGTCACATAAATCAGATTCATCGGCTCTACCTTCCGAGCATCTCTGTCAAGAGGGCCGTAGTAATATGGCCTGCTGCCGTATTGAGCTTCGAAGTCCTTCACCCACTGAGCGATGTGTGGATGAGCAGCCATGACAGAGTCAAGGTCTCCTCTTTGGAATCGAAGTTCTTCATCTTCCATCAGCTCACCGCCGTGATATCTACGATGAAGCCCATGTATGGTTCTACACGCCATCCAACGCTTGCTTGAACTGGCCCTGCCGCACGCAGGAACCTTGTGACTACGATAGTTCGCTTTATTTCTCCGCCAACGAATCCAGCATTCATGTCAAGCAGTACTTCACATGAAGAGCGGAGTTTGTGTAGTAATTTCTGATCCATGTCGGCAGGATCGACTGTGAGTAATAGTGAACGTGATTCGCTGCATACTTTACGCAGCTTCTGTAATGTTGCTAGATGCTGAGAAGAATCGAGTCCCTCTGGCATCAAAGCGGATGCTGAATCAACTACGACAATGTCGGCTTTTTCTACAGCATCAGAATTCAAAACGTCGAATAAATCTACGCCGTCTTTTGTCTCAGCAATAACACCGAATCTAGAGAATACCATCAGTTTACCAGATGCGATGTATTCAGTGACGGGATATCCGATGGATTCCATCTGCTCAATCCATCCACGAGTAGTTAATTCTGTTGTGACAACAAGTAATTTTGAGCCGTTCTCTAGTAAGCCGAAAATTAATCTCTGACTCACAAGAGACTTTCCGCTTCCTACTTCACCTTGAATCATCCAAAGGCTCCTGTTTGGAAGGCGCGCACCCATAGCGTTTGCTAGGCTGTCTTGCTCCAATGTGAATTCATAACCGTCTTCAACCGGTTTTGGTGGGTCATCAAACACTTAGCCTCACCTCTGCAGTTTCAGAATCTGTTCCTTTCACACCGTCACTAACTGTTGATTGAACAACTATTGTTACGGTTGCCAAATCACTGTCAGCGTAATTGAAACTAGCATCAGATACTGTGACCTCAATCACATAGTCTGTGGCCCAATCGCCATTGGCAGGATACAGTGTTGTAGCTCCCACTACACTAGAAGAAACCCCATCTACAAATATGGAAAAGGAATTTTTGTCCAAAACTCTAGAACCTGTGTTTTGGAAATAAAGAGTGATTTCTTGATTAGTACCAGAGGTGTCAAGCAAAACATCTCCTCTGTCTCCACTAAAGGAAACATCAGTCTCCGCATCTGCTGCTTTTTCTTTGGCATTAGTTCCGCTTGCTTCCGCTACTTGGCCCCATGATTCCAGTAGTACAACCGATGCTGCGCCACTAATGAGTAGAGATGTCACAAGCAAAATCATGGAACTTACGCCGCTATCAGCCATACTTTCACCTCAAATAACTCGTGCAGCCTTGGTTTGACCATCGATTGTTACAGCGATACGAGTAACCGTTGATTGGCCTCCGCTGTCATAGTAGAATTCATAGGTCTCTCCTGGGAAAATGACTGTTGGTTGATATCCGCCATGTCCATCAGAGAGATTAATTGGTGAGCCACCATCACTAAACAACCAAGCTAAATCTGTATTAACGTCTGTACTACCATCGTTAGTTACATTCGTGTAAACAAGATTTCCAAGTGTGGCTGTAATGTTTAGGTTGCTACCAGTGTTAGGACCTGTGACCTCCAAGAAGTACGTGGAGGTGTAGAGATACGATGATCCGTGGTTCAAGACATTTAGTCCTGTAACTGTACCTCCGGAGATCACAAGGTCCGCGAGGAAGGAGCCTGCACTGTCATTCACTTCGACTTGACCGGCTGTATAACCGGTTCCGCCGTTATTGATAGTGTATGACACAACAGCTCCCTCAACGTTAGTGGCGTCCTCGATGGTGAATTGTGTAATGGGTTCAGCAGTCGCCTCGATTTGCGCTATGGAATCATCCACCTGCGCTTCAAGAGTAGCCATCGCTAATGCGAATACTACAAGCAATGAGGTACCAACCACCATTGCTCCAACTGCTACACTACCCATTCAATCTCCACCTCTGAGTGCTCTGGCCCTTCTCCAATTTGAGATTAGAGCCGAGAATGTTAGCAACTCTCTGTGTGGCAAATGATCCTCAAGCGCACTCTCTGTATCTCCAGGAGCGGCCATTTGAACGATTGCCAAAACTAGTCTTCCTTCATCTGCTGTTAGCATACCGGAACTCATCGCCTTCTGTGTGAAGGAGACCGCCGCCATACCAGACAGATTGTCCAGAAGTAGGGCTGCTACAGTCGGCGCACCGACTGATCCATCTGCACCCTCTCCTAAGTGCGCCGGAGCGACTAGGAATGGGTTAGATGCTAGTGCTTGAGCTTCGTACAACTCCAGCAATGGGGCTGAGTCTTCAGACTTCAAACGTCCAGAACCTGCTGCCGTGATAATTTCACCTGATGCGGTGACAATAGTGTCACCTTCGCTCATTTCAACATCACTTGCAACTTGGGATTCTGCGCCACCACTATGTGGTACGACACCGTCTTCAAGTCGAGTCTCAACTCTGCTCAGCATATCTTGTACCAAGTCTATCCGGCTAGAGATTAGCCTTTCAAGACCAGATGTATCAAGACTCGCTTGGGCCTGTGCCGGAGCTGCTGATGCTGCTGTTGGCAATGATCCACTGCTGTTGAGTTGTGCTCTTGTAGGTCCGGGAGAAATTGTCCAAGCATCCTCTTCAGTGAGCTGGCCTTGTTCAGGCATTGGTACTTGCTCAATCGCTATGTTAGACATAACGCGCAAGCGCTCCTCGGTGAGGTCGCTTTGGGCATCCCCAGATTTGTCACTGCTACCGAATGGCCATGCCATTTCAGTACCCCCTAATTCAAAATGAACCCTCGTAACTCAAAAGAGTACTTTACAGGGTTCAATTCGAATCAGATAACTAGTGATCCTCTGGTTGTGTCAGAGATGTATAGCGTCTCATAAGTTGAGCCGCCACCTTCGACGTGTATCCAAAGTGTTACTTCAGCGTTAATTCCTACAGATGTTGCCGAGCAATCGTCACCACCTGCTGCGGTTGCATCCATGACAAGTGCGTATGTCACACCTGGTTCAAGATTGTCAGTAACCGCAGCTCCACCAACATTGTCCACATCTGTCGCTGCTGCGAAAGTACCTGGAACATACTGGTATACCGGGTTAACAGCATTTGTTTCACAGGTCATCTGGAAGTCAGTTGTCGCTTCATCTAGAATCTCAGACCCTGGTGCTGTCTCGAAGTACATTAGGTAGGAGGCTGACTCATCAAAGACAAAGATTGAGTTAACTGAAATCTTACCAGATATTTCTTGTTGGGTATCAGACCCTGTCTGCTGTGCGTTTTGCTGTAGTTTCTCACCAGTTTGGATAATTACAGCAGAAGCAACTGCTGCAACTAAAATCAGTGCGATGAATACAATCATTGCACCGATACCGATTGAACCGATTTCGTCATTTTTAATTTCGTTATTTCTCTTCATTTTATTCACCTCAAACAACTTGGTCTCCTTGTGTTGTGCTCTGGTAGTACAGAGTCTCGTATGTTGAGCCGCCGCCGTTAGCGGAAACTACCATCGAGTGCTCCTCGTTTAGCGCAGGCGCACATGTTGCACCAGCAGCTCCACCAACGACTAAGTCGATCATGTAGGTTTCTCCTGGGTCAAATTGCGCAACTGCTGTTGCACCATCTAGTTCTGTTGCTGTTGACAGATCGCCGTCTACTACAGACGGAGCACCAGCGCCATCGTCACAGATAACAGCCCAATGGACTGCGTCATCTGCAATAGGTTCTGATCCTGGTGCTAATTCAAAGACCATTGTGATCTCTTCAGCACCAGCTGTTCCTTGGTCACCGACCCAGACAGTAATAATCGAGATTTTACCCGAAATTTCCTGCTGTGTGTCGCTTCCCGACTGCTGTGCGTTCTGCTGCAACTTCTCACCCGTCTGGATGATAACTGCACTAGCGACCGCGGCAACCAGAATGAGCGCAATGAATACAATCATTGCACCGATACCGATTGAACCCCAATCGTCGTTTTCTTTGTTCATATTTTTCTTCTGCATTGGTTTTCACCTCTTTTTTTCTTTTTTTGTATCTCTACATCCTCCCATACCGGCTCAACCGCCGCAGGGTGGAACATGATTAGGCTACGGATCCACCTCCGTCGCCCATGTCTATGATGAGTGGCATAGTTACCACTCCAATTTCATCTGGAGAAAGTTTCTCCACAAGAGGAAGGTTTTCTGATTTGTAGCCAGGAGGCATCCAAGGTTGTAAAAGGAGGTCGCGGATGGTTTCCATACTGCGGTTTTGAATTCGCATAGTAACACTAACTTGTCCTGCTTGTACTTCATACCCAGTCTGAATTGCTACTTTTCTAGATAGAGGAATTTCGTCTAATCCAAATCTTAATCCCGGCTTGACTTCGAATCGAACAAGGATTACGTCGCCAGGCCTCATTATTGGGAGGTCAATTGATTCAGGTACACACTGCCAATCTTCTGGAACAGGTGGTGCGAGGCGCATTTCCGGGATAGGTCTGCTGCCATCGTTACAGATGCGCACGATCATAACTCCCGTTTCGCCACCGGCTGGCCATCTCGTGTCTACGCCCATCCAGAAATTACGGAATAGGAACGGGTTTAGTGCAACAGCTGAATCGACAACTAGGTCACCGATCAACTGTTCAACCTCTTCTGCAGCATATCCAACTTCTCCAACTTCCGCTGCACCAGTTGCATTTCTTAGGCGGCGGAGGATTGTCTCTATTTCTGCTTCTGTAAGTGTCTTTTCATTCAACAAACGATTCAGCATTGCGATGTTTCTACGCAATTCAACTACATCATCCTCAAGAGATGCTAATGCCTTTTCAGCGCGCTTGACTGAACGGCTCGCTCTCCTGAGCCGATGTTGCTCTAGACTGGTCCTTGCGTCAATGATGTCATATTCAGTTGATGCAAGAGAGGATTCGTCACTAGAAACGCCGTATACGATGTGTTCGAGTTCACGACTTGCACGAATTAGCCTGTCTGCACTGGTCTGAGAATCCCTGATTACTCTACGAGCATCTTCAAGGTCGGAGGTCCCGACTTCATACTCCTCTCCATCAGCCATATTCACTCACCCCCCTCTCTTACTTCATTGAATAAATCTTCAACATTGAGCCCTGCTAAGACGCTTTCTGCGCTTGTTTGGTAATCAACTGGCTCCTCGATAGATTGATCAATATCTGATTGCAATTGTGCTGGTTCTTCATCATCCATCAAAACTCCTACATCTTGATCCCAATCGATAACTTCTGATTGGCTTGCTTCGCCTGAAGCAGCAGTACTTGCTCTTGGTTGGTTGATGATAGAAGTGATATCTAATCCATCGCTAGCTAATTCAGTAAGTAGTCGAGCAGGATCTCCCAGGTCCCTCTCGATTCTGCTAGCCTGAATTTCAACCTCGGTCAGCCTACCATACAATGAACCATACATTCTGTTTGCATTCCAAATTAAGAAAGTAACACCGACTATGACAATTACTAGATATGCCACTAGAGAGAACATGTTTGAAGAATCAGGATTCATTTGAGGAGGTATTCCTAGAATTACTCCAACCATACCAAGAATAGGCATTGCTAGAATTATCGAGAGTTGTCGCTTTGCATTCGACAAGACATCGAAATGGTCGCTGTAAAGTGTACTGATTCCTTTTCTTGCACGTTGATAGTCTTCGTGAATTAGTTGGAATTCCACGGTGGACTTCCAAGTCATAATCCAGACCCACAGTGCAGCGACAATCAATACTGCTGGACCTCCGTATTCGCTTGAGATTAAATCCATCAAGTGGAATGCAAATCCTAGTGCCAAAACTCCTGAATAAATTGCCGCTAGTCTAAATTTATCGTTTTGTCCGACAAGCCTCAGTAGGCCAACTGATGCACCAATTAATACCAGAACTGCGATGAAAGATATCGTTACTCCAGGGGACCAAGAACTAACCGAAGTTTCCCTTACAGCAGACTTCGAATCTAAAGATGAGCCATTCCAAGCAGTCCCGGTGAGTGAAAGTTCACAAGAAACATCGGTAGATTGTGCCCACCAATCTAAGTGGTCGCTTTCTACTTCCCATGTAATTGTGCGCGAACTGTCAGCAGCCATCAATCCATGATTAACAACCGGGTCTGTAACCTGTACGCCGTCGCAGACAAGTGTTGAGGTCACCCCAATTGCTAGCGATGTTCCGATATTTCCTACCTCAGCAGTGATTGTCGAAATTGAGCCCTCAAACATTGAGTCGTCATCGTAGTCAAATTCCAAGATACTCAATAGTGCTTCAGTCTTGAAGTAGAAAGAGAATGTTTCTTCAGTATACTCCGTGAAGCCATTGTGTTCATCGGGATGGTAAAGTCTGAATGTCAAATCATATCCATCATTTTTCAGGATATTTGGCCGGTTAGGAGTATCGATTACAATATTCAAAGGATTGTCAGTTACATACTCTTGACGCATAGGTAGCGATATCACAGAATGCGCACTTCCCTCACAATCATTGCCTAAGTTCAAAACTTGGTTTTCTCCATTGAGATCTATTGCGAATTCCCACGTAAAGTCGCTTTCATCTAGACCTAGCTGAGTGACATTCACTCTGCGTTCTGCATCACATAGTTCAATCATATATTCGACAGCGCCATTACCTGCAAGCCCTGGTATGTGTGACCAAACGATATTTTCAGTCAGGTTAGAGTTGTCTTTCGGAGGCAAACCTAATTTGTAATCCTGATATGCGAATAATCTCGACATTTTCAGAGAGGTTTCTGCAATTGCTGAACCTGTAACTTCCGAATCATCTGGCGTTAGAGTTACTCGCAATAGTGCTTCAGTGAAAATATCTGGTTCGAATTTATCAGCAACAACGGTGAAATTAAACCAAACTGGAACTCCAATTGGAAGATACAAACCTGTAGGGGCAGGAGCATCAAGGTACCAGTCTAAGGAATTTATTTCTAATCCCGGCCTCAGTATATCAAACTCTACATCTGTAGTTACATCCTTGTTTCCGACGTTTGTTACCCTTACATGCCAATCTGCTTCACTTTGACGGCTGTATTTCACCACATCAGGCCATTGGTCAAACTCCACTAGGAAGACAGGAGCTACGACCAAAGTTATTGTCTTCGATGCTAAGAAATCGCCGTCGTTAGCATGGTAAAGGGATATCGTCACATTGTGAGTGTCACCATTTGCCAGTGCATGTTCCCCGCCAAGGGCAGGGACGATAATTGTAAGGTCAACATCCTGGCTACCATCTATTTGTAATGTGATTTGGTCTAGAGACCAACTAAAACTCCAATCTCCTTCAATAACTGCAGTTATATTGAGGAATTCCACCAAGTTTCCTTGGTTTTCGAATCCGACTTCGATTGTTTCGTTAACTCCAGGTGTGACTGAAACTATCTCTTGTGCATCTATGATTAGAGAATGGTCTTCAGTTATGTTTGCCACAATAGCCGCTGATAGATTCATTCCACCAATCGCCTTGACCCACAATGTAACCATATGAGATTCATCTGCATTAGCCTCCAAGTCTGGATTTAATCTGATTTTTACAGATTCAGAGTATCCGGGGCCAACTACGACTTCACTAGGAGATTCAAGGTTAAAGTCAACGTCATTAGATTGTGAAACGTCTAACCATATCTGGTAAGTTGTAGCAACGTTACCAGTGTTGTTAATGTAGACACGCGTCAAAGGTGTCTCGTATGGTGATAAATCAACAGTGTGATTTGTAGGGCGTAGCTCGAAATTAATCGACTCCTCGACCCGGATATATACCGTGCTCAGTGAGATTA
>Ga0208277_1001807_pt1 | contig 12357 bp, 10 predicted proteins | sample ETNtaG_5_FD_185782 | JGI IMG/M metagenome (GOLD analysis project Ga0208277, IMG submission 185782) | Marine microbial and viral communities from oxygen minimum zone, Eastern Pacific Ocean - ETNP201406SV205 (SPAdes) (version 2) | ecosystem: Environmental > Aquatic > Marine > Oceanic ...
ACCGTATAGTCTGAGACTTTACTGACACCGAACTGAATGAGGTCGTCGACATGGAATCCTTCACTGGCTCCACTTGAATCCGATGTGAACAGCATACCGAATGAATAGGAGTTGCCGCCAAGGAAAACATCAGGGTTTGCTAGATTCGGAATCTGAACCCATGTTTCTTGAGGATCCCATGATAGGTTTGTCCATTGACCTGGAGCGGCGCTTGGGTTGCCTTGAGAGATATCCCATGAAACCGATTCATAGTCGTCTCCGAGGTTTCCTGAACCGCGCCACAATTCCATGGACACGGAGTCGCCAGTAGCCATACTTCCCCAAGCCTGAATGTGGTATTGAGTGGAAACATATTCGTTGGTGTAAAACAACTTCCTGCAAACGTATATCTGTTCAATTTGACTGAGTTCACCATCGAGAGTCGCCTCAGGACCGCATTGTCCATCAAGGGATTTGAAAACATTCACGAGACGTGTTGCTTCAGCACTGGAGGGGTAGTTGGAACCTGGTGTTGAATGACGCCAGTGTTTTGAGCCAACCGCACTGGCACCTGTGGTTCCGTCGTCGGTTTGCCATGAACCTGCAGCCATAGCACCGCCTCCATCAGCAGGATATTTACCAGAGATGTAAATTGAGGAACCTGAATTTGCTCCGTCGAAGGGGTCAGAGCTGATGGCAACTGGGACGGTTTCATCACGAACATCGTTTTCATTTCGGGTGTCATCACCAAATGCAACTGAAGCACGCAGAATCAAACCACCGGTTAGATCATTGGTAGAAGTGTTGAGAATAGAATGAGCTGCGGTTGGAGACCACGGCATGACATGGACATCCTGCTGACCGCCTGTAAGTGGGTTGGTATTCCAAGTGTAGGTTTCCATCACGAAACCAATGGGGTGCAGAACTTCAAGCGTCACAGGAGCAGTTTCTCCTATTGCGCCTGTTCCGAAACGCTGGACAGTGACCTTGACTTCGATGGATTCGTCAACAAAGATGTAGTCGAGTACACCGCCATCGGATTGAATCCACTGGGATGCAGGAGTTGTTGCATTTCCAATGGAAATGGACTTAACAGTATAATCATCGTTTGTACCTCCACGGCCCGATGCGGCTTCCACTGGTGGTGCAAGCATCAAAGCGAAGGATTGGAGGAGCATCAAGATGACAAGAGTGTAAGGAGTCATACGGCGCATGTTCATCAACATACCACGCCAACAGGATTGAGCATAAGAAGGTGGCCATTTGCTGGCCACGAGTGAATCTTTGAATCACGACCTCACTTGCTTTGTTCTTGCACATCAAATCCACGGATAATCGGGTCATTGTGAGATGGTGATTGTTCGGAGACTGACTCATTATCATTGGGGGGTTCATCAAAGTCAAAAAGATCGAGGTCAATTCCATCCAATGGCGTAGAAGGTTCCTGTATCAAGTTAGCAGGTTCTGCTTCAGAAACGGTATCGTGAAGTGGCATTGCAACCGGAACCACAATTTGTTGAACGACGGCTTGTGTATGGACTTGATTTGGAGCCTCATTCCTTGCTGCAAGCCGATTCACAAGCGACGAGGAAATTTGCTCTTCTTGTTCCAGGCCTCCTTCGCTATCGGAAGGCGTTCGCATCCATGCAGGCGGAGCCCCTGAACCGCCACCCAATACCGCTAATGTCGTGAAGGCAGCCATGGGCATAACCGCCAATGCGGTCAAGAGGTTCAAGAACGAAGTTTCGGGGATTGGGCCTGCAGAAATCAATGATTCAAAGACTTCTTTTTCAAACTGGATATTCAATGTCATGTCGCTGCCCATCCATCTTTGCACGAGCCAATTTGAGATCTGGCCCATCGACCATAGGAGAAAGACTGGGAAAATCCATGCGATTTTCATGGTTGAGCGTAAAAATCGCCGTGCAAGCGATGCGTAGGATATGTACTTGCGTGCGACGTAAGGGAACATTCGTATCGAAACAAAGAGACAAAGAGCATACAAAAGCAGAGCGAGTTCAAGTTGACGATTTTGATGAATTATATCTTTTGGAAACAGCAACACCAAGGCGAGAGGAATCGTGGCCAACAGCACTTGAAACGGTATCGCAAGCAATACCAAAGATCCACGTATGGTCCACAATTTATGACCCTCCTCATGGCGCTCATACACCAAAAGGGAAAGTTTCCCGTGCGAGGATGCCTCGTATTTCTTTCGCTTTGCATATCGCCGTGTTGAATTACGAGCGTTGCGGGCAAGACCCAAGGCTTGCCTCCATCCGCCGTGCTCTATCACCCTGTTTGGCATGAATCCACCCATGCCCAAGGCGAGAATAAGAGCGAGCATTCCGTAAAACAACGAGGCGATTCCAATCCAAGGAATCATGTTGACATCGATTTTAACCGACATTTGGCCTCCTCCGATGTTGAAGACCAAGAGGTACGTCAGTCCAAACGCGACCAAGGGAGTGAGAAAAATTTGCACTACCAACTGCATGGTAAGAACCAGGCGGGCGGCGAGGGAACCGGTGGTTGTTTGCCTCGCCATAAGCACAAACCAAGCCCTCTTCATCTCAAAGGTTCCCCTCCAGAAGAGGGTCAAGTGCCTATTCTTCGGAAGTTGAATCTTCGTCAGGAGGTGCTGCTAACGGATATCCATCGGAAATGAGCATGCGCAGCATCCCCATAATTCTACCATCACTGCGAGGGCGACCAAGGTCAGGGCGTGGACGAGGGTCCAGAACTTCGTCACATGACTCACATGCGATTCTATTTGAAAACCAGACAGGGGTTGCGTCAACACAACATGCTCCGCTTGAAGATGCCCTGTTCATGACGAGTTGTAGCCCGATGGCCATTTCTTTGGTCCACGGGGGGCCGCGGCCACCAACTGCACTCTGTACACGGGACAGAACCATCCAACTTGTAGCCACCCACAAACCAAACCCAAATGGCGCTGAACCCCATTTGAGGCTCGCAGCTCCAAACAACAAGGTGATTGCCGCTAGAATCATGCTTGACCAATAAAAAGAGCGCAAATGCAACACACGTTGGGTGAGGTAAGGTGACAGGGGAATTGGATGGGGGTGGGCAGGGAATCGAACATTGAATCCCCGAGCACGGGTCATGTAGAGTGCAGGTAGGCGAGGACCGACATGACCGATAAACGAGCCAAGAGAAAACATCACAATTACGCCGGTGATTGTCATTTCAATCCCCATCATGTTTGTTGAAGGCGGAGCAGTGTTTGTTCCACTTTGTCCATTCCTCTTGAGATGTCTTCCAGGCTGATGGTGTATGCAAATCGCAGGTGACCCTCTCCCGAGGGACCAAACGCGCTTCCAGGAGAACAAAGAACCCCGTCTTTGAGCAATTCCATAGCGATTTCTTGTGAGTTCATGCCATCAACAGTAACCTTTGGGAACACATAGATTGCGCCTTTCGGTTTGTGACATTCAACACCTGGCATTGCATTGAGTCGCTCAACAATCAGATCACATCGTTCCTTGAATTGTTGAGCGATCTTCGAAGGATAATCATAGGCCTTTTCCATTGCTTCAAGCACCGCGTGCTGCATCGCATCGTTGGAGCAAGCGGAAATGTAGTATTGTATCTTTATGACTTGCTTCATGGCTTCTAAATTGGTTGAAATGATGTATCCAATTCTCCAGCCGGTCATTGCAAAGGTTTTGGAAAATGAATTGACGATCATGACTTTTTCATAACCGGTGCCCATGAAAGATACATGCTCTCCTTCAAAGACGATACGGTCGTAGACCTCATCTGAAATAATCCACAAATCATGTTTCTTGGCAAACTCAAGCAATTCATCACGTTGACCTTCATCAAGTGTACCTCCGGTTGGATTGCTCGGAAAATTATAGAGAATCGCAACAGTGTTCTCATCAACCAATGATTCCAAGTCTGAAATTTTTGGTATGAACTCGTTCTCAAAGAGACAAGGGTAATACTTGCTTTCTCCGCCAACAAGCGTCGCATCTGGTCCATAGAGTGGGAAATAAGGTTCTGGCAGAAGGATGTTGTCTCCTGGATTGACCAAGGTCATAAACAGATTGAGCAAAGCATTGGTTCCCGACATCGTCATGCATACATTTTCTTCGTTCATGCCCTCTTGATAGGAAGCCCAAGAGGCTGCAATTTTCTTACGAAGTGAAGGCAAACCTGCGGTAGTAGTGTACTTGTTGTGTCCGTCCAACATCGCTTTGTAAAATGCATCAATCGCTTCGATAGGAGGTTCCCAATCGGGTTCTCCAAGACCAAATGAAATGACATCGTCACCTGCAAGGTCAAACATCTTCCTAACACCCGTAGGTTGGATGGCTAGGGCTCTATCGCTGAAGGTACGCATACACTCTCCACTCCGATATCTCATTTGAATGCAATCACTATGAAGACGCTTCATCGTCCAAAGAGGGAGCATCATCGGGAACCAATTCAGCATCCAATACAACGGGGTGACCCTCCCATTTCTCATGACCTGCAAGGAGAAGCGGTTGGTCAGCTCGTGCTTTGAACACAAGGCCGATGATGATGAATACGATGAGAATGTTAACCAAGGTGAAATAGGCACCGAAGCTGAGACCACCAGCACTATCTGACCCAGTTCCTTTGCCGATAACGACTGCGAAGACTGGAAGAGAGGATTTGCCTTCTTCATTCAAACCTCGTATTTCCAAAACTTGTTCACCGGCTGGCACGGTGAATTGATCAAAGGCCATTACCCATTCAAAACGTTCCAATGCGCCCAGTCCGCCTTCCACTGGTTCGTATGTGGCTTGCATCCATGGACCTTGACCGAAGCGACCTTCTACAGCAGAAATTGAACCGGCTTGTCCCCAAGCAATTCCCCGAACTTCAAACAATCCCGTTGAGGAATTAAACGAGGAATTTGTGATGTGAACTTGGGAGGTCACATCAACTTGGCCTGTGAGGTTGTTGTCCTTGAGGAAGAATGAGAGTTCGACGGCAGCAAGAGCATCAACCATCCCCCAGCCGAAATCACGATTGTAAAATGGGTCGATGTCCGGTGCAGTAGGTTCACCACGGCGTTCCGCTGTTAATTTGAGAATCTCCTTCATCTCAGCAGGTGAAAGGTCGGGATTTGCCTCGATCATGAGGGCGAGAATTCCAGACACTGCTGGCGTAGCATAGGATGTTCCCGACCCTCGGCCGGTGTAACCATTGTCTTCGGCTGAACCGCCGATGATGTTGATGCATGAGCCGGACGTCACACAACCCTCTGCTTGGACAATGTTCGTCCCCGGTGCAGAAACTTCAGGTTTGAGTTCATTCAATGGGTCGCCGTCTCCATTATCCCGGCGTAGACCCCTTGAAGAGTACGATGCAACGGTGTCATCCGAGCGCTCAATCGTGTTTTTATCGTCGGTTGCACCAACGGTAATGGCCAAGTTTGACGAACCCATTCCCGACAAACCAACATTATCTGGGCCATCGTTACCTGCAGCAACGCTGACGACGATTCCTGCTTCCATGGCCCTGTTTAAGATACGACTGTGCATGTCTTCGCCGTCTGAACCACCGCCTTCATGAGATGTAATCCCCCACGACAAGGACAGAATATCAATTCCATAATTTTCTTCATCCGCCCCTTGCCAAGCTGTGTCTTTGTTATCGATAATCCACTGGATTCCGTTCATGGCCGATTCGTAAAATTCCTGTTCTAGAATGTAATTCTCAAACGGTCCTGCTCCAGCATCGGTCCCAATACGGACATCGATGAGGTCTGCATCAGGGGCTGAACCGTAGAAATCAGTTTGACCCCCACTGGCGTCGATCCCAGTGGCTGCAGCCATTCCCATGCATGCCGTCCCGTGTTGGTTTCCATCATCGGGGTCGTAGGTTCCATCGGTTTCTCGTGCACCTCCAGCAGTACAAGACGGGTCGGTATGAAGGTAACATACTGCATCGTATCCTGCGATGAATTTCTCATTCAAACCAGGATGTTCATTGTCAACACCGGTATCCACCATTGCAATGTTCACGTTTGCACCAGAAACGCCAAGGTCCCATGCACCTATTGGATAAGCAGTTGAATTACGCGCCTTGACTGCTGGAGTTTGAATATCTCCGTAGAGAACAACATTTCCATATCGCTCCACCATCACAACATCGTCAAGACCTGCGAGTTGTTCTACCAAACTTGCATCAACTTGGCCCAGGAGAACCGCATTGACTGACTCGATAACATCCACAACAGTCATGTTGAGGCTGTTGAGAACCAGCAGGTGAGATGAAGTGACTTCCACTCCATAGGAAAGCCCAATACCGGTGGTTCCATTGAATGATTCAAGAGAATCGTGAATTGAATTACGGTTCATGTCAAGTGTGGTTCGCATCCACCATGGAGTTTCATCCCCTACCCAATCAGGAGCCTCTTGAAACGGGACGTCAAGGCTGAAACCCTCTGGCATCCATACCATGCTGTCATCGGAAACAGGGCTCCAATCTTTTGGCTGAACCGTTACCAGTGAACCAGTTACGGGGCACATCAGGACTGCGAGCATCAAGAAGGCAATCATACGGCGCATGGCTATTCCTCATTTATCGCAAGAGCCCGTCTTCAAAAAAGGTAACTCTTGTTTGTGAAAAGGTGGGAGCAGAGGGATTTGAACCCCCCCCAGCGGATTTCTTCTGAAACTGCGCATCAGATGGGCAGTCTTCAGGATTGCAACGGGTCGGCGCTCCAGTTGGTCATCAACCGTCAGCAAACCCACTCGTCGTCATTCCCGTGCAACTGGAGCCCGCGATACTACCAAGCTATACTATACTCCCATGTATTCATCAATTACGAGCATCAAGACTTGGCTTGTCGGCGTGCTCGCTTTCGGCGTCGCAGTTTCTTCTTGCGCCACTTCCAACGTTGATTGCCGGTTTTTTTCCAAGCACGTGAACCTCGCTTCATGGTGAACAGGCTTCCGACTTGCCTTCCCTATATGAGAGCATCGTCTCAACAAGCATTGAGAGTTCGGGGTAAAAAGACCGACTATTCTCAGTATCCTTGCTCCAAAAACCACGGATGAATTGGAAGGCCAATCTCTCTGCGAATGCGAACTGCTTGTGCGTTTAAGCGGTGTTGTTCGGCCGTATTTTCCCGAAGTGAAGCCACAGCTGCAAGGTTCACCAAAGAAGTTGCTTCCCCTGCTTTATGTCCACAATCAACGAAGACTTGATGCGCCTGCCGAATGAGATGTTCTCCTTCATCGACGTAGCCCTTACGAACTGCAATAACCCCAAGACTTCCCATCGTAGCAGCCATGCTGTCCATATCCTGAATATCTTGAAGCAGATCAAGACTTTTTCGAAACCACATTTCTGCTTTATCATAGTCGTTGAGGCTTAGAGCAACCAAGCCAAGATTGTGCTCACTGCGCGCTTGGCCAGAAGGGTCATCAAGCTCCATGTGAATTGCTAAACATTCAGTATGCATTCGTTCAGCCTCTTCAGGGCGACCTCTTTTTACGGCAACATGAGCCCGGTTTGCAAGTACTTTGGCTTCCCCATAACGGTCACCAACCTGGCGATGAAGATTCCAACTCTCCTCAAACAACCGATCCGCCGTATCCAAATTACCACGAACAAGAGGTGTATGGCCCAAATAATTTAGCGCATTGGCTTGACCGGATCGGTCGCCAATCTGTCGGTAAAGGGTGAGGCTGTTACGATACATTTCATCCGCTTGGTTGAATTCCCCTTGTTGACTCAAAAGATGCCCTAAACCGGTCATGGCATCAGCTTGTGATTCGGGGTCTTCTGCCGTAAGTGCAAGAGAGAGACTTTCTCGTTCGTATCGCATGGCTCGTTTGTAATCACCCCGGCGCTCTTCCAATTGACCCATCCCATGATAGGTTTGAGATTCACCTTTCTTATCTCCGGAATTCTTGAAGCGTTTGAGCGCCCGTTTGTAATGCTCATCTGCTGCATCGTTCCAACCTGCAAGGCTCGCTGCGTCACCAAGACGGAGGTCCACATAAGGGTCCATCTCGATGTTTTGGTCGGTGATCGAATCAGACAATTGGAGCACTTGACGAACATCTCCGCATTGCTTTCGTGTTAACCGGCGTGGAGCAAAACGATTTGAGAAACCGAAGGAATCCAACGCATCCATGACGCCCGACACGATGTCACTCGCATTGGATTGGTGGATGGTGATGTTTCCTGTCATCGCTGAGTCTTTGAGCAAAACTTGAGGAACTGCAGACCCCTCAGATGGAATGACGATTGCATCATCTGTACGTACTTCATCAGCAATTGAAATAGATTCAAGATTACCTTGGTCCAACGAAGGAGGCGCTGCAATCCATGCTGAACCCGACCAAATCCATTCGCCATCGGGGCTGCGAATTGGTTCGGTCATGGAATCCTGTTGGGCCCCATGCTTACAGTATTTCTCCTAAAAAGAACGATGAGAAAATCCATCACAAGAATATTATAAACGAGATAAATGTTCAAGGAATATGAATAGGCGTATTACCGTTGTTTTCATCATTTTCTTATTCCTCATGCTACCAACGACCGCATCGATGGAAACAGGCATGAACCCATCAATTTTTGAACAGGGCTGTGCCTGCCACGGTGAGCCATCAGAGGGAGATGACCCTCTCGCTATTGGACATTTTTTGAGTCAATCTGATCCGAGTACTGGTGGTTTTATTCCTGGCGAAACATATACAGGCATGATTACTGTTCTAGGCCCTGGTCTAAATGAAAGCAACTCAAACAATACAGTGTTCCATCTCATTGCAACAGAAGGGGAACTCAATTTTTCAGGTCAATCGCTCGCATGGTCAAACACTGTCAAACACAACGACACATGGTTGAGCACACATCATTCATCAATGGTTGAATGGTGGGAGATAGAATGGACGGCCCCTGCAAATGTTACGGATTATCGGCCGGTAAATCTGACACTATATGGAATGAGAGCAAATGGTGACGGAGTACCAAATGATGCTGATTTTTGGGGGATATCGAGTCAAACAATATGGACAAATCCAGTTTGGGTGGATGATTATCAACAAAACAATACAAACACTTCCAACAATCCTGGAGTCAACGGAATACCTGTTGAAACTCAAGCATTCATCCGAAACCATTTCTTGGGGCCCGAGCCATGGACGATTGGAGACGGACACCCTAACTGGGATTGCTATGAATGGGGATATTGGAACTGGCAGGAACTTGATGCAAGTTCCGAATCACTGGGCTGTCCATACTATGAAGCCCTGATTGCTAATGATGCAGATGACAAAACGGAACCTCTTAGCGAAACTGATTTGGGTGATTTTTTATCTGCGGGCGTGGAGATCTTTTTTGACCATGGATTTTGGGCTGTTTTACTTCTAGGATTGCTTGGCTGTTTAGCATGGTACCTTACGGATAAAAGATTGGAACGATTTTTAGAAGAAGACGAAAGGATTCTTGCTGCGAGAGATTCTATGTATGAAAGCATAGGTTCAATTTGGTTTTACGGGATTTTCCTGTACGGTGCCGTTACCTTTGGAATATTAGCAATACGAGGATTTTCAGATGATCAATTTCGTGCTTGGTTAATCATTTCAGAGGTAAAAATAGATTCATATTTCGCCTTGATAGTTTGCTTGATTTCATTGTTTATCTTTTCTGCTGGCTTTGCAAAGGCAGGTGATCATCAACACCAAATTTCTAAACTTCATTATGCTGCAAGAATTAAACTCATCGGTGGCGGTTCTCCATCCTATGTTCACGAGGAGGAATCGCAAGATGAGGAAGAGGATTCACTTGATGAAGAGCGAACAGAACCGGTCACATTCGCTGAAATTCTTGAGGCACTCGATACCCAACTTAAAGAAGCAATTGAAGAGGCTCACGATTTGAGAGAAGAACTTGAGGAAACAAAAACGAAGGTCATCACGTTGGAAGAAGAAGTCCAAGAAAAGGACTTATTAATCGAAGAAATTGAAGCCAGTAAAACCACCTTGGCCAAAGAAATTGACCGAGAGGAAAAAGAGGAAATGGACCACGAAAGGAAGAAGCTCTCGTTGACCGATTCGGTTATGGTGGGCGATTCAATCATGGGTGGTATGAAAATTGACAAGCAAATCAACAATGACCCGGACGCTATTGCTCGGGCTGTTATTGCTGCCTATCGTGCTGGTCGTGAAGACAAAGAATGACCGTCAAAGAGGGATGATCTTCTCGATTTTGAATGTTTTTTCATCGTGGCCCCAAAGGCAAACTCCTGGCTCTTTGAACATGAAATACTTGGTCTGGAATTCTTTACCAATATCAGGATGCTCCTTCTCCAGTAGAATTCGAATACGGGTGCTGTAGCCACCAAGGCTGCCAACAGCGGCAGTCCCCTTAATCCCATCAACAAGGACTGGATGGGGTTCGGAAAGAACATGATTTCCTTCATCAAATGGATGAACGTCTTGTTCCAAATAGAGATCATTTTCAGTAGCAAGGATGGTTTTTGGTGTTTTTTCCATAGGAGTATTAGCCCTTGACAGGATATAAACGATTCAAGGCAGTTCGTTTTGGAATGGGGTCGTCCTGGGTTCGGTTCCAGCGGCTTCAGCTTTAGCAGCAATACGACGAAGTGAACGCATTGCATCATCGATGGTCTCAACTTGTTCGCTGAATTGGACCGGTGGCCATCCACAATCAATGACATCGGGCTCCACCGCACTCTCTTCAATCCAAGCACCACAGGCTGAGCCATAGCAAATGGCTTTGAAGCGCTGCGCGTCCAACCAAAAGGTACTACGGTGACATACAGGGCAAACTCTGCATTCAAATTCAGAGAGAACTGTGACCGCATCGTCCCCGACAACATCGACTTCCCACATTGCAATGCTGGCACGTTCAAGAGGAACTTGATGGGATTTTTTGAGAAAGGAACGAAGCACATTCATGGCTGTATCTTGAGTGCTAAAGCAACCCATGGCAACCACGGCTCCGCCCTCTTCTATCGCACTTGGGACATAGACGCGTCCTGTCATGACCATGAAACCCCGTTAACAGCGAGGTGTTTAAGCATCGCTCAGGAACGATGCCACAAAACCTCAATCACTGGCAATCCACCAGGATGGGGCAGCGGTGCTTTGGGTTTCTCAATTCGTACAGAGAGAGTTTGTACAGCGGTATTCTCACTCAGGATGGTGATAATTTGTGCGGCCATTTCTTCCATCAGCCGGATGGGCTTATCGGTTTCGTAAATGACGTTGTCAATAGCAACTTGAATGTCCGCATAGTTCAGCGTCTGGTCCAATTCCGAAACGTGTTCTCGGCCTTCTAAAGTGGCCCAGACGGTAAAGCAAAACGGCTGTGGGGCTTGATGTTCAAATTCATAAAATCCATGAGCAGCGCGGACCTCGTATCCCTCCAATCCAACCCGCCATTGCATGGTATCGCCTCATTCCTCGTCGCGTTCGTGAACCCAAATCAAGTGGTAACCAAACTGGGTTTTTACAGGCGGAGAGACGCTATTGATTGGGGTCGACCAGACTGCTTTATCAAAATCAGCTACCATTTGACCACGGCGAAACCAGCCGAGGTCTCCACCCTTCTGACTTGAAGGGCAGGTGCTCTTTTTACGAGCGAGTTTTTGGAAATCTTTCAATTTCACAACCTTGTCTTTGATTTGAACTGCTTCACTTTTGGATTTAACCAAAATGTGAGAGGCCCAAGCGCTGGGTGCGACCATACTACAGCCAACGGTCGCCTTGCTTTGAATCCCTCGCTCAGTAATCGGTGTATGCAAGGAAGCGCATGTAGGTACCATAGATGGTTATAGAGACTCCAAGTGATTCTTCATTAAACCGGTCCATGGTATCGAGATAGGTGTGGTATTCCCAACTTCCGCTGCCATAGCATACGATAGCCCGCCCTCGTGTATCGTCTCCTAAATCATAGACGAACGGTCCATGGTCCGAATTGTATGGCATCCCATCTGGGTCGCCTAGAGCACCTGTGTTGGTCGCTAATTGGATGTTGTACCGGTCTGCAACATCACTTCGTTCGTCCTTGTAAAGGTCCGTGATACGCGCAATGTGCTCCATGTCATCCGGTGTGTTTCCAAACAACGTCACACTGTTTCCTCGGTTTGAGAAATCAGCGTCAACGTGATTCATATCGAGATTGATGTACAAACGAAGGTTGTTCTTCAAACTGTTTTGGAAGGCTGAAACATAGGCTCTGCTTCCGTAAAGACCCTCTTCTTCACCACCCCAGGTACAGAATCGCAAGGTGCGTTCAGGCGTCCCACTTTTGTTGACAACTTCGCTAATTTGGCGACCCATTTCCATGACACTCGCCGTTCCCGATGAGTCGTCAACCGCCCCTTGTGCATGATACACA